>ERZ761602.579-NODE-579-length-76794-cov-71.514341_pt1 | contig 76794 bp, 67 predicted proteins | sample MGYA00512165_ERZ761602 | MGnify/ENA primary metagenome ERZ761602 (study PRJEB28899, sample SAMN02445085) | bioreactor sludge metagenome | biome: EBPR sludge; isolation source: Thorneside wastewater treatment plant | place: Australia: Brisbane, Thorneside...
GATCGCTTCCCCTGATCGCTTCCCCTGATCGCTTCCCCTGATCGCTTCCCCTGATCGCTTCCCCTGATTTCTTCCCCAGATCCTGCCGCTGCCGCTGCCGCTGCTCCTGCTCCTGCTCCTGCTCCCTGTTTCCGCCGTTCAGCAGTGGGCGGCCGGCGCCGGACGATCCAGGCAGCGGTAGCTGATCGCCTCGGCCAGGTGGGCCTGGCCGATCGCGTCGGCCTGGTCGAGATCGGCGATGGTGCGGGCGACCCGCAGGATGCGGTGGCAGGCGCGCGCCGACAGTTCCAGGCGTTCGGCCGCCTGCTCGAGCAGCCGGCGCTCGCCGGCGGCCAGGGCGGCGTGGCGGCGCAGGGCGGCCCCGGCCAGCAGGGCGTTGCTGCCGCCGCTGCGTGCGAGCTGGGCGCCGCGCGCCGCCACCACCCGGGCCCGGACCTGCTGCGAGGGCTCGCCGCCGCCGGCGGGCGCCAGCAGCACCTGCTGGGGCAGGCGCGGCACTTCGACATGCAGGTCGATGCGGTCCAGCAGCGGCCCGGACAGGCGCGACCGGTAGCGGGCGATCGCCTCGCCGGTGCACCGGCAGCGGCCGGACGGGTCGCCGGCATGGCCGCACGGACAGGGGTTCATCGCCGCCACCAGCTGGAAGCGTGCCGGGAACTCGGCCTGGCGGGCGGCACGCGAGATCACGATGCGCCCGGACTCCATGGGTTCGCGCAGCACCTCGAGCGCCGCCCGGCCCCATTCGGGCAGCTCGTCCAGGAACAGCACGCCGCCATGGGCCAGCGAGATCTCGCCCGGGCGGGGCCGGCTGCCGCCGCCGACCAGGGCGACCGCCGAGGCGGTGTGGTGGGGTGCCCGGAACGGCGGCTCGGCGAAGGTGGCGCCCAGCCGCGGCGGCAGGCCGGCGATCGACGCCACCGCGGCGGCCTCCAGGGCCAGTGACGGGGACAGCGGCGGCAGGATGCCGGGCAGGCAGGTGGCCAGCAGGGTCTTGCCGCTGCCGGGCGGGCCGATCATCAGCAGGTTGTGGCCGCCCGCCGCCGCCACCTCCAGGGCCCGGCGCGCGCGCGCCTGGCCGCGGACCTCGGCCAGGTCGGGACCCGGTGCCGGTGCCGGCGAGCCCTCGCCGATGCCGTCGGCGACCGCCTCGGCCAGGCCCTGGCCCTCGCGCAGGTGCTGGCAGACGGCCAGCAGGCTGTCGGCGGCCAGGGCGCGGGCACCGGGCGCGAGCGCGGCCTCCGCGGCGTTGGCGGCCGGCACCACCAGGACGTGGCCGGCCCGGCCGCACTGGATCGCCGCCGGCAGGACGCCCTGCACCGGCCGCAGCGCCCCGGACAGGGCCAGTTCGCCCAGGAACTCGTACCCGGCCAGGCGCGCGGCGGGCACCTGGCCGCTGGCGGCCAGGATGCCCAGGGCGATCGCCAGGTCGAAACGGCAGCCGTCCTTGGGCAGGTCGGCCGGCGCCAGGTTGACGGTCAGACGGCCATCGGGGAACCGGAAGCCGGCGTTCTGCAGGGCGGCGCGGACCCGGTCGCGCGCTTCCTTGACCGCGGTCTCGGCCATGCCGACGATCTGCACGTTGGGCAGGCCGCCGCCGAGGTTGACCTCGACCGCCACCTCCGGCGCCTGCACCCCGAGCTGGGCGCGGCAGGAGACGACGGCCAGGCCCACCGCGGCCTCAGCCGCCGTCGCGGCGGGCCAGCGCGGCCTCGAGGGCGTCGACGCGGGCGGCGAGCTGGTCCAGGCGCTCGCGGCTGCGCTGCAGCAGGGCGCGCTGGACCTCGAACTCCTCGCGGGTGACCAGGTCGAGGCGGCCGAGCTGGGCGCCCACCGCGGCCTTCAGGTTGGCCCGGAAGGCCTCGCCGCCCTCGCGCACGGACGGCGGCAGCAGCTCGCCGATGCGCTGGCTCAGGGCTTCGATGTGCTCGGGACGGATCATGGCGGGCCTCTGCTGGGGACAGTGTGGGGGCGGACCGCCCTGCCCGGCATCGGCAGGACGGCTAGAATCGCCTCGGAATCTTCCGATCTTTGCGGGTAGGCGCGATGAAGATGGTGACCGCGGTGATCAAGCCGTTCAAGCTCGACGACGTCCGCGAGGCGCTTTCCGAGATCGGCGTCCAGGGCATCACGGTGAGCGAGGTCAAGGGTTTCGGCCGCCAGAAGGGCCATACCGAGCTGTACCGCGGCGCCGAGTACGTGATCGACTTCCTGCCCAAGATCAAGCTGGAGATCGCGGTCACCGACGAGCTCGCCGAGCGCGTGGTCGAGACCATCGCCGGCGCCGCCCGCACCGGCAAGATCGGCGACGGCAAGATCTTCGTGACCTCGCTGGAGCAGGTGCTGCGCATCCGCACCGGCGAGCTGGACGGCGACGCGCTGTGACGGCCCCGGCCGTCGCCGCCGGCTGATCGCGACGCCCGCAGCCCGCCGCCGCCCCGATGCCGAGCGTCGCCGCCCTGTCCCACCTCGACCACCTGGAGGCCGAGGCCATCCACGTGCTGCGCGAGGTCGCCGCCTGCTTCCGCAAGCCGGTGCTGCTGTATTCGGTCGGCAAGGACAGCTCGGTGCTGCTGCACCTGATGGCCCGGGCGTTCGCGCCCGGGCGCCCGCCGATGCCGATGCTGCACATCGACACCGGCTGGAAGTTCCGCGAGATGATCGCCTTCCGCGACCGCCGCGCCGCCGAGACCGGCATCACCCTGCTGGTGCACACCAATGCCGACGGCGTCGCGCGCGGCGTCGGCCCGATCAGCCACGGCGCCGCCGTGCACACCGACGTCATGAAGACCCAGGCGCTGCGCCAGGCGCTCGACCTGCACGGCTTCGACGCCGCCATCGGCGGCGCCCGCCGCGACGAGGAGGCCTCGCGCGCCAAGGAGCGCATCTTCAGCTTCCGCAACGCGCAGCACCGCTGGGACCCGAAGAACCAGCGCCCCGAGCTGTGGCGGCTGTTCAACACCCGCATCCATCCGGGCGAGAGCGTGCGCGTGTTCCCGCTGTCGAACTGGACCGAGCTCGACGTCTGGCTGTACATCCTGCGCGAAGGCATCGAGGTGCCGTCGCTGTACCTGGCGCGCGAGCGGCCGGTGGTCGAGCGCGACGGCACCCTGCTGGTGGTCGACGACGAGCGCCTGCCGCTGCGCCCGGGCGAGGCGCCGGCGCTGCGCCGGGTACGCTTCCGCACGCTGGGCTGCTATCCGCTGACCGGCGCGGTCGAATCCGACGCCACCACCCTGGAGGAGGTGGTCGCCGAGATGCTGGCCACGACCACCTCCGAGCGCCAGGGCCGGGTGATCGACCACGACCCGGCCTCGTCCATGGAGAAGAAGAAGCAGGAGGGCTACTTCTGATGGCCGCCGGGGCCCTGGCGGAACGGCTGCGCCGGCACGAGGCGCGCACCCGGCTGCGCTTCATCACCTGCGGCAGCGTCGACGACGGCAAGTCGACCCTGATCGGCCGCCTGCTGCACGACACGAATCTGCTGCCGGACGACCAGCTGGCGGCGCTGGAGCGCGACAGCCGCCGGCACGGCACCCAGGGCGAGCGCATCGACTTCGCCCTGCTGGTCGACGGCCTGGCCGCCGAGCGCGAGCAGGGCATCACCATCGACGTCGCCTACCGCTACTTCGCCACGCCGGCGCGCAGTTTCATCGTCGCCGACTGTCCCGGCCACGAGCAGTACACCCGCAACATGGCGACCGGCGCCTCGACCGCCGACCTCGCCGTGGTCCTGGTCGACGCGCGCAAGGGCCTGCTGGCGCAGACCCGGCGGCACAGCCACATCGTCTCGATGCTCGGCATCCGGCAGGTGCTGCTGGCGGTCAACAAGATGGACCTGGTCGGCTACCGCCAGGACCGTTTCGAGGCGATCGACGGCGACTACCGGCGGCTGGCCGGCCGCCTCGGCATCGCCGACGTGCAGGCGATCCCGCTGTGCGCGCTGGACGGCGACAACCTGTGCCGGCGCTCGGCGGCGATGCCCTGGTATCCGGGACCGACCCTGCTCGAGGCGCTGGAGGCGGCACCGGCCCGGACCGCGCGCAGCGACGCGCCGCTGCGGCTGCCGGTGCAGTGGGTGAACCGGCCCGACCCGGAATTCCGCGGCCTGGCCGGCACCGTGGGCGCCGGCACGGTGGCGCCGGGCGACGAGGTCGTGGTGCTGCCGGCCGGACGCCGGACCCGGGTGGCGCGGGTACTGGCGTCGTCCGGCGAGGTCGCCGCCGCCGTGGCCGGCCAGGCCGTGACCGTGGTGCTGGCGGACGCCGTCGACGCCAGCCGGGGCGACCTCATCGCCGCCGCCGGCGACCCGCCCGAGGTCGCCGACCAGTTCGCCGCCCACCTGCTGTGGATGGCCGAGAAGCCGCTGTATCCGGGGCGGCGGTACTGGCTCAGCCTGGGCACCCGGACCGCCACCGCCCAGGTCACCGAGATCCGCCACCGCATCGACATCGACACCGGCGCCGAACTCGCCGCCCGGCACCTGGAGCTCAACGGCATCGCCAGCGTCCGGCTGAGCCTGGACCAGCCGCTGCCGTTCGAGCCCTACGCGGTCGATCCGGCGCTGGGCGGCTTCATCCTGGTCGACCGCGAGGACCACGGCACGGTCGCCGCCGGCATGATCGACTTCGCCCTGCGCCGCGCCGGCAACATCCACTGGCAGCACCTGGACGTCGACCGCGCCGCGCGCGCGCGACTCAAGGGCCAGCAGCCGCGCGTCCTCTGGTTCACCGGGCTGTCCGGCGCCGGCAAGTCGACGATCGCCAACCTGGTCGAGAAGAAGCTGCACGCGCGCGGCTTCCACACCTTCATCCTAGACGGCGACAACGTCCGGCACGGGCTCAACCGCGATCTCGGCTTCACCGCCGCCGATCGCGTCGAGAACGTGCGCCGGGTCGCCGAGGTGGCGCGGCTGATGACCGACGCCGGGCTGATCGTGCTGGTCAGCTTCATCTCGCCGTTCCGCGCCGAGCGCCGGCTGGCGCGCGAGCGCTTCCCGGACGGCGAGTTCATCGAGATCCACGTCAAGGCCTCGCTGGCGACCGCCGAGCGCCGCGACAGCAAAGGCCTGTACGCCAAGGCGCGCGCCGGGCTGATTCCCAACTTCACCGGCATCGATTCGCCCTACGAGGATCCCGAGGCCGCCGAGCTGGTGCTCGACACCGAGAACGAACCGGCCGAGGCGCTGGCGACCCGCGTGGTCGACCACCTGCTCGCCACCCTGGCCTGAGCCCGGCTGCACCCCGGGTCGGCCCCGGCCCCGCACCAGTCGCAGCCCCGCGTGCCAGGCGGGCAGGCATGGGCGACGATGCCAAACGGAACCCGCTCCGCTCACCGCGCCCGGGCCCGGGTCTCCGGGTCCCGGGTCCCGCGTCCCCGCTCAGCGGCAACGGTAGGCGACGAAGCGCTGCTCGCCGCCGCGCGGCTCGTCGACCGCGACCACGGTGTCGCCGCCGAGCCCGGCGGCCTCGTTGCGGGCCAGCGATTCCAGCTCGTCGCGGACCTTGAGGGGATTGCGCTCGACACCCGGCAGCAGGCGATCGCGGACGCCGACGCCGATCTCGCCGACCTTGGTGCAACCGGCGACGTTGCCGTCGTAGGCGACCCGGACCCGGCTGCCGGCCTCGTCGGGCTTGACCCAGGTGCAGGCGCCGGTCGCGGCGGCCAGGACGAGCAACGGGAAACGGCGCTGGAACATGGGGAACTCCTGGGGCTGGGCGCGGCCGGGTGCCCAGTGTGCGCGCGGCCGCTGAACAGGTGGTGAGGGCAGCGGCTGCGGGCGGCGTTCGCGCCGCCCGCAATCCGGGCTCAGCCGCCGCGGGCTTCGGCTTCGGCTTCGGCTTCGGCTTCGGCTTCGGCGTCGGCGTCGGCGTCGGCGTCGGCGGGATCTCCGTCACCGGCCTGCACCGGCTTGCCGTCGGCATCCAGGACCTGGACCTCGCCCAGACCCAGGGCGCGCACCGGACCGGCGGTCTGGGCCAGGTCGCCGACCACGATCCAGGTCATCCGGTCCGGGTCGAGCACCGCCGCTGCCTCGCGCACGGCCTCGTCGCTCGTGCCGGCGATCTGCGCGCGCAGGCTCTGCACGTAGTCGTCCGGGCGGCCGTAGCGGACGATGCCGGCGACCGCGCCGAGCACCGCGCTGCCGGTCTCGTAGGCGCCCGGCAGGCTGCGGATGCGGCTGTCGCGGATCTTGGCGATCTCCTCGGCGCTGGCCGGGTTGTCGCCGACGAACGCCGCCAGCTCGCGGCGGATCTCGGCGATCGCCTCGGCGGTCTTGTCGATCTGCACCGGCGCGGTGCCGATCCAGGGGCGCTGGCCGACGGCGTTGCTGGCGCTGCTGCGGGCGCCGTACGACCAGCTCTTGTCCTCGCGCAGGTTCATGTTGATGCGCGAGGTGAAGGTGCCGCCGTAGACGCCGTTGGCGAGGTCGAAGGCCAGCGCGGCGGCGTCGCCGGTCGGCGGCACCACCTGGCCGTACAGGATGTTGGCCTGGATCGCGCCGGGCTGGTCGATCAGGTACACGCGCTGGCCGGCCGGCAGTTCGACGGCATGGCGGTCGAGCGCGGGCGCCGGCGCGGCCGGCGCGGTCCACTGTCCGAAGCGCGCTTCCACCAGGGCCTTGAGGTCGGCCATGGCGATGTCGCCGACCACCACCAGGGTGGCGGTGTCCGGGCGCAGCCAGGTGCGGTGGAAGCCGACCAGGTCGTCGCGGCGCAGGGCGGCGACCGAGGCCTCGGTGCCGCTGCCGGTGAACGGGATGCCGTAGGCATGGCCCTCGCCGTACATCAGCGGCGGCAGCAGGCGCAGCGCCAGGCTGCCCGGCTGGGTCTTCTCCTGGGCGATCTGCGCCAGCCACTGGGCGCGCACGCGTTCGATCTCGGCGGCATCGAAGCGCGGCCGCAGCACGGTGTCGGCGAACAGGTCCAGGGCGGCCGGCAGGGTGTCGCGCAGCGCCGAAAGGGACACCGAATGCGCATCCAGCGCGGCGCCGCTGCCGATCTGCGCGCCCAGCGCCTCGGCGGCGGCGGCGAAGGCCAGGGCGTCGCGCTCGCCGGCGCCCTCGTCGAGCATGGCCATGGCGAAGCCCGAGGTGCCCAGGGTGGCGCCGGCATCGGCGCTGAAGCCGCCGTCGAACTCCAGGCTCATCTGCACCAGGGGCAGGCCCTCGCGGCGCGCCAGCACCAGGCGCAGGCCGTTGTCGAGGGTGTCGCGCTCCAGGGTCGGGAAGGCCAGGTCCGGGAAGCGCTCGGTCACCGGCGGGCCGGCGCTGCGGTCGACATCGGTCTCGACCACGGCGAACGCCGGGTCGGCGGCCGGCACCGCCGGCGCCTCGACGTGCGGCGCGGTGGGCACGTCGTCGGGCGTCGGCAGGCGTTCGCCGGGCACCACCACCAGGGTGTGGTCGCCCTGCGCCAGCCAGCGGCGGCCGGCCCGGCGCAGGTCGGCGACCCGGGCCCGCTCGACCTGGCGGAGCTCGGCGCGGAAGCAGCCCGGGTCGCCAGTGAACACCGCGCACTCGGCCAGCACGTCGGCCTTGCCGCCGAAACCGCCGATCCGCTCGATCCGGCGCACGAAGCCGGCGCGCCAGGCGGTGCGGGCGCGCTCCAGCTCCTCGCGGGTCGGCCCCTCGCGCAGCAGGCGCGCCAGCTCCTCGTCGAGGATCGCCTCGACGCGGGCCGGCTCCACGCCCTGCTTGACGTTGGCGACCAGGATCACGCCGCCGGAGAGCTGCTGGCCCTGCACGAAGCCGCTGACCAGGTCGGCGAGCTGGTCGCCATGGACCAGGCGGCGATCCAGCCGCGAGGCGGCGCTGCCGGCCAGCACCTGCACCAGCAGCCGCAGGTGGGTGAGCTCGGCCTCGCCGAACGCCGGGACGTTCCAGGCGCGGTAGATGCGCGGCTGGGCGACGCGGTCGGCGATCTCCTCGCGGGTCGATCCGGTCCGTGCGGCGATGGCGACCGCCGGCTGCGCCAGGGTCGGACCGGCCGGGATGTCGCCGAAGAAACGGGTGACCTGCTCGCGCGCGGTGTCGACGTCGATGTCGCCGGCCAGCACCAGCACGGCATTGTTGGGGCCGTACCAGCTCCGGAACCACCAGCGCACGTCGTCCAGGGTCGCCGCCTCGAGATCGGCCATCGAACCGATCGGGCTGTGCCGGTAGGGATGGCCCTCGGGGTAGCTGGCCGCCAGCAGGCGTTCGAAGGCCTGCCCGTAGGGCTGGTTCTCCGACTGCCGCTTCTCGTTCTGGACGACGCCGCGCTGCTCGTCGAGCAGGGCCTGGTCGACGGCGCCCAGGAAGTGGCCCATGCGGTCGGACTCCATCCACAGCGCCAGGTCGAGCGCCGTGGTCGGCACGTTCTGGAAGTAGTTGGTGCGGTCCTGGTTGGTGGTGCCGTTCATGTCGGTGGCGCCGACCAGCTCGAACGGCTTGAAGTATTCGTCGCGGTAGTTCTCGCTGCCCTGGAACATCAGGTGCTCGAACAGGTGGGCGAAGCCGGTCTTGCCCGGCTGCTCGTCCTTGGAGCCGACGTGGTACCAGACGTTGACGGCGACGATCGGCGCCTTGCGGTCGGTGTGGACGACCACACGCAGGCCGTTGTCCAGCGTGAAGGTCTCGAACGGGATGTCGACGGCGGCGACGGGGGCGGCGACCAGCGCCGCGGCCAGCAGGAAGGCGCGCATGGGGGTTCCGGGCAGGCGGGGAGGCCGCCAAGGGTAACCGCTGGGCGATGCCGGCCGGTAGGAAGGAAGTCACGGGGCGGGCCGCCGGCGCCGGCATGACGGGGCCTTGACGCCCCGGCGGCGAGGCTGCGCCGATGCGCCCTTGCCCTGCCCTGCTGCTGGCGGCCGCCGCCCTGGCCTGCGGCCCGGCGCAGGCCGGCCCGGTCCTGCGTTACCTGGGCATCGCCAGCGACCCGACCGGGCGCACCGTGTACCAGGAGGAGCACCTGCTCCGCAGCGACGACGAGGGCGGCGAGGAGCGTGTGGTGCTGTATCGCTGCCCCGGCGGCGAGCCGTTCGCGCGCAAGCGGCTGACCCGCCCGGGCAGCAGCTTCCTGCCGCGCTTCGAGCTGGCCGACCGGCGCGCCGGCTGGCGCGAGGGCATCGCCGCCGGCGCCGCCGGCCTGGTCGCCTTCGCCGGGCCGATCGATGCGGCCGCGCCGCCGCGGCCCTTGCCGGCGCCGGCCCCGGACTGGGTCGCCGACGCCGGCTTCGATGCCTTCATCATGGCCCGCCGCGACGAACTGGAAGCCGGGCGCGTGCTGCAGTTCGAGTTCCTGCTGCCGACGCGGGCCCGCCCCACGACGCTGCGCGTGCGCAAGCTGGGCGAGGGCGAGGCGCTGGGACGGCCGGCCTCGCGGTACCGGCTGGAGCTGGGCGCCTGGTACCGCCTGCTGGCGCCGCACATCGACGGCTGGTACGACCGCGGCAGCGGCCGCCTGCTGCGCTACGAGGGACTGAGCAACCTGCGCTCGCCGTCCGGCGACAATTTCTGGGTGCGCATCGACTTCCCGCCGTCGCAGCGGCAGGCCGGGATCGCCGCCGAGCAGCTCGACCAGGCCCTGCGCAAGCCGCTGGTCGGGCACTGCCCCGGGCTCTCGCCCGACGCCTCCTGAGCCCTCCCGGGGCCTTGCCTTCCGCCGGCTGAACATGCCGCCGGCGGCACGCGCGCGGCACCCCGGCGGAGGATCAGAATCGCCGCTGCCGGGCCCTCGCGGCCGGCGGGAGACCCGCCATGCGAACCATTCGTGTTCTTGCCCTGCTCGCGGCGCTCGCCGCGGGCGCCGCCGGCGCGCAGACGGCACCCAGCCAGACCCTGGTCATCGGCCAGCGCAGCTACACCCTGCCGGCCGACCTGCCGATCGTCATCGACGGCGAGCCGGCACTGCTCGCCGACCTGCTCGGCCGCCCGGCCGGCATGCAGGTGCGCTGGGCGCCTGCAGGGCGCGGCGCGGCGACACCGGTCTTCAGCTACACGCTGATCGGCCCGGTCACCGCCACGACGCCGCTGGCGGTGCTCGGCCAGGGCGTGACGATCACCGCCGACACGGTGCTCGAGGGCTTCACCGACCCGGGCGACCTGGCGCCCGGCGATCCGCTGGTGGTGGCCGGCCTGGTCGACGGCAACGGCAGCCTGTACGCGACCCTGGTCGAGCGGCGCGGCGCCCAGGGCAACCGCTTCCTGCTGGCCGGCCGGGTCCAGGCGGTCGAGCAGGCGCCGGCACGCCTGCGCGTCGGCGACCAGTGGCTGGCGCTGGACGGCGTCGTCGCCACCGCCTGCGCCGGGCCGCTGCCGGTGGTCGGCGACTACGTCGAGATGCGTGCCGAGGCGATCGCCGGCTTCCAGCCCGGGGACCTCATCGATACCGTCACCGGCCTGGCCTGTGCCAACCCGGTGCTGTTCGGCACACCCGGTGCCCAGGGCGCGCTCGAGGGCGTGGTCGGCGCCGTCCTGGCCGGCGACCGCTTCGCGATCGGCGCCCTGGAGGTGGTCCACGGCGCCGCCACGCAGTTCGGCTTCGGCGGCCCCGACGACCTCGAGCCCGGCGCCGCGGTCGGCATCGAGGGGACGTTCACCGATGCCGGCGAACTGGCTGCCGATGCCATCGAGTTCGTGCGTCCGGTGGTGCGCTTCGAGGCGCCGATGGCGCCGGCCGACGTGACACCGGGCGTCTCGCTGCGCCCGTTCGGGGTCGAGGTGTTCCACAGCGCCCAGCTCCGCGACGACGACGGCATCCTGGCCGGCGGCCTGGCCTCGCCGCGGCAGGTGCGGGTACGCGGCTGGCTCGATCGCGCCGGCCTGGCCTGGGCCCTGCGCGTGCGCGACCGCGGCGCCCCCGATCCGCTCGACGCCCGCCTGCGCGGCCCGGTCCAGGCGATCGCCGCGCCGGCCCTGGTGATCCAGGGCCTGGCCGTGGACACCGCCGGCGCGGCGTTCTTCGACGCCGACAAGAACCCGATCGACGCCGCGACCTTCTTCGCCGACGTCCGCCTCAACCACATGGTCGACATCGGTGCGGCTTCGTGGGACGCGCCGGCGGCCACCCTGCGCGGCGGCAACGTGACCCTGCTCGGCTACGAACACACCGAGCCGCTGCCCGGGACGCCGGGCGGGTTCCTGGCCGGCACCGCCTACAGCTACGGCCTGGCCGACACCGTGTTCGCCGACGGCTTCGAGGCGGCCGCGCGCTGAGCGCGGAGGAGGCCTCCCCGCACCCGCGGACGCTTCGAACGCAGCGGGCCGGATGTGCCCGTGCAGGACCGCCCGACGACTCGGCTGCGCCGGCACCCGACCGGCCGACCTGATTGGCGTCGTGTCTCAGCTCAGGATCGTGAACCCAAGGCCAGGACTCAAAGTTGGGCCAGCGGAGCGCGCGGTACTCCCCTCTCCCTGTGGGAGAGAGGCCGGGGGAGAGGGCCGGGGCTGGCCATGATCTGCATCGTTGCCGGCCCGGCGTCGTGCGCTGGCCGGGACGGCCCTCTCCCCCGCCCCTCCCCCGCAGGCGGGGGAGCGGAGAAGTGCGGTGCCGTCGCTCGGGCGGAACGCCGCGTGGCAGCGGGCTGAGACACGACGCCAATCAGGACCGGCCGAAGGCCCGTCCGGACGGGCGCCGGACGGGCGCCGCGAAGAACGGCCGGGACGGCCGTTCTTCGCGGCACGGCTACAGCTTGCGCAGGGTGACCGTGCGGTTAACGCCGTCGACGTTGTAGGCGAAGGTGGCGCTGGTGGCCGAGGTGAAGGTCAGGGTGAAGTTGCCGGTCTCCACGAAGCTGCGGTTGGCCGGGTTGTAGGTCGGCCCCCAGGCCGGGCCGGTCCAGCGCACCACGCGGCCGCTGGCGACGTCGACGCCGGTCCAGCCCGGGTCGAGCTGGTACCAGGACGCCCGGCCCTGGCCGTCGTAGACGAACCACAGCACGAACAGGGTGTTGGCCGGCGCCGGGAACTGGAAGATCGACAGGCCGCGGCCGCCCTCGCTGAGCACGTCCCACTGGCCCGTGTAGTCGCGCTGCGGGCCGGGCGCTGGCCCGGTCGGCGGCCAGAGGTACTGCTGGATGGAGGGATAGACCAGGTCGAAGCGCGAGTAGAAGTCGCGGTTGCCTGCCGCCTCGCTCTGGCCGGTGTTGGCGCAGGAGGCGCTGCCGCCGAACAGGCCGCCGCGCAGGTAGTAGCTGGTGTTGTCCCAGGTGAACAGGCCCGAGCCGCTGCTGCCGCCCTCGGTGGTGCCCTCGCTCCAGGAGGCGCGCGCCGCGCTGGTCACCACCTGGCCGCCGATGTTGACGTTGGCGGTGTTGCCGGAGTGCAGGCCGCGGCTGTACTTCTTGTTGTCGCCGCTGGGATGGTGGATCGCCACCACCGGGGTGTTCTGCTGCAGGGTGCCGGAATTCCAGCCGGCGAACGCCGAACCGGCCGGCAGCGCCGCGTTCAGGCGCAGCAGGGCGGCGTCGGTGCTGGCCTGCGAGTACAGCAGCTGGGCGCCGCCGCCGAGCTGGGTGTTGGGACCGGCGCTGACCGTGTTGCAGCTCGGGCTCTCGTACTGCCAGAAGGTGCGCAGGGTGCTGGCCTCGGCCTGGTTGCCGATGCAGTGGTGGGCGGTGAAGTACCAGGGGATCTGGGTGTCCTCGTCTCTGTCCCTCAGGGCGGTGCCGGTGCAGGTGAAGGTGCCGCCGCCGGACTCGAACAGCATCCTCGACACCGCGTTCTTGGCGAGGATGAAGGGCGTGCCCAGGGTCGCGACCCGGCAGGCGACGTTGATGTTGCAGCTGCCCGAGTCGCCGAGCGCCTTGCCGACCAGGCCGGTGTCGGTCTGCGGCGCCACCAGCAGGTGCGACACTGCGACGACCACGCCGGCGCCCAGGCCCGCGACGTCGACGCCGTCCGGCGCGAACAGCTCGATGCGCTGGCGCTCGCCGTCGGTGGCGTCGGTCCAGTAGCGGCCCCAGCCGTCGAGCTGGCTGGCCAGGGCGTCGGCCTCGGTCAGGTACACGGTGCCGGGCTGGCCGTCGCCGGCGATGCGCAGCTCGACGCCCGCCGGCAGGCGGTCGGCGCGCAGGGCGACGCGCAGGCCGAGCGCGCCCGGGTCGACCACCTCGATCAGCGCGGCCTGGCCGCCGGCGACCGCCCGCCAGGCCAGGGCCTGGCCGCTGCCGGCGGCCGGCTCGGCGGAGAGTTCGCGATGCAGGCCGACCTGCAGCCGGTGCTGGCCCTCGGCACGGTTGCCGGCCTGGACCGCCGCGACCCGGGCCGGGTCGAGCCTGGCCAGCGCCAGAGTGGTGGCGACGGCGCTGGGCGCGCGCCAGGTCGGCGCCGCCTTGGCCTGCGCCTGCGGCCAGGCCCACTCGCCGGGCACCGAGACCGCATCGGCCGCCAGCAGCGGCGGCGCGAGCAGGGCCAGGGCGGCGGCCAGGGCGGTACGGCGGAACGGGTGCGGGGTGCGGGGTGCGTTCATGGCGGCTGCTCCTGGGCGCGGCGCCGGCGTCGGCGCGTGATACGGATGTGAAAGGTAACGCGAAAACCCCGCGGGAAACGTCGCCGCCTTCGCGGCATCATCGGCGTCCCGCCGCCCGCGCCGTCGCCGCCGTGTTCGACGTCATCCTCTACCAGCCGGAGATCCCGCCCAACACCGGCAACGTCATCCGCCTGTGCGCCAATACCGGCGCCCGCCTGCACCTGGTGGCGCCGCTCGGCTTCGCGCTCGACGACGCCCGCCTGCGCCGGGCCGGGCTGGACTACCACGAGTACGCCAGCGTGCGCGTGCATGCCGGCCTGGACGCCTGCCTGGACGCGCTGGGCCGGCCGCGGCTGTTCGCCTTCAGCGCCCGCGCCAGCGTGCGCTTCGACGGTCCGGACTGGCGGCCGGGCGACGCCCTGCTGTTCGGACCGGAAACCCGCGGCCTGCCCGACGACGTGCTGGCGGCGGTGCCACCCGGGCAGCGCCTGCGCCTGCCCCTGGTGCCGGGCAACCGCAGTCTGAACCTGTCGAACGCGGTGGCGGTGGCGGTGTTCGAGGCCTGGCGCCGGCAGGGCTATGCCGGCGGCGCCTGAGGGGCGGCTTCCGGGCCGGCATGAATCGGCGGCAACGGCCGGCACCGGGGGGGCGCCGACAATCAATACAATGGCCGCCCCCGGCCGTGTTGGCCGGCGCCATCCCAGGAGTGCGCCCCTGATGAACCGTAGCCCCCTTCTGCTCGCCCTCGCCCTGGCCCTGCCGGGCGGCGCCGCCCTGGCCCAGGGCCCGGGCGACCCGAACACCGTGAGCTGGTCGTATTTCGACATCGGCGCCCTGCACGTCAACCCGGACGAGTCCGACCTCGACAGCGGCACCGGCCTGCAGGTGCGCGGTTCCGGCCAGATCAGCGAGGACTGGCACCTGTTCCTGGGCTGGAACCGCATCCCGCTGGAGGGCAGCCGGTCGTTCACCGGCGTCGGCGCGGTGCCCGGCGCGCTGGTGGTCGACGACGACGTCGACCGCTTCCATGTCGGCATCGGCTACAACCTGGCGGTTGGCCAGCGCACCGACCTGTTCGTGCGCGCCGCCTACGAGCGGGTCGGCAGCGCCGACTTCGCGATCACGGTCGGCGACGTGGTCAGCCAGGGCAAGCTGGAGAAGACCGATGGCGCCAGCGTCGAGGTCGGCGTGCGCTCGGCCTTCAACGCCCGCTTCGAGGCCGGCGCCTCGGTGCGCTACACCCGCCTGGACGACGCCGAGGTGCGCCTGGACGGCCAGCCGTTCCCGGGCAGCCAGGCCTTCATCGCCAGCGACAGCACCACCGCCGGCGTGCTCTACGGGCAGTTCAAGTTCGGCAACGGCTGGGGCCTGCTGGCCGAGGCCGAGCTCAGCGGCGACTACACCTCGGTGTTCGCCGGGGCGCGCCTGAGCTACTGAGGACGGCGCGGGTCGGGGCGCCGGTTCCCGGGCGATCCGACCCGCCGCTCCCACCCCGCCGGGCACGGGCCGCCGGGCCGCGGCGGCGTGGCCCGGCGCCGCCAGCAGCTTGTTGAAGAACGACCGTTCTGGACGTTTTTCAGGTCGCCCGTCCGGCGCAGGTCCGGACGCGCTGCCGTCGAATCAACCGCTTACGCACCTGCTTCGCCGAGCGGCCATCCATGGCCGCCGCCAGCAGGCTGTTGTTCAACAGCCTGCTAGCCGGACAGGTCGCCGAACTCCGCCTTCTGCTCGCGCGAGAGCAGCAGCCGCACCCCCTCGGTGGGGGTGATCTCGCCGCTCAGGGCGCGCTCCACCAGGGCGCTGATCGGCAGCTCGACCTGGTGGCGGCGGGCCAGCCGCATCACTTCCCGGGCGGTCTGCACGCTTTCCACGACCTGGCCGATGCGGGCGACCGCCTCGTCCAGCGGCACGCCCTGGCCGAGCGCCAGCCCAAGACGGCGGTTGCGCGACAGGTCGCCGGTGCAGGTCAGCACCAGGTCGCCGAGCCCGGCCAGGCCCATGATGGTCTCCGGCCGGCCGCCCAGCGCGGCATTCAGGCGCAGCACCTCGGCCAGGCCCCGGGTGATCAGGCCGGCGCGGGCGTTCAGGCCCATGCCCATGCCGTCGGAGACGCCCACCGCCACCGCCAGCACGTTCTTCATCGCGCCGCCCAGGCCGGCGCCGAGCAGGTCGGTGCCGGTGTAGGCGCGGAAGGTGGGGCAGTGGAAGATCCGGGCGATCTCGGTGGCGAACCCGGCATCGCCGGAATGCACGGTGACCGCGGTCGGCAGGCCCTGCACCACCTCGCGCGCGAACGAGGGGCCGGTCAGTACCGCCTGCGGCCGGCGTTCGCCGAGGATGCCGGCGGCGACCTCGTGCAGGAAACGGCCGGTGCCGGGCTCGAAGCCCTTGCTGGCCCAGACCACGCCGGCGTCCTCGGGCAGCATCGGCGCCGCCCTCGCCAGCAGGTCGGCGAAGGCGTGGCTGGGCGTCACCAGCAGCAGGTGGCGGCAGCCCTGGACCGCGCACTCCAGGTCGGTCTCGTAGGCCAGCGACGGCGGCAGCTCGAGGTCGGGCAGGTAGCGCGCGTTGCGGCCGGTCGCCGCCATCGCCTCGAGCTGGCCGGCGTCGCGACCCCAGAGCACGGTCTCGACGCCCTTGCGGGCCAGCAGCGCCGCCAGGGCGGTGCCCCAGGAGCCGGCGCCCAGGACGGCGACCGGACGGCGCGCTGCCGGATTCATGGCCGGTCAGGCGTGGCCGACCAGGCCTTCGCCCTGCGCCTCGGCGGCGCGACGGCGCACCTGCTCGGCGTACAGCTGCTCGAAGTTGATCGGCTGCAGCAGGAACGGCGGGAAGCCGCCGGCCAGGACCAGGTCGCTGATCGCGCTGCGCGCGTAGGGGAACAGGGTCTGCGGGCACCAGGCGCCGAGCACGGCCTGCAGGTTGGCCTCGTCGAAGCCCTCGATGGAGAAGATGCCGGCCTGCTTGATCTCGGCCAGGAACACGGTCTTCTCGTTGAGCTCGCAGGTCAGGGTGACGCCGAGCACGACCTCGTAGACGGACTGCGCGACCGTGTTGACGCGCTGGTTAAGCTCCAGCTTGAACTGCGGCTGGCCCTGCTCCTGGAACACCTCGGGGGCGCCGGGCACCTCGAAGGATGCGTCCTTGAGGTAGATCTTCTGGATCGCCAGCTGGGCGGTGGCCTGCGCGCCGGCCTGGCCGTTGGCGGCCGGGTTGTCGTTGCTCATCGGTGACTCCTGGGAGGGTGAAGAGGGGCGGGTTGCCGTGACCGGCGATTATCCCACACCCGGCAGATGGGCCCGGGACCGCGCCGACGCAAGACCGCGTGCCGACCGCCCCGCCCGGGGCGGCGACGCGTGGTCGCTCAGGCCTTGCCCTTGACCAGGGGCAGCTCCGCCGCCTGCCACTGGCCGACGCCGCCGGCCAGGACGTGGACGCGCTTGAAGCCGGCCTTGACCAGGCGCCTGGCCGCCGGACCGGCGGTGATGCCGTTCCGGCAGACCACCACCACCGGCCGGTCCTTGACCTTGGCCAGGACCTTGTTCTCCGGATCGAACTGGCTGGGCGCGACGTGCCGGCTGCCGGGGATGTGCGCCTTCTCGAAGTCGGCGATCGGGCTCATGTCCACGACCAGGGCGTCCTCGCGGTTGACCAGCAGGGTCAGCTGCGCGGGCGTGAGTTCCTGGTAGCCGCGGTTGAAACGGCCGAGCAGGGAGACCAGCAGGTACACGGTCAGGCCGGCCATGCCCAGCACCAGCCACATCTGCTGCGCGACGAATTCGGAGAGTCGATCCATAGGGGCCCGGATTATCCGCGAACCGGCCGGCCGCCGCCAGCGCGGGCGCGGCCGGAGCCGTCAGCGCCGACGGTCGAGGTCGGGCAGGCCGGAGGTCAGCCACCAGCGCTTGGCCTCGGCGTCGTAGCGCCACTGCTCGCGGTCGAGGATGGCGAAGGTGGTCTGGTTGTGGCGATTGACGAACTCGATCTCGGCGAACTGCACCACCGTGCCGTCCGGCTGCGGCTCGCGGCCGCGGGTGCGGTAGCCGCTGACCCGGAGCTGGCGCCAGCGCTCCAGCTCCAGCGTCGCGACCGGCCGCTGGGCGAGGACCTCGGGATCGTGGAAGGCGATGATCTGCTCGACCTCGCCCCAGCGCATCGCGCTGCCGTAGTGGTAGAGGGTCTCCTCCATCCGGTTCTTCTCGGTGCCGACGCCGCCGCAGGCGGTCAGCAGCGCGGCCAGCAGCAGCGAACCCAGGCGCACGGTCGTGTTCATCAGGCGGTTCCCCCGGTCGGACTCGATGCCGCGATTGTGGCAGACCGTCGCGCCGGGTCGAGGGCGACGAAGCGGGCGGACAGGCGCGCCGCGACGGTGCCGTCGTCCAGGACCAGCTCGGCCCGGGTCGCCACCCGCGCCTTGCCGCGTGCGCGCCAGGCCGCCAGGAAGGCGGCGCCGGCATCGTCGACCGCCAGTCCGGCGCGGGCATGCAGCGTCTGGAAGACCGGCGCCAGGTACTCGATGTGGCTGTCCTGGACATAGACCTCGGCGGCCTCGCCCTGCCCGCCCAGCGCCGCCAGCACGCTGCCCCAGCTGGCCAGGGTCAGCAGGCTGGCGACGCTGCCGCCGAACGCGCAGCCCTTGTCGTTGCGGTTCGGCGCCAGGGGCGCCGACAGCGCCATCCCGGACGCGTCGACGGCGGTCACCGACACGGCCATGGCGGCGGCCAGGGGAATGGTGTCGAGCAGGTGCCGCTGGAATCGGACAGGGTCCATGGCGGGAGGCGCAACGGGCGTGGCGACGGCCGGCGACTGTGCCGGTGGCGGCCGGCGACGGTCAAGCCGGTGGCGGTGCGCGCGCCGGACGCCGGGGCCGGGGCCGCCGCCCCCGCGGGTCGGCGGCGTCGGCCGGAACCGCCGGGCGGCGGCCCCGGTCCCGGCCGGCCGCTGCCGCCATAATGCCGGCATGCCCAGGCCCGATCCCGCGCCGCGCAAGCCGGTCCCCAGCGTGTTCACCGTGCGGCCGGGCGGTCAGGCGCGCGGCCTGCTGGCGGCGCTGCGCGCACGCGGCCTGCCGGCCTGCAACCTGGCGCCGGTGCGGCTGGTCGGCCTCGACCCCGGCGCGACGCTGTCGGGGCTGGCCGAACGAGCCGACCGCTGGCTGTTCACCAGCCCGGCGGCGGTCCGTTTCCTGCGCCTGGCGGCCACCCGGCACGGCCTGGCGCTGTTCGCGCCGGGCGCCGCACTGGCGACCCTGGCCGGCCGCGGCCGGGTCTTCGCGCCCGGGCCCGGCACCGCGCGGGCGCTGGCGCGCGCCGGCATCGTCGGGGCCCGGCAGCCGGCCACCACCCGGGACAGCGAGGGGCTGCTGGCGCTGCCGGCGCTGGCGGCACCGCTGGACGGCACGCTCGCCCTGGTCGGCGCCCCGCAGGGCCGCGGCCTGCTGGCGCCGGCGCTGGCGGCGCGCGGCGCCACGGTCGTCGAACTGATGGTCTACCGCCGCCAGCAGACGGCGCCGCAGGCGGCGGCGCTGCGCGCGCTCGCCGCGGCGGCCTCGCCGCTCCTGGTGGTCGGCAGCGCGGCCCTGCTCGAGGCCCTGTGGCAGGCGCTGCCCACGGCGCTGCAGGGCCACCTCCGGACGCGCGGACGGCTGGTGGTGGCCAGCCCGCGGATCGCCGCGGTGGCGGACGGGATGGGCCTGCCGGTCGCTGCCATCGCCGCCTCGGCGACGGCCGCCGATCTCGCCGCGGCGACCCGGGGCGTCACCGGGCCGGATCGGCCGCCCGAAGCGGCGAGGGGGTGAGCCGGTGCCCGCCGGCGCGCACCGGCCCGGCGCGCACGGCCCGTCCCCGGGGCGGCATCCGGGTTAACATTTCGCCATGAGCGAACGCGACGACATCGTGACCGATACCGCCCCGGGCGAGCCCGGTCCCTTGCCCGCGCCGGCAGCCCCGGCAGCGGCGCCGGAACGTCCGCGGCACGGCGCCGGCAGCGCCCTGGCCCTGCTGGTCGGGTTCGTGGCCCTGGCCCTCGCCGGCCATGCCGCGTGGCGGGTCCACCTGCAGGAGCGCGCCGACGACACCGGCCAGAACGAGCTGCTGCAGCGCCTGGACGCGATCGAGACGCGGCTGACCGAGAACGAGCGCCGCGCCGCCCGCAACAACGAACTGGCCGGCACCCTGCGCAACCAGCTCGGCGAGAACGAGGCCTTGCGCGAACGCCTGCGTGGCGACCTGGTCGCGCTCGCCGACCGCGCCGCCCGCGCCGAGGCGTTGCTGGCCGAACTCAGCCGCGAGCGCGGTGGCGCCCGAGCGCAGCTGGCCATGGCCGACGCCGCCCTGCTGCTCGGCCAGGCCGACGTCCGCCTGCGCCTGTTCGGCGATCGTCCCGGCGCCGTGGCCGCGCTCGATCTGGCCGAGCTGGCACTGGCGCGCGCCGGTGCCCAGCACGTCGACCTGCGCCATGCCGTGATCGATGCGCGCGCCGCGCTCGGGGCCGACGGCCGCCCCTCGGACGCGATGGTGCTGGCCGAGATCGATGCCCTGCTCGACGGCGTCGATGCCCTGCCGCCGATGGCCACCGGCGCCGCCGGCGGCGGCGACCCGTCGCTGGGCTGGTGGGCGCGCCAGTTCGAACGCCTGGACTCGCTGGTCAGCGTGCGCAGGATCGACGAGCTGGCGACCGACACCAGCCCCGACCGCGCCGGCGTCCGGCGCGCCCTGGAGCGCGCCCGGCGCGCCGCCATCGACCACGATCCCGCGGCCCTGGCCGCGGCCCTGGGTTCGGCGCGCCAGGCCCTGGCCGCCTGCTGCGAACGCGCCGCCGCAGCGCCGCTGCAGGCGCGCATCGAGCGCCTGCTGGCGGTCGACTGGCACCGCGCCCAGCCCGACCTCGACGCCCTGCGCCGCCGCCTGGACGGCGCCCTGGCGATCGAGACGATGCCGGCACCGGCGCCGGAACCGCTGCCGGCGGCCCCGGCCGAGCGCCTCGAAACCGAACCCGGGGGCGACGCTCCGCCCGACCTGGAGCCTTCGCCATGAACATGAAGTGGTTCTTCCGCATCGTCCTGCTGCTGGCGATCCTGCTGCTCGGCGCGCTCGGCTGGCAGTGGCTGGCGGCCGATCCCGGCCAGGTGCAGGTGCAGATCCGCGGCTACCTCATCGAGACCACGGTGGTGGTGGCGACAGCCTTCGGCCTGCTCGCCTTCGCGACCCTGTGGCTGCTGCTGTGGCTGCTGCGCGCACCCCTGCGCTGGCTCGCCGGCCGTCGCCGGCGTCGTGCCCGGCACGCCTTCGCGCAGGCCGAACTACGCCTGCGCGAAGGCCTCTGGGGCAAGGCCGAGAAGCTTTTCCTGCGCGCCGCCGACGACCCGGACTTCCGGATACCGGCCCTGCTGGAGGCCGCCCAGGCCGCGCACAGCCGGGGCGATGCCGCGCAGGCGCAGGCGCACCTGGCGCGCCTCGACGCCGAGCCCGAGGGTCGCCGGCTGGTCCAGCTGGAACGCGCCCGCGAGGCGCTGGCCAGCGACCGGCCGGAGGAAGCCGGTGCGCTGCTGGCGGGAATCGAGCAGCTGCCGCCCAGCGGCCTGCTGCTGCGGGTCCAGGCGCTGTGCGCCAGCCATCGCGCCGGCGAGGCCCTGGTCCTGCTGCCGGAACTGCACCGCAGCCACCTGCTCGACGGCCTGGCCTGGGCCAAGCTGGAGCTGGCGGTGGCCCTGCAGGCCCTCGACGGCGCCGGCGACCGCGGCGCGCTCGAGCAGGTCTGGAACGCGCTGCCCAAGGGCCTGCGCCGCACCGGCCCGGTGATCGAGGCCTATGTCGAGCGTGTCCTGTCCCTGGGCGGCGGCGGCGACGCCGCCGCCCTGATCGAGGAGCACCTGCGCCAGGACTGGTCGGAGACGCTGGTGCGGCGCTACGGCCAGCTCGAGCAGCCGGAACCCGCGCAGCGTCTTCGGCATGCCGAGAAGTGGCTGGTCGGGCACGCCGACAGCATCGGCCTGCACCTGGCGCTGGGCCAGATCAGCCTGCAGCAGGGCGCGCTGTCGCAGGCCGAGGAGTTCCTCGGCCACGCCCTGGCGCTGGGCAGCGACGCCGGCGCCTGGGAACTGCTCGCCGAGGTCTACAGCCGCCAGCAGCAGCACGAGCGGGCACGGGTCGCGCTCGGCAACGCCCTGCGCGTGCGCCGCGGCCTGGCGGCGATGGCGCTGCCCGGGGTCGCCGCGCGCGCCGACCACCTGGGCCTGTTCGCGGTCGCCGAGGAGCGCAGCGAACACGGCGTGCCGCGCCTGCCGGGCGGTCACTAGCGGTGTGCTGAAAAGCGACCGTCCTGGTCGTTTTTCAGGTCCCCCGTCCGGCGCAGGTCCGGACGCGCTCCCGTCGAAGCCACTGCCTGCGCGCCGGCTTCGCCGTGCGGCCATCCGTGGCCGGCCGCCTGCCGGCGGCCCTCGCCTGCGGGCGGGACAGGCATCCGGCAGGTTGCCGGCGCCGCCTCGTGCGGGCCGGGCGGTCGCCGCGGGAACCGGACCGGCGCCCCGGGTACCGGCTGTGCCGGATCACCGGCCGGCCGCGCGACCGGCCCGCGGACGCCCGGGAATCGGTCAAGATGGCGCTCGCCGGCGGCGCCCGCCCCGGCGCCACTTTCCGGGAGCCGCGCCATGACCCTTGCCGAGACATGCATCCTGATCGCCGCCGTGCTGCCCTACCTGTGGGTGGGCGTCGCCAAGTTCAGCCGCGGTGGCGCCGGCCGCTACGACAACGCCGCGCCGCGCGAGTACCTGGGCCGGGTGCAGGGCCTGGCGGCGCGCGCACACTGGGCGCACCTCAACGCCTTCGAGGCGTTCGCGCCGTTCGCCGCCGCCGTGCTGGTCGCCGAGAAGGCCGGCGTCGCCCAGGGCACCGTCGACACCCTGGCGATCGCCTTCATCGCCGCCCGGATCGTGCACGGCCTGCTCTATCTCGCCAACCAGGCGATGCTGCGCAGCCTGGCCTGGACCGCCGGCTTCGCCTGCGTGATCGCGCTGTTCGTGGCCGCCGCGCGGGTCTGAGGCTGCGCGGCAGCGGCGGTTCACGCCGGCACCACCTGCGGCCCGGCACCGTGCCGGGCCCTGCTGCCGGTTGCCGCCATGTCCCGTTGCCGTCCGCTCGTGTTCCTGCTGCTGCTCGGCCTGGCCGGCAGCGTCGCCGCGCAGCCGCCGCGCTGGAGCCTGGCGGCGCTGGCGATCTGGCGCGACATCCCCTACCGGCAGGCCGACAGCGATCTGCTGGTGGTGCCGGCGCTGCAGTTCGAGGGCGAGCGCGCCTACCTGCGCGGCCTGCGCCTGGGCTGGCGCGCCGCCGGCGATCGCGCGCTGGGCCTTGACCTGGTCGCGCAGGCGCGGATGGACGGTTATTCGGCCGACGACTCGCCGTTCCTGTCCGGCATGGCGACGCGGCAGCGCTCGCTGGACGCCGGCGTCGCCGGCCACTGGCGGGGCGCCGCCGGTGACCTGGAGGCCAGCGTGGTGACCGACGTGCTGGGCCGCCATCGCGGCCAGGCCGCGCACCTGGCCTGGGCCTGGCCGGTGCGTCGCGGCCCGTTGCTGGTGCGCCCCGAGCTCGGCCTGCGCTGGTGGTCGGCGAGCTTGGTCGACTACTACGCCGGGGTGCGGCCCGGGGAGGCCCGCCCGGGCCGACCGGCGTACCGGGCGGACAGCGCCCTGATCGCCGAGGCGGCGGTCGGCGCGGTGCTGGCACTGGACCGGCGCTGGTCGCTGTTCGGCCGGCTGGGTTACGAGCGCTTGCCGTCGGCCGTCACCGACAGCCCGCTGATCGACCGCGACCAGGCCCTGGTCGGGCTGTTCGGGGTGTCCTACGGCCTGCGCTGAGCGTCCCCGCCCGCCCGGCCGCGTTCAGCCCGCGCGGTCCAGGCAGCGGCGCGCCGCCGGCGCGATCGTCTCCAGCCAGGCGGCGTACTGCGCGGCGGACGGATGCAGGCCGTCGCCGACCAGCATCGCCGGGTCGGCGCCGCAGGCGCGGCTGGCCGCGGTGACGTCGACCCAGGCGATGTCGCGCAGCGCGCACAGCTCGCGCTGGGCGGCGTTGTAGGCGTCGATCCGCGCCGCGATCGCCGCGCCGCCGCGGGCATCGTCGGCGGCGAACGGGGTCACGCCCCAGTCCGGGATCGACACCACCAGCACCCGGTGCGGATCGCCGTCGGCGAACGCCACCGCGCGGCTCAGCAGCACGTTGAAGTGCGGCAGGTGCTCGGCGACCTCGCGACCGCGGTACTGGTCGTTGACGCCGACCAGCACCGTCACCAGCGCATACGGGGGCGCCAGCGGCGCGTCGTCCAGGGCCGCCAGCAGCTCGTCGGCGCTCCAGCCGGTGCGCGCGACCACGTCGGGCCGCGGCATGGCCAGCCGCTGCGCCAGCCGGAACGGCCAGGTCGCGACCGCCTCGACGCCCTCGCCGATGGTGTAGGAATCGCCCAGCGCCAGCAGGCCTGTGGCCATCGGCCCGCCTCAGGCGGTCCGCGCCAGGGGCACGGCCTGGCTCGCACAGCGTTCGAGCTGGCGTTCGATGCGCACCAGCACCTCGGCCATCACCGGCGCCTGCGGCAGCAGGGTGAGGCGGACATGGTCGCTGCGTTCGATGTTGAAGCCGCGGCCGGGCACCAGCAGCACCGACTCGTGCTCGAGCAGGTCGAGCGCGAACTGCTGGTCGTCGATGCCGGGCAGGCACAGGCGCGGAAAGGCGTACAGGGCGCCCTGCGGCGCCACCAGGTCGATCAGGTCGCTGGCGGCGCAATGGTCGAGCAGAACCTGGCGGGTGGCGTGCAGGCGGCCGCCCGGCGCGGTCAGCGCCTCGATGCTGCGGTCGCCGGCCAGCGCCGGCAGCACCGCCCACTGGCCGGCGACGTTGCTGCACAGGCGCAGCGCCGCCAGCAGCTCCAGGCGCTCGCGCAGGGCGGCGGTGGCCGCCGGCGCACCGGACACGCTCAGCCAGCCGACCCGGTAGCCGCAGGCGCGGTGCACCTTGGACAGGCCACCGTAGCCCAGGCACGGCGTGTCGCCGGCGAGCGGGGCCAGGGGCGTGGCGACGGCGCCGTCGTAGGTGATGCCGTCGTAGATCTCGTCGGCCAGCAGCAGCAGGCCGTGGCGCTGCGCCAGGGCGACCAGCGCCTCCAGCAGCGGCCGCGGATAGACCGCGCCGGTCGGGTTGTTGGGGTTGATCAGCACCAGCGCGCGCGTGCGCGGACCGACCAGGGCCTCGATGCGCGCCGGGTCTGGCAGGAAGCCGTCGGCGGCGGCGCACGGGTAATGGACCGGCACGCCCTCGTTGAGGCGGACCGCGGCGCTCCACAGCGGGTAGTCGGGCGCCGGCACCAGGACCTCGTCGCCGCCGTCGAGCAGGGCGCGCAGGCTCATGTCGATCAGCTCGCTGACGCCGTTGCCGATGAACACGGTGTCGGCCGAGACCGCCCGCGCGCCGCGCGCCGTCTCGCGGGCGGCGATCGCCTCGCGCACCTGCGGCAGCCCCTGCTGGTGGCAGTAGGCCTCGCTGGCGCGCAGCCCGGCGGCCACCGCCCGGTGCAGGGGTTCGGGGGTCTCGAAGCCGAACGCGCCGGGGTTGCCGATGTTCAGGCGCAGGATCTGCCGGCCCTCGCGCTCGAGCTGGTGGGCGCGGCGGCTGAGCGGGCCACGGATGTCGTAGCTGACCTGGTCGAGGCGCCGGCTGGGCCGGATCGGGTGCGGCATGGTGGGCCCGGGGCGGGTGAAAGACGCGCAGTGTAGCCGCGCGCGCCCGCGCGGCAACGGGCGCGCCGCCGGGCGGACCGCTCAGGCGCGGCGCAGGGCCAGCGCCGCCAGCGCCGCCAGGAACAGCTCGGTGGCCAGCGCCAGGCCCAGGAAGGTGCTCCACTCGCGGTCCAGCGCCAGGCCCAGCAGGCGCGCCGCGGCCAGGCCGCCGAACACCGCCAGCACCAGCCAGAGTCCGTCGCGGTGCCGGCGCCGGTCGCGCAGGCAGGCCAGCAGCAGCCCCGCCAGGCCGAGCTCGAGGCCGCCGTAGAAGGTGCGCAGCTCGGTCCGGGCGCCGATGCCCTCCATCGCCAGGCCGGCCAGGGCCAGCGTCTGCACCGGCACCAGCAGGAAGGCGAGGCCGAAGCCGGCCAGGCCCAGGGCGGCCAGGAACAACGTAGACTTCACCAGCATGAACGCACCCGACCTTCGGCGATGACCGCGACGCTGAACCAGCCGGCATGAACGCCGCGTCATGAGCGACGCCGCCGCCCTGGCCACGATCGGCTGGCAGCCCGGGCTCGCGCTGCCGGCGCTGACCGGCGACCAGCGCCTGGTGCGGGTGATCGAGCAGCACCGCAACGGTTTCGTCGTCCATGACGGGCTCGTCCCGGCCCGGGCCGAGGCGCCGCGCGGTCTGGTCGCCGGCGACGACGGCACGCCGGTGCGTCCGGCGGTCGGCGACTTCGTGATCGCCGCCGGCCAGAGCGAGCCGCTGGCCCTGCTCGCCCTGCTGCCGCGACGCAGCGTGCTGCGCCGCGGCGCCGCCGGCGAGCGCTACCGGCAGCAGGTGCTGGCCGCCAACATCGACCTGGCCGTGGTGGTGATGGGCCTGGACGGCGACTACAACCCGCGCCGGCTGGAGCGCTACCTGGCCCTGGTCGGTGCGGCCGGCATCGAGACCGTGGTCGTGCTGACCAAGGCCGATCGCCACGAGGACGCCGCGCAGCGCTGCGCGGCGCTGGCGGCGCTGGCGGCGCCGGTGCCTGTCTGGGCGGTCAACGCCAAGGACCCGCAGGCCCTGGCGCCGCTGGCGGCGCGCCTCGGCAGCGGCCGCACCGGCGTCCTGCTGGGCTCCTCGGGCGCCGGCAAGTCGACCATCAGCAACAGCCTGATGGGCACGGTCCGCCAGAAGACCGGCGATGTCCGGGCCCACGACAGCCGCGGCCGCCACACCACCACGGTGCGCTCCCTGCTGCAGCTGCCCGGCGGCGGCTGCCTGATCGATTCGCCGGGCATGCGCGAGCTGAAGTTCACCGGCGACGAGGCGGTCGAGGTCGAGTGCTTCGGCGAGATCGACGCCCTGGTCGACCAGTGCCGGTTCCGCGACTGCCGGCACGAGGGCGAGCCCGGCTGCGCGGTGCAGGCCGCCATCGCCAGCGGCCACCTAGACCCCGCGCGCCTGGCGCATTTCCGCAAGCTGTCGGGCGAGCGCGATGCCGCCGCCGCGCAGCGCGACGCGCTGGTGCGCAGGGCCGGCGAAGGCGGCCCCGGCCGCGCCCCGGGCCGGCGCGCCACCGACAGACCGACCCGGCGGTGACCACCCTCGACCACCTGGCCAGCCTCGACGCCCGCCTGGTCGCCGCCGTCCGGCCGTTGCGCCTGCTCGCCGCGGCGAGCTGGCCGGCCAGCGTCCAGGCCAGCTTCCTGGCCGGCTGGCGCGGCGGCGACCCGGTGCTGCCGCAGGTCGAGTACCCGCGCCTGGAACTGGCCGAGACCCGGCGCGAACTCGATGCGGTCGCCGGTGCCGCCGATCCCGGCCACCCGGTCGGCGCCTACCTTCGACGCAGCGCCGGTGCCTGGCACCTGGCCGCCGAGATCATGGAGGCGCTGGGCAGCCACCAGGTCGGCAGCCTGTCGGCGCGGCTGTACGGCACGCCGGGCGAGGCCCTGCCCGGCAGCGACTGGACCAACGTCGATGCCGCCGGCCTGTTCACGGTGCTGGCCGACGAGCTCGACGCCGAGCTGGACGATGCCGACAGCCAGGCGGTGATCCCGGCCGGGCAGGTGCGCGACGCCCTGCAGGCCCAGGTCGACCAGGTCTTCGACCGGCACCGGGTCGAGGTCGTGCTCGACCCCGACCTGGTCGCCAAGGCCGCCGCCGGCCCGGCGCGGATCCGCCTGCGCTCGGGCAGCCGGTTCTCGGCGGCCGACCAGCGCCAGCTGTTCGAGCACGAGGTGCTGGTGCACACCCTCACCGCCATCAACGGCCGCGAGCAGCCGCACCTGAAGAGCCTGGGCCAGACCTCGCCGCGGGTCACCGCCACCCAGGAAGGGCTGGCCACCTTCGCCGAACAGATCACCGGCTGCATCGACATCCGGCGCATGAAGCGGATCTCGCTGCGCATCCTGGCGATCCAGCGGGTCCAGGGCGGCGCCGACTTCGTCGAGACCTTCCGGTTCTTCCGCGACGCCGGCCAGGGCGCGACCGACAGCTTCGCCTCGGCGATGCGGGTGTTCCGCGGCGTGCCGGTGACCGGCGGCAGCGCCTTCTGCAAGGACACCGTCTACCTGCACGGTCTGCTGTCGGTGCACACCTTCTTCCGCTGGGCGCTCAAGCACCGGCGCCTGAACCTGCTGCACTGGCTGTTCGCCGGCAAGCTGGCCCTGCAGGACGTGCTGGCCCTGCAGCCGCTGTTCGAGTCCGGCTGGATCGCCGCGCCGACCTACCTGCCGCACTGGGCCGAACGCACCGGCAACCTGGCCGGCCTGCTGGCGTTCTCGCTGTTCGCCAACCGCATCCGGCTGGACGCCCTGGCCGCCGAGGACATCGTGGTCGGGGTCTGAACCCCGAAGGCCGGGGCCGGCGCCGTGCGATCATTGCCGCCCGCCCGACCCCCCGCACGATGTCGCTCAATCCCGCCCAACGCGCCGCCGTCGAGCACCTCGACGGCCCCCTGCTGGTCCTGGCCGGCGCCGGCTCCGGCAAGACCCGGGTGGTCACCGAGAAGCTGGCCTGGCTGGTCGCGCGCGGCTTCCCGCCCGGCGAGCTGCTGGCGATCACCTTCACCAACAAGGCCGCCCGCGAGATGCGCGAGCGCGCCGCGGCGCGCCTGCGCGGCGACGCCGAGGCGCTGACCATCAGCACCTTCCATGCCCTGGGCCTGCGCCTGCTGCAGGCCGAAGCGCGCTTCGCCGGGCTGCGCCCGGGCTTCACCGTGCTGGACGCCGACGACAGCCTGAAGGCGCTGAAGGAACTGGCGCCGGCCGGGATCAGTCCGGACAACCTGTACTGGCTGCGCCAGACCGTCTCGACGCTCAAGAACGCCGGCATGGACCCCGCCCAGGCCCTGCAGGCGGCGGCCGGCCCGCGCGAGCTGCAGGCCGCCGAGCTGTACGGCGCCTACCAGAAGCGCATGACCGCCTGGAACGCGGTCGACTTCGACGACCTGATCCGCCTGCCGCTGGCGGCGCTGGAGTCGGACGAGTCGCTGCGCGGCCGCTGGCAGCGGCGCTGGCGTTACCTGATGGTCGACGAGTACCAGGACACCAACGGCGCCCAGTACCGGCTGCTCAAGGCGCTGGCCGGCGAGCGCGGCGCGTTCACCGCGGTCGGCGACGACGACCAGTCGATCTACGCCTGGCGCGGCGCCGACCCGGCCAACCTGGCGCGCCTGGCGCAGGACTGGCCGGCCCTGCGCATCGTCAAGCTGGAACAGAACTACCGCTGCGCCGGCCGCATCCTGCGCGCCGCCAACGCGCTGATCGCCAACAACCCCAGGCCGCACCCGAAGACGCTGTGGAGCGCCCTGCCCGACGGCCCGCCGATCCGCGTGCTGGCCTGCCGCGACAACGAGCACGAGGCCCAGCGCGTGGTCGCCGAACTGGTCGGCCGCCGGCAGTCCAGCGGCTGCCGCTGGAGCGACTGCGCGGTGCTGTACCGGGGCAACCACCAGGCGCGCGCGCTCGAGCAGGCGCTGCGCCTGGCCGCCATCCCCTACCAGATCGCCGGCGGCGACTCGCTGTTCGACTGCGCCGAGGTCAGGGACGCGCTGGCCTACCTGCGCCTGGTCGCCAACCCCAGCGACGACGGCGCCTTCCTGCGCATCGTCAACGTGCCGCGCCGGGAGATCGGCGCCACCACCCTGGAACGGCTCGGCGAACTGGCCGGCCGCGTGAACCTGTCGCTGGCGCAGGCCGCCGGCCAGGACGCCGCGCTGGCCGCCCTGCCGGCGCGCGCCTCGGCGGGGCTGGCGGCCTTCGAGCAGCAGCTCGGGCAATGGCGGAGGCGGGCCGCCAGCGAGCCGGCCGACACCCTGCTGGCCCGGATCCTCGACGAGGTCGACTATGCCGGCCACATCGAGCGCAGCGACAAGAACCCGGACCAGCGGCAACGGCGGCTGCGCAACCTCGACGCCCTGCGCCAGATCCTGGCCGGCTTCGCGCGCCACGGCCGCGGCGGCCTGGCCGAGCTCACCCAGGCGGTCAGCCTGCTCAGCGAGCGCGACCAGGCCGACCAGGACGCGGTGCGCCTGATGACGGTGCATTCGGCCAAGGGCCTGGAGTTCCGCAACGTCGCCATCGTCGGCCTGGAGGACGGCACCTTCCCGCACGACGCCGCCCAGGACGAGGGCCGCGTCGACGAGGAGCGCCGGCTGTTCTACGTCGCCCTGACCCGGGCCAAGGAGTGGCTGCTGCTCAGCCATTCGTTGCGCCGGCGCCGCTACGGCAGCATCGAGGCCTGCACGCCCAGCCGCTTCCTCGACGAGCTGCCGGCCGCGGAACTGCATCGCGAGGGCGAGGATCCGGAGCGCGATGCCGACCACTCGCGGGCGCTGGCGCGCAACCACCTCGATCGCCTGGCCGCCCTGCTCGGCGACTGAGGCGCCGCCGGCCGCGCAGCGGCCGGCCAGGTAGCGGTGCCGGGGGCTGCGGTCGTCCGCGCCCGGCGCCGTGCGGAGGCGCCGTGGCCGCTCAGGGCGCCTCGTCCCGACCGATGTCGTAGCCGGGCGACAGCCAGAAGGGAATCAGGAAACTCCGCTCGCGCGATGCCCCCGTCGTCGCGGCCCCGGCGTTCCACACCAGACGCACGTCGTGCCGGCCCGGTGCCAGACCGGCCATCGGCAGGTAGCCCTGCAGGCCGCGCAGGCCGAGGTCGCGGCGCTCCGCAGGCAGGAAGGTCCCGAGGTCGACCGGGGCACCGTCCAGGGTCACGGTCCACAGGCCGGCCAGGCAGGCCAGCCGCGCGGCGCGTGCGGCGCCGGGGTCGTCGCCGGCCGGCGCCGGGCAACGGCTGGCCAGCAACGGGTTGTCGCGCGCCGGCAGGTGCGGGATGAACAGGCGCAGATGCGCCCGGCCGACCTGGTCGGAGGGGATCATCGGCCAGCGCAGCAGGCGGTCGCCCGGCCCGCGCTGGTCTTCGTAGTGGGCGCTGGCCATGCCGTGCTCGACCGCGTCGGCGTCGATCGCCTCGTAGGCGCCGATCACGGTGAAAGCGCGCGAACCGACGACATGGCCGATGCCGACCAGGGGCGCGATGAACATGATGGTGAACAGGGCCAGCACGAAGGCCCGCCCCGAGGTGTTGCTGTGCAGGGTGAGCTGCACCGGCAGGATCAGCCGCTGCGGCAGCAGCCAGCCGTAGAAGGCCAGCAGCCGCTCCACGAGACGCCGCAGCCAGGGCAGCTGCGCCAGCGCCGGGCGGCGCCGCACGAGGACCGCGTCGACCAGGGCGCTGACCGTCACCGCGCTCATCACCAGTACGTAGAGGCCGAACGCCACCAGCAGGGCGGTGGATTCGCCCGCGCCGCTGGCCAGGCCGAACAGCCAGGCCAGCGCGAGCACGGCGATCAGCGCCACGCCCGACCACAGGATCAGCAGGCCGATCAGGGTGACCATCGCGAACAGCACCGAGGCGGCGCGGTCGGCGCGGTCGATGGCGGACATCAGGTCGGGCAGCCGGGCACGGTAGTACGCGCGCGAGATCGGACCCAGGGTCCCGATGCGCTCCCAGCGGATGCCGTCGGGAAAGCAGGCCTTCAGGCCGATCAGGCCCACCCAGTAGCCGCGCACCGCCAGGTGCACGATGAAGGCGCCGGCCAGGGTGTAGCACAGGCCGGCGCCGATCATGTAGCCGAACATCAGCACGAACTGGCCGAAGGTCCCGGCGTGCACGTCGGCTTGCGCCCAGGCCTCGAACAGCCGCGACGGAACGGCCAGCAGCGCGAAGGCGATCAGGCCGGAGATGATCAGCTCCAGCTCGTCGGTGCGCTCGCGCAGGCGCTCGAAGGCGATCCGCGGTGCCGACGCGGCGCTTTCCCCGTCGCCGCGCTCCGGCCGCCCGGATTCCGGTGTGGTGTCCGCCATGGTGCGCTGTCCCCTGCCTCAGGACGGCATCGTCGCACGGCGGCAGCGGAAACCGAACCGGCGCGCCGGCGGCGCCCGGCGCGCCGGGGCCCGGGCTACCGGCTTACAGCGGCACCCGGTCGACCTGCTGCAACCGCCCGTTCACGAACACCGCCAGGCGCATGAAGCGCGAGCCGGGCAGGCGGTACCGCCACTCCTCGCGCCGCACCGGCCGGACCAGGGCGTTGCCGGCGCCGTCGCGCAGCACGGTGTCCTCGTAGCGCTGGCTGCGCCCCTCGGGGGATCCGCAGCGCAGGAACACCTCGCCCGGCGTCAGGCCCGGGCGCAGGGCGGCGTCGCTGCAGTCGTCGCCGACCGAACGGCTGCCGTAGCCGGCGGTGTCCAGCCGCACCAGGCGACCATCGGCGAACAGCAGCCGGCGCACCAGGCTGCGCGGACCGAAGTTGTAGTACCACTCCTCGAAGACGCGCTCGACACGCTGCTCCAGGGGGCCGTACTGGCCGCGCACCTCGAGTTCGCTGTAGCTGCCGACGTAGAACGGCTCGCCGCAGCGCTCGCGCACCTGGAAGTCGTGGTCGCCGGTGGTCACCACGCGGTTGCCGCAGCGCATGGCGGACACCTCGAGGCTGGCCACGGACAGCAGCACCAGCAGGACGCTACGCAGGCTCACGGCGGCACTCCTTCCGACCAGACCGGCGCAGGTTAGCCGCCGCGGGATGAATGGCGGGCAGCGCCGCAGGGCCGGCCCGGGAACCGATGTTGCATTGCGGTAGAGTAGACCGCCTATGGATGCCCTCGCCCCCGTCCGCACCCGCCAACCCGACCTGTTGCGGCCCTTCCGCTTCCTGCTGCGGCTGCCGCTGCTGCTCCTGCTGATCGTCGCCGGCCTGCTGCTGACCCTGGTGGTGTCCAATCCGGTCACCGGCAAGCGCGGCCTGCTGCCCCTGGCCTGGTGGGAGCCGCTGGTGCACCTGTGGTCGCGGCTGATGCTGCGCCTGTTCGGTTTCCGCACCCGGGTGTTCGGGCAGGCCCAGGCCGACCCGGTGCTGTTCGTGGCCAACCACGTGTCCTGGCTGGACATCGAGACCCTGCACGCGGTGCGCGGCGCCAGCTTCGTCGCCAAGGCCGAGATCGCCCGCTGGCCGCTGGTCGGCTGGCTGGCCGCGCAGGCCGGCACCCTCTTCCACCGGCGCGGCGACACCGCCTCGCTGGCGCGGGTGATGGACGTGATGCGGCAGCGCCTGGCCGCCGGCCAGTCGGTGGTCGTGTTCCCGGAAGGCGGCACCGGCCGGGGCGACCATGTCCGGGCCTTCCATGCCCGCATCTTCCAGGTGGCCCTGGACACCGGCGTGCCGGTCCAGCCGGTGGCGCTGCGCTATGGCCGCGACGGCCGCATGGACCTGTCGGTGCCGTTCCAGCCGGGCGAGAAGTTCCTGCCCAACGCGCTGCGCCTGCTCGGGCAGCGCGCCATGGACGCCGAGATCCACTTCCTGCCGGTGCTGTCCGCCGCCGATGCCGGCGACGGTCGCCGCCGGCTGGCCGAGGAGTCCCGCGCACGCATCGCGGCCGTGCTCTACGGCGACCCGGGCGACGGCCGTGGAGGCGGCTGACTTCCGCCCTGCCCGCTGGCTGGGCAACCCGCACCTGCAATCGGTGCTGGCCAGCCATCGCGTGCGTCGCTGGCTGCGCGGCACCGACCTGGCCGACCTGCAGCGACGCGCACAGCACGTCCTGCTGGACTGCGGCGACGGCGTCCGCCTGCAGGGCTGGCACAACGCCGCACCGGGCGACGCGCCGGCACGCGGCCTGGTGGTCCTGCTGCACGGCTGGGAGGGCAGCGCGCAATCCAGCTACCTGTGCAATGCCGCGCTGGCGCTGGGGCGCCGCGGCTTCGACGTGTTCCGCCTGGAGTTCCGCGACCACGGCGACGGCCAGCACCTCAATCCCGGCCTGTTCCATTCCTGCCGGATCGACGAGGTGGTCGGCGCGGTCAAGGCGATCGCGGAGCGCTGGCCGACCCGGCCGCTGCTGCTGGCCGGCTTCTCGCTGGGCGGCAACTTCGCCCTGCGCGTCGCCCTGCGCGCGCCGGCCGCCGGCATCGGACTGGCGCACACCCTGGCGGTGTGCCCGGCGATCGACCCCGCCAACGTGCTCCTCGCGATGGAGCGCGCCCCCTGGTTCTACCAGCAGTATTTCCTGCTCAAGTGGCGGCGCTCGCTGGCGCGCAAGCAGGCCGCCTTCCCCGACCTCTACGACTTCGGGCCGTGGATGCGCGGCCTGCGCCTGCGCGCGATGACCCGGGAGCTGATCGTCAGGTACAGCGAGTTCGATTCGCTGGAGGCCTACCTGGACGGCTATGCGATCGGCCACGACCGCCTGGCCGGGCTGAGCGTGCCGGTGACCGTCCTGACCAGCGCCGACGATCCGATCATCCCGGTCGCCGACTTCCGATCCCTGCGCCTGCCGGACCACGCCCGCCTGCACATCGTCGGCAACGGCGGCCACTGCGGCTTCCTGGAGAACTGGCGCCTGGAAAGCTGGGCCGAGCGCTTCCTGCTGGCCACCTTCGAGGCCGCCGCACCGGCGCACGACTGAGCGATCCCTGCCCTCCGGACGCGCGTCTTCAGTCGCGGAAGGGGTCGTGCAGGATCCGGTACGGCTCGGGCGTCATGCCCAGCGCGGCGTAGACCGCCTGGGCCCGGGCGTTGTCGTGTTCGACGTACAGGCGCAGGCCGCAGACGCCGGGCGTGGCGCGTGCCTGGTCGCGCAGCGCGCGGTACATCCGTCCGAACAGGCCCTGGCCGCGCGCCGCCGGCGCCACGTAGACGCTCTGCAGCCACCACCAGCGGCCGTTGCGCCAGTCGCTCCACTCGTAGGTGACCAGCAGGCAGGCGACCACCTCGCCGTCGCGCTCGGCGACCCGGTAGAAGCCGTGTGCGGGGTCGGCCAGCACCGCGGCGACGCCGGCGCGCAGGGTGGCCGGGTCGAGGCGGCGCTGCTCGGTTTCCCAGGCCATCGCCGCATTGAAGCCGGCGATCGCGTCGATGTCCGCCGGCACGGCGGCGCGGATCGTCTCAGGGGTCATCGCCGTCCTTCGCGCCCAGCTTGCGGGTGAGGGTGTTGCGGCCGATCCCCAGATGGGCGGCGGCGCGCACGCGGTTGCCGTCGGTACGGGCCAGGGCGGCGGCCAGCACCGCCCGTTCGAAACGGTCCTGGGCGCGGGTCCACAGGGTGCCCGGTTCCGCGCTGTCCCACTCGCGCTCGAGCCAGGCTGCCAGGGCGGCGTCCCAGTCGCCACCGGCGGCGGCCACGGGCGGTGAGCTCCGCTCGCGCAGCAGCGGCTCGAGGTCCTCGGCGCGGATCTCGCGACCGGGCAGCAGCGCGGTCAGGCGCCGGCACAGGTTCTCCAGCTGCCGGACGTTGCCCGGCCAGGAGTAGGCGCACATCCGTGCCAGCGCCTCGGCGCTGGCGCGCTTGCCGAGCATGCTCAGCTCGCGGGCGGCGCGCGCCAGCAGCCAGTCGACCAGCAGGGGGATGTCCTCGACGCGCTGGCGAAGGGGCGGCAGCGCCAGCCGGACCACGTCGAGACGGTGCAGCAGGTCGGCGCGGAAGGCGCCGGCGGCGACCCGGGCGTCGAGGTCCTGGTGGGTGGCGGCGATGATGCGCACGTCCATGGCGATCAGCTCGCGGCCGCCGATGCGGTAGAACTCGCCCTCGGCGAGCACCCGCAGCAGGCGGGTCTGCAGCGGCAGCGGCATGTCGCCGATCTCGTCGAGGAACAGCGTGCCGCCGGCGGCCTGCTCGAAGCGCCCGACATGGCGGCGGGCGGCGCCGGTGAAGCTGCCGGCCTCGTGCCCGAACAGCTCGGACTCCAGCAGCTCGGCCGGCAGCGCCGCGGTGTTGAGGGCCACGAACGGTCCGGCGGCGCGCGGGCTGTGCGCGTGCAGGGCGCGCGCGACCAGTTCCTTGCCGGTGCCGGTCTCGCCCGTCACCAGGACCGGCAGGTTGAGCTGGGCGAGGCGGCCGATCGCCCGGAACACCTCGCGCATCGCTGCGCTCTCGCCGACCAGACCGGGCGTCGCCGGGACGCCGGCGCGCGCGCTGGCGCCGCCGCCGCCGAGCGCCTTGCGCACCACCGCGACCAGGGCGTCGAGGTCGAACGGCTTGGCCAGGTAGTCGAAGGCGCCGTGGCGGAAGGCGCCGGCGGTGGTGGCGACGTCGGTGTAGGCGCTCATGACGATCACCGGCAGGTCGGGGTGCCGGACGCGCGCCTGTTCGAGCAGGGCCAGGCCGTCGCCGTCGGGCATGCGGACATCGGTGAGCAGCACATCGGGCCGCTCGGTGGCGAGCGCCGAGGCCACCTGCGCGGCGTCCTCGAACGCCTGCACCGCCAGGCCTGCGTCGCGCAGGCTGTCGCCGACCACCAGGCGCAGCGAGCGGTCGTCGTCGACCACCCAGACCGTCGCGCGGCTCACGACGGCGCCCCGGCCGGCAGCGGCAGCCACAGCGAGAACACGGTGGCGCCCGGACGGCTGTCGTAGGCGATTCGGCCGCCGTGCTCGGCGACGATCTCGTGGGCGATCGCCAGGCCCAGGCCGGTGCCGCCGTCGCGGCCGCTGACCAGGGGCAGGAACAGCGTCGCGCGCACCGCGTCCGGGACCCCGTCACCGTCGTCCTGGACATCGATGCGGACCGCGCGGCCGCGGCCGCCGGCCAGCCGCGCCCCGTGTTCGGCGCGCGTGCGCAGGACGATGCGGCGGGCGCCGGCGTCCTGGGCGTTGTGCACCAGGTTGAGCAGGACCTGGACCAGGCGGTCGGGTTCGCCGGGGCACTCGGGCAGGCTGGGATCGTAGTCGCGGACGATCGTCGCCTGCTGGCCGTCCTGCAGCAGGCGCACGCGTTCGAGCAGGCCGTGCACGTTGACCTGCACCGGCGCCACCGGCCGTGCCGGCGCCAGCAGGCGGGTGGTCAGCCCGGCCAGGCGGTCGACCTCGGCGACGATGATGGCCGCGTAGGCGCGCAGGTCGGCGTCGAGCACGCGCCGGGCCAGCAACTGGGCGGCCCCGCGCAGGCCGCCGAGGGGGTTCTTGAGCTCGTGCGCCAGCGCCCGCAGGCTGGCGGTGATCGGCACGCCGGCGACGGTGTCGTCCGGCTGCACCTCGAGCAGGGCGCCGGGCGCCGGGCCGAGCGGGCTCAGCACGATGCGCAGGGGCGGTGCGCCGGGGCGTCCGGGCTGCGCCGGAAGGCGCACGGCCAGGCCATTGGCGCGGACCCGGGCAAGCGCCGCCGCGAAGTCGGGCCAGGTGCGCGGGTCGGCGTTGCGGCCGGCGCGGTCGGCGGCCGGCAGCAGCTCGGCCAGGGCCGGATTGGCCCAGGCCAGGCGGCCGTCGGCGTCCAGGTAGCCGACCCCGGTGGCCAGCGCCTCCAGCACCGGCACGGCACGCTGGAGCTCGGCCGGCAGCCCGGTGGCGGCCGTGGCGGTCGACACCATGGCCCGGTCAGTCGGCGGCCGGGGACGGCTCCAGGCGCGCGAGCTCGTTGCCATCGGCAGCCAGCAGCAGCAGGGCATCGCCGTCGCGGCGCCAGGCGGCGACCGCCTCGAGCCTGCGCAGGAAGTCGGCTTCCCGTTCCGCCACGCGCGCGTCCATGCAGGCCATCTTGGTCGCCGCGACCGGTCCGAAGCGCAGGCCGTCGGCGGCCAGCCACTGCACCTGGCCGCTGAACCGGTTGCAGCCGGCATGACCGGCGACGCGGCCGTCGGCCAGGAACTCCAGGGTCGGGCCGCGGGCATCGGCGGCCAGGCCGGCCAGGCGCCAGGCGCCGGCCGGCGGCTCGTCGCGGACCCCGCCCGCGCTGCAGGCGCAGACCGCCACGATCAGGGGCAGCGCGGCCAACGCGCGCGCGAGGCGATGGCGAAGGTTCGGGCTGGACATGGCGGGCCTCCTCGACTGCGGCCGGCCCGGATGGCCAGCGGCGCCGCCATCCTAGCCCGGAAGCCCGGCGCGGGGGTGCGCGGGCGCCGCCGTGGACGCCGGCGCGATCAGCGCACGTGCAGGAAGGCGTGGCCGCCGATCACCGCCACCACCCGGGCGCTGCTCCAGGCCGGGTTGGCGATGCTCTGGGCGTAGAAATGGTCGGCGTCGGGGACCACCAGCTGGCGCTGCGCCGGCGGCAGGGCCCAGTTGGTCATGGCCTCGCCGGCGATCCGCCAGGCGCGGCCCCAGGCATTGGCGTTGCGCAGGGTGTAGCGGGGGCTGACCAGGCTCGGTGCGAACTGGCCGCGGGCGTTGACCACGGCGCACACCGAGTCGCCCCAGCGGCCGGCCTCGAGCCGGCGCATGGCGACCTCGGCGACGGCCTTCTGGCCCAGCACCGGCTCGCTGCGCGCCTCCAGGTAGACGGTGGTGGCAAGGCAGGTGCGGTCGGCCAGCGGCTGCGGCAGCAGCGAGGCCAGCCAGAGCAACCATTCGAGCTTCATCGGAAAGGACTCCTTCTTCGATCGGCGGACACCGGCCTTCCGGTGTCCGCCAGCACGTTGCGGGATCCACCCGGGCACGACGACGCCACGACGGCGCACCGTGCCTGGTGTATCCCCGGGAAATTCCGGTCGGAGCGACCGGGATGAGGGTCCGGGGCCGCGCGCCTGGGCGCCGCGGTGGAATCCGGACCCGGGACCGGTGCAGCGGCTACGCGCTCCGGCCCCTGGGGCGGCGGCGGCACCTGGGTGCGGCCGCGTCTGTGGGGTGTCGACCTGGCGGACAAGTCCGGTGGACCGATCCGCCAGGCCAGCAGATCGGGGCGGACTATGCTGCCGTCCGGCTTAATGAACCTGAAACAAGTGCCCGGAACTATTGACTTTACGTTCAGGCCGCAGTAGGCGGGCGATTTTCGACCGCCGGTTTCCGGCAGCGTTCCAGGCGGTCGCCGGGCCAGCGAAAAGCGCGCCGGTGCGCGACGCCCCGGTTGGCGCCGGAACCACCCGGGGGGCTCAGCCGGGCCCGCCGCCGGCCTGCCAGGGCAGGCGGTCGAGGTCGACGTTGCCGCCGGAGAGCACCAGCCCGACATGGCGCCCCGCGAACCGCGCCGGCTCGGCCAGCACCGCGGCCAGGACGATGGCGGCCGAGGGTTCGACGACCAGCTTCAGGCGCTCGAAGACCAGGCGCATGGCGGCGACCGTGGCGTCGTCGTCGACCAGCAGCACCGCCTCCAGGTGCTGGCGCAGCACCGGGAAGGTCAGCCGGCCCAGCTCGGCGCGCAGGCCGTCGCAGAGCGTGTCGGCGACCCGCCCGGTGATCCGCTGGCCGGCGCGCAGGCCGTCGTGGGCGTCGCTGGCGCCGCGCGGCTCGGCGCCGAACAGGCGCAGGTCAGGGCGCAGCCCGTGGCCGGCCAGGCAGGCACCCGAGAGCAGGCCACCCCCGCTGACCGGGGTGATCACGGTATCGATCTCCGGCGCCTGCTCGAGCAGTTCCAGGGTGGCGGTGCCCTGGCCGGCGATCACCCGGCCGTCGTCGAAGGGATGGACCAGGCAGCCGCCGCCCTCGGCCAGCACCTGCGCGGTGACCCGGTCGCGGTCGGCCTGGGCGACCGCGCAGGGCACGATGCGGGCGCCGAACGCGGCGATCGCATCGAGCTTGACCTTCGGCGCGTTGGCCGGCACCACCACGGTGGCGGCGATGCCGCGCTCCCGGCACGCCAGGGCCAGGGCGGCCCCGTGGTTGCCCGAGGACTGGGTGACGACGCCGCGCGCGGCGCTGGCCGGATCCAGCGACCAGACCGCGTTGCTGGCGCCGCGGAACTTGAAGGCGCCGGCCCGCTGCAGGTTCTCGCACTTGAAGTAAAGGTGGCAGCCGGCCAGGGCATCCAGGGAGCGCGAGGTGAGCACCGGCGTGCGCCGGGCATGCGGCGCGATCCGCGCCGCGGCGGCGCGGATCGCCGCCAGGTCGGGCAGGGTCTGCGGATCCATGGGCCTGGCGGCGTCGGGTGCCTGGGATGGCGGCCGGCCGGGGCCGGCCACCCCCGGTCAGCGCTTGTCGCGCTTGCCCTGGCTGCGGCGGTTGGCGGCGCCGACATGGCCGAGGATGGCCTTGTTGCCGGCCTCGGCGAAGTGCCGTTCCTGGGCGACGCCCTTGGCCTCGTTGCTGACGAAGCCGGTGCGGGCCTTCTTCGAGCGCGAGGTGCCGGGCGGTTCCATCGGCACCGGCGCCTTGACGGACAGGGTGGGCACGCCGAACAGGCCGGTGCCTGCCGCTGCCGCCGGCTTGCCTGCAGCGGCGGGCCTCGCCGTGGCCGGCTTCGCGGTCGCCTTCCTGGCGGTCGCCTTGTTGGCCGTTGCCGTGCTGGCCGTTGCCTTGCTGGCCGTGGCCTTCTTGGCCGTGGTCTTCTTGGCCGTGGTCTTCTTGGCCGTGGCCTTCTTGGCCGTGGTCTTCTTGGCCGTGGTCTTCTTGGCCGTGGTCTTCTTGGCCGTGGTCTTCTTGGCCGTGGCCTTCTTGGCGGTCGCCTTCTTGGCGGTCGCCTTCTTGGGTGTCGCCTTCCCGGTGGCGACCGTACTGGCGGTGGCCTTCTTCACCTCGGCACGGTTGGCCTTGCGCGCCTTGGCCCGGTCGGCCTTCCTGGAGGTACCGGCGGCCGTCGCCCGCCCGGCCTTGGCGGCGGTGGCCGGCTTGGCCTCGGCCTTGGCCAGGGCCGCCTGCAACCGCTCCAGCACCTCGTCCAGGACGTGGGCCTTCTGCTGGCTGCGCTGGTTGGCGACGCCGCTGGCGCCCGACTTGCTGCCGGTCTGGCTGCGGCTGCCCAGGCGCTGCCGCTGGAACTGGTCGCGCGCCTTGTCGCGCAGGGCGCGCGTGCGATCGACCTTGGCCTTGAGCCGGGCGGCGGTCAGGCCACGGGCCTTGGCCGGCGCGCTGGCGTCGAACAGGTCGAGCTCGGCACGGGTCAGCAGCTTGGCGGCCTGGGTGCGGTTGGTGGGCATCGGGAACTCCTTCGTTGGGGATCGCCTGCCTGGGCTCGCGGCAGGTCGTGTGGCGGGCGGACGCCGGCACCCGGCGTCCGCCCCGGCCGACTCCGGGCGGAGCCGGCGGCTGGTCGGTGGTCGCGGACGGCCTCGGGTCAGTCGTCGCCGCCCAGGAAGGACATCAGGTTCAGCAGGTGCGAGAACAGCACCACGATGTTCGCGAACAGCGACACCGTGATGTAGACCGGGTTGGCGCCCGGCTCGTGGATCATCCGGCTGGTGTCGTACAGGATGAAGCCGCTCATCAGCAGGACCGCCATGCCGGAGATGACCACCGACAGCATCGGCAGCTGGAACACCAGCAGGGCGACGATGCCAAGCAGCACCACGATCACGCCGGCGACCAGGAAGCTGCGCAGGAAGCCGAAGTCGCGACGGCTGACCAGGGCATAGCCGGACAGGCCGGCGAACAGCACCGCGGTCGCGGTGAGGGCGTTGCCGACGATCGCGGCGCCCCCGGGGATCGCCAGGTAGGCGGCGATCATCGGGCTGAGCAGGAAGCCGACCAGGCCGGCCCACAGGAAGGTCAGCCAGATCGCGGCGTCGCCACGGCGCGCGGCGTTGATCGCGAACGGGCCGCCGATGAAGACGACCATGAACACCAGCCACATGCCCATGCTCCAGGCGATGCCGCTGCGCAGGCCGAGCAGGGCGCCGAGCGCGGCCACGGCCATGACCATGGCCAGCAGCAGGTAGGTGTTGCGGACGACGCGCGGCAGGGCGCTGTCGGCGGCGACGGTACGGGTGGGGACGGTGTGCTGGCTCATCGGTGCGTGGTCCGGGGGTGGGATGCGGCAACCTTATGCGAGCCGGGAGTGCCGTTCAAGCAAACCCGTGGCCGGCCGGCACGCGCCTGGCCGCCGGACCCCGCGCAGCGGCCGCTATATAGTCCCCCATCCGTCGGGCGACGCGCGCCCGGCGGAAACGCTGCCGAGCGACCGGGGAGGGCGCCAGCGATGTTCGCCAGGACATGGATTGCAGTGGCCCTGCTGGTGGCCGGATCCTTGCTGCCCGCGGCGGCGGGCCAGGCGCGCGCCGGCATCGGCGGCGACTGGCAGGCGCCCGGACCGGCACCGGCGATCAACGGCCAGGTCGAGGGCATTCCGCAACGTCCGGTGACCGGCGCGATCAATGCCGTGGTCGCCCACCCGGCCGACGCCGGCACGCTCTGGATCGCGGCCGTGAACGGCGGCCTCTGGCGCACCGACGACGCCACCGCGCCGACGCCGGCCTGGACCAGCCTCACCGATTCGCTCGGCGTGCTGTCGTTCGGCGCGCTGACCCTCGATCCGACCGATCCCGGGCACGCCACCCTGCTCGCGGGCACCGCGCGCACCTCCAGCTTCGCCCGCATCGGCGGCGCCCGCATCGGCCTGCTGCGCAGCACCGATGGCGGCGCCAGCTGGACGGTCCTGGATGGCGGCGGCCTGCTGGCCGGCCGCGACATCCAGGCGGTCGCGGCCCGCGGCGCCGTCCTGCTCGCGGCCACCGACACCGGCCTGTTCCGGTCGGACGACACCGGCGCCGCCTTCGCGCCGGTGTCCGGCGCCGCCGGCAGCGGCCTGCCGGCCGGGCGCAGCAGCGACCTGGTCGGCGTCGCCGGCCAGCCCGGCCGGCTGTACGCGGCGGTCACCACCGGCGCGGCCGTGGGGCTGTTCCGCAGCGACGACCTGGGCGCCACCTGGAGCCGGGTATCGGACGCGGCAGTGCAGACGGCGATGGCCGGCAACGGCAGGGTGCGGCTCGCCACCGGCCCCGGCGGCGCGGTGTTCGCGGCGATCCTGGAGTCGGCGACGGTCGGGCGCCTGGCGGCGGTGTTCCGCTCCGGCGACCACGGCGCCACCTGGACCGGCCTGGGCATCCCGACCACCGCCGAGCAGAACGGCGTGGCGATCGGCATCCATCCCGGCGGCCAGGGCAACATCCATTTCTCGCTGGCCGCGGATCCGGCCGACGGCAACCTCGTCTACATCGGCGGCGACCGCCAGCCCTACTTCGGCGAGGGCGTCCCCGGCAGCACCCAGTACTTCCCGAACTCGCTGGGCGCCATGGACTACACCGGCCGGCTGTTCCGCGGCGACGCCACCAGGCCGGCGGCCAGCCGCTGGACCTCGCTCACCCACGCCGGCACCAGCAACAACTCGGCGCCGCATGCCGACTCCCGGGCGATGACGTTCGACGCCGCCGGCGACCTCATCGAGGTCGACGACGGCGGCATCTACCGGCGCAATTCGCCGCAGACGGGCAACGGCACCTGGGCCTCGGTCAACGGCAACCTGCAGGTCACCGAGTACCACGGCATCGCCTACGACGGCCGCGCCGGCCGGGTCATCGGTGGCGCACAGGACACCGGTACCACCGAGCAGCAGACGCCCGATTCGCTGGTCTTCGACAGCGTCGCAACCGCCGACGGCGGCGACACCGTGGTCGACGACCACTCCTCGCCGACCGTGTCGTTCCGCTACTCGAGCTTCCAGAACCTCAGCGGCTTCCGCCGGCGCAGCTACGACGCGGCCAACAACTTCACCGGTCAGGTGTTCCCGCCGCGCACGGCGATCGGCGGCAGTCCCGCCATGCAGCCGCAGTTCTACACGCCCCTGGCGGTCAACGCGGTCGACGGCCTGCGCCTGCTTTTCGGCGCCAGCAACGGCGTCTACGAGTCGGCCGACCAGGGCGCGACGGTCACGCGCATCTCCGCGCTGCGGGTGAACCGCTCGGTCGGCGATCCCATGGTCTATGGCGTGCCCGGCAACCCGGACTACGTCCTGGTGGCGATCGAGAACGCCCTGCACCGGCGCACCGTCGCCGGGACGGCGCTGACCCTGGTCGCCAGCTTCGGCGCCGGCAACGACTGGATCCGCGACGTCGTGGTCGATCCGGGCGATCCGCGCCGCCTGTTCGCGACCACGGCCAGCGTGGTCCGCGCCAGCGGCAACGGCGGCAGCGGCTTCGAGACGATCACCGGCAACCTGGCCGCGCTCGGCGCCGGCGAGCTGCGCGCGCTCGAGTACGTCCCCGCGCCGGGCGGCGGCATCCTGCTGGTCGGCAGCGACCGTGGCGTGTTCGCCAGTTTCGGCCAGGGCGGGTTCGGCGCGTGGCAGCGCCTGGGCAACGGCCTGCCCAGGGCGGTGGTGTTCGAGCTGGACTACCACGAAGGCCGCGACCTGCTGGTCGCCGGCCTGCTCGGCCGCGGCGCCTGGACCCTGGCGGGAGTCTCGGCGATCGACCGCATCTTCGCCGACGGTTTCCAGTGACGGGGCCCGGCAGGGGAACACCGATGACCAGACGTCCGCAGCTGCGCATCCTCCTGGCACTCGTCGCCGCGGGCCTGGCCGCGACGGCCGCCGCGGCTCCGCTGGCGACACCCGCCGATGGCGGCGACGCCACCCTGCTCGCCAGCGGCGTCCTGGTGGCACCGGAGGCCGACCACGTGTTCGTCACCGACCGCGCCGGCCGGGTCGCCGCGGTCGGCCTCGACGCGGGCCGGCCGCGCTGGACCGGTCCGGCACGGGGGCGGCCGCTGGCCGTGCATGGCGGCGGCCTGTGGGTGCTGGCGCCCCCCGAGCGCAGCGGCGAACTGCTGCTGTTGCGCCTGGACCCGGTCTCCGGTGCGGTCGTGGCGCGCCTGTCGGCGACGCTGCCGCCGGACGTGCTGGCCAGTCCGTTCGCGCAGGCGGCCAGCCGGTTCGAGGCGCTCGCCCGGGCCGAAGGCGAGGTCCTGCACCTGCACTGGCAGGCGGAGCGCTGGCCCTTGCGCGGCGCCCTGCTCGACGATGCCGGCGAGGAGGCGGCCAGCCACGACGCCGGCGTGCTGGCGCTCGACGCCCAGGGCGGCAGCCTGGTGGCGCTGGCGGGCATCGAGTCCGAGCCATGGCGCCGGCCGGACCTTCCGGACGCGCTGCGCACGGCCGGCCTGCCCGGCACGCAGTTCGTCTCCGCCGATGGCGACCAGGTGCTGACCGCCACCCCGGTGACCGACGATCCGATCGGGCTGCGCTGGCGCTGGCAACTGAGCCGGCGCGACGACGGCCGCGCGCTGGGCAACCTGCTGGCCCATTACCCGATGGCGCCGTTCCTGCTGCGCGGCTCGACCCTGGTCTGGCGCGAGGAGCCGGTGGTCCTGGTCGGCCCCGACGGCCGGGTGCTCGCGTCCGGTCTGCGGCTGCAGGCCGCCGACCTGGCCACTGGCCGGCTGCTGTGGTCGGTCGAACTCGCCGATCCGGTGCACCGCCTGCCACCACCGCCCTGAGCCCGGCGACGCGCGGCGCAGTCGGGGCCGGCGCGGCCCCGGCGCCAGCGACGCGCCGCCTCCGGTTCCGGGCCGACGCCGGCGAGGCCACGTCCCCGATCGGCCCGCCATGAGCCGGTTCGCCCCTGTTCGGCGCCAAGAGGGTGTCGGCCTCGTCGAGGCCCCCGACAGGAGGCGTCCCCGTGGAGAACACCATTCCTTGCCCCGCCGCGCGCGTCGCGTTCCGGGGCCGGCTCGCGCTGCTGCTGCTCCCCTGGCTGGCGCTCGCCCAGGCGGGAACGCCGCCGCCGGGCGGCAGCGACCTCAACCTGCTGCCGAACACCCGGTTCCTGGGCAGCGGCGGCGCGGTCGAGGGCAACGTGACCGGCACCGTCCCGGCCGCCTGGCGCGGCTTCGCGGTGGGCGGCGCGGCGCTGGCCCTGCAGGCCGACCCGCTCGCCGCCGATGCGCTGTATCCGGGCAGCCCGCCCACCTTCGCCATGCGCCTTGCCGTCACCACCCGCGGCGCCGACCAGGGCTTCGACAACGCGCCCTGGCTGTTCGCGGTCCAGGCCGGACGCGGCTACCGGGCCGGCGTCTGGGTGCGCTCGGGCAACCCCGGCCAGGCCAGCCAGGGCTTCACCGTGTCGATGCCGTTCTTCGATGCCGACCTGGCGTTCACCGGCCGCGACCCCGGCGCCTTCTCGGGCGTGGCCGGCGCCGACTGGACCTGGGTCGAGGGCCCGCTGGCGGCGGCCGAGCCGGGCGACGCCTATGCGCAGATCGCCATCCGCCTCGCCGACGACGGCGGCCCGGACGTCCTGCAGGTGGCCCTGCCCTCGGTGCCCGGCCTGCCGGTCGGCAACGAGGTGCCCAACCCGCAGTTCGCCGGCACCGGCGGCGCCGCCGGCGGCGCGGTCACCGGCAGCGTGCCGGACCTGTGGCGCGCCTTCGCGCTGGGAGCGACCAGCCTGGCCCTGGAGCGGGTGCCGCTGCCGGCCAACACGCTGTTTCCCGGGGCGCCACCGGCCAGCGCGATGCGCCTGGCGGTCGGCAACGGCGACGGCAGCAGCGCCGCCTTCGACCACGAGCAGGCGCGGGCCCGTCTGCAGCCCGGGCACCTCTACTACGCCGAGGCGTTCATGCGCTCGGGCAATGCCGGTGGCGCGCCCCAGCAGGTGCTGGTGACGGTGCCGGTGTTCGATGCCGACGGCAACTTCACCGGCCAGCAGCCCGGGACCTTCCTGGCCACGGTCGGGCCGGACTGGACCCTGGTGGCCGGCCCGCCGTTCCGCGCCGCGGCCGGCACCACGGCCAACCTCGCGTTCCGTCCGCAGGCGGACGGCAACGACGACATCGTGCTGGTCGCCGGGCCGCGCCTGGTCGGGCCCACCGAAGCGCTGTTCGGCAACGGCTTCGAGTAGCCGCCGGCCGGGGCGGCGTTGCGGTCGTCGCGGCCGGCAGGCGCGCCGGATGCGGGGCGGCGGGGTCGGGGGATGGCGGCCGGCTGAACGGGACGACGCGGCGGCCGGCCGGCTTCCGGATCGGTTCAGCGCGCGGCGGCGAAGGTTCGGGCGCCGGTCATCGCCGGCGCCGCCCCTTCCTCCCGGAGGACCCGCACCGCACAACAGGCAACAAGGAGAGCCCCCATGACCAGAACCCCCTTCGTGCCCGCCCTCGCCGCCCTCGCCCTGTCCGGCCTGCTCGCCGCCTGCGCCGCCCCCGGCACGCCCAGCACCTCGCAGGGCGCCGAGCGCCATTTCCGCGCGATGGACCGCAACAACGACGGCGTGCTGACCCGCGACGAGCTCAATCCCGAGCTCGCCCTGTACCAGGATTTCGCGCGCTGGGATGTCGACGGCACCGGCGCCATCGAGCTCGACGAGTTCTTCGAATACCTGCGCCAGAACCAGCCGCCACGCTGACCGGCCCCGGTCCGGTCCGGCCGCGCCACTGGCGCGGCGGGCCGGCCGGCCCGACACTGGGGCGCCCGGCCATAGCGAGCGCCGCCATGCTGCATCCGGACGTCACCGCCACCATCGGCGGCACCCCGATCATCCGCCTGAACCGGCTGCCGCCGCCCGGCATCGAGCTGTGGGTGAAGCTCGAGGCCGCCAATCCCGGCGGCTCGGTCAAGGACCGCCTGGCCCTGGGCATCATCCTGGATGCCGAGCAGCGCGGCCTGCTGAAGGCCGGCGACACCGTGGTCGAGGCGACCAGCGGCAACACCGGCATCGCCCTGGCGATGGTCTGCGCGGCGCGCGGCTACCGCTTCGTGGCGGTGATGAGCGAGACCTTCTCGATCGAGCGCCGCAAGCTGATGCGCGCCTACGGCGCCCGGGTGATCCTGACGCCCGCGGCCGAGCGCGGCTCGGGGATGGTGCGCCGGGCGGAGGAACTGGCCCGCCGCCACGGCTGGTTCCTGGCGCGGCAGTTCGAGAACCCCGCCAACCCCGACTACCACGCCGCCACCACCGGCCCGGAGATCCTGCGCGACTTCGCCGGGCGCCGCCTGGACGCCTTCGTCACCGGCTGGGGCACCGGCGGCACCATGAGCGGCGCCGGGCGGGTGCTCAAGGCGGCCCGGCCCGGGCTGCGCATCGTCACCTGCGAGCCGGCCGGCGCCGCCCTGCTGGCCGGCGCCGACTGGCAGCCGCACCGCATCCAGGGCTGGACGCCGGATTTCGTGCCGGCGGTGCTGGACCGCTCGGTGTTCGACGACAACATCGCGGTCGACGACGTGCTGGCCCGCGACACCGCCCGCCGCCTGGCCGCGGAGGAAGGCCTGTTCGTCGGCCTCTCCTCCGGGGCCACGGTCGCCGCAGCGCTCGTCGAGGCCCGCCGTGCGGCCGCCGGCAGCGTGCTGCTGGCGATGCTGCCGGACACCGGCGAGCGCTACCTGTCGACCTTCCTGTTCGAAGGCGTCGAGGACGCCTCCGACGACGCCTGGCTGGCGTCGCTGGAGGGCTGAGCGGGAAACGCCGGGGCCGGCGCTTCCCGCGGCACCGGCGATCGCCGACACTGCGCCCATGCGCTTCGTCGTCAAGCTGGGCACCTCGACCGTCACCGATGCCGCGGGCGCGCCCGACCGCGGCCGCCTGGCCGGCGTCGTGCGCGCCCTGCGCGCGCTGATCGACCAGGGCCATGCGCCGGTCCTGGTCAGCTCCGGCGCGGTGGCTGCCGGCCGCATGCGCCGGCCCGACATCACCGCCGGCCGCGACGTGCCGCACAAGCAGATGCTGGCGGCGATCGGCCAGCCCCTGCTGATGGCCCTGTACGGCGAGCTGTTCGCCGCCGAGGGCCTGGCGGTCGCGCAGGTGCTGCTCACCCACGCCGACGTCGAGCACCGGCGCCGCTACCTCAACGCCCGCACCACCCTGCTCGGCCTGCTCGAGGCCGGCGTGGTGCCGATCGTCAACGAGAACGACACCCTGGCCACCGCCGAGATCCGGGTCGGCGACAACGACCAGCTCTCGGCCCTGGTCGCCGGCCTGGTCGATGCGCCCCTGCTGTTCCTGCTCACCGACCAGCAGGGCCTGTACGACGCCGACCCGCGCCGCCATCCGGCGGCCGCGCTGATCGAACGCATCGACGCGCCGGAGATCCCGGACGGCATCTGGCAGGCCGCCGGCGGCACGGCCGGCGCGTTCGGCACCGGCGGCATGCTGACCAAGCTCAAGGCCGCGCAGATCGCCCGGCGCACCGGCACCGACACGGTGATCGCCCATGGCGGCGATCCCGGCGTGCTGGCACGCGTGCTCGCCGGCGAGGCGGTCGGCACCCGGATCGCCGCCCTGCTGGCGCCGCGCGAGGCGCGCAAGCGCTACATCCTGGCCGGCGGCCGCGCACGCGGCCGGATCGTCGTCGATGCCGGCGCCGCCGCCGCCCTGCGTGGCGACCGCAGCCTGCTGGTGGTCGGCATCGCCGCCTGCGACGGCGGCTTCGGCCGCGGCGACACCGTCGAGGTCGAGGGGCCGGAGGGCCGGCCGCTGGCGCGCGGCATCGCCAACTACGGCCAGGCCGAACTGGAGCGGATCGCCGGCCGCCACTCCGGGCAGATCGAGGCGGTGCTCGGCTACGGGTACGGCCCCGAGGCGATCCACCGCAACGACCTGGTGCTGCTCTGAGCGCCGGCGGCGCCGGTCGGCGACAATGACCGGCCGCAGCGGCACGGCACCCGGCCGGCCCGGCAAGGCTTTCCGACCATGACCCTGGACGTGTCCCTCCTGGCGCGCCGCGCGCGTGCCGCCCTGCCCGCCCTCGCCGCCGCCCCGGCCAGCCAGCGCGACGCCTTCCTGGGCGCCCTGGCCGCGCGCCTGCGCGCCGACCCGGCGCCGGTGCTGGCCGCCAACGCCGCCGACCTCGCCGCCGGCGCGCGGCTGGACGCGCCGATGCGCGACCGCCTGCGCCTGGACCGCGACCGCCTGGCGGCGCTGGCCGACGGCCTGGACGCGCTGGCCGGCCTGCCCGATCCGCTCGGCGTGCGCTTCGACCAGCGCACCCTGGCCAACGGCCTGCGCCTGCATCGCCGGCGGGTGCCGCTGGGCGTGCTCGGCGCCATCTACGAGGCACGCCCCAACGTCACCCTCGACATCGCCGCGCTGGCGATCAAGACCGGCAACGCCGCGGTGCTGCGCGGCGGCAGCGAATCGCTGGCCAGCAACCGGGCGCTGGTCGCGGCGGTGCACGCGGCGCTCGCCGACGCCGGCCTGCCGGTCGACGCGGTCGCCTTCGTCGACTCCCCGGACCGCGCCGCGGTCGCCGCCCTGCTCGCCGCCGGCGACGCCATCGACCTGATGATCCCGCGCGGCGGCGCCAGCCTGCACGCCTTCTGCAGGCAGCACGCGCGGATGCCGGTGGTGACCGGCGGCATCGGCATCTGCCATCTGTACGTCGATGCCGCCGCCGACCTGGCGCGCGCCCTGGCGGTGATCGCCAACGCCAAGACCCAGCGGCCGACGGTGTGCAACGCCCTGGACACCGTGCTGGTGCACCGGGCGGTGGCCGCACGCTTCCTGCCGATGCTGGCCGCGGACCTGCACGCGCGCGGCGTGCAGCTGCGCCTGGCGCCGGCGGCGCGCGCCGCGCTGGACGCCGCCGGCTTCGCGCAATCGCCGGGCGGCGCCGCGGTGGTCGACGCCGGACCCGGCGACTTCGACCGCGAATGGCTGGCCCTGGTGCTGGGCATCGAGGTGGTCGACGGGCTGGACGCCGCGATCGCCCACATCGCCCGCCACGGCAGCGGCCATTCCGACGGCATCCTCACCGACGACGCCGGGCAGGCCGCCCACTTCCTGGACCGCGTCGATTCCGCGGCGGTCTACTGGAACGCCAGCACCCGCTTCACCGACGGCGCCGAATTCGGCCTCGGCGCCGAGGTGGCGGTGTCCACCCAGCGCGTCCACGCCCGCGGCCCGATGGGCCTGGAGCAGCTGACCAGCTGGAAATGGGTGGTCGAGGGCGACTACCACGTCCGATGACGCGCACCGGGGCCGGCCGGCCACGGCTGCTGCGCTCCAGGGGGACCGGTGACGACGCACCGGGCACTGGCGTCAGGGAAGCGCGGCGGGGCCGCTTCCGTCCCGCACTCGGCCGGGTGGAGGGGAAAGGGGCGGCGGGCAGCGGTGGGCGCTCGGCAGGCGGGGGACCGCCGGGCTGCGGCGAGTGGCCGAGGCGGGACGCCACCCGGGTCGCGGGCGGGAGCGGCCGGCGGTGCCGGCGGAGTGGCCGCCACGGCCGGCCGCGCGTCGCGAGTCCGGCCGTGGCGGCGATACCCCGGGTCAGTCGAAGCGCAGGGCCAGCGCGCGCCGCTCCAGCACGGCGATGCGGGTCTGGTCGACCAGCTGCAGGTCGCGCAGTTCGAACGGGCCGCTGACGCTGCCGCCCGAGAGCACCGGGAAGGCCAGGGCCAGGGTGCCGGTGCCCGGCTCCAGCCAGGCGGCGGCCTGGGCCAGGCCCAGGGCCACCCGGGCGCCCTTGCCGTCGGTGCCGTGCAGCACGCCGCGCAGCTCGTAGCGACCGGCGCTGGCCACCTCGATGCCGAGGCGCAGTTCAAGGGCGCCATCGACGCGCCTGACCGCCCGCTCGACCTCGCCGTTCAGGCGCGCCACCGGCGCCACCACCGCGACCGCGATCCGGACATCGCGCTGGAAGGCCCCGGCGCGGCCGCTGGCGGCCACGCTGGTGCGCAGGTCCCACAGGCCCGGCTCGCCGCCGGCACCGGCCGGCACCGCCACGGTGCCGACCAGGCCGCCGTCGGCCGCGGCGGCGTAGTCGACGTCGAAGGCCTGGCCGGCCGGCGACACCAGCACGCCGGACGCGGCCTCGATGCGGCCGCCGCCGGCCAGCGCGACCTGCACCTGGACGGTGCCGCCGGCGTGCACGGTGTCGGCCTGGGCGCGCGCGCTGGCGACATCGCGGCTGGCCGGCTCGAACACGTGCAGCACGTAGTCGCCCAGGGCGCCGGCGACGACCAGCGCGGCATCGGCCTCGAAGCCGGGGCGCAGCCGGAAGCCGACGCTGCCCGGCGCGACCTCCATGCCGGCGGCGCGCAGGGCCTGCGCATCGACCAGGGTGTCGCCGGCACGGTCCAGCGGCAGGCGGCTGCCGTTGCTGTCGATGGCGAGCTGGCTGCGCACCAGCGGTTCGGCGCCGGCGGCGGGACTGACCAGCACCACCGCGCCGGGCGCGGTCAGCGCCAGCGCGTAGCCGGCGCGCAGGGCGTCGCCGTCGACGCGCTGCCAGTACTCGCGGCTCTCGGCCAGGTGCGGGGGCGCGGCCTCCAGCCGGGTGTCGGCGGCCAGCGGCTGGAAGAACTCGAGTGGGCGGCGCTCGACATCGGCCGCGGGCGTGCGGACGCCGGCCGCGAGCTGGCCGACCACGAGGTCGCCGGCGGCGGGCGGCGCCAGCGCGGGACCGCGCTGGGCGAGTGCGAGGGCGGCGACCGGCAGCAGCGCGAGGGCGAGCAGGCGCATCGAAGAGGCCTTGGACGTGGGATTCATGGCGGCGGGCCTCACAGGTCGTTGCGCAGGATGACGTCCAGGCCGAAGCAGTCGCGCCGGCTCTGGTTGTGGTTGAGGAAGCGGCCGCCGGTGCGGTTGACGTCGTTGAACCACAAGGTCCCCGCCGCGCGCTGGCTGGTGCAGTTGAGGAAGCCGTCGGAGCAGCTCGCCAGCCAGTTCTGGGTGAACTCCAGGCCGACGCTCTGCGTGTAGCCGGCGCAGTAGGCCTGGGTGCTCCAGGGCGCCGAGGAGACATCGGTGCCGACCACGTTCCAGAAGCCGCGGGGCAGGGTCGGCCGGCCGGAGGTGCCGAGCAGGTTGTTGGCGTTGTAGTAGGCCATCCAGCTCACCTGCTGCTGGCGCACGGCGTCGCTCTGGTAGCCGAGCAGCCAGCCCAGCGCCGCCTCGAAGACGTTGCCGGAGATCACCGCGTCGGCCAGCGGGGTGCCGGCGCTGGACGCCGCCAGCGCGTTCACCCAGCGGGTGCGCTGGATGATGGTCGGGTAGCGGCTGTCGTAGGTGGGGTTGGACAGGATCCAGCGCATGACGTTGCCGCCATTGCTGTGGGTGATGATCACCAGGTCGGTGATGTTGCGGGTGGTGACGAAGGAATGCAGCTGCCCGGCCAGGCATCCGGCGGCGCGGCTGTCCCACATGTACTGGGTGAAGTCGCAGTTGACCACCACGAAGTTGGCGGTGTTGGGCAGGCCCTGGCGCACCGAATTGACGAAGGCGCTGGTCCAGTAGTCGGCCAGGGCATTGGTCTGCTTGCCGGTGCCGTGGACGAAGGCGACGCCGGTGTTGGCGAAGGCGCCGGCCGGCGCGAGCGCGAGCACCAGCAGTGCGGCGCGGATGATTCGAAGCATGGATCGACTCCCTCGATGCGGACAGATGGGGCCGCGCGGGCGGCTCGCCCGCGACGGCGGTTTCATCCCTGACGGGCGGCCATCCCTGGACCGCGGCGCGGGCCCCTCCAGACCCGGCTGCCGGCACCCTCCACACGCCGGCGTATGGACGCTAGCACGGTCGCGCGGGCTTGCCATGACGCGGCGCAGCGAGGGCCGTGACGGCGATCACGACCCGTCGCAACGCGGATGCCGGAGCGCCGCCCGGCCGGCTCAGCCGGCGTCCATCGCCAGCCAGCAGGCGCCGGTGGTGACGGCGTCGCCCAGCGCGCTGTGGCGGTCGAGCACCGGCACCCCGAGGCAGCTGGCGATGTGGTCGAAGCCCTGGTCGACCGGCACCTCCGGCTGCTGCCGGCGGCAGCGCCTGGCCCAGCGCTCGGCCAGGTCCAGGCGCCGGTTCGGCAGATCGAAGCCGGTGATCGCCCGGACATGCGGCGCCAGCATGGCGAGGTCGAAGTCCAGGCGGTAGCCGAGCAGGTCGCGCGGCCCCAGCCAGGCCAGGAATTCGCGCACGGCCGCGCGCACCGGCGCGCCGCCGGCGGCCTCGGCGGGCAGGATGCCGTGGTGGCGGATCGAGTCGATGCCGAAGCCGCGCTCGGGCCTTATGCGCCGGGTGAAGCGCTCGGACACGCGCAGCACGCGGCCGCGCAGCGGCACCGCCGCGAGGCTGAGGATGTGGTCGCTGGCCGGGTCCAGGCCGGTGGTCTCGAGGTCGAGCACGACCCGTTCGCCGGCCGGCGGCGCGGCCAGCAGCGCCGCCCAGGGGCCGTCGCCATGGCGCCGCCGCAACCACCAGCGCCGCAGGGGCGGTGGCAGGGCCATCGCTCAGCCGGCCAGGTGGAAGCTGCCGGCCAGCCAGCGCTGGAAGTCGCGCACCACGCGCAGGGCGTCTCGCAGCAGCTCGCGGTCGATCCGGCGCAACGCCTCCGGGTGCAGCAGGTTGTCGGGCGCCGCGCCGGCCTCGATGGCCTCGAGCTGCCGGGCCAGGCGCAGGCGCTGCACCACCGCCAGCGCCTGGCCGAGGCTGGCGCCGAGTTCGGCGGACAGGGCGCCGCGCTCGACCAGGGCGCGGATGCGGTCGTCGCTGTTGCGGTGCTCGATGCCGTGGCGCAGGGCCAGGCAGCGCAGGCCGTGCACGATCGGGAACAGCGCGCCCTTCTTCAGGTCCAGCCCGGCGCTGGCGTGCCGCAGGCCGCCGAACAGGGTCAGCGGCGGCTGGAACGCCAGCACCGGCGCCGCCAGGCTGCGCAGCAGGATCTCGTCGCGGCCCAGCGCGCTCAGCGCCGCCCGGACCGGCGCGAACAGGGCGGCGTTGCCGGCGACCACCCGGGCATCCAGGGCGATCGCGAGGTCCAGGGCCGCCTGGCCGGTGGGCTCGCGCCGCCAGTCGTCGATCCGTGCCACGAAGTCCGACACCGACAGCCGCCAGTGCGGATTGCTGGCCATCACACCGCCCGGGCACGGCGGGTAGCCGATGCCCGCCAGGGCCTGGCTGAAACGGTCCATGGTGGCGGCGGCGTCGGGCCAGTCCAGGCCATCGGCGAGCAGCAGGGCGTTGTCCTGGTCGGTCTTCAGGATCTGCTCCCGACGCCCCTCGCTGCCCAGCACCAGCAGGGCGACGCGGTCGCGGAGCCCGGCCGGCACCAGCAGCTCGAACAGGCGCGCCATGACCCGCGTGTTGAGGGCGCTGACCAGTTCGGTGAGGTAGGCGATCCGCGCGCCCTGGGCGTGCAGCTGCCGCACCAGGCGGGTCATGTCGCGGGCGGCGTCGGCGACCGCGTCGAGATCGTGCGCGCGCGCCAGGCGCAGGCTGATCGTGTGCGAGTGGCTGGCGTAATGGGCGAGCACCTCGGCCATGCCCAGGGTGCCGACCGGGCGCCTGGCCTCGACCACCACGACCCGCTCGATGTGCTGCTCGGTCATCAGCACCAGGGCCTGGAACAGCGGGTCCTCGACCCGCACCGTGCGCAGCGGTCGGCTGGCCAGCGGCCCGATCGCGGCGTCCACCGGGAGCCCGCCGCGGGTCACGGCATCGAGCAGGTCGGTGCGGGTGACGATGCCCAGGCCCTCGGCATCGGGGTCCTCGACCAGCAGGCAGTCGACGCGGCGCGTGCGCAGGCTGGCGCTGGCCTCGGCGATGCTGGTCGCCGCGTGCAGCCGGTGCGCGGGCGCCAGCACGGCATCGCCGACCCGGGTCACCAGCAGGGCCGCCAGCTCGCCGCCGTCGCGGTCGCCGGCCAGCGCGCCCTTGACCGCCAGGCCTTCGTGGAACCAGGCGGCGAAACGCGGTTGCGAGGCCAGCAGGGCGCGGAACACCCCGGCCGGCAGCAGCCAGGCCAGGGTGTCCGAACGCGCCCGGTAGCTGTGCCGGGCGCGGCCGGTGATCACCGCGAAGGCGCCGAACACGTCGCCCGGGCCGAAGTCCGCGAAGTGCTGCTCGCCGGTGTCGTCGCGGTCGAACGCCACCACCTCGCCCTTGGCGATGACCTGCACGTGTTCGGACGGCTGGCCGGCGCCGACCAGCAGGGTGCCGGCGGGATGGAAGGCGAGGTCCAGCGCCGCCGACAGCCGGCTCTGGCCGTCGGCGTCGAGCAGGTCGAACGGCGGCGCGCGCAGGTCGAGGCCGGGGACCGGTTCCATGCCGGCAGTGTGCCAGCGCCGGTCCGGCGGCGCCGTTCGACTTTCGCCGCAGGCGGCCGGAGGCAGCGGCGGCGCGGCCTGGCCACCGCGGTTGCCGGCTACCATGGCGCGGTCGGGCCCGGGGGACGCGCGTTGATCGCCGAGTGGGTGCTGCTGGTGGTGTCGCTGGGCTATGCCGCGCTGCTGTTCAGCGTGGCCTGGCTGGGCGACCGCCGGCCGCTGCACCTGGAGCGGCCGTGGCTGCGCCCGGTGGTGTACTCGCTGGCACTGGCCGTGTACTGCTCGTCCTGGACCTTCTATGGCGCGGTCGGCAGCGCCGCCCGCACCGGCCTGGGCTACCTGCCGATCTACCTGGGTCCGCTGCTGCTGCTGTTGCTGGGCTGGCGCATCCTGGAGCGGCTGGCGCTGATCGCGCGCAGCCAGAACATCGTCTCGATCGCCGACTTCATCGCCTCGCGGTTCGGCCGCTCGCAGCGCCTGGCCGCCCTGGTGACGGTGATCGCCCTGCTCGCCGCGGTTCCCTACCTGGCGCTGCAGTACAAGGCGGTGGCGATGAGCGTCGGCGTGCTCACCGGCCACCCCGGCGGCGGCAGCCCCCTGGCCGACCCGGCGCTGTGGGTGGCGGCGCTGATGGCGCTGTTCACCATCCTCTACGGCACCCGTGCGGTCGACGCCACCGAGCACCACCACGGCATGATCCTGGCGGTGGCGCTGGAATCCCTGGTCAAGCTCGTGGCGCTGCTGGCGGTGGCGATGTTCGCCATGCTCTGGTTCGGCGGCCGCGGCCAGGCGCTCGCGCCCGCGGTGGCGCAACTGGTCGCCCAGGCGCCGGCGGTCGGCTTCGTCGGCCAGACCCTGCTGGCGTTCACCGCGATCGTCTGCCTGCCCCGGCAGTTCCACGTCGCCGTGGTCGAATGCACCGACGTCGGCGACATCCGCCGGGCGCGCTGGCTGTTCGGCGGCTACCTGGTGCTGATCTGCCTGGCGGTGCTGCCGATCGCCGCCGCCGGCACCGCCCTGTTCGGCCGCACCGGCGCGGTCGCCGAGGACAGCTTCGTACTGGCCCTGCCGCTGGCGGCCGGCCAGGACTGGCTGGCCCTGGTCGCCTTCGTCGGCGGCTTCTCCGCCGCCACCGGTATGACCATCGTCGCCAGCGTCGCCCTGGCGACCATGGTCAGCAACGACCTGGTGATGCCGGTGCTGCTGCGCCGCGGCTGGGCGCAGCGGCGCGCCGGCAACGTCGCCGGCACCGTGCTGTGGGTGCGCCGGATCGCCATCGTCGGCTTCGCCGTGCTCGCCTACGGGTACTACCGGTGGGGCGGCAGCGACACCTACCTGGCCGCCTACGGCCTGATGGCCTTCGCGGCGGTCGCGCAGTTCGCGCCCGGCCTGATCGGCGGCCTGTACTGGCGAGGCGCCAGCCGCCAGGGCGTCGAGGCCGGGATGGCGGCCGGCTTCGCGGTCTGGATCTACACCCTGCTGCTGCCGGCGCTGACCCGCGGCGGCTGGCTCGATCCGGGCTGGCTGCAGCACGGGCCGTTCGGACTGGCCTGGCTGCGCCCGGAACAGCTGTTCGGCCTGGCCGGGTGGGATTCGCTCAGCCACGGCACCTTCTGGTCGCTGCTGGCCAACGTCGGCACCCTGCTGCTGGTGTCGGCACGCTGGCGGCCGGGCCTGGACGAGCGCCTGCGCGCCGCGCCCTTCCTGGACCCGTATGCGCAGCGCCGGCAACTCGCCGGCGGCTGGCCGGCCTCGGTCCAGGTCGCCGACCTGCTCGCCCTGGCCGGGCGGGTGCTGGGCGAGCGCGCGGCGCGGCGCGCCTTCGCCGAGCACGCGCGCACCTCGGTGCAGGCGCTGCCGCTGGCGCAGGCCGCCGACCGCGGCTGGGTGCAGTTCACCGAGCGCCAGCTGGCCGCCGCGGTCGGCGCCGCCTCGGCGCGCCTGCTGCTGACCTCGGCGCTGCGCGGCTCCGGCATGGACCTCGCCGAGGTGGTGGCGGCGCTCGACGAGACCGGCCAGGAGCTGCGCTTCAACCGCGAGATCCTGTGGACCACGCTGGAGAACATCGACCAGGGCGTCAGCGTGGTCGATCCGCAGCTCCGGCTGGTCGCCTGGAACCGCCGCTACCTCGAGCTGTTCGGCTTCCCGGAGGGCATGGTCTACGTCGGCCGGCCGGTCGCCGACCTGATCCGCCACAGCGCCGAGCGCGGCGACCTCGGCCGCGGCGACATCGAAGACCACATCGCGCGCCGGGTCGGCCACCTGCGCGCCGGCACGCCCTACGTGTTCGAGCGGGTGCGCACCGACGGCCGGGTCGTCCAGATGCGCGGGCAGCCGCTGCCCGGTGGCGGCTACGTCACCAGCTACAGCGACATCACCCCGTTCAAGCAGGTCGAGCAGGCGCTGCGCGAGGCCAACGAGACGCTGGAGCGGCGCGTCGCCGAGCGCACCCGCCAGGCCGAGCAGGCGCAGCAGAGCAAGACCCGGTTCCTGGCCGCACTCAGCCACGACGTGCTGCAGCCGATCAACGCCGCCCGGCTGTTCGCCTCGGCCCTGCGCGAGAGCGACCAGCCGGACCGGCAGCGGCACCTGGCCGAGCGCGTCGACGCCTCGCTGCGCGCCGCCGAGGAACTGCTCGACGGCCTGCTCGACGTGTCCCGCCTGGAGGACGGCGCGCTGCGCCCGGAGCCGGCGCCGTTCGACGCCACCGAGCTGCTCCAGCAGGTCGCCGCCCAGCACGCCCCGGTGGCGCTGCAGCGCGGCCTGCGCCTGCACGCGCGCGGCGCGCCGCTGTGGACGGTGAGCGACCGCAGGCTGCTGCGCCGGGTCCTGCAGAACCTGCTGGCCAACGCCCTGCGCTACACCCGCGAAGGCGGCGTGGTACTGGCCGCCCGGCCGCGCGGCGACGAGATCGAGCTGCAGGTCTGGGACACCGGTCCGGGCATCCCGCCCAACCACCTGGCGCGCATCTTCGAGGCGTTCGAGCGCTACCAGCAGCCGACCGACTGGGGCGAGCGCGGCCTGGGCCTGGGCCTGTCGATCTGCCAGCGGATCGCCGACGTGCTCGGGCACCGCCTGGCGGTGCGTTCGGTGGTCGGCCGTGGCAGCCTGTTCGCGATCCGGGTGCCGCGGGTGCCGGCGGGCGCACCGCCGGTGCCGGCGCCGGCGGCGCCGGTCCGGGACGAGGCCCTGGCCGGCCTGGTGGTGCTGTGCCTGGACAACGACCCGGAGATCCTCGCCGGCATGCGCGCCCTGCTCGGCCGCTGGCAGGTCGAGGTGCTGGCGGCGAGCACGGTCGACGATGCCCTGGCGCTGGTCGCCCGGCGGCCGCAGGTGCTGCTGGTCGACTACCACCTGCACGACCGCCTGGACGGCCTGGCCGCGCTCGACGCCCTGCGCGCGGCGATCGGCCACGACCTGCCCGGCGCCCTGGTCACCGCCGACGGCAGCGAGACCCTCAAGCTGGCGGCCCGCGAACGCGGCTGGCGGCTGCTCACCAAGCCGCTGCGCCCGGCCTCGCTGCGCGCCTTCCTGGCGGCGACGCCGCGCCCGGCGGGCTAGCGGACGCGCCTCCCGGTCGTCTCTGCGTTCGCCGGTCCGTTGACGGGCGGCGCTCCCGGCGTGGCTGTCGGCGGCGGGCCGGAGCCCGCCGGCCGGTCAGTCCTCCTCGGGCAGCACCGGCACCTGGCCGGGGTCGAGCTGCAGGCGCGAGGCCAGCAGGATCGCCTGGGTGCGGTTGCTGGCGCCGAGCTTGCGCAGGATCGCGGTCATGTGCGCCTTGACCGTGGCCTCGGTGACGCCGAGCTCCCAGGCGATCTGCTTGTTGAGCAGGCCGCTGCCCAGCATCTGCAGGACCCGGAACTGCTGCGGCGTGAGCTCGCGGATGCCGCGCGCGACCGCCGCCTCCTCGCCGCCCAGCGGCGGCGCCGCCATCGCCCCCGGCGGCAACCAGCGCTCGCCGTCGAGCACCGCCAGGATCGCCCGGCCGAGCTCGCCGGCATCGGCCGACTTCGGGATGAAGCCCAGCGCGCCGTGTTCGATCGCCCGGCGCATCACCCCCGGCTCCTCGCGCGCCGAGACCACCACCACCGGCAGCGCCGGGTGCTGGGCGCGCAGGTGCACCAGCACGCTGAAGCCCTGGGCGCCGGGCATGTTGAGGTCGAGCAGCAGCAGGTCGGCGTCCGGCTGCGCCTCGACCAGGGCGTACAGGGCAGGGGCACCGTCGGCCTCGTGCACGACCGCCCCGGGCAGGACGCGGGCGACCGCGCCGCGCAGCGCCTCCCGGAACAGCGGATGGTCGTCGGCGATCAGCAGGGTGGTCATGGTCCGGAGTGTCGCATGGCGGCCGGCGGAACCGTCGCCCGCCCGTCACGCCGGGGCGCCCGGGCGGCGGCACCCGGACAGGGTGCGGCCCGGGCGGGGGAGTCCCGCGCCCGGGCCGGCTGGCTGGCGGTTGCCGGAAGGTCCGGTGCCGCTCAGTGCACGGCGGCGGCACCGGCGCCGCGCGGCACCCGGATGTGCTCGACCATCTCGGCGATGTGCCGCGGCGGCGGCGCGGTCAGGCGCGAGACCACGATGGCGATCACGAAGTTGAGCGCCATGCCGACCGCGCCGATGCCCTCCGGCGAGACCCCGAACAGCCAGTTCTCGGGCACGTTGGCCGCCATCGGGGTGATGAAGATGCCCTTGAACCACAGGATGTAGCCCATCGTGAAGGCCAGGCCGGCGACCATGCCGGAGACCGCGCCGGCGGTGTTGGTGCGCTTGTCGAAGATGCCCAGGACGATCGCCGGGAAGAAGCTGGCCGCCGCCAGGCCGAACGCGAACGCCACCACCTCGGCGACGAACCCTGGCGGGTTTATTCCCAGCCAGCCGGCCACGCCGATCGCCAGGGCCGCGGCGACGCGCGCGTACAGCAGCTCCTGTTTCTCGGTGATGTGCGGCATCACGACCTTCTTGAGCAGGTCGTGGGACACCGCCGAGCTGATCACCAGCAACAGGCCGGCCGCGGTCGACAGCGCCGCCGCCAGGCCGCCGGCCGCGACCAGGGCGATCACCCAGGCCGGCAGCCGCGCGATCTCCGGGTTGGCCAGGACCATGATGTCGCGGTCGACGGTCATCTCGTTGCGCTCGTCGCCGGAGTAGAACATCTGGCCATCGCCGTTCTTGTCCTCCCACTTGATCAGGCCGGTCTTCTCCCAGTTGTGCACCCAGGTCGGCGCCTCGGCGTACGGCGTGCCGGTCATCTGCGGCCCGTTCAGGGTCTCGAACATGTTCAGGCGGGCGAACGCGGCGACCGCCGGCGCGGTGGCGTACAGCAGGGTGATGAACAGCAGCGCCCAGCCGGCCGAGCGGCGGGCGTCGCGCACCTTGGGCACGGTGAAGAAGCGGACGATCACGTGCGGCAGGCCGGCGGTGCCGACCATCAGCGCCAGGGTGATGGCGCCGATGTCGAGCATCGATTTCTTGCCGGCCGTGTACTCGCCGAAGCCGAGCTGGGCGCTGAGGCCGTCGAGCCGTTCGAGCAGGAACACGCCCGAGCCGTCGTTCAGGGTCGAGCCGAAGCCGAACTGCGGGATGAAGTGGCCGGTCAGCAGGATCGAGATGAAGAAGGCCGGCACCAGGTAGGCGAAGATCAGCACGCAGTACTGCGCGACCTGGGTGTAGGTGATGCCCTTCATGCCGCCGAGCACGGCATAGAAGAACACGATCGCCATGCCGATCACCACGCCGGTGCTGATGTCGACCTCCAGGAAGCGGCTGAACACGATGCCGACGCCGCGCATCTGGCCGGCGACGTAGGTGAACGACACGAACAGGGCGCAGACCACCGCCACCAGGCGCGCGGTCTGGCTGTAGTAGCGGTCGCCGATGAAGTCCGGCACCGTGAACTTGCCGAACTTGCGCAGGTAGGGCGCCAGCAGCAGGGCCAGCAGCACGTAGCCGCCGGTCCAGCCCATCAGGTACACCGAGCCGTCGTAGCCGGAGAAGGCGATGATGCCCGCCATCGAGATGAACGAGGCGGCGCTCATCCAGTCGGCGGCGGTCGCCATGCCGTTGGCGACCGGGTGCACGCCGCCGCCGGCGACGTAGTAGTCGCGGGTGCTGCCGACCCGCGACCAGATCGCGATGCCGATGTACAGCGCGAAGGTGAGGCCGACGATCAGGTAGGTCCAGACTTGTACGGACATGTCGTTCTCCTCAGTCCTCGTGCACGTCGAGTTCGCGTTCCAGGCGGTTCATCCGCCACGCGTAGTAGAAGATCAGCAGGACGAACACGTAGAGCGAACCCTGCTGGGCGAAGAAGAAGCCGAGCTTGAAACCGAAGAACTGGAACTGGTTCAGCCAGGGCGCGAGCACGATGCCCAGCCCGAACGAGACCAGGGCCCAGATCCCCAGGAGCACGGCCATCAGCCGCAGGTTGGCGCGCCAGTAGGCGGCGGCGTTGCCGTTGCCGGGTGTCGTCATGGTGTCCCTCCTCAGAAGCTGTACTTGACGTGGGTGTGCAGGCGGCGCAGCTCGCCGGAGGCGCCGTCCTCGGTCTCGCGCTGGCCCCAGATCAGCTCGGCGCCGATGTCCAGCTTGGGCAGCGGGGTGTAGATGAGGTTGGCGTGCGCCGAGTGCGCGCGCCGGGTGATGCCCAGGCCGGTGAGCGCGGTGTCGTTGTCGATCTCGGCGCGCGAGTAGAACAGGTTGCCGCGCAGGCGCGGGTTGAACACGTGGCGCCAGCCGACGAAGCCGGCGACCAGGTCGGTGGCGTGCAGGTCGCCGCCCTCGTCGAGCACCGCGTCGGTGGACAGGCCCAGCCCGACGTAGCGGCCGATGCCGCGGCCGGCGGTGACCATCCAGCGCAGGTCGTCGCGGGCGCCGAGGTTGAAGCGGCCCGAGCCGCTCAGGCCGAAGCCGGTCTCCCGGCCGTCGGCGCCGGGCAGGGCTTCGTGGCGCATCGAACGCAGCAGGGCGGCGATGCCGACATGGCCCCAGTCGCCGCGCCGGGTCCAGCGCGCGGTCAGGTCGGGCAGCGCGCCGTCGTCGCTGGCCAGCCGGCCGGCGCCGGCCCGGTAGGGCGTCAGCACGGTCTCCGGATTCTCGATCGACAGCGTCCATGGCCCCTTCGTGTAGCGCAGCTGCGCCTGGCGCACGAAGGTGGTGCCCTCGGTCGGGCCGATGAAGTCGACGGCGTCGGGCAGGGCGGCGACGTCCTGGAAGTTCGACCAGGTCTGGCCGGCCAGCCAGCGGTCCCAGCTCACATAGGCATGGCGCACGGTGACGCCGTAGGTGTTGGTCGAGGCCTCGCTGCCGAGCGCGCCGCCGAACAGGTCGAACTCCAGGTAGGCACGCACCGGCTTGCCGTCGAACTCGCCGTCGGCGCCGAACCACAGGCGCGAGAACTGGGCATGGAAGTCGGCGTCGGCGCCCTCGGAGACGCCGGCCACCGGGATCGACTGCGGCAGGTAGAACAGCCGGCCGGCGCTGCCGTCGGCGATGTCGGCGCGGCTGGTGTCGCTGAGCATGGCGTCGAGCTTGATGAAGCCGCCGGCGCTGAACCGGGTGCCGGGGTTGGCGGCGGTGAGGATCGGTGTGGTCTGGATCGCCGGGGCCGCCGGCGCGGCCGCCGGCGCCGGTGCGGCGGCGGGTGCGGCGGCGCGCTCGGCGACCAGTTCCGCGACCAGGCGCTCGAGCTGCTCGATGCGCGCCTCCAGGGCCGCCTCGCGCGAATCGTCGGCGGCAGCGGCCGCGGGCGCCAGCAGGGCCAGGGCGATCGCCGCCGCCAGCAGCGGCCGGCGGGATGTAAGGGGATGGTTCGACATGACGCGTCCTCCTCGCGGGTCGGTAACCGGTGCCGGCACGGTGCGCCCGCGCCGCCGGCGCGTCGATTCGCCATTGGTCGAATGCCCCGGTCGCCTACGACCAAAGTCATGGCCGCCGGGGGCCCCCGGCGGCCCGGCTTGCGGCATAGTCGGCGCCATGCCGCGTCGAGCGCCGGAAGCCCCGCCGCGACCGCGCCCGACCGATTCGCCGCCAGTGCGGCACGGACCGCAGGAGCCCGCCATGAACCGCCCCGACCTGTACCCCGTCCCCGACCACGTCGCCGCCGCGACCCGGATCAGCGCCGCCGACTACGAGCGCCTGTACGCCGAATCGGTGCACGACAACGAGGGTTTCTGGCGCCGGGTCGGCCAGCGCCTGGACTGGATCCGTCCCTACACCCAGGTCAAGGACGTCTCCTGGGACGCCGCCGACCTGCACATCCGCTGGTATGCCGACGGCCAGCTCAACGTCTCGGCGAACTGCCTGGACCGCCACCTGGCCGAGCGCGGCGACAAGACCGCGATCGTCTTCGAGCCGGACGATCCGGCGCAGCTGCCGCGGCGGATCAGCTACCGGCAGCTGCACGCCGACGTCTGCCGCTTCGCCAACGCCCTGCGCGCGCTCGGCGTCGGTCGCGGCGACCGCGTCACCCTGTACCTGCCGATGATCCCGGAGGCGGCGGTGGCGATGCTGGCCTGCACCCGGATCGGCGCGGTGCATTCGGTGGTGTTCGGCGGCTTCTCGCCGGACGCCCTGGCCAGCCGCATCGTCGACTGCGGCAGCAAGGTCGTGGTCACCGCCGACCAGGGCCTGCGCGGCGGCAAGGCGGTGCCGCTCAAGGCCAACGTCGACGAGGCGCTGGCCCATCCGGACGTGGACTGCGTGGAGAAGGTCGTGGTGGTGCGCCGCACCGGCGGCGGGATCGCCTGGTACGGGGAGCGCGACGCCTGGTACGAAGACCTGCTGGCCGGCGCCGACGACCGCTGCGAGCCCGAGGCGATGGACGCCGAGGACCCGCTGTTCATCCTCTACACCTCCGGCTCCACCGGCAAGCCCAAGGGCGTGCTGCACACCACCGGCGGCTACCTGGTGTACGCCTCGGCGACCCACGAGGCGGTGTTCGACCTGCGCGAGGACGATGTCTTCTGGTGCACCGCCGACGTCGGCTGGATCACCGGCCACAGCTACGTGGTCTACGGGCCGCTGGCCAACGGCGCCACCAGCGTGATGTTCGAGGGCGTGCCGAGCTGGCCGGACGCCGGCCGCTTCTGGCAGGTCTGCGACCGCCACCGGGTGACCATCTTCTACACGGCGCCGACCGCGATCCGCGCCCTGATGCGCGAGGGCGACGGCCCGGTGAAGGCGCACCGGCGCGACTCGATCCGCCTGCTCGGCAGCGTCGGCGAGCCGATCAATCCGGAGGCCTGGCGCTGGTACTTCGAGGTCGTCGGCGGGGGCCGCTGTCCGGTCGTCGACACCTGGTGGCAGACCGAGACCGGCGGCATCCTGATCTCGCCGCTGCCCGGCGCCACCGCGCTCAAGCCCGGCTCGGCGACCCGGCCGCTGTTCGGCATCCAGCCGGCCCTGGTCGACGCCGCCGGCGACCTGCTGGAGGGCGCCACCGAGGGCAACCTGGTGCTGCTGGACTCCTGGCCCGGGCAGATGCGCACCGTGTACGGCGACCACCAGCGCTTCATCGACACCTACTTCAGGACCTACCCGGGCATGTACTTCACCGGCGACGGCTGCCGGCGCGACGAGGACGGCTACTGGTGGATCACCGGCCGCGTCGACGACGTCATCAACGTCAGCGGCCACCGGATCGGCACCGCCGAGGTAGAGAGCGCCCTGGTCGGCCATGCCGAGGTCGCCGAGGCGGCCGTGGTCGGCTTCCCGCACGACATCAAGGGCCAGGGCATCTACGCCTACGTCACCCTGGTCGCCGACGCGCAGCCCAGCGAAGCCCTGCGCCAGGAGCTGGTGCGCACCGTGCGCGCGGCGATCGGGCCGATCGCCGCGCCCGACCGCATCCAGTGGGCGCCGGCCCTGCCGAAGACGCGCTCGGGCAAGATCATGCGCCGGATCCTGCGCAAGATCGCCGAGAACCTGCCCGACCAGCTTGGCGACACCAGCACCCTGGCCGATCCTTCCGTGGTCGAGGCGTTGCTGCGCGACCGCGCCTGAGGGACGTCCGGCGCGCGGGACGCGCGGGGCGCGCGCTGGCGCCGGCCCCGGCGACCGGTGCCGTCCGGGCCGCGGGCGCCGCCCGTGCACCGGACCGATGCACCTGCACGCCGGCGCGGGCCCAGCGCGCCGCGGCCCGGACCCCGTCGCCCGGCGCGCCAGCCCAGGCCGGCCCGGGAGTCCCGGCGCGCTTTGCGTCGGCGGCCGCGCCCGGCCGGCGCCGCTTCGCTGTGCCCGTCTTCACGCCCCCTGCATGGAATCGCACCGGCGACCGCACTAGACTTTCAGAAACTTCTGAAACATCAGGCAACCGCCATGCAGCTTCCTCCCCTGGTCCAGTCGTTCGTCCTGCACTTCGGCGAGATGGGCAGCCGCTGGGGCATCAACCGCACGGTCGGGCAGATCTACGCCCTGCTGTACGTGTCCGACCGGCCGCTGTGCGCCGACGACATCGTCGAGGCGCTGGGCGTGTCGCGCTCCAACGTCAGCATGGGCCTGAAGGAGCTGCAGGCCTGGCGCCTGGTGCGGCCCAGCCACCAGCCCGGCGACCGCCGCGACTTCTTCACCACGCCCGAGGACGTCTGGACGATCTTCCGCACCCTGGCCGAGGAGCGGCAGCGCCGCGAGATCGACCCGACCCTGTCGATGCTGCGCGACGCCCTGCTGGAGACCCCGGCCGACCCCGCCGAACAGCACGCCCAGGCCCGCATGCGCGCCATGCACGACCTGATCGAGCAGGTCACCGACTGGTTCGCCGAGGTGCGCCGGCTGTCGCCGGACACCCTGCAGACCCTGATGGGCCTGGGCGCCAAGGTGTCGCGGGTGCTGGAGTTCAAGGACAAGCTGCGCCTGCTGCCCGGCAAGGGCAAGGCGCGCGATGCGGAGGCCGGCCATGGCTGAGCTCGACGCCCTGCTGCTGGCGCGCATCCAGTTCGCCGCCAACATCAGCTTCCACATCCTGTTCCCGACCATCACCATGGCGCTGGCCTGGCTGCTGCTGTTCTTCAAGCTGCGCTGGCGCGCCACCGGCCAGGACCACTGGCTGGCCGCCTACCGCACCTGGGTCAAGGTGTTCGCTCTGAGCTTCGCGCTGGGCGTGGTCAGCGGCGTGACCATGAGCTTCCAGTTCGGCACCAACTGGCCGGGCTTCATGGAGCGGGTCGGCAACATCGCAGGTCCCCTGCTGGGCTACGAGGTGCTGACCGCCTTCTTCATGGAGGCGACCTTCCTGGGCGTGATGCTGTTCGGGCGCGGCCGGGTCTCCGAGCGCACCCACACCGTGGCGACCTTCCTGGTCGCCTTCGGCACCAGCCTCTCGGCGTTCTGGATCCTGGCGCTGAACTCGTGGATGCAGACGCCGGCCGGCTTCGAGATGATCGACGGCCAGGCGCACGCCACCGACTGGCTGGCGGTGATCTTCAATCCCTCGTTCCCGTACCGCTTCACGCACATGATGCTGGCCTCGGGGCTGACCTGCGCGTTCCTGGTCGCCGGCCTGTCGGCCTACCGCTGGCTGCGCGGCGACCGCGGCGTCGAGGTCCGCGCCACCCTGCGCACCGCCGTGTTCCTGGCCGCGCTGCTGATCCCGCTGCAGATCCTGGCCGGCGACCTGCACGGCCTGAACACCCTCGAGCACCAGCCGGCAAAGGTCGCCGCCATGGAGGGCATCTGGCAGGACGAGCGCGGCGCCGCCCTGCGCCTGTTCGCCCTGCCCGACGAGGCCACCCGCAGCAACCGCTTCGAGGTCGCCATCCCGAAACTGGCCAGCCTGATCCTCACCCACGACCTCGACGGCGAGGTCAGGGGCCTGGACAGCTTCGAGCACATCCCGCCGGTGGCGCCGGTGTTCTGGGCGTTCCGGGTGATGATCGGCGTCGGCCTGCTGATGCTGGCGGTGTCCTGGCTGGCCGCCTGGACGCTGCGCCGGCGCGACGGCCGGGCGCCGGACTGGCTGCTGCGGGTGCTGGTGGCGATGAGCTTCTCCGGCTGGATCGCGACCCTGGCCGGCTGGTACGTCACCGAGATCGGCCGGCAGCCGTTCCTGGTCTACGGGGTGATGACCACCGCCGAGGCGGCCGGGCCGGTCGGCGCACCGATGATCGCCACCAGCCTGGCCATGTACCTGTCGATCTACGCGGTGCTGCTGGTCGCCTACGTCTGGGTGCTGTTCCACCTGGCGCGCAAGGCGATGGCCGGCGACAAGGCCATGCCGCCGGCGCCGGCGGCGATCCGCAACGCCCTGGGAGCACGCTGATGGACCTGGATTACTGGCTGCCGCTGGTGTTCATGGGCCTGATGGGCCTGGCCATGCTGATCTACGTGGTGCTGGACGGCTACGACCTCGGCGTCGGCATCCTGATGGCCGACGCCGACGACGAGCAGAAGGACATGATGGTGGCCTCGATCGGGCCGTTCTGGGACGCCAACGAGACCTGGCTGGTGCTCGGCGTCGGCCTGCTGCTGGTCGCCTTCCCGCACGCCCACGGCGTGATCCTGACCGCGCTGTACCTGCCGGTGGCGCTGATGCTGGCCGGCCTGATCCTGCGCGGCGTCGCCTTCGACTTCCGGGTCAAGGCGCTGGCCAGCCACAAGCCGCTGTGGAACCGCGCCTTCGTCGCCGGCTCGCTGCTGACCGCGCTCGCCCAGGGCTGGATGCTGGGCCGCTACATCCTGGGCTTCGACACCGGTTGGGCGGCGACCGCCTTCGCGGGCCTGATCGCCGTGTGCCTGGCCGCCGGCTACGCCCTGCTGGGCGCCTGCTGGGTGCTGATGAAGAGCAGCGGCAAGCTGAAGTCGAAATCGGTGCGCTGGGCGCGCAAGGCGCTGTGGGGCACCGGCCTGGGCATCGCCGCGGTGTCGCTGGCCACGCCCCTGGTCAGCGCGCGCATCTTCGAGCGCTGGTTCGACTGGCCGCAGCTGCTCTGGCTGGCGCCGATCCCGCTCGCCGCCGGCGCCGCCTTCCTGGCCTGCGACCGCATCCTGGCGCGCCTGGACCGCGAACGCGGCTACGGCAGCTGGAAACCCTTCGTGCTGGCGGTGGCGCTGTTCGTGCTGGCGTTCGCCGGCCTGGGCTACAGCCTGTTCCCCTACCTGGTGGTCGACCGCATCGACCTGTGGCAGGCCGCCAGCGCGACCTCCTCGCTGGCCTTCATCGGCGTCGGCGCCGCCTTCGCGGTGCCGGCGATCCTGGCCTACACGGTGTGGTCGTACAAGGTGTTCTGGGGCAAGTCGCAGGCGCTCAGCTACGACTGAGCGACTGTCGGCATGCGCCCGCATGGCGGGGACGACGTGGATTCCTCTAGTCTTCCTCATGTCAGCCGGAAGGGCCCGCCATGGCCAGCACCCACACCACCTTCGGCCGCTTCGCCAGCCACCACCGGCTGCTGGCCCGCAACGGCCGGCAAGGTCGCAAGCCGGCCCTGGACGACACGCCCCTGGTCCTGGTCGAGGGCGACTCCTGGCTGGCGATGCCGCTCTACCACGACATCGCCGACCACCTGGAGCGCAGCGCCGGCGGCGTGTTCCTGCGCCAGGGCCGGCACGGCGACACCGCGGCGCGCATGTTCGACGGCCGCTCGCTGGCGCGCATCGAGCGCAACCTCAAGGCCTTCGGCTTCGACCTGCTGCTGGTCAGCGCCGGCGGCAACGACCTGGTCGACGCCCTGGAGAAGACCCGCGGCAAGCCGCTGTTCGGCAAGACGCATGGCCTGACGACGCCTGAGAAGGCGGTCGAGCACGTGCGCGCCGCCGGCGTGCTGGCCGGCATCCGCACGCATTACCTTCGCCTGTTGGAGGTCGCGGCGCGCGCCGGCGTGCCGGTGCTGGGCCACAGCTACGACCACCCGCAGCGGATGGGCGTGCCGATCAGGCTGAGCGTCGCGCAACTGGGCCTGGCCGCCCTGTTCAAACGCCGCGCCGGCGACTGGATCGCCCGCTGGATCCGCCACGTGCTGCCCGACGACCCCGACCAGCGCGCCTTCGCGCGCGGCCTGATCGACGCCTTCGTCGCCGACGTGCTGGACACCCTGCCGGCGCCCTTCCACTACGCCGACCTGCGCGGGCAGCTTGCGCAGGAGAAGGACTGGAACGACGAGTTGCACCCCACCCAGGCCGCCTTCGCCCGTCTGGCGCCGCTGCTGCGCGCCAGGGCGCGCGGTCTGCTGCCGGCCGGCAAGCAGGCGGCCTGGTAACGCAGTACCGTCCGTCCTGGCCCTTGCTGCTACAGGGACACGCCAGCACGGACAGCCAGTCCCCGCCTGCTCCAGCCATTCGCATTCGGTCTTGCGACGGCACCCCACTTCTCCCCTCCCCCGCCTGCGGGGGAGGGGCGGGGGAGAGGGCCGGGGCTGGCCATGATCCTCGCCGTTGCCGTACCGGGATGCCAGAGCCTACCGGCAACCAGCGTCGCTCCGTCCGCATGCGGGGCAAGCGCATGGGGGGAGCGGGAAGCGCGCGGACGTCCTGGTCGCCAGGAGCGCAGTCAAGCGCCGCAGCCACAGCCGTGCGTCGCCGTTGCCTGACAAAGACTTGTCAGGATCGCCTGCCTGCTAGGCTTTCCGGCCATGACGCCCTTGCCCAGATCCGCCGCCCTCGTCGCCCTCGCCCTGGCCATCGTGCTGGCGCTGGCGCTGCCCGGCCCGTTGCGGGCGCAGGCCCTGGCCCAGGCCAGCGGGCCGCCGCCGGTCCCGCACTCGGTCGAAATCGTGGCGAGCTTCCCGCACGACACCGGCGCCTTCACCCAGGGCCTGCTCTACCGCGACGGCTTCCTGTACGAGAGCACCGGCCTGAACGGCCGCTCCGGCGTGCGCAAGGTCGAGCTTGAGTCCGGCAAGGTGCTGCGCCAGCGCGCGATCGCCGACGAGCACTTCGGCGAAGGGCTGGCCGACGTCGACGACCGCCTGGTGATGCTGACCTGGCAGAGCGGCGTCGGCTTCGTGTTCGACCTGGACAGCTTCGAGCCACGCGGCGAGTTCCGCTATCCCGGCGAAGGCTGGGGCCTGACCCGCGACGGCGCCCGCCTGGTGATGAGCGACGGCACGCCGGTATTGCGCTTCCTCGACGCCGACACCCTGGCCGAGACCGGCCGCCTGACCGTCACCTGGGAAGGCCAGCCGCTGCGCGGCCTCAACGAGCTGGAAATGGTCGGCGACCGGCTGTACGCCAACGTCTGGCCCACCCACTCGATCGTGATGATCGACCTGGCCAGCGGCCGCGTCACCGGCTACGCCGACCTGTCCGCCCTGGTGCAGCGCGTCCAGGCCCGCGCCGCCGTCGACGTGCTCAACGGCATCGCCTGGGACGCCGAAGGCGAGCGCCTGTTCGTCACCGGCAAGCTGTGGCCGGAGCTGTTCGAGATCCGCCTGACCCCCGCCACCGGCGCGCGGCCATGACCGATCTGGCGGGGCACCGCGCCTGGCTGGCCGAGGCCCTGGCCGAGGCCCGGGCCGGACTTGCCGAGGGCGGCATCCCGATCGGCTCGGTCCTGGTCCACCGCGGCCAGGTCATCGGCCGCGGCCACAACCGCCGCGTGCAGCGCGGCAGCGCCATCCTGCACGGCGAGATGGACGCCCTGGAGAACGCCGGCCGCCTGGCCGCCGCCACCTACCGCGACAGCGTCCTGTACACCACGCTCTCGCCCTGCGCCATGTGCAGCGGCGCCATCCTGCTCTACGGCATCCCGCACGTTGTGGTCGGGGAGAACCGGACCTTCCTCGGCGAGGAGGCCCTGCTGCGCAGCCGCGGCGTCACGGTCGAGGTGCTGGACGACCCGGACTGCATCGCCCTCATGCAAGGATTCATCGCGGCGCAGCCGGGGTTGTGGAACGAGGATATCGGGGTCTGAGGCTTGGGATCTCGCGGGGGTTCGCGATCCCGATGTCGCGTGCATCCGGCGCCGCGCGTGCCTCCTGGCAGGATCAGGCAACCGGGTCCGGGGCCCGAAGTTCCGCAAGCGAAGCACGCTTCGCTCCCCTCTCCCTCCGGGAGAGGGGCCGGGGGAGAGGGCCGGGGCTTGCCATGGTCTTCATCGTCGCCGACCCGGCGACGCGCGCTGACCGGGGCAGCCCTTTCCCCCGCCCCTCCCCCGCAGGCGGGGGAGGGGAGAAGTGCGGTGCCGTCGCCCAAGCACTCTCCGCCGCCGATGTCCTTCGCTTATGCCGCCGCCGCAGCGGCGATCAGATCAGTCGCGCGAAGCGCAGCCAGTCGGCGGTGCGCTTCGCGCCTTCCTCAAAGCTGTGGGCAGGTCGCCAGCGCAGCCGCGCCTTGGCGTGGTCGTTGGCGACCCAGGACCGGTAGGCCTCGCGCACCACGCGGCCTTCGCTGGGGATCAGCGGCGTCGGAGGCCTGGGCCGGTGCACGGCGATGCTGCGGCGCTGCAGACGCGACTTCAGCGCCAGCTTCCTTTCGGGGCTGACCAGGCGGCCGGCCAGTTCCTTGGTGCCGCGGATGGTCCGGCCCAGCAGGGGGATGGTGCCGAGCTGGGCGTGGAACTCCGGCGAGGCGGCCAGCCGCAGGGTCGCGCCGAAGTTGTCGCGCAGGCGCGGACGCTGGCGCTTCCAGTGCGCGGCGATCTCGTCCAGCGCGTGATCGTGGATGCGCTTGTCGCCCTCGACCAGGCCGGCGAAGGTGGTGATGAAGTCCCGCCAGGTGATGCGGCAGTCGCCGTTGACCAGGAAGGCTTCGCCGACGGCATCGTCGCGGTCCAGGGCGGCCAGGATCGCCTCGCAAACGTCGTCGACGTAGACCGCGTTGCACACGCCCCTGCCGCCATCGATCAGGCTGATGTAGCCGGCGCGCGCGTCGTGGACGATCGGGGTGACGAAAAAGCTGTACGGGCCGTAGACGATGGTCGGGCGCAGCACCACCGTCTCCAGCGCACCGCGCCTGCCGGCGTCGACGACCACCGCCTCGCCGGCGGCCTTGGCGTCGGAATAGGCCTCGCGCCAGCGCCTGATCGGCGCATTGGCCTCGGTGAGCACCGGCGCCGCCGGCGCCGGCCCGTGCACCGCCATCGAGCTGATGTGGACCAGGCGCCGCACGCCGGCACGGGTGCAGGCCTCGACCAGGTTGCGGGTCTGTTTGCGGGCGCCGCGGTCGTCGCCATGGGCCAGGTTGACGACCGCGTCGCAGCCTTCCAACGCCTGCGCCAGGCTGGCGACGTCGGCCAGGTCGCCGGCGACCAGTTCGGCACCCAGCCGGGCGATGCGCGTGGCGCGCGCGAAGTCGCGGACCAGAGCGCGGTACGGCAGCCGATACTCCAGCGACAGCAACTCGCACAGGCGCGAGCCGATGAAGCCGGTGGCACCGGTGACCAGGATCCGCGCGGTCCTCATGCCGGCACCTGCCGGCGCGCCAGCCAGGGCTGCGCCATCGGCCGGCGCCGCGCATAGGCCGTCTCGATCACGGCCAGCGCCTTGAGCGCCGACTCGGCGGTGACGATGGGCGCGCGGCGCTCGCCGACCGCCTCGATGAAGTCGTCCAGCTGCGCCCGGTAATGGCTGTGCGAATCCCAGTGGCTGGCACAGACGATCTGCATCTCCATCGGGCCCTGGCGTGCCATACGGTGCAGGGTCAGGATCTTCGGGTTGGATGTGGCGGCCTCCAGCGTGCCGCGCTCGCCGACCACCCGGATGCTGCGCCGCAGCCGGTGCGACCAGCTGAACTCGAAGCTTGCCGGCACCTTCCGCCCGCCCATGTCCAGGTTGCCGGTGAGCCTGGCGTTGCTCTCGAAGCCCTCGCCGAAGGCATCGTCCTCGCAGGCGATGTCGTGCAGGTCGCCGAACAGCCAGAGCACGCGGTCGAGCAGGTGCACGCCGGTGTCGAACAGCACGCCGCCGCCGGTCGCCTTGCGATCGAAATAGCTGTTGCTCGCCATCGCCCAGTCCAGCGGCGCGCCGTCCTCGACGAGCACCTCGCGCACCGCGCCGATCTCGCCGTCCTCCACCAGGTCGGCCAGCCAGCGGTTGTGCGGAAAGAACCGCATCATCAGCGCCACCGCCAGGATCCGGCCGGTCTCGCGCGCGACCTCGGCCATCCGCTCGCCGTCGGCCACGGTGATCGCGATCGGCTTCTCGCACAGGACATCGATGCCCATCCGCATCAGCTCGATGGCGACCGGGGCGTGGAAGCGCGGCGGCACCGCCACCAGCGCGGCGTCGACCTTGCCGGCCAGTTCGCCGACGTCGGCGACGAGCTCGGCGTCGACCCCGCTCTCGCGGGCGGTCAGCGAGGCGTTCCGGCGGTCGCGGTCGCAGAACGCCGTCACCCGCACGCGCGGGTCCGCGACGATCACCGGAAGGTGGGCTGCGCGCGTGATCGCGCCACAGCCGACGATCCCGAGCCGCAGGGGCCGGTTGGAATCAAAACCCGTCAAAGTCCGCGCCCCAGCCCCGGAAGGTCGACGAAACTAACCACAGCCCATCGGGACCGTCAATGGCACCGGCCAGATCGGGGCACGTAGGGAATTGACGAGATCGGGCCCTTGCACGCGCCGGCCAGGCGGCATCGGCATGGAATGGCATCGAACTGGCATCGTGCCGTCCCGGCGTGCGGCCGTGGCCGGCATAGGGACCAGCCCGCTGCCAGGCGTTCCCGTCTGTGGCAGGATGTCGCCATGTTCGCGAAACTGCCGGTACTTGCACTTGTCGCCGTTGCCGGGGTCTTGCTGGCCGCGGCGGTCGTCCCGCTCATCGGCTGGTGGTCGGCGGTGACCGTTCCCGCCGGCTATTTCGACGCGTTCCGGGCGCTGGGTTCGCTGGCGCTGGGCCACCTGGTCTGGTCCTACGCCGTTGTCGGCCTTCTCGGCACCGGCATCGTCGTCCTGCTCGGCAGCCTGGCGACGCTGGCACTTGCCCGGGCACCGCGCGCCGCGGTCATCGCCATGCTCCTGGTCGGCTTCTATCTGGGTGCCCATGCGCTGCTGCCGGCCCTCCAGGGGCAGCCCGGACTCGCGCTGCTGGCCGCACGTCCCTGGTGGGGCTACGGCATCGAGCTGGCGGTGCTGACGAGTGCGCTGGCGGCGGGCTGGCTGTATGGCCGGCGCCAGCGTCCGGTGGCGCCGGCCTGAGCAGGCGCCGGCCCGACGGGCCCTGGCGCATAGCGGCACGGCGCCCCCGCTGCCTCCCTGCGCCGGGGTTCAACGCCCGAACGACCTGGTCCCCGCGCACCCCTGGACCGGTGGCTGGGCTGGCCTGGGGCAGCCACTGCAATGGGCGAGGTCAGGCCCTGTCGCCAGCCCCTGCCAACAGCGGCAGCAGCGTCTGCGCAGCACCGGCCCCGCCTCGCCCTGCGCGAGCAGAGCGCCAGGGAGAGCTCACGGCAACGCCTGAAGCTCTACTCTCCGAGTGTCCACTTGACGGGAGAGCTAACGCTACCGTTTCCGCGAACTGAACATGCGCAAGCTCATGGGCACGGATCACCAACGGTGTATCAGCGTCGCCCCCCCCTGAGTGGTCACCGCAATCACCTCAGATCCGTAGCCGAACGCCCGGACTGGTGCACCGTTAAGAATGGTTTCTGCCACCGGCGTGTTCAGGCTCCAGCGCACGAGGCGGGTGGAACCGCCGGGTTCTGCGTGCATGGACACGGCGTCGTTTCCGATCCACGTCAGGTCTTTGAAGGACACTGGAAAAGGCGCAAGCATGGTGAGGTTGATTCCGTCGAACACCTGCCCCGACCCAAGAGTGACTCGGGCGCCGTTGGGCGTAGGTCTGATTGGGTACACGGTTTGCACAGTTCCGTGATAGGGCGTCTCCCCACTTGCCACGACCGTCCCCTGTGTCGAAATTTCCTCGAAGTGCAGGTCATTCGGAGAAGTGCCATCTCTAAAGAAGAACATTCGCCGCGTTGCGCGGCTCCACGAGAACTCTTGACTAAAGCGGTTCCAGGGAAGCCAATGGGTTTCCTGACCCATCTGATTGAAGATTCGATGCGACGCCCAAGCGCCAGTGGAATCGACGGTCATCACGAACTCATCGGCCGCGCCCATTCCAGTGGCCGTAACCGGCCCGAAGCTCAGAAACATCGGCGCAACGGACCCAGGGTTCAGGACACCGAGACGTCCACCTTCGTAGGCGACGTAAACCTGATCGCCCGCGCGGTTGACTGACGCGAACCGCGGCTCGAAGCCAAGCGCCGCGCTCCGAAGATAGGTCCACTCATCAACCGAGAATCGATGAACAACGCGCTGGTTCCGATTGAACAGATACAAGATCCCCGTGTCCGACAGGTCAGCGGAATCAGGAACGAAGGGAACCTGATTGGGATTTGGCGCGGGCGGAGGACGGCGCCCGCGAAAAAAGTCGAGCAACTGGTGTTGATGAACTTCGATGCTTCCGAGAACAGCGCCACCGCGAAAGAGAAACACGGTGTCGCCGTGCTTTGAGATGCCTTGCGCAGACTGTGCCAACTCCATCACCCCGACCTCGCGAAACTCAGTCGTCAACCATGCCAGGCGCGCGCCCCGTAGCACGAAGATGCCGGGCTCGGACTCGGCACCATCCGTTTGAATGAAAACATCGCTTAGTTGCCCCCCGGTCCCGCTGCGGTAGGTCAAATCAGCGCCGCGGAACGCAATCCCCAACTCGTCAATGACCACACTGGCGTCGAGCGAGGCATATACAACGGTTCCTCCGGGGAAATCACCGTGATACGGGGATGCGAAGTGAGCGCCGAATGAGCCATTCGAGCTCACAGGTATCCTGAGAATATCCACTGGCGAAATCTGTGTCTGCCAGCCGAAGAGATATCCAGAATCAGCCGCAACGACGAACCTTCTCGGGGTATAGTAGCCACCAAGACTCTCATAAACCGCCACCTGCACAGCGTCAGCTATCCGAACAGATTGCAGCTTTCGATCTCGACTCGAAATCAGAAAACCGTTGTAGATCCCGATATCGTCGGCATTGGTCCAGGCGACCGGAAAAATTTCGCCTCCGGTACCACTGAGGTCGAAACGCCGAACGTTGATGTTCTGATTGACGAAAATTCCCTCATTTGAGACGGCGATCGATTTCGGAACAGCATCCAGATGGATGTCAGCCAACCACGCTCCCGCGTCCAAGTCGAAACGCCTGACGACCGCAGGTGTCGCGTAAAGGAAATACACGACCGCCTGATGCTGGACCTTTCGAAGCCACGGTGTCGAAACCGATTCGACGACTTGCTGTGCCGGCCGCGCCATCTGCTCCGCCGAGTTCGGTGGAGTCGCATCCAACGCCCTTGCTAAGAGGCCAGAGCTGGCCACCACCGCCAGAACTAAAGCGAGGACGGACTGCTTCATGCAACCCTTGGTGATATTCATCGTCTCCCCGACTGGCCAGTTGTTGTGGACGCAAGACAGCAGCGTCGATACTATCAAACGCGAAGCCTCAGTTCAATATGCCATGAAAGCTACAAGCGGAATGTGTCAATGGCCTGAGACAGCAGGCGACGCGAAATTGGTGAGCGTGCGGATCGATTGATGGTTGAGGGGTGAGGGTCTTCGCGGGTCGCGGG
>ERZ761602.581-NODE-581-length-76543-cov-9.993149_pt1 | contig 76543 bp, 66 predicted proteins | sample MGYA00512165_ERZ761602 | MGnify/ENA primary metagenome ERZ761602 (study PRJEB28899, sample SAMN02445085) | bioreactor sludge metagenome | biome: EBPR sludge; isolation source: Thorneside wastewater treatment plant | place: Australia: Brisbane, Thorneside Wastewater...
TTGTCTGGACGCTCTCCTGGCGCCACTCGCTTTGGTAGGTCCAGACTTGTCTGGACGCTCTTCTGGCGCCAGGATCAACAGCGTCCAGACAAGTCTGGACCCACAAGAGCAACGAGTCGCGAAATCCGGAAACCGAAACCAGCCAACCGACGTAGACTCGCCCTATCGTCCTGCAAGCATGCCGCCATGAGCACCGAAGCCCGCCTGCGCCCCCTGACTGCGCGCCACTCGACGCCCTCCCGTCTGTTGGGGGCGCCAGGGCCCACCGAAGAAGAGTTGCGCGCACTGGTGGAAGCCGCAGCGCGAGTATCCGACCACGGCCGCCTGCAACCGTGGCGGCTGCTGACGATCCACGGCGAGGCCCGCGCGGCGCTGGGACGCGCATTGGTGGCGCTGCGCGAGGCACGCGGCGAAATCCTCGACGAAGCGACCCGCAGCAAGGATCTGCAACGCTTTGCGCATGCGCCGCTGGTATTGACAGTGATCGCGCGGATCACCCCGGAGCACAAGATTCCGGAGGTCGAACAACTGCTCTCTGCCGGTGCGCTGGCGCAGAACCTGCTGATCGGCGCCTGCGCGCTGGGTTACGGTGCGCAGTGGTTGACCGGTTGGCCGGCCCACGACAGACAGGCGCAACGTACCCTTGGCCTGGAAGACCACGAGCGCATCGTCGCCTTCATCCACATCGGTACGCCGCAGGGCGAGATACCGCCACGCGAACGACCACGCTACGAACAACTGGTGTGCGACTGGCGACCTGCCGACATGCCGGCGATCTGATGGGCGCGACCAAGGCGCGCGTCTTTCTGGTCGACGCCAGCCTGTACATCTTTCGCGCCTGGCACGCGCTGCCGCCGGACTGGCGCGACAACGAAGGCTGGCCGACGCACGCCGCTCAGGGATTCGCCAGTTTCCTGCTGCAGTTGCTGGAACACTCGCGGCCCGAGTTCCTGGCAATCTGCTTCGACGAGGCGCTCGGCAGCGGCTTTCGCCATCAGATCTACCCGGCCTACAAGGCCAACCGCGAGCCGGCCGATGAAGCCCTGGTGCGCCAGTTCGCGCACTGCCGCACGATCGCCCGGCATCTCGGCATCAGCGTGCATGCCGACCAGCGATTCGAGGCCGACGATCTGATCGGATCGCTCGCCCGCGTCGCCCGTGGCGAAGGCCATTCGGTGCTGCTGATCTCGGCCGACAAGGACTTGACTCAGTTGCTGCACGAGGGGGACGAACAGTGGGACTTCGGTCGCGACACGCGTTACGACGGCAATGCGGTGGAGCGCCGTTTTGGCGTGCGGCCGGAGCAGATGGTCGACCTGCTGGCGCTGGCCGGCGATCCGATCGACAATATTCCCGGCGTGCGTGGCATCGGCCAGATCAGTGCGGCGCGCCTGCTCAAGCACTTCGGAACGCTGGATGAGTTGTTTCGCCGGGTCAACGAAGTCGGTCACCTGCGTCTGCGTGGCGCCAAGGCACTGCAGGCGAAGCTGATGGAACAGCGCGAGCAGGCATTCCTGTCGCGCCGCCTGACTCAGATACAGTGCGACGCGCCGGTGCCAGGCGACGTCGCCGCGTTACGCCCGCGTCGCCCGGACCTGACGGCACTCGCGGCATTGTTCCGCGAACTCGGTTTCGGCCCGTTCCTGCGCCGACGCGCCGAGGCAGTCGACGCAAGGTTTGCGCCAGGACAGGGCTGACTGGTTACTTCCTGGTCGGCAGCAAGGGCACCGGTGCCTGGGCGCCTTCTTCCTCAGGCCACGCAAAACGCGCCGACACCCGGTAGATCGCGCGACCCTCCGCCCGCTCGCCCGCAAACGGCGTGCCGTTGGCGTTGTAGAGGTCACGCTGACTGTTGGCAATGAAATAGAACTGATCGTCGTCGAGCGCGCCGAAGGTCGGCATCACCAACGCGTCCTTGTTGGCTTCCAGCGGCCGCACGGTCTCGGCCACTCCGGTGGCGGCGTCCAGCTTGATGCGGATCACGCGTGTCGGGATGCTGCCGTTCTGCACCGCAAGCAGGTGGTCTTCGAAGTAGTAGATGCCGTCGATGCCTCCGAGGTTCTGACCCTCGACCACCAGGTCGCGAACTTCGCTCTTGGACAGATCCGCGACACGCAACCCGAGTTCGTAGTCGACGAAATAGAGGTATTTCTGGTCCGGACTGACGGCGAGACCACGCAGGCTGGTGGAACCGGGTACCGCGAACAGCGTGCGCAACTTGCCATCCTGCACCTGATACACCACGTTGGCGATCGCATCGGTCGCGTAAACCGTGCCGTTGTTGGCCACGCTGATCGAGCCGAAGTTCCGCGGCACGCCGTCGACGGGAACCGGGTAGGCTTCGATCACTTCACCCTTGGCGAGGTCGAACTTGATCAACGCCGCCTGGCCCAGCTCAGACGCCTTGTGTTTGACGTATTGCGGCGCCCCGGCAGTGCCGACCCAAAGAAAACCGCGCTGCTGGTCCACGGCGAGCGCGAACACGCTGCGCAGGCCCGGCGTCTTTTCCGGCGATGCGTAAAGCTCGCTGCGACCATCCTTGGTGACGCTCAAGATCTCGCCGGTGCGTACACTGCCGACCAGAAAACGCTTGCCCTTGCTGTCGTAGGCGATACTTTCGATCAACTCGGGGGTGTCGCCGAGCGTCACCGCAACCTTGCCCTCGCCAAACGGTTTCGCGTTGGCGACCAGGCCTTCGATGATGTAAGTGAAGGCCTGTGTGGTGCGGATCGGATCGAAGTCCTTGTCCTTGTCCGGATTGATCGCCAACCCCTGCTTCTGCACCTTGATCAGCAGGTCATAGGCCTTGGTCTTCTGATCGCGCATCGCGTACGCCTCAGCCAGTCGATACAGGAAGATCGGACTGTACGGGCGCAACTGCACCAGCCGCTCCATCGCATAGGTGTAGCGACGCAGATCGTCGGCCTGCTTCCAGCGATCGGCGCGCTGCATCAGATCGGCTACGTCGTTGATTTTCGACAGCTCGATTTCGGTGTCCGTGGGCAGCGGTGGCGGCGCGTTGGGCAGCGCCTGGGCCGACAACGATGACGCCGCGCACATCAGCATGGCGGCCAGGAGACGCACAGCAACAGTCTTTGAATTCATGGGTCCAGGGGCAAGCTTGGGTAAGACGGATCAGATCCGGGGAGCTGCGCGAGCGCAGCCGCGGCAACCGGGCGTGGCATTATCGTCCGCGGCCGCCACCATCGCGAACCACCACTGACCCTGGACCCGACGATAAGTTCCCGCAATGACCGACAATTCGATCGAAACGCTTCATGCCGGAACCTTCCTGCGCCTTTGCCGGCGCGGCAGCTGGGAGTTTGCCGAGCGCACCAACCCGCAAGGCGCAGTCGTGATCGTGGCGGTCACACCGGATGACCGGGTGCTGATGGTCGAGCAATACCGGATTCCGATCCAGTCGCCCACGCTGGAGTTCCCCGCCGGCCTGGTCGGCGACCAGAGTGAATTTGCCGACGAGTCCTGGCGCGAATCGGCGCAGCGGGAATTGCTGGAAGAGACCGGCTGGGCCGCCGAGCGCATCGACAGCATCATGTCGGGACCCAGTTCCGCAGGCATGACCACCGAAATGATGCATTTCGTGCGCGCCAGCGGGCTCCGACGGGTCAACGCCGGCGGCGGCGACGCGAGCGAGAACATCGTCGTTCATGAAGTACCGCGGAGCGAAATCGCCGCATTCGTTGCCGCAAAAATGGTGGCCGGCTACGCCATCGACCCCAAGGTGTATGCCGGCATCTATTTCCTCTCCTTCCATGCCGACGGCAGCCCGGCGCAAGGCTGATCGTCGTGCGCGACTTCGATGCGATCGCCGATCGGCTCGCCAGCGAGCGCTGGCTGGTGATCGCCGACTGGCTGGAACCCGCGCTGCAGCGTTCACTGCTGAACCTCGCCGCGAGCCGCAGCGCTGCCGGTGACCTGAGCGCTGCCGGCGTCGGACGCGCCGATGGACTGCGCAGGGCGCCCGACGTGCGCGGGGATGCCATCCAGTGGCTCGAGCGCGACGATCCCGCGGAGGCTGTGGCGATGCTGCTGGAGCGACTCGATCAGTTGCGCGAGGCCCTCAACCAGCGACTGTTCCTCGGCCTGATCGAAATCGAAGCGCATTTCGCCCACTACCCGACTGGCGCGAGCTACCGGCGCCACCTCGACCGCTTCCGCAGCGACGACGCACGCACGCTGTCGGCGGTTATCCACCTGGGTGAACCATGGCGCGCAGAACATGGCGGCGAACTGCGTCTTTACGTCGAAGACCCGGACGGCGAAAGCAGCATCGATCTGCCACCGCTGCCAGGCCAACTGGTGCTGTTTCTCAGCGGCGAGATCGAGCACGAGGTATTGCCGACCCGTCGTGATCGTTACAGCGTGGCGGGTTGGATGCGCCGGCGCTCCCTTGCGTAGTCCTGTTTGCGCGGCTTCCGGTGGGTCCAGACTTGTCTGGGCGCTTCTTTCCCGATCAGAGCCGAGAGCGTCCAGACAAGTCTGGACCGACAAAAGCCAGAAAAGAAAAACCCCGACAGAAAGCTGCCGGGGTGGAGGGTGCAATGTCTTTGAAAACGGGTTGCGACGGCCAGCCGGGACAATCTCCCGACCGGCCGTGGATCTTCGTTCAGGCTACCTTTTCGTCGAGGAACTGCTCGTCCTCGGTGGAGCCCTTGAGCGCCGTGATCGACGAATGCGCGCCGGCGATCACCTGGGTGACCTGGTCGAAATAACCGGTGCCGACTTCGCGCTGATGCTTGGTCGCGGTGTAGCCCAGCGGCTCGGCGGCAAACTCGGCCTGCTGCAGTTCCACGTACGCCGACATCTGGCGCGCCTTGTAACCCTTGGCCAACTGGAACATCGAGAAGTTCAGCGCGTGGAAACCAGCCAGCGTGATGAACTGGAACTTGTAACCCATCGCGCCCAGTTCGCGCTGGAACTTGGCAATGGTGGCGTCGTCCAGGTACTTCTTCCAGTTGAAGCTCGGCGAGCAATTGTAAGCGAGCATCTTGCCCGGGAACTTGGCGTGGATGGCGTCGGCGAACAGCTTGGCGAATTCCAGGTCCGGCTTGCCCGTTTCGCACCAGATCAGGTCGCAATACGGCGCGTAAGCCAAGCCACGCGAGATCGCCTGGTCCGGGCCCATGTTGCTGAGGTAAAAGCCTTCAACAGTGCGCTCGCCAGTCAGGAACGGCCTGTCGTTGGGGTCGATGTCGCTGGTGACGAGATCCGCGGCGAGCGCATCGGTGCGCGCGACGATGATGCTGGGCACGCCGGCGCAGTCGGCCGCGAGGCGCGCGGCGATCAGCTTCTGCACCGCTTCCTGGGTCGGCACCAGCACCTTGCCGCCCATGTGGCCGCACTTCTTGGCGCTGGCCAGCTGGTCTTCCCAGTGCACGCCGGCGGCACCGGCCTCGATCATGTGCTTCATCAGCTCGAAGGCATTCAGCACGCCACCGAAACCGGCTTCGGCGTCGGCGACGATCGGCTGCAGCCAATCGAAATCGGCATCGCCCTCGGCGTGGTGCAACTCATCGGCGCGCAGCAGGGCGTTGTTGATGCGACGCACCACATTCGGCACCGAATCCACCGGGTACAGCGATTGGTCCGGGTACATCGCACCGGCGGTGTTGGCGTCGGCGGCGACCTGCCAGCCGGACAGGTAAATGGCCTTGAGGCCAGCCTTGACCTGCTGCATCGCCATGTTGCCGGTCAGCGCGCCAAGCGCGTTGACGTAGTCCTCGGTGTGCAGGTAGCGCCAGAGCTTTTCGGCGCCCATCTTGGCGAGGGTATGTTCGACCGGGACTGTGCCACGCAGGCGTACGACGTCAGCAGCAGAATACGGGCGGGTCACGCCCTTCCAGCGGGGATTGGTCTTCCAGTCGTGTTCCAACTGCTCTTGGGTCAAAAACGCCATGGTTCAGCCTCGCTCGCGTTGCAAAAGTAGCCCGTAGGCCGGGAGGGTCAGGAATCGCTCGAATTGTTCGGCCAGAGCCAACTGCTTGAGGATGTCGGCGGCGGCGTCCAGGTCGGTCGCACTCAACGGGTGATTGCCAGACTTGAGCTTAAGCACTTCCTCATTGAGCCACTGCTCGACCTTGGCCGAATCGATGATCCGACCATCGTCCAATTGCGCGCCGGTGCGCACCCACTGCCACAACTGCGCGCGCGAAATCTCGGCGGTCGCGGCATCTTCCATCAGGTTGTGGATCGGCACGCAGCCGTTGCCGGAGAACCATGAGCCGATGTACTGAAGTCCGATGTTCATGTTCAGCCGCACGCCGGCTTCGCTGATCGTGCCCTCCTGCGGACGGATCAGATCCTCCGCGGTCACCACGACATCCTGGCGCAAATTGCCGAGCTGGTTGGCGTCCGGCATGTGGCGATCGAAGATCTCGCGGGCGATCGGCACCAGGCCCGGATGCGCCACCCAGGTCCCATCGTGCCCATCGCCAGCCTCGCGCTCCTTGTCGGCGCGCACTTTCGCCATCGCCGCGTCGTTGGCCTCGGGGTCGTTCTTGATCGGAATCTGTGCCGCCATGCCACCCATCGCGAAGGCGCCGCGGCGATGGCAAGTCTTGATCAGAAGTTGCGAATAGGCCTTGAGGAAACCCTTGGCCATGGTCACTTGCGCACGTTCCGGCAGCACCCGGCTCGAGTCGCGCTGAAAGGTGCGGATGTAGCTGAAGATGTAGTCCCAGCGACCGCAGTTGAGTCCAACGATGTGCTCGCGCAATTCGTAGAGGATCTCGTCCATCTCGAAAGCGCCGAGCAGGGTCTCGATCAGCACCGTGACCTTGACCGAACCGCGTGGCAGGTCAAGGCGCGCCTCGCAATGGTCGATGACGAGGTTCCACAAGCGCGCCTCGAGATGGCTCTCGAGCTTGGGCAGGTAGAAATACGGGCCGCTGCCGCGTTCGATCAACTCGCGGCCGTTGTGGAACAGGAACAGCGCGAAGTCGAACAGCGAACCGGATATCGGTTCGTCGTCCAGGGTCACATGCGCCTCGTCCAGATGCCAGCCACGTGGGCGCACGATCAGCGTCGCCAGTTGCGGATTCAGGCGGTAGGCCTTGCCTTCGGGCGAGACAAAATCGATCTGCCGGCGGATCGCATCGAAAAGATTGCCCTGACCGCCGATCTGGTTTTCCCAGGTCGGCGCGTTGGAATCTTCGAAATCGGCCATGAAGGTTTTCGCGCCGGAATTCAGCGCGTTGACGATCATCTTGCGCTCGACCGGCCCGGTGATCTCCACCCGCCGATCCCAGAGGTCGGAGGGAATCGGCGCCACCTTCCAGTCGCCGGCGCGGATTGCCGCAGTTTCCGGCAGGAAGGTCGGCAGATCGCCTGCGTTGATCCGCTCCTGGCGCGCCATGCGTGCGGCCAGCAGTCGCTTGCGCTCGGGCTGGAAACGCGTGCAAACGTCTTCGACAAAGGCCAGTGCGGCGGGCGTCAGGATGCGCGCGGCATCGGCGACGGGAGGTGCAGCAATGCGCAGACGGGTGGCCTGCACAGCAGAATCCTGGGTCATCGGCTGCTCTCGGTTACGGCCCCGCGCAGCCCCCTCCCAGAGCCTGCGCAGCAGATGAATCCGAGCCTAACGGACGATCACCGAGTGCGCAAACCGGACGATGGTCGGAGGGAGCGCGGTGGGTTGTTGGTTGCTGGTTGCGGCCGACCAGCGACCAAGGCATCATGATGCCTTGCGTTGGACATCAATAGCATCATGCGTACAACCCTGACCATCGACGATGACGTCATCGCGCTGCTGAAACGCGCGGAACGCGAGCGCGGATTGAGTTTCAAGCAGGTGGTCAACGAGGCGCTGCGCCGCGGACTGAGCGTTGCGGTCGCGCCGGGAGTTGCCGAACCGCTGCCCAGTTACCGCCTCGGTTCGCGCCCGGGCATCGATTTGACCAAATCGTTGGCTCTCGCCGAAGCGCTCGAAGACGAAGCGCTTAGTGCCAAGCAGACACTGGGCAAGTAGGCTGGATGAAAGTCATCGATGCCAATGTCTTGATCGCCGCAGTCAGCAGCGATCACGCGCACCACGCGGCTGCCGTCGCCTGGTTGCAGAAGGCACGCAATGAGCGCGAGCCGCTGGCGCTGTGCACAGTCGTCGCACTTGCCTTCCTGCGGATCACCACCAATCCGAAGATCCACGAACACCCGTTGATGTCATATCAAGCGCTGGACTGGCTGGGCGCCTTAATGCGTTCGCCCTCGGCACGCTGGGTGCACCCGGCAGACGAGCATCTGCTCGCACTCGGACGCCTGCTCACGGGCTCTGTGGTGGGGAACCTGGTTATGGATGCACATCTGGCCGCGCTCGCTCTCGAGAACGGCGCGTCGGTAGTGACCTTCGACCGCGACTTTCTGCGCTTCAAGGGGCTGCGGGTGGAATTGCTCGGCTAGCCCGCCAGTGCAGCGCGCATCAGGATTTGCGCGGCATCGGCGACGGGAGGGCGCTGTTCGGCCAACGCACGCAGAACTCGGGGGTGAGACCCTGTTTACACTTACAGCGTCAGCGGCGGAAACCGCCGCCGGGCGGCATGCCGCCGCCGGGCATACCGCCGCCGCCCATGCCCTTGAGGGCACGCAGCATGCCCTTGACGCCGCCGCCGGTGAGCTTCTTCATCATCTTCTCCATCATCATGTGCTGCTTGAGCAGCTTGTTGATGTCGGAAGGATGAGTGCCCGATCCGCGCGCCACGCGAACCTTGCGTGAACCGTTCAGCAAATCCGGGAAGCGACGTTCCTTGGGCGTCATCGAGTTGATGATCGCCACCATCTTGCGCACTTCCTTGTCGCCCATGGCGCCTGCCGCGGCAGCGTCGCCCATCTTCGGCATCATCGGCAACTTGTCCATCAACTGCGCCATGCCGCCCATGTTCTGCATCTGCAGCAACTGCTCGCGCATGTCGTTCAGGTCGAATTTCTTGCCGCTGACCATCTTGGTGGCCAGCTTCTCCATCTTGTCCTGATCGGCCTTGCGCGTGACGTCCTCGATCAGCGACAGCACGTCGCCCATGCCCAGGATGCGCGAGGCGACGCGGTCGGGATGGAACGGTTCCAGTGCATCGAGCTTTTCGCCGGCACCGAGGAACTTGATCGGCCGCCCGGTCAGATAACGCACCGACAGCGCGGCGCCACCACGCGCGTCGCCATCGGTCTTGGTCAGGATCACGCCGGTCAGCGGCAATGCCTCGGCAAAGGCCTTGGCCGTGTTGGCCGCGTCCTGGCCGGTCATGCTGTCGACCACGAACAGGGTTTCGATCGGGTTGAGCGCTTTGTTCAGCTCGGCGACCTCGGCCATCATCGCCTGATCGATGGCCAGCCGACCGGCGGTATCGACGATCAGTACGTCGATCAGTTGCCGGCGTGCCGCCTCGATCGCGGCGCGCGCGATGTCGAGCGGCTTCTGTTCCGGCGTGCTGGGGAAGAATTCGGCCCCGACCTGCCCGGCCACGGTCTGCAACTGCTGAATTGCGGCCGGACGATAGACGTCGCAACTGACCACCATGACCCGCTTCTTGCGGCGCTCCTGCAGCAGTTTGGCGAGCTTGCCGGTGGTGGTGGTCTTGCCGGAACCCTGCAGGCCGGCCATCAGCACCACTGCAGGCGCTGGGCAGTTGAGGTTCAGTTCCTCGTTGCGCGAACCCATCACTGCGACGAGTTCGTCGTGCACGATCTTCACCAGGGTCTGCCCTGGCGTCAGGCTCTGCAGCACCTCCTGGCCGATCGCGCGACCTTTGACGCGTTCGATCAGCGCCTGCACCACCGGCAGCGCGACGTCCGCCTCCAGCAACGCGATGCGCACCTCGCGCAGCGCTTCGCGGACGTTTTCTTCAGACAGTCGACCGCGGCCGCGCAGGCGATTGACGGTTTCGGTAAGGCGCTTGGACAGGTTCTCGAACATGGCACGGGGTCTTGCAGACTCGAAGGAGGCGCACTCTACGGGCTTCCGGGCTGGGCCGGAAGGCGTTGCCAGGGTCCCACAACTGAAAACCGCGACGCAGGCCGCCGCACTCTGGTGGGTCCAGACTTGCCTGGATGCTCTTTACAGGAGCGCCAGAAGCGCTTTTCACGGTAGAGCCAGAAGCGTCCAGACAAGTCTGGACCCACGACGGCAAAAGGCGTCCAGACAAGTCTGGGCCCACTGCGGCGGAGCAGCATCATCTCGACGAAACGCGCCAATCCGAGTGCAGCCCTGTGCGATTATTCGCGGATGCTCGATCTCATCCTGCTGACCATCGCCGTCATCGGCTACGCCGCCGGCTCGACGCTGCTGCTGCTTGCGGCGTTCGGCGTGCGCGACTACCAAGGGCCATGGGCGCTGGCCTGCGGCTGCGCAGCGCTGATGGCGCACGCGGGCCTGCTGTTCCTGCCGACATTGACCGGCGCCGCACTCAGCACCAATTTCTTCAGTGCCCTGTCGCTGGTGGCGTGGGCGATGGCAACGGTAATGACGGTTACCAGCGCAAGAACGCGGGCACGTGTGCTGTTGGCGATGATCTGGCCGATTGCCCTGCTCGCGGCAGCGGCCGGAGCGCTCAGCCCGCAATCCCCGGCCGCCGGCATTTCCGGCTGGCAGATTCGCCTGCACGTGGTCATCGCGCTGTCCGCCTACGCGCTGCTCAGCATCGCCGCCCTGCAGGCGCTGGTGGTGGCCTGGCAGGAGCGCAGTTTGCGGCGCAAACACCTGTCATTGACGCTGCGCGCCCTGCCACCGCTGTCGGCGATGGAAGAGCTTCTGTTCCAGTACATCATCGCCGGCTTTGCGTTGTTGACCCTGACCGTGCTCAGCGGCGCGCTGTTCATCGAAGACTGGATGGCGCAGCACCTGGTGCACAAAACCGTGTTGACCATCATGGCGTGGATCGTCTTCGGCATGCTGATCTTCGGTCGCTGGCGCTTCGGCTGGCGCGGTCGCACTGCCGTGAACTGGACCCTGGTTGGCATGGGCGTGCTGCTGCTGGCCTTCTTCGGCAGCAAGCTGGTGCTGGAACTGGTGCTGGGACGCTGATCCGGGCAGCCATCTCAACCGTGATTTTCATGTGGGAGCGGATTTACTCCGCGAGCGCTTTCGCGGGATGAACCCGCCCCAACAAACACCGCTTCCTGCTCCCTTTGCGTCCTTTGCGTCCTTTGCGGACAAGAACAGACTCCGTGGTCGCTGGCAGTTTGGTGCGCAAAGTTGCGTGCAGAAGCAGTGCGGCAGGGACACCCAGTACTCCAGGGACTCCCACCGAATTCCCAACAACACCTACAGTTCGCGATGCGCCAGGATCATCGATCCGTCTTCGGGATCCGGACGCAGCACGAATCCGAGGCGTTGCATCAACTTCGCCATTTTGTGGTTGTGCGCCAGGATCATGCCGTTCATGGTGGTCAACTGACGCGATTGCGCCACTTCGATCAACGACTGCATCAGCTGGCGACCGAGGCCCCTGCCCTGCCAGTCGTCGGCGATGGCAATCGCGAACTCGCAGCTGTGCATATCCGGGTTCAACATGTAGCGCGCAACGCCGACCAGTTGTCGCGGCGCTGGTACGCCTTCGCGCTCGGCGAGCGGCTCGGCCGTCGCGGGTTCGCCTTCCACCGGGGTGGGAATTTCGGCGATCAGCGCCATGTCGCGCCAGTAGTCGATCTGGGTGTAACGCGCCAGTTGCCGCGGCGACAGTTCCTTGATGCTGGCGACGAAGCGGAAATAGCGAGTCTCCTGCGACATCGAACGCACGAAATGCTGCAGCGACTGCGCATCTTCCGGCCTTATCGCGCGCAACAGACAAGTGCTGCCATCGCGCAACACGAGTTCGCGCTCGAGGCGCACCGGGTACGGCATGATCGCCATGTGCCCGTAGGCCATGCGTGGCGCCTGATAACCCGGCTTGAGCACAATGCGCGCGTCGACCACGGTGACCCCGCGGTCATCGACGATGATCGGATTGAGATCGATCTCGGCGATCTGCGGCAGTTCGCAGACCATCTCGGAGATGCGCAGCAGCGTGGCCTCGACCGCATTCACGTTCGCCGCAGCGGCACCGCGCCATTGCCCGAGCATGCGCACGGCGCGCGAGCGCTGCACCAGACGACTGGCGAGAAAGCGGTTCAGCGGCGGCAGTTCCATGGCGCGATCGGCGAACACTTCGACCGCACGACCACCGGCGCCGAACAGGATCACCGGCCCGAACAGGGCATCGGTAACCACACCGACATACAGCTCGCGGCCGTGCCTGGAGGTGACCATCGGCTCGACCACCATGCCGTCGATGTGCGCTTGTGGCGCACGCAGGCGCACGCTGTCCATCATTTCCTGCCACGCCGCCTGCAATTGACGCGCGCCGCGGATGTCGAGCATGACGCCACCCACGTCCGACTTGTGGGATATGTCCGGCGAATTGATCTTGAGGACCACCGGGAATCCCAATTGCTGTGCGATCAGCGTCGCTTCCTGTGGCGAGTGCGCCACCACGGTGTGCGCCACCGGCACGTGGAAGGCAGCCAACAGCGCCTTGGACTCGGTCTCCGACAGCATCGTGCGCCCGCTGGCCGCGACATCGGCCAGTAACAACCGTGCGCTGTCCAGATCCGGCGGGTCGCCCTCGGCCAATGCCAGGGGCGTCTGCCAACTCAATTGCTGGTTGCGATAGAAACTCGCCAGATTGCCGAATGCATCCACGGCCGGCTCTGGCGTGCGAAAGGTCGGGATTCGCGCCTTCGCCAACAGCGCCCGCGATTCGAGCACGCGACGGTCGCCCAGCCAGCAGGCGATCAACGGCTTGGCATAACGCTCGCGCGTCGTCACCAGAGCCTGTGCGTAGACCAGCGGATCGCGATCCGCCTTGGGCGCAAAAAGCGCCAACACGCCGTCGACGCCGCTGTCGTCCATCACCGTCTGCACCGCATCGGCGAACTCCGCCGCGTGCGCACGCTCGCCGACATCGATCGGGTTTCCGCCGCTGGCTTCGGCAATCTGCTGGCGCAGACGGACAATCGTTGCGTCGGCCAGTTGCGCCAGCTTGAGCCCGGATTCCTGGGCCCAATCAGCCGCCAGCACGCCCGGCCCGCCGCCATTGGCGACAATCGCCAGACGCCTGCCGGTCGGTCGGTAGCGCGACGCCAGGCACTTGACCGCCGAGAACAACTGCACGAAGAAGCGCACCCGGACCGCACCCGCGCGACGCAACGCAGCGTCGAACACATCGTCGTCGCCGACCAGCGCTCGCGAGTGCGTCTGCGCCGCGAGCACGGTGGCCGGGTGGCGCCCGGCCTTGAGCACTACCACCGGCTTGACGGTGGCGACTGCCCGCAGCGCCGACAGGAAGCTGCGCGGCTCGCGCACACCTTCCAGGTACAGCACGATGCTCTCGGTGGCGGCGTCAGTAGCCAGGAAATCGAGAATCTCGGCGAGGTCGATATCGCGCTGGTCGCCAACCGTTGCGACCGCCGAGAAGCCGACACCCTGATCGAGCGCCCAGTCCAGGGTGGAAGCCGCCAGCGCCCCGGACTGCGCGACAAAGGCGACGCTACCGGCGGGCGGCATCGGACCGAGCAGGCTGAGGTTCAATTGCCGACCCGGCCGCTGCAGGCCGAGGGTTTCCGGGCCGAGCAGGCGCAGGCCGTGGGCACGGGCCAGTTCCAGTACGCGATCGACTGCGGCAGGATCATTGGCCTCGCCGCTCAGCACAATCAGGCGCAGTTGCCAGCGTCCCAGCGCCGGCAACACCTCGGGAACCCGGGCGATGTCCAGCAGCAACCAGACCACATCCGCGCGCAGCGGCGCATCGCCGCCCGCCAGCAATGCGGGAGTCAGCAGATCCACTCGCGCACGGCCATCGGCAATGCGCTCTGCGAGCGCCTCGGTCGCCAGCGCCAGATCCGGCGATTCAGGTGCCGCCAGCACCCAGATCAGCTCCGGATCAAACAACCGCGTGAGGGAATGCTTTTCCATGATCTTTCCTTGCCGTAGGCGCCTGACCCCTCCGAACCAGGCAATGCGCCACTTGAGTGCCAGCAACTCGTCATTGCGACCGCGAGCGAAGCGCGGCGGGAAGTTATCCAGCGCCTCTGGTCTTGTTCCAGTCGAGCCACGTCCAGAATGCCAACGCAGAGTTGCTGGATTGCTTCGTCGCTACGCTCCTCGCAATGACGAGTTTCGTGTCTCCAGTGCAGCTTCGAACCAAAGCAAGTTCCCCGCACAGGCAGCTTGCTCAGCCCCTCCCCACAGTGCCGACGCGCCATCCAGACTAGTCCGCCGTCAGCCGAGCATTGCCTCAGTCCAGCCCCCCGAGCACGCGCACATGCGCGAGCACGCTGCGCGCCAGCGACTGCAGGTCGTAGCCGCCTTCCAGCGTCGACACGATGCGGCCGCGGGCATGGCGGTCGGCGACATTCACGATCTGCTGGGTCACCCAGGCATAGTCGGCTTCGGTCCACAGCAACTGCGACATGTCGTCATCGCGATGCGCATCGAAGCCGGCCGAGATCACGATCAACTGCGGCCGGAAGCGTTCCAACGCGGGCATCCAGTCGCGGGTCACTGCTCCGCGCAGCGCAGCGCCATCGCTGTAGGGGGGCAGCGGCACATTGACCATGTTGGCGCCGAGCGGATCGATGCCGCTGGCCGGATACAGTGGATGCTGGAAAGTCGACACCATCAGCACGCGCTCGTCGTCGGCCAGGATGTGCTCGCTGCCGTTGCCGTGATGCACGTCGAAATCGACCAGCGCGACCCGCGCCAGGCCATGATGATCGAGCGCATGCAGGACCCCCACTGCGGCGTTGTTGTAGAAGCAGAAGCCCATGGCCTCGCCGCGCGTGGCATGGTGTCCAGGCGGGCGCACCGCGCAGAAAGCGCGCTGAAACTCTCCGGCCATGACACCATCGACGGCTCGGACCAGTGCCCCGGCAGCGCGCTTCGCCGCGCGCAGGGTGCTCGGGTTCATCCAGGTATCGGGATCGAGATGGGTGTAACCGGTCTTCGGCCGAGCCGACTCCAGTTCGGCCAGATACAACGCGTTGTGCGCGCGTTGCAGCGCCACCAGTGGTGCCTCGGGCGCGTCGACGTGCAACAACCAGTCGAGCACACCCGCTCCTGCGAGCCGATCCTCGATCGCCCGCAGCCGCGCCGGACACTCTGGGTGATGCTCACCCATTTCGTGCCGCAGGTATTCGGGATGGGACAGGTAGGCCAGTGTCATCGCGCCCTCCGCGCTCGACGGTGTCTTCTCCAGATTAGCGCCGATCGCGGCGGATTCGCTTGAGCTGCGACAATCGTTGCGGTTTGCACTTGCTCAGCACCCACCTCGATCCCATTTCGCCGCCATCCGTCGCAGCGACGGATCGGCGCCGCCATCGCGCAGCACTTCGATGATCGGCACCCACGCCAGCGCCAGCGACTCGGCCGACACGCTGAAGTTCTCGGACCCGCGGCAACGAAGGACGAAGCGCACATCCCAATGCGTGTGCGCGGGCTCGCTGCCGCGTGCCGGGATCAGGTGGGCATCGATATCGTAAATCTCCGGGACGATCGCCAGGTCGGTCAGTCCGGACTCTTCGCTGGCTTCACGCAATGCCACCTGCACAAGATCCGGATCGCCATCGGCATGCCCACCCAACTGCAACCAGCGCCCGAGTTTGCGGTGGTGGGTCAGCAGCACGCGCTGACCATCGCCGGAAACCAGCCAGCACGACGCGGTGAAATGGCCGTCAGAACGGGTGCGCTCGTAGGTGTCAGCGCCGCTGCGCGCGAAAGCAGCAAATGCGGCGATGGCCGCCTGCTCCTGCGGGTGGCGAGCGGCATAAACGTCGAGCATCGACAGCAGATCGGCTGCCATTGGGTCCTCCTTCGTGCTTGCCGCCCCATGGGGCCTGCCGTATGTTACCGACCGCTACGGTTCAGCTACCGATCAGGCTCAAAGCGCGCCCGCGCCCGAATCGATTGCGGCTGAACCTCCATTTTGCTGCTGTCGTTCCCGCGAGCATGCCGAAGTTTGTCGGCACGTTCTGCGTGGATTCTCAACTCAAGGGGGCCCTGCATGCTTTTCTGGCGCGTCAAACCGCTCGACCAGATTCTCGAAACCGCCGCCAGGAAGAGTCTGGTGCGCCAGCTCGGCGCCTTTCAGCTCACCATGCTGGGCATCGGCGCGATCATCGGTACCGGCATTTTCGTACTGACTGCGGTCGCCGCCAACAAGGCCGGCCCGGGCATGATGTTTTCTTTCGTGATCGCGGCGATCGTCTGCGCACTCACAGCGCTGGTCTATGCCGAGATCGCGGCGATGGTGCCGGTGGCCGGATCCGCCTACACCTATTCGTATGCGGTACTCGGCGAGTTCATCGCCTGGCTGGTCGGCTGGGCCTTGATCCTGGAGTACGCGGTCGCGGCAGGCGCGGTCGCGGTCGGTTGGTCCGGCTACATCAATGGATTTCTGCACGAGATGGGCGTCGGGCTGCCATTGGCGTTGACCGCCGGTCCGGCAGACACCATCACTTTACCGGATGGCACCACGGCCAACGGCGGCTTCAACCTGCTCGCCTTCCTGATCGCGCTGCTGGTGACCTGGCTGTTGGTCATCGGTACCTCGAAGAGCGCCAAGGTCAACGCCGTGCTGGTGGCGATCAAGGTCACGGCGCTGACGGTGTTCATCATTCTGGCGTTGCCCAAGGTCGACACCGCGAATTTCACGCCGCTGCTTCCCAATGGCTGGGGCAACCCGCTGTCGTCGGTTGGCGTACTCGGCGCGGCTGCGTCGATTTTCTTCGCCTACGTCGGCTTCGACGCGGTCTCCACGGCGGCCGAGGAAACCAAGAATCCGAACCGCAATGTGCCGATTGGCCTGATCGGCTCGCTCGCCGTTTGCACCGTGTTCTACTTCCTGGTGGCCTACGCGGCAACCGGCGCGGTCGGCGCCCAACCCGGTGGCGCACTGTCGCAGTCCAAGGAGCCGCTGGCTTTCGTGCTGCGCGAGATCGGCTACGGCCAGGTCGGTAACTGGGTCGCCGCTGCGGCCATCGTCGCCCTGCCCTCGGTGATCCTGATGATGATCTACGGCCAGACGCGCATCCTCTTCGTGATGTCGCGCGACGGCCTGATGCCGCAACTGTTCTCCAAGGTGCACCCGAAGTACCACACGCCGCACGTGGTCACGATCATCACCGGTATCGCGGTATCGATCTTCGCTGCAGTGTTCCCGGTGGGCATGCTCGCGGACATTTCCAATTCGGGCACCTTGTTTGCCTTCTTCGTGGTCGCCCTGGGCGTCATGGTGCTGCGCAAGACTCAGCCCGACCGCTTCCGGCCGTTCCGCGCCCCGGTCATCTGGTTGGTCGGCCCTGCAGCGATGGCGGGTTGTGCACTGCTGTTCATCAGCCTCGGCTGGTACACCATCAGCTTGTTCCTGGGCTGGGCATTGATCGGCCTGGTTGTCTACTTCCTGTACAGCAAGAACCGCAGTGAATTGGCACCGGGCAACGCTGGCAGGTAGTTCAAGTCGGTTCAGCTCGTCGGGTACACTTCATGCCCGACGAGCAAACCAGCCATGGGTCCGTAGCTCACTGGGTAGACCTCGAAGTAGCATTTCCGCACAGTGGTTCAAGTAGCATTGCCGGGCTGCGGGTCCGTAGCTCAGTTGGGTAAGCCGGGGTTTGTCGCGGCACTGCCGCGACCCGGCGATCGCCGAGGACAGGAGTCCGAGGCCGGGTATCCAACTGGGCGCACCTCGAAGTAGCATTTCCGCACAGTGGGTCCGTAGCTCAGTTGGGTGAGCCGGGGTTTGTCGCGGCACTGCCGCGACCCGGCGAACGCCGAGGACAGGAGTCCGAGGCCGGGTATCCAACTGGGCGCGCCTCGAAGTAGCATTTCCGCACAGTGGGTCCGTAGCTCAGTTGGGTGAGCCGGGGTTTGTCGCGGCACTGCCGCGACCCGGCGAACGCCGAGGACAGGAGTCCGAGGCCGGGTATCCAACTGGGCGCGCCTCGAAGTAGCATTCCCGCACCTGTGGGTCCGTAGCTCAGTTGGATAGAGCACCTGGCTTCGAACCAGGTGGTCGGGGGTTCGAGTCCCTCCGGGCCCGCCATTTTCGCCACATGCCTGATGCGTCGGACGTTAATATCGGCGCATGCATGGCGAATCCCTGTTTCTGCAAAGTCTGGCAGTAGTCCTGTGTGTCGCGGCCGCGACCACGGTGCTGTGCCAGCGAGTACGACTTCCGGTCGTACTCGGCTACCTGCTCGCGGGCGTATTGATCGGCCCACACGCGCCGACACTACTGGTCGCCGATCCTTCGATCATCGCCACGTTGTCGGAACTCGGCGTGATTCTGCTGATGTTCTACATCGGCATGGAGTTGTCGCTGCGCAAACTCGCCGAAGTCGGGCCACGTGGGTTCGCCGTCGTTCTGGTCGAAATGGGGCTGATGCTGATTCTCGGCTATCTGGCCGGTCGCCTCGCCGGCTTCAACCCGGTCGAATGTGCGTTCCTTGCGGCGATGCTGTCGATCTCGTCGACCACCATCATCGCGCGCACATTCGAAGAACAAAAGGTCAGCACGCGCCTGCGCGAGCAGGTGTTCGGCACGCTGGTGATCGAGGACATCTTTGCGATCCTGCTGATCGCGCTGCTGACCACGCTGGCAACCACGCGCAGCCTGGATTTCGCCGGACTGGCCGCCGCAGCGGGTCGCCTCGGCATCTTCCTGACCGTGCTGATGTTGGTCGGACTGCTGGTCGTGCCGCGCCTGATTCGCTTCGTCGTCGCACTTAAGCGTCCGGAAACCACGCTGGTAACGTCGGTTGGCGTGTGTTTCGCGGCGGCGCTGGCCGCACAGCAATACCAGTACTCGGTGGCGCTCGGCGCTTTCCTGGCCGGCTGCCTCGTCGCTGAATCCGGCGAAGGAAAGCGCATTGCTGCGCAGGTCCGGCCACTCCGCGACATGTTCACCGCGGTGTTCTTCGTGTCCATCGGATTGTCCATCGATCCCGCTCTGTTGCTGGCCCAGAGCGGCTGGATCCTGCTGTTCTCCCTGCTGGTCGTGGTCGGCAAGTTCGTTGGGGTCACCATTGGCTTTTTTGCCACCGGCAGTGCCGTGCGCACCTCTGCGCAGGCCGGCCTGGCGATGGGCCAGATCGGCGAGTTCTCATTCATCATCGCCGGGCTCGGCGTCACCCTGGGCGCGGTCGACTCGGCACTTTTCCCGATCGCCGTCGGTGTGTCCTGCGTGACTACGCTGTTGACGCCGTTCGCGGTCAGACATTCCGGTCGTTTTGGCGAGTGGATCGATGGTCGCCTGCCACGTGCACTGCAGACTTTCGTCGCCCTCTACGGAACCTGGATCGAACAACTCGGCCGCGCCCGCGAACGTGGCACACTGGGCGTTCGCGTGGGCCGGTTGATCCGATTGATCGTCCTCGACGCCGCGCTGCTGGTCGCTGTCCTGATCGCCGCCAGTGCCGGCGCCGAAGAAGTCGCGGCATTCCTCAACAAGCGCCTGCCTTTCGCAGCCGAAGCCGTGCGCGGCCTGGTCGCCTTCGGCTTCGTGATCCTTGCGGTGCCGATGGCGCTTGGTCTGTTCCGCTTGATCCGCGCGCTCGGCCGTGCGCTTGCCCTGGCCGCCCTGCCCGCCGCCGGAGAGGGCCTGGTAGACTTTGCCCAGGCCCCGCGACGGGCATTCGTGGTAGCGCTGCAGCTTGGACTGATGGTGCTGGTCGCTCTGCCTTGTCTGGCGCTGCTGCAACCTTTCCTGCCTGGCGTGAAAGGCGCCGCGCCGCTGCTGCTGATGCTGCTACTGCTGGTGGCCGGCTACGCATTCTGGCGCAGCGCAACGCAGTTGCAGGGCCACGTGCGCGCCGGCGCTCAGGCGCTGGTCGCCGCGGTGGCCATTCCCGGCGCCACTGAAGATGAGCAATCCCAGGCGCTCGATCAAATGGAGCAACTGCTGCCCGGCCTGGGCGAACTGACTGCCATTTCGCTCGAACCCGGTAATCGCTGGATTGGGCGCACGCTCGGCGAAATCAACCTGCGCGCCGTCACCGCGGCCACCGTGCTGGCAATTCGTCGCGATGGTGAGTCCGTGTTGACACCGGATGGCAAGGAGTCAATGGCGACCCACGATGTGCTGATCGTTGCCGGGACCTACGATGCGCTGGACAACGCCCGCGCCCATTTGCAGGCGCGGGCGTCCCGAATTCAGGCGTAATAGCGCCGCGGCGGGTCGTAGAGCGCGGCGTCGAGGATCGACCACAAGTGAATGATCCAGCCCAGCCACACCAGCCACAGAATCGCCGCGAGCACGAATTGCACGATGGCGATCAACAATCGACCCTGGAGCAACTGGCCAAGCCCGGCGATGAAAAAGCTCGCCAGAGCGGCGATCACATTGCCAGCGGAGCCCTGTCCTGCGCTCATTCGTTTCTCCTGAAGATTCCGCCGGCGCCATGTGTCCGGCTTCCACAGAGGTTACGCAAGAACCACGCCAATCTTCCCGAGTACGACATTCGGAGCAGAGCAAGGCGTCAGCACGGACCGACTGACAAAGAGACCGCAAGGCACGGCGAAATCCGCCAGGTCTTAGCGGGGTTCGCCCAATGATTGCGGCTCAGAGGCGATAATCCGGGCCAGACGCTCTTCCGTAAGCACCCGCGACAGTTCATCGAGCTCGGCATGTCGACGACCGATCAGTTCGATCAGCGCATCGAGAAAACGGCGAAACAGACCCTGCGAATCGCTGCTCGGCTTGATGTTCAGACGATTGCGAAAGGCCTGTCCCAACGCATGCACAAAAGCTTCGGCACCGTCATGGGTTACTGCGGGCGGGTGCGCCCTGCTGCCGATTGCCGCAAGCCGGGTACCCAGGCGTTCCAGCGCCTCGCCGCTGTCCTTGGCCAGGCGCCCCAGATCGACGGCATCATCGGCATTCAAGGTACCCGTCGCGGCCAGTTGCCGCGCGCGCTCCGGCAAGGCGTAGATCAGCTCGCACATATCCGACACGCGCGCCAGAATTTGCTCCAGTTCGGTCAACCGGGCAACATCACCGCCGTTGTCCTGCCAAGCTCGCGCGACACCGCCATAGACGTCGAGCGCGAGTTCCACATCCTCGGTCAGGTGCCAGGCGCCACTGTCGTCGCGCCCGAGCGCGGCAAACAGACGCTCACGTTGTTGCGGACTGAAAGCGAATGCCATTGGCCACCTCCATCAGCACGCGCATGTCGGCGCTGGGTTCCCGAGATGGGCGGATGGTAAGGCATTTCACCCAGGCAGCCACGATCCAGATCAAGTTGGGGAACATGTTTTCTGCGTATTGATGACCTGTAATCAGAGGGCTGCATGGCAAGAGGAAGGGTTGCGCTTTCTGCTTTTCGGGCGACCCAGGAAACTGCAATCGAGGAAACTGCAATCGAGGGGGCAGTTGACCATGAAGGAGCTCAGCGGATTCATGCAACTGATGGCGCGGCAGAAGGCGTCCGACTGCTTCTTCAGCGCCGGCGCCCCGCCGTCGATCAAGATTGAAGGCAACACGGTGCAGATTGGCGACGTTGCGCTCGACGCGGAGCAGGTGCGCGCAATGGCCTATTCGGTCCTCAGCGAAGCGCAGCAAAAGGAATTCGAGGCGACGCTGGAGATGAACCTTGCCGTGGCGCTGCCCGACGTCGGTCGTTTTCGCGTCAACGTTTACCGTCAGCGCGGGGACGTCGCCATCGCCGTGCGCTACATCACCACGGAGATACCCTCGCTCGAGCAGCTCAACCTGCCGCAAAAGCTCAAGGAACTGATCATGCTGCCGCGCGGCCTGGTGCTGGTCGTGGGCAGCACCGGATCGGGCAAGTCGACCACTCTGGCGTCGATGATCGACTACCGCAACCAGAATCGCACCGGACACATCCTGACCATCGAGGAGCCGATCGAATACCTGCATCGGCACCGTCGGTCGATCGTCGATCAACGCGAAATCGGACTCGACACGCTGTCGTACGAAAATGCCCTGAAGAACGCCATGCGCGAAGCGCCGGACGTCATCCTGATCGGCGAAATTCGCGACCGCGAGACCATGAAACACGCCATCGCCTACGCCGAAACCGGCCACCTTTGCCTGTCGACACTGCACGCCAACAACGCCAATCAGACCCTCGACCGGATCATCAACTTTTTCCCGGACAGTGCCAGGCACCAGGTGCTGATCGATCTTTCGCTCAATCTGCAGGCCGTGGTGTCGATGCGCCTGGTGCGCGGCGTCGATGGCAAACGACTGCCGGCAGTCGAGTTGTTGCTGCGCACCACCTACATCGCCGACCTGATCGAAAAAGGCGAGATCGAGCTGATCAAGGACGCCATGAAGCAGGGCATCGATCTTGGCATGCTGACCTTCGACGAATCGCTTTTCCGCTTGTACAGCGCGGGCCGCATCAGCCTGGACGAAGCGCTCGACAACGCCGACTCGCGCACCGATCTGGCGCTGCGCATCCGCCTCAACCAGCCGGCCGCCGAAGATGGCGGGATGCGCATCGAGGACATGACCTGACCGCAACTGACGCCGAAACGTGCGCTGGCGCGCGTCCGCCGGAGGCTCGACGCTCGTTTCAGTCGGCTTCAAAGCCGTCCCGAAACAAACCCTCCGGTCGATCGAGTACACCACCCCAGAAGCCACCGACGATGCTGTAGCCGCCGCCACTGGCCGGGTGGAGCGGATCGGCATCGGGCTGCGAGAGCGTCCCCTGCATCGCGAAACTGCCACCGCTGGAGCGCCCGCCGCCGCCATCGAGGGTAAACGCCAGCAGATGATAGTCGCCGGGACTGGACGTGACAGCCGCGACGGGGAGCTGTGCCGCAACCGGATTTGCCAGCATCGTCGACACCATGACCGCCGCGCAAAGGGCAAGGTGGACCGTGCGCAGCGATGCCGATCGACCCAACCATCGGGCCAGGACGCGAGCACCGCAGCATGCCGCGATCGGCCCGAGCAACCGCTGCTTCGAACTGCTCGGCAGGCCGATCTTGCCCAGCGGAGCAACGCGTTGCTCGCTGCACCCCGCTTCCGCCGTTGTCTGCGGGTGATTCAGTCCGCTCCCGCTCATTGGCAGTTCCCGCTGCCACAGACGAACAAGCCCAGGTTGCCATCATCCCCGCGGCCGTGGGCGATCAGCGGTCGGCCATCGCTGCGCAAGCCGATGGCACTGTAAAACCCCGGATTGCCGATGCTGTCCAGACCCACCGCCGCGCCACTGCTGCAGCCGCTGTCGGCGCAATCGAACAGCCCCACCTGCGGATTGGTCACCTGGCGGTAGCTGATCAGTGCACGGCCGTTGGCACGCAGGGCGATCGACGTAAACGCGCCGACGCTGATTTCGGGCAAGTCGAGCAACTGGCGAACAACGCCGCTGCTGCAATTGACGTCGCTGCAATCGTACGCAGCCAAGCCGAACCGGTTTGCCGACGGACGCACAGCATAGGAAATCAGCGCACGACCATCGGCGCGCAAGACAATTGACGGGAACTGACCCGCCGGGTCGTTGAGCGTGCCGTCCAGCGAAATGGAGTTGCCGCTACTGCATTCGACATTGTCGCAACGGTACAGACGCAGTTCGCCGGGGGTGATATTGGAGTAGGCGATCAGCGCGCGACCGTCGGACCGCACGGCGAGCGCCGAGTTTGCACCGCTGTTGCCGGAACTGTCGAGCACGACGCTGACACCGCTGCTGCACTGGGGATTGGCGCAGTTGTAGAGCTTGAGACCGAGGACGTTCTGATCTCGATAGCTGATCAGCGGACGCCCATCCGGACGCAGAGCCAGTCTGGGTTCACGCCCGACAGCACCGGTCGCGTCCAACGCGCTGCCGATGCCAAAGGCACAAGCGGCGTCGGCGCAGTCATAGAGACGCAGGTCGTCGGCGATGGGATCATGGTGAGCGATCAGCGGACGCCCATCGACTCGCAGGACGATCGACGGCGCGCTGCCGCCGGGCTCGAGGTTGCGCACCGTTCCGGTCGAGCAGGACGGGTTTTCGCAGCGGTACAACGCCAGTTGCGTGCCGCCATTGCGGAATGCAACCAGCGCGCGATCATTGGCGGTAACCGCAAGCGCGACTCCCAATTGCGCTTGCGCACCGGATGCGGTCAACGCGCGCAGGCGATTGATGTCGATGGCCAGAGGCTCGCAGACGACGCTGCCGTCGACATTGATCGCCCGCAGGTACTCGCCCTCGTTGCAGCCGGCGGCGATTCTGGCCTGTACCTGGGTCACGTCGATCTGCGTCAGGCCGACGCCGCCGGGCGTCAATCCGACCGTCGCAATGCCGTTGTTGAAACTGCTGCTGATTCCTGGCCCGGGGGTGATCGCGGCGACATTCTGCTGGCAGGCGACCGTGCCGTTGGCGTTGATCTGGCGCAGCGAGGTGTTGTTGCCGCAGAAGCTGCTCACCCGCGCCTGGATCTGGTCGGTATCCACTGCGAGCGTGCCGCTGCCGGTGATCATTCCGCCCGACAATCCACTGCCGGCGGTGATCGACACCACCCCGCTGTCGTCAACGCCATCGGCGAATCCTTGCGGAATGCCGGTCAAGCCCGACCATGGAGCACTGGCGGCGCTTGCGGACAGATCGGCCACCTTGGCACGCAAGGCTTCGGGTGCGGGTCGAATCAACTGGCGCGGCGAAAGTATCGTGTATTCACCGGCAGCGGCGCCCGGTCGCACACGCAGTTCCAGGTGACGCTGCTGGCCGCTGAAGGTCGCGCTGCCGAAGTCCAGCTCGACGCTGAACACGCCGGAGTCCACCGGGATGTCGTCCAGATCCGGCGCACACGCCAGTGGCGATGGATCGACAGCGGTTTCGAACAGGCAGAACTGGAAATCGTACAACCCGTTCGCCAGTCCGCCTGCGTCACGCAGTTGTCCTTGCCAGGTAAAGGCGCTGCCGAGCGGCGCAGCTGCGAGTTGGCCGCCCAGCATCAGAACCAGCGTTAACCATGCCCAGCGGGGGCGAGTGCCAGATCTCATCGAAGTCCTGCTCCTACAGCGCGCAGCCAAAGGTCTGCAGCGACTGCCGCGAGGTCTCGCGAGCCTGATTGCAGGCCTGCGGCAAGGCATCACGAGTAGTCTTGTTCGCCGCCAGGTCCTTCCATGCCTGTTTCCATTGCGCGAGCCCGGCCTGCATCGGATCGCGCGCCTGGGCCGGGACCGAGTCGACCAGACATTGTTCGTAGGCGGCCAGGAACTGGTCGCATTCGGCGACGCCGGTGGGGCCTTCGACGGCGGCACTGTCGACCGACGCGGGCGTCGTTGGGGTCGCTTCGGTCGCGGTGTCCGTAGCCGCAGCAGGCGTGCCGGGTTGGGCACTGGTGGGCGGTTCGGACGACGAACAAGCGCTCAGCGCAAGGGTCAAGGCGAGGGCAAGCGAAATGCGGGACAGGGGCATCGAGATTCTCCGTTAGGCGCGGCAACAAGAGCGAACACGCTCGTCGGACAATCAAAACGACCACCTTGGAAAAAACGCACGACATGAATGACGCCTGCAGCAAGCGACCGTCAGCTGTTACTCGGCGCTGCAGCGCACGAGCGCACCAACGCACGGCGATGGGCACGCCTGCTCCGCTGCTGTCGACAACGCGACGTTCGATGCTTCAACCCTGGCGCAAACGCATTCGCACCTGAGGCGGCCAGGGGATCACCTGGACGGCCAGCGCAGCGCGCCATCGATGATCGTGTGGGTGCGCCCGCCGACCCACACCTGTTGGGCGGATGCGTCGAACTCGATATCGATCACCGCGTCGTGTCCGATCTCGCGACCCTGGCTGACGCGATAGCCACGGGCCAGCAAGCCGCCGGGTTCAGATTGCGCGATGTAGGCTCCAATGAGGCCATTGGCGGCACCCGATGCCGGGTCTTCGATGATCCCGACGCCGGCCGGGAATGCGCGCACGACCAACTGGTAATCCGCGCTTTCGCTGCGGGCAAAAACGCACAATCCCATGCTGTCGCTGGCCTGGGCCAGTTCGGCGATGCGTGCGTGGTCAGGGTGCCAGTCGCGCAGGATCTGCTCGCTGGCGAGTTCCGCCATCCACCAGCGCCGCCCTCCTTCCACCAACGCCGGAGACAACTGCCCGGGTGCAACCCCGTCCAGCACCGCTTCGAGCCGAAGCTGAGCCTCGCCACCCCGGACCATGATCCGCGCGGATGGCGCTTGCACAAACAAGCTTCGACGATCGCCTTCGCCGCTGCACTTGATCGGCAATAGTCCCGCCTTGCATTCCTGCACAAGTCCATCGACGCCCAGTGTCACCAGACCCGCCTCGATCGCAGCATGCGCACTGCCTATGGTCGGGTGACCGGCGAATGCAATCTCGCGCGAGGGCGTGAAGATCCGCACGCGGTAGCTGGCCGACGGGTCGGTTGCCGGCAGCACGAAAGTGGTCTCCACCAGGTCAGTCCATGCAGCAAACTCCTGCATCGCCGAATCCGACCAGTGCCCGGCCCCGATCACGACGCCAAGCGGATTGCCGCCACCGGGGTGCTCGGCGAACACATCCAGTTGCAGATAGCGCTCAGACATCTCGACTCCGACTGGTGTTGGTCTTCGCCGTCATCATGCCCGATTTCCCGGGCCCGGCCTGACCTCGGGCGATGACGGGCAGATTTCGTGATCCGCAACCTGCTCACCGCGATCCGCAATCCGAAAAGGCGCAGCGCAGACTTGACAGGCACTCGGGCACGAATCTATTCTGTTCAGCTCAGTCGTGGGGCCATAGCTCAGCTGGGAGAGCGCTACAATGGCATTGTAGAGGTCGACGGTTCGATCCCGTCTGGCTCCACCAAATTTCCAAGTCCCCATCGTCTAGAGGCCTAGGACACCGCCCTTTCACGGCAGTAACCGGGGTTCGAATCCCCGTGGGGACGCCATATAAAACAAGCACTTAGGGCTGCCGCAAGGCGGCCCTTTTCTTTTGTGGGTAACAAGTGGGCAATATCCGCTGTCGACAGCAGCGCAGCGCGGACGCCTTTCGCATATGCAACAAGCGCTTGGGCCATCCGAAGGGGTGACCCTTCTTTGCGGGGCTTCATGCGGTTCGACCAGTCATCGGTTGTCGACGCAACGGTTCTGTTCCAGTCGCGACCATTTCAGCTTGACTTGTCTGTCGCCGGCTGCGACCTGATCGGTCACATCGACAAACTGGGAGCGCTCGATGTCGTAACTGAGCACCCGGTCCCCTGATGCCGGACGCAGAATGGCGCCCGAATGCGGGTAGCTCATGAAGTGGATTTCAACCGTAGCAAAGGCTTGCGGTTTGATCGGCACGCCGTCAGAGCAGGTGCGCAGCAACGGCCCGGTTTGCGGAAGCTCGGCAGGCGACCCTGCGGGAGCCGCCCGCAATACGTGATACCAGGGGGTGGACTCGGTCGAGATCATGCATCGCCCCAGTTGCAAAGCCACCTTGCTGCTCACCGATGCCTTGACCGCCGTATCGGAAAAAAACCAGAATGTCGGCGCGAAATCCTGCGTTCCGAGAAGATAAAAGCGGCACGCTTCCCGGTTCTCCGGATTCTCGGGCACGCGCATTGAAATGGCCTCAGCTGCGGCCCGTGCAACCACGGCGTTATTGCCGCCGGACAGTTGCACCCAGCGAATTCCCTGTTCCCGACTGCGGTCGCCATGGAACCACAGGAGCAGCATGACTGCCATTGCCGCCGTCATGCGTGCGACGCCACCCGTGCGACCTGTCGCAATATTGCGCAAACGAGCCCAATCGATGGCCATACTGACGCTGCCGGCCAGCATCATCAGCGCGCCAATCAGCCCGAAATAGAAAAAGCGTGCCGCCAGATAATGATCGCTGTCGAATTCGTTCGCATCGTGTTTTGCCAGAATCGAGTTTGACACCGACGGAAACTGGATGACGATGGTCGTCGCCACGATCACCAGACCCAACAGGAAAACAACCGCGCCAGACTGCTTGCGCAAGACATCCGTTCCCCGCGAGAGGGTCAACCGAAGCAGCGCGGCGCAGAACAGCAGAACGGCTACAAAAAGCAGCGCCAAGGCAACGGTGCTGCCGGCCTCGGGCGTACGCAGGAGAAACTCAGGTGCGCGCACCAACCAGACTCGAACGCCCTGCACCAGAGCATGCGCAGCACCTTCCTGCAACAACAAGCTGTCTGCGCCGGTAGTCAAGGCCTGCCTGACCAGCAGGTACATCGCAGCGACAAATCCGCTGATCCACAGCGGCCAGTAGCGGACACGCGGATCGCCGCTGCTCAACGCCAGGACAAGGATGACCAACGGCGTGATCAGCCCGGTTTCCTTTGAGGTCACCGCAACCAGGGTCCCACACGCAACCAACATCAATGCACGCCGGTCAGCGCTACCCTTGAACCAGCGCAAGGCCCCGAGCAGCGCCAAAAACATGCCCAGCGATGCCAACAGATCGAAACGGTTCGACAGCCAGCCCGCCGTCATTGTGCTCACCGGGTGAGTACAAAACAGGAGTGCGACGATCAGGCTTGGCCAGCGCGGCAGCCCTGCCTTGATGAGCACCGCAAGAAAAAGCGTCGCCGCTGCGACCAGCAATAACCAATTCGCGACAAACTGGGTTTGCATCCCGGGATCGATGGCACCGATCAGCCACCATAACAACATGCCGGCAGGTCGGTAGAACAGCCCACCCGGAAAATGCGTCTCGCTGAAGTAAAGGACGGGATTGTCTGTGTACCGAGCGATGGTGATGAACGCGTAGTCGTCGAGGAAATAATACCCTTCGAAAAACGGCCAATAGACAAACAACGTCCAGGCGGCAATGGCGCCCGTCGCGAGGACCCAGAAACCGGGATGCCGCCGGTTCGTCATCGTTTTTGCCCAAGTGGCAAGTCACGCCAATCGCAATTCGAGAACTGCGCTGTTCGCGGATCAGTTTTCAGCATGGCGGATTGGGCGGGAACCTGCGCGATGGACCTCGCTGCCAGCACGACAGTTGCGGCCCGGAACGGGTGTTTCGGCAGCAAGATCTGAAATAGAAGGTGTCTTGCCTCTGGTTCGACATCCTCCCTTGGACCCAACCGGGGCGGACCCGCCGGATCGCGACACCAGGGCGCTTCCGCAGTGCTGGAGACGCAGATCCGTCGATCGCGGCGAACGTTGCCGCGCAACCATCAGCGCACTTCTGGTCCGTTCGTCCGAAATTTCGCGCTTCTGTCGAGACGTGCATCACAACATTGAACAATTAGGTGGATCGATCTAGCGATTGTGGTTCATTCTCCGTTCACGCACCACATCTCGTGACAGGGGAACTCCATGACGCCCGTACGCGCCACGTTAATTGCCGCCATCCTCAGTGCCAGCGTCAACCTTCCGGCATCGGCCACCACCATCTTTCCGGTCGAGTCGACGGATCAGTTGATTCATGCAATCGAGATTGCGAACCAGACGCCAGAGGCGGACATCATTTCGATGGAGCGCGCGCTGTATGTGTTGGACAGCGTACAGTCGGAGAGCCAGAAGGCTGCGCTGCCGGCGATCAGCTCGCCGATCGTGATTCGCGGCAACGGTGCCGAGTTGCGGCGGTACTCCACGCAGGATTTCCGCCTGTTCCACGTGACCGAGAAGGGGCATCTGCGACTGGAGCACGTGGTGTTGGCCGAAGGGTCGATCGGTGCGATCCGCAACCACGGCGTGACCGAGCTGCGCCGAGTGGCGCTGGTCGACAGCACGGCGCGAGGTGCCTCGGCCATTGTCGAGAACTATGGCGAAATGCGATTGACCGACTGCGAGGTGAGCTTCAACACGGTCGCCGGCGCGTCGCGCGATGCCGGCACCATCGTCAACTGGGGCAAGCTTTGGCTGACCTCCACCACCTTCCAGGGCAATCAGCTTTCACGGCGTTATGAGGGCGTCGCGCTGGCCTCGTCTGTACTCAACTACGGCACGGCCGACATCGACGATGTGGTCATTGCCGAAAACATTGCTGGCGAAGTTGGCGTGATCGAGGGCGCACCGCAGGCCCCGCTGGTCAATCTCGGCAACGGCAGCCTGGAACTGCGACTGGTGCGTGAACACGACAACCTGCCGGGCGCGGCGTTGGTCGCCCGCTCGCTGCTGCCCTGACCGCGGCGCGCTGCAGTCGCGGTCTCGCTCTCGCATGCGCAACGCTGTCGAGCAGCAGCGGGCGACGGCGCAGGGATGAAGTTCGAGCCGCCGGGCGATTCCGGCGGCCTCGGTTCGACCAGAACTGACAGCAACGATTCCCGGCGATAACATGCGGCCCACCGGCGCCTCACAGCGCCAGCCATCGGTCGCGGACCCAGCAGCAACTCATGCCACCTCAGCTTGCCCCTGCGCCCGCAGACACGGAATCCCACCCGCTACTCAGTCTGACCGGATTGCTGATTCTGGGCTGCGTGTTGATGTGGTTCGGCGGCACGGTGTGGACGGCGCCGCTGGAAATCCTCGTGGTGTTCTTTCACGAGTCAGCGCACGCCTTGATGACACTGGCCACCGGCGGCAAGGTGGTGTCGATGCAAGTCACCATCGAGCGCGGCGGCGAAGTACTTTCGTTGGGCGGCAACCGCTTTCTCACGCTCAGCGCGGGGTACCTTGGCTCCCTGCTGATCGGCGCCAGTCTGTTGGTCGCCGGGATGCGCAGCCGCCACGACCAGCTCATCCTTGCGGTCGTGGCAGGGTTCATGGCACTCGCCACCGTTCTGTTCATGCGCAATCTTTTCGGGTTGGCATACGGGCTGGGCATGGCGTTGGCGCTGTTGGCCATTGCCCGCTTCCTGCCGGCAATCGCGAGCGACTATGCGCTGCGCCTGATCGGTGTCATGAGCCTGCTGTACGTGCCGCGCGACATCTTCAGCGACACCATCGAGCGCTCGCATCTGCGCTCGGACGCTCGCATGCTGGCCGAGGAGTTCGGTGGCGGCACCTGGCTGTGGGGCGGCCTGTGGCTCGTCCTTTCGCTCGCCATCGTCGCCTATGCCGTGCGACTGAGTCTGCGGCGCAAGGCGTAGCCGCGCCTACCGCGCCTGTCTGGACGCCAACGCCACGACGCCGCCTTCATGCGGCAATGGCCGCAACCGACGTCCTGAAAAGTGCCTCGGCGCGCGCAGCCGACTGCGCGCCGGGCCTTTTATTTGGCGACCTCTTCGATCTTTTGGCCGGCCTTCTTGATGTCCTTGCCGGCGCCCTGCACCGTATTGCACGCGGATAGCGAGCAGGCGAGGACGACCGCCAGCAGCAACAACCAGGGGCGTAGTTCGTTCATCGACAGATTCCTTCGGCGTTTGCGCGGAGCTGCGGCTCCGCAAGTAACCCGAGTATAGGAAGTGATGGCGCAAAACGGTGGGTGATCGAGATCACGGATTGTAGGTCCCGCTGCCAACGGCCGCGCGTGCGAGGCGATCGTGCACCGCCGCCCAGGCATCGTCCTGCGGCGGTCGCACCACGGCAATGCGCCGGGCAGCGCCGGCATCGAGTTGGCGCAGCGCGGCATACAACTGCTGGCCGTATCCGGCAGCATCGCTCGCCAGTTCGATGCCCTGCCCGCCCGCAGGCAGTGGACCGGGCGTAATCCAAACGACACCTTCAGCGTGTGCCTGTCGATAGGCTTCGACGGCGTCGCTGGCGACCAGATCGAGTGGTTTGCCCGGCGCGTAATGTGCTGCGAGGCGACCGCTCGCGCGTGGCCCGTGCGCGTCGCCCGGTCGCTCAAGGGGTCCGATCAACGCCTCGATCGATGCGGCGCGGATACTGCCGGGCCGCAACAGGCGTGGGCTTTCGCCGGACAGATCGACGATCGTCGACTCCAGTCCCACGGTGCTCGGTCCGCCGTCGAGGATCACCGCCACGCCGGTCGGAAACTCGTCGCGGACATGTTGCGCGTTGGTCGGACTGATGCGGCCGAAACGATTGGCCGACGGCGCGGCAACGGCGCCGCCGAATGCGCTGAGCAAGGCGCGGGCGACCGGGTGCGCGGGCAGCCTCACACCCACCGTGTCCTGGCCACCGGTGATCACCGGATCGACATGCTGCGCCTTGTTCAGCACCAGCGTCAGCGGACCGGGCCAGAAGGCATCGATCAGCCGCTGCGCCGAGGTCGGCACTTCGCGCGCCCAGTCACGCAGAGAACCGGCGTCGGCGATATGCACGATCAGCGGGTGATCGGCGGGCCGACCCTTGGCGGCGAAGATGCGCCGAACGGCATCAGCGTTTCGCGCATCGGCCGCGAGTCCATAAACCGTCTCGGTCGGCATGGCCACCAGTTCCCCGCGTTTGAGGGCTGCCACGGCCGCGGCAAGTTCGTCTGGCATCGACACGCGCATCGGTTCCGCTGGGTGGTCCGACAGCATAGGCGAATGCGCGAGACGGGCGCGCCTGAAGCCGCTCATGGCGCGTGTCGGGGCCAGCGCGAGGCGCGGAAAATCCAAGCATGAATCGCAATGATCCGCATTGACCTGAATCACACCTGACGCCCAGAATCGAGGCACCCTCAGCCAGGAGACGCACGATGAAGGCTTCCGATCTGTTCATACGCGCGCTGGAATCGGAGGGCGTCAAGTACGTCTTCGGCATTCCCGGCGAAGAGAACCTCGACTTCCTGGAATCGCTGCGCACCAGCTCGATCAAGTTGATCCTGACCCGCCACGAACAAGGTGCCGGATTCATGGCCGCCACCTACGGTCGCCTGACCGGACACCCGGGCGTTTGTCTCGCCACGCTGGGTCCTGGCGCCACCAATTTCGTCACCCCGGCCGCCTATGCGCAGTTGGGGGCCATGCCGATGCTGATGATCACCGGCCAGAAGCCGGTCAAGTTGAGCAAACAGGGCCACTTCCAGATCGTCGACATCGTCGACATGATGAAGCCGCTGACCAAGTACACACGCCAGATCGTGTCCGCCGACAACATTCCGGCGCGCGTGCGAGAGGCCTTCCGCCGCGCGATGGAAGAGCGTCCGGGCGCGGTACACCTGGAACTGCCGGAGGACATCGCCGACGAAGAGACCGAGGCTTTTGTCCTCAAGGCCAGTCATGCACGGCGACCGGTCGCCGACGACAAGTCGATCGTTTACGCGGTCGAGGCGATCGCCAATTCCAAACGTCCGCTGCTGATGGTGGGTGCCGGCGCCAATCGCAAGACCACCAGCAAGATGCTGACCGAGTTCGTCGACAAGCTCGGCATCCCGTTCTTCACCACGCAGATGGGCAAGGGCGTCATCGACGAACACCATCCGCTGTGGCTCGGCAATGCCGCGCTGTCGGATGGCGATTTCGTGCACCGCGCCATCGAAAAGGCCGACTGCATCATCAACTGCGGTCACGACGTCATCGAGAAGCCGCCGTTCTTCATGCGCACCGGGCTGCGCACGGTGATCCACCTGAATTTCTTCTCCGCCGAAGTCGACACCGTGTACTTCCCGCAAGTGGAAGTGGTCGGCGACATGGCCAACTCGATCTGGCGCCTGAAGCAGCGCCTGGAGCGGCAGGCGCACTGGGATTTCTCCTATTTCGATCAGGTGCGCCATGCGCTCAACGACCATCTGAAACTGCGCTCGGACGATGATCGCTTCCCGATTCACCCGGTGCGCATGGTCGACATCGTGCGCCAGGAAGTCTCCCGCGACGGCCTCGTGTGTCTCGACAACGGCATGTACAAGCTCTGGTACGCACGCTACTACCGCTGTTACGAGCCCAACACCATGTTGCTCGACAACGCGCTGGCAACCATGGGAGCCGGCCTGCCGAGCGCGATGGCGGCGAAGATGGTCTATCCGGAGCGCAACGTGGTCGCCATCTGCGGCGACGGCGGCTTCATGATGAACTCGCAGGAGTTGGAGACCGCGGTTCGTCTCAAGCTGAACATCGTCGTGATCCTGATCAACGACAAGGCGTTCGGCATGATCAAGTGGAAGCAGGCTGGCATGGGCTTCCCGAACTTCGGCATGGACATGACCAATCCGGACTTCGTCAAACTGGCCGAAGCCTACGGCGCGCGCGGCTGGCGACCGAACAGTTGCGAGGAGTTCCAGGCAAATCTCAAACAGGCACTCGCCGAACCGGGGGTCGACCTCATCGAACTGATGATCGATTACTCCGAGAATCACGCGATCCTGAACAAGGAAATCAAGGAGTTGAGCGCGAAGTTGTAGTCTGGTGCTACGATGCGCCGAGATTGATGTCTGGAGCATCAGATAATGCGCACCACTCTCACAATCGAAGATGACCTCGCGGCGCGGCTGGAAGAACTTTCGCAGCGCCGCGGGGTAAGCTTCAAACAAGCCGTCAATGACACCATCCGCAACGGCTTGACGCCGTCCGGTGGGCGACGTTTGTTGGACCTTCCGTCGTTCAGCTGCGGGGGTCCATTGCCCGGGATTGACCTTGACAAGGCGTTGCAACTGGACGCGATGCTTGAGAACGAATATCTACGGCAGAAGTTGCTCGCGGGACGATGATCGTTCTCGACGCCAACGTGCTGATAAACGTGGTCGATGTCGACGCACCGCGGCACAAGGTCGCGATAACGTGGATGCAGCGCCAGGTGGATACCGGCGAAATCCTCGGGATACCTTGGGTTTGCCTGCTCGCTATGGTCCGTATCTGTACGCTGCCGAGCGTGCTCGCGCGGCCGTTGACCATCGAGCAGGCACTTGGCGCCGCAGAGCGTTTGCTCGGCAACGCCGAAAGTTTGCGCCTGCTCTCTGACGGGCCTCAGCACTATCCGGGGTTTTCGCGGTTGCTTCGCGAGGCCCGGATGGGTGGCAATTTGACAACAGATGCACTCATCGCTGCGATCGCACTCGCACATGGCGGCCGGGTTGCCAGTTTCGACCGCGACTTTGCGCGCTTCGCAGGCATCCAGGTCGTCGTTCCGAACTGAAGGGAGACTCCCATGCTTCGTGACACCTACCCCTATTACCTCGCCAACCGCGCGGTCCAGGCCAACACCGATCTGGAAGTCACCGACAAGTACACGGGCAAGGTGGCAACGCGCGTGGCTCAGGCCGATGCCGCAGCAATCCACGAGGCGATCGATGCGGCGGTCAAGTCGCAGAAGGCTCTGCGCAATTTCCGTCCGTACCAGCGCAAGGCGGTGCTCGAGCATTGCGTCAGGCGCTTCAAGGAGCGCTTCGAGGAGATGGCGGTCGCGCTGTGCATCGAGGCCGGCAAGCCGATCAAGGATGCGCGCGGCGAAGTCTCGCGGCTGATCGACACCTTCCAGGTCGGTGCCGAGGAAGCCGTGCGCATCGGCGGCGAAGTGATGGATCTGGAAATCTCGGCGCGTGCGCGCGGCTATCGCGGCATGTGGAAGCGCGTGCCGATCGGGCCGTGCTCACTGATCTCGCCGTTCAATTTTCCGCTGAACCTGGCCGCGCACAAGATCGCTCCGGCGATTGCCGCCGGTTGCCCGTTCGTCATGAAGCCGGCCAGTCGCACGCCAATCGGCGCGATCATCATCGGTGAAGTCCTCGCTGAAACCGACCTGCCGCAAGGATCGTTCTCGATCCTGCCCTGCCATCGCGACGGCGCCGATCTGTTCACCGTCGACGAGCGCTTCAAGCTGCTGTCATTCACTGGTTCTCCGGGCGTGGGCTGGGATCTCAAGGCGCGCGCGGGCAAGAAAAAAGTCGTGCTGGAACTCGGCGGCAATGCTGGCTGTATCGTCGACGCCGACCAGGGCCACCGCCTCGATCACGTGGCCGAACGCATCGTGTTCGGCGCTTTCTACCAGTCCGGACAGAGCTGCATCAGCGTGCAGCGCATCCTGATCCATCGCTCGCTGTACGACGCGATGAAGGAAAAACTGGTCGCGCGCGTTTCGGCGCTGGTGCACGGCGATCCGCGCAATGAAGACACCTTCATCGGCCCGATGATCTCCGAGGGCGAGGCGAAGCGGTTGCACGGCTGGATAGAAGCCGCACGCGCGGCCGGCGCCAACATCCTCTGCGGCGGCCAGCGCGAGGGCGCGATGTTGCGCGCGACGCTGATCGAAGGCGCGGGCCCGACACTCGAAGTGAGCTGCCAGGAAGCCTTCGGCCCGGTCGCGCTGATCGAACCCTTCGACGATTTCGACGCCGCGCTCGAGCGTGTCGACGATTCCACGTTCGGCCTGCAGGCTGGCATCTTCACCGATTCGATGTCGCGCGCAATGCACGCCTGGGACGTGCTCGACGTCGGCGGCGTGGTGATCGGCGACGTGCCCTCGTGGCGCGTCGACAACATGCCCTACGGTGGCGTCAAGGACTCCGGCCTCGGCCGCGAGGGCGTGCGTTACGCCATCGAGGACATGACCGAGATCCGCCTGCTGGTGGTCAAGGATCCTTGAGCGAGACGGCTCGCCGCCGGGTCAAGCGCTCGCGGCGGCGTTGCCCACATTGTCGAACACCGCTGGATAAAGCGTGGTGGGCATGCTTTCCGTCGAAACATGAACCCGACTTCGTGTGTCACGAATGTGGTGGCGAGGCGAGATTCCCGACGGGCACACGCCTCGTGGCAGCAATCGTATCGATGCTGCCGCTCTTCGCCGGCGTCAAACTGACGCTCGCGGTTCCCGATATCGAGGGGCTGCATCCGCTGCTGATGGTCGGTGCCATGTTGCTGGGCTTCGGCGGCGCTTGCATCGCATTCATGCTGGTCGGCGCGTGGATTTGCTCCACCAGCATTCAACTGGACAAATCGAAACGATGATGAGGCTTTGCTCAGGGCCTCCAATGCGGCTGCGGCCGTACGCCGGGACGTTGCCTGGGCCAATGTCAATCGCAGCGCCTCGACTGGACTGATGCTCGCGGCCCGTCGCGCCGGAATGAGGCTCGCCCACAGCATCACCGCCAGCAACAGGACCGTTACGGCGAGATGAGTGACCGGATCGAGGGCCTGGACGCCGAATAGCTGAGATCCGATCTGCTGTGTGGCGGGACTTGCCCGCGCCAACCCGAGCACAATGCCCATCACGGGCGATCGCCATCGGCGCTGCCACCCTGAGGCTCGAGGTTGCGCAGCACAATGGCGATCGTCGAGTACGCCGTTGTGCATGGGGGCTCGCCGCCCGGGATCTGGCGATGTTGGCGCACAAAAGCGGATCTCCCGAGTCAGTCAGCGCCCGTTCCGGCAAATGTGGCAAGACTCTGGCACTCGCATTCGATTGTCGACTCTAGTTCGAAGCGGGTACGGTTGTTGCTAATGAAATTCACGCAGGAGATTTTTGGCGCGATCCAGATGTGATCGCCGTCACTTTTGAAACACCCATCGCGTTGGCCGCGCGATGGTCTGTCAGGCGCATTGCGATCAACGATCGGACGCAAACGCCATGACCAACTGCCGGTGAACCGCTGTCGTGGGCAACTCGCCCATCGGCATCGATACGTTCCCTGGTCCCTGGCGAAGTGATGGTTGCGTCGCAAATTGCGACCGCGACCGCGCAGCCGCGAAAGGATGCTCGAACGGAGGAATCCGCATGAAGTTGGCCTGGATTATTTGGCTAAGCTCGTTCTCCCCTACCCCGTTGGCCGACTCAATGTGTCTGGCCACGACCATTTACCTCGAAGCGCGCGACCAGTCGGTCGATGGGCAATTGGCAGTTGCCGAGGTGGCACTGCGCCGTCGCGACAGCGGTCGCTACGGCAACCAGCTCTGCGAAGTCCTGTTGCAACCGAAGCAGTTTGCGTTGACCCTGGTGTCGCCGGACAAGGAAATCACCGAATGGGATGCTTACCTTCATTCCTGGAAGGTGACTTTCGACGCGCAGCGCAACTGGCAACTGCCGGAACCCGAGCGTCGTCTCGTCGTGCCTGGCGCCGATTCCTTTCTTGCATACCAGCGCGTGAGCGCCAACTGGTCCGTCGGCGAGCCGCTGCATGTGATCGGCGATCACGGGTTTTACCGAGTGAATTGAGCGCGGCCGGAGCGGGTTGTTCGTTGAACGAAGCTTGCTCCGCTGCTGCTGGCACACCCGAGCCGAGCAAGCTCGGCTCTACAAGAGCCGGCTCGCCCTGGAGCCATTTGGACTAAGGCGACCCGCCTCTGCCCGTTTCCGACGACTGCGCGGACTCGTGTTCGCGCACCGAGCGCGCCACCAGGCCGACGCCGCCGGCGATCATGGCGAGGATGATCAACGTGTTGTACAGGCTGGTCGGCGCAAAATGGATGCGCAGATTGGCGATTATTCCCGCGAGCATGATCAGGATTCCGGCCGAGACCAGGAACCAGCCGACGATCGATTTGCCGTTGTAGAAGACGATGCCCAGACCCAGCAGGAACGGGATCAAGGTCAAGCCAAACGCGTCGTAACCGTAGAGGCTCCAACCGCCGCTGGTCACCATCACCTGCTTCATCAGCAGATAGCCACCGACAACGATCAGCCCGAGGCCGATCAGAAATTCACCCAGTCCGCCGGGAGTGCCGCCTGCACCGCGCATGAGATGGTCTCCTGTGTCCAGTCGGCAAGTATGCATGGCTTGGGGAAATGCGGCACGCAGCAGCGAGCTGCGGGATCGTGCATGCCCGGCGCGATCGCAGTGCTTTGGTCACGCCGGAACGGCGAATCACACACTGGCGTAGCGCCCTCACCAAAAATGACGCAAGTATGTGAAAGAAAAGCTTTTCCGCAAAGGACGCAAAGGAAAGCAAAGCCAGAAGAACATCAACACCTTGGTTCTTGGCTCTCTTTGCGTCCTTTGCGTCCTTTGCGTCCTTTGCGTCCTTTGCATCCTTTGCGTCCTTTGCGGACAAAGAAGGCAGTCCGCATGGTCGCCGCCAGTTTGATACGCGAACAAGCAACCACGGCTCCCCCTCGCGCCGCTTGCGAGTTGCACCGCTTGCTTCTAGCGTCGAGCGTCATCCAACGACGGCGAATGAACGATGCTGCCGCGCCCTGCCCTTTTGCTGCTGTGCTGCACATCGCTGTCCGCAAGTTTCGCGAGCGAACCCACGGGACCGTTGACCGGCCTCGAATATCGCCTGATCGGCCCCAGCGTCGGCGGCCGCATCACTCAGGTCTCCGGCGTAATCGGTGATCCGATGACCTGGTATCTGGGTGCGGCCCAGGGCGGCGTCTGGAAGAGCGATGACGGTGGCCACCAGTGGCGCCCCGTCTTCGACCAGATGCCCAGCAACTCGGTGGGTTCGCTGGCGGTCGCCGACACCGATGCCAACGTGATCTATGTCGGCGGGGGCGAAGGCAATATTCGCGGCAACGTGCAGCCCGGCGCCGGCCTGTTCGTCTCCACCGACGCCGGCAAGACCTGGCAGCACACGCTCAAGCTGCGCGTGGCCGTCGGCGATATCGAAGTCGATCCGCAAGTGGCCGAGACCGCGTTCGCGGCGGTGCTGGGCAATCCGTTCAAGCGCAATCCCGAGCGCGGCGTATACCGCACCACCGACACGGGTCAGACCTGGCAGCAGGTGCTCAAGGTGGACGCCGACACCGGCGCCAGCGACGTCGCCATCGACGCCCACAACCCGCGCATCGTCTGGGCCGGCACCTGGCAGGCGCGGCGAACGCCGTGGGGCTTGACCAGCGGCGGACCCGGCAGCGGCCTGTGGCGCTCTGCCGATGGTGGCAGCAACTGGACGCGACTTGCGGCCGGGGAACACGGCCTGCCCAAGGGCGAATGGGGCAAGGTCGGCGTGGCCGTGTCGCCCGCAAGCGGCGAGCGCATCTACGCGCTGATCGAAGCCGAGGACGGCGGCTTGTATCGCTCCGACGATGGCGGCGAGAGCTTCGAGAAGATCAACGGCCACGCCATCCTGCGCCAGCGTGCCTGGTACTACACCACCATCGTGCCCGATCCGGTCGATGTCGATCGCGTCTGGTTTCCACAGGTCGGCATGCTGTACTCGGCGGATGGCGGCAAGACATTGCAGCAGATCGAAGGATTCGCGCACGGCGACCATCACGATTTGTGGATCGATTCCAACGATCCGCAGCGGCTGATCGCCGGCAACGACGGCGGCGTCGATCTGTCCTTCGACGGCGGCTCCACCTGGCACGCTCCCAACCTGCCACTCGGACAGTTCTACAACATCGACGTCGATCAGCGCCGGCCTTATCACGTCGGCGGCACGCTGCAGGACCAGGGCACGGTCAGCGGACCGGTCATCAGCTTGCGCAATGACGGCAGCGAACTCGCCGAATGGATCTACGCCGGCGGCGGCGAAGTCGGTGACTTTCGTTACGACCTGGCGCAGCCCGGCACCATTTACGCCGGCGAGTACGGCGGCTATCTGTCGCGGTACGTCGAAGGCAGCGGCCAGTACCGGATGATCTCGCCGGTTCCGGCCAACCCGTCCGGCGTGCAGCCACACACGATGCGCGAGCGTTTTCAGTGGAATGCGCCGCTTGAACTGTCGCCGCACGATCCGGCGACGCTCTATTTCGGCGCCAATGTGTTGTTTCGCAGCCGCGACCGCGGGGAAAACTGGGAAGTCATCAGTCCCGATCTGAGCCGCAACGACAAGAGCAAGCAACAGTGGTCGGGCGGCCCGATCACCGGCGACAACACCGGCGTGGAGATTTACGGAACGATCGTTTCGATCGACGAATCGCCATTGAGCAAGGGCGAGATCTACATTGGCAGCGACGATGGCCGCGTCCACCTGAGTATCGATGACGGCGCGACCTTCAAGGAAATCACACCGCGCGACATGGCCATCGACACCACGATCGAAAGCCTGCGAGCCTCGCGGCACCAGGCGGGTCGCGTTTACCTCGTCGCGCATCGCTATCGCCTCGGTGACGATCGGCCGATCGTGATGGTCAGCGACGATCGGGGCGGCAAGTGGCGCTCGTTGGCGGCGTCGCTGCCGCAGGATCTGCCGCTTTACAGCATCGCCGAGGACGAACGCGACCCAGACGTGCTCTACCTCGGCGCCGAAACCGCGCTGTATGCCTCCAACGATGGCGGCAAGCGCTGGCAGTCGATCCAGGCGAATCTGCCGCCGGTCGCGGTGGTCGACCTGGAGACCGCCCACGACGACCTCATCGTCGGCACCCGCGGCCGCGGTTTGTACGTATTCCACGATCTCGCCGCGCTGCGCACAGCACTGGCTGGGGAACCTGCATCGCCGTTATTGCTGGCGCCCGCCAATGCGCTCCGCTGGCGTTCCGAGCACCACTGGGGGCTGCAACAGAGCACCGAGAACCCGGCGTACGGCGCGCTGATCAGCTACTACCTGCCGCAAAAGGTCGATGGCGAGCTCAAGCTGCGCGTTTTCGATGGCAACGGCGCGCTGGTTCGCGAACTCTCCAGTGTGGCGCGCGCCGATACGCGACCACTCGACGATCCGGACGATCCACGCGAGGCGCCCGAGCCGGAGCTCGAAGTAGAAGCCGGCTGGCATCGTGTGGCCTGGGACTTGCGCCACACCGGAGCCAGGCTGCTCGACCATGCGAAGATCGATGCCGGCGATCCGGGAACCGGGCCGCTGGCGATTCCCGGCCAGTACCGCGTCGAATTGACCGGTTCAGGGCAGCCACTCCAGGCTGATCTGGTGGTCGAGGCGGATCCACGCTCGCCCGCCGATTCGGCCGCCATGGCGGCACAACTGCGCTTCGCGCTGGCGCTTCGCGACGGCCTCGAAAGCGCGCGCGCCGGCATCGAATGGGTGCGCGCGGCGAGCGCGCAGGCCGCCGATCTGAAACAACGCCTCGGCGACGAAATGACGCACAAGCTCATCGTCGACGCAGCCACAGCCGTGATCGCCGATGCCGAACGTATCGAAGGCCAGTTGCACAACCCGGAGGCGGTGGTGGTTTACGACATCCTGCGCGGCCCCAGAGGATCACAGCTGTATTCGCAGCTGGCGCCGCTCTACACCTGGGCGCAGAGCTCCGACCATGCGCCGAGTGCGGCCATGCAAAAACGCTGGTCCGAACTGCACAGCGAATTGCGCGAGCGCGAGGCTGCCATCGCCGACATGTCAGCCGGTTCGGTCGCGCGCCTGGAAGCCGCGGTCCGCACGGCGCAACTGCCGCGCCTGATCCTGCCCACCCTCAAGGCGCCCGTGCCATGATCGGTTGGCTGCGCCGCAAGCTGTTCGGCTGGGCCGAGAACCTGCGCTTCCCGTGGCTGTTGCTGCTCACCGCAGCGCTGTTCGGGATCAATCTGTCGATCCCCGATCCGATCCCGTTCATCGACGAGATTCTGCTTGGACTGGCGACCATCATCCTCGGACGCTGGCGCAAGCCGCAGCCGACTGGATCGCCGAGTTGAACTCGGCGCTCTTTGCCCTTCCAGAGACCGTAGGGTGGAACCTTCGCCGCCGGCGAAGATTCCACCGGTGATCCGCCCACATCCGCGGTGGAATCCGCTGCGCGGGTTCCACCCTACCTTTGCCGACGATAGAACTCGGCGACGAAATCTTCGAGCTGTCCCGCCGCAATCGCCGCGCGCAATCCCTGCATCAACTCCTGGTAATAGTGCAGGTTGTGCACGGTCATCAGGTGCGCGCCGAGCATTTCGGTGCAGCGATCGAGGTGATGCAGATAGGCTCGACTGTAGTTGCGGCAGGTGTAGCAGGCGCATTCCGGGTCGATCGGGCTGGTGTCGTCGCGATGTTTCGCGTTGCGCAAGCGGACCACGCCAAAGCGCGTGAACAGGTGCGCGTTGCGCGCGTTGCGCGTGGGCATCACGCAATCGAACATGTCGATGCCGCGGCGCACCGCCTCGACGATATCTTCCGGGCGACCGACGCCCATCAAATAACGCGGTCGGTCGCGCGGCAGCATCGGCACGGTTTCGTCGAGCGTGTGCTCGCGCTCGTCCTGCGGCTCACCAACGGCGAGTCCGCCGACTGCATAGCCATCGAATCCGATCTCGACGAGTCCGCGCACCGATCGCTCGCGCAAACTCGGGTAGATGCCACCCTGGACAATGCCGAACAGCGCGTTGCGATTGCCCTCGTGGGCGCGCTTGCTGCGCGCCGCCCAACGCAGGCTGAGTTCCATCGACTCGGCGGCCTGCGGTTCGGTGGCCGGGTACGGCGTGCACTCGTCGAATTGCATGACCACGTCGGAATCCAGCGCTCGCTGGATGCGCATCGATTCTTCAGGGCTCAGGAACACCTTGGAACCGTCGACCGGCGAGCGGAAATGCACGCCCTCCTCGGTCAGCTTGCGCATCTTCGCCAGGCTGAACACCTGGAAGCCACCGGAGTCGGTCAGGATCGGTCCCTGCCAGTTCATGAAGCGATGCAGACCCTCATGCGCCTCGATGACGCGCGTGCCCGGGCGCAACCACAGGTGAAAGGTATTGCCGAGGATCATCTGCGCGCCGAGCGCGGTCAGGTCTTCGGGACGCATCGCCTTGACCGTGCCATAGGTGCCGACCGGCATGAACGCCGGGGTTTCCACCAGCCCTCGGCGGAAATGCAGGCGCCCGCGACGTGCGCGGCCGTCTTCGGCCAGGAGTTCGAAGCGTTCGAGGGTCATGCGCGGCCCAACAGGATCGCGAGGGCGCGAGGGCACGAGGGCACGAGGGCACGGGAAAGCGGAATTGAGGTGCTCCCATCGTGTCGACGACAGGACCTTGCGGCGTCGTCAGATCGCCGCGCCGGGTGCGCCTTTTCGTGCCCTCGTGCCCTCATGCCCTCGTGCCCTCCCAAGAAGTTCGCGAAACTCACCGCGGCAACACCAGACACGCATCCCCGTAAGAAAAGAACCGATAGCGCTCGGCCACCGCGTGACGATACGCGTCCAGCACAAACTGCGTCCCGGCCAGTGCGCAGACCAGCATCAACAGGCTTGATTGCGGCAGGTGGAAGTTGGTGACCAGCCCATCGATGACGCGAAATTCGTATCCCGGTCGAATGAACAACTGCGTATCGCCCTCAAAGGCAAGCAGCCTGCCCGATCGAGCCGCGCTTTCCAGCGTGCGCGTGGCGGTGGTGCCCACGGCAATCACCCGGCCACCAGCCGCCTTGACGGCGCTGATCCGCTCGACCAGCTGCGGCGTCACCCGGCACCACTCCCGATGCAGAATCACCTGGTCGAGATCGTCCTCGCGCAGGTTCTGGAAGGTACCGGCGCCGACGTGCAGCGTGACGTAGTCGGCGTCAACTCCGCAATCGCGCAACTGCTGGAGCAACTGCGCGTCAAAATGCAGGCCGGCGGTCGGCGCGGCAGCTGAACCGGGGTCGCGCGCGAACACGGTCTGGTAACGCTCTCGATCGCTGGCATCGTCGCTGCGTGCGATGTACGGCGGCAACGGGATATGTCCGTGCTGCGCCAACAGCGTGGGAATATCGTGGCCGTCGACGCTGCGCAGCAGGAATAAAGGCCCATCGCGCTCGAGCACTTCGAACTGACAGTCATCGGCGACGATGATCCGGCCGCCGGGCTTGGGTTTCTTGCTGACGCCGAGGTGAAACCAGCCGCGATCGGCTGCCAGCAGACGCTCCAGCAGCAGTTCCACCGCGCCGCCCGATGCCTTGCGCCCGAGCAGTCGCGCCGGCCACACGCGAGTGTCGTTGAACACCAGCAGGTCGCCCCGGCGCAGCCAATGCGGCAGCGCGCGCACGCTGCTGTCGCTGATCGACGGTGAAACCGGGTCGAGCACCAGCAATCGGCTCGCCGAGCGCTCGGGCAATGGCGCCTGGGCGATCAGTTCGTGCGGCAAGTCGTAGTCGAAATCCTGTTTGCGCATATTGGGAGCGGTTGTCGGTTGTTGGTTGTTGGTTGTTGGCGGCCGAAGCACGCCTCGACGCGACCTTGCGCTTGCTTGACGCTGCCAGAAACCAGCAACCAACGACCAACAACTCATTCATAAGGGTCAGAGACGCTGAACGGAGCCGACCTCGGGGGTTACCGCGGAAAGCCCGCCGTGATAGCATTCGCGCACCCGAAATATCAAGCACTTAGCACCCTCGATGCACTCGAATGGTGCGGGAGGAGGTGGCATGAATGCACTGCAGAAACTGAACACGATGCGCCAGGCAGGCGGTTCCCGACGAACGGTCGGGCTGACTGACGCCACCATCGAACGTTTCCTGAAGACCGATCCGCTGCTGGCGCAGGCCATCGACGAAGGCTATGCGGCGTTTGAAGCCGCAAGCGTCGAGTTCCCGCAACTGATCGGGCTCGACGAGGACGCGCAGCTGCGGGCAACCCAGGCCGGCTACGTCAACTTCTACGCCGACGACGCCGTCAATCCGTACATCGCCGTGTCCGGGCGTGGCCCATGGGTGGTGACGCTGAAAGGCGCGGTGGTTCATGACGACGGCGGCTACGGCATGCTCGGCGGCGGTCACGGTCCGCAGGCGATCATCGATGCGATGGCGCGCCCGCAGGTGATGGCCAACATCATGACGCCCTCGCTCAGCCATCTGCGTCTGGATCAGGCGCTGCGCCGCGAAATCGGTCACACCCGCGGCGGTTGCCCGTTCGCGCGCTTCCTGTGCCTGAACTCGGGCTCGGAGTCGGTAACGCTGGCCGGTCGCCTCGCCGACGTGCACACCAAGCTGATGACCGATCCGGGCGGCGCGCATGCCGGTCGCAAGGTACGCCGGATTGCGGTGAAGGGCGCCTTCCATGGCCGCACCGAACTTCCGGCGCTGTATTCGGACTCCTCGCGCAAGGCCTACATCGAGAACCTGGCGAGCTTTGCGCACCACAACCACACGATCACCGTCGAGCCGTACAGCGTCGAGCAACTGCGTCAGGCCTTTGCCGATGCCGAGGCCAACAACTGGCACATCGAAGCGATGTTCCTGGAACCGGTGATGGGCGAAGGCAACCCGGGTCGCGCGGTCACGCCGGAGTTCTATGCCGCCGCACGCGAGTTGACCCAGGCTCACGGGACGCTGCTGCTGGTCGATTCGATCCAGGCCGGCCTGCGCGCGCACGGTGTGCTGTCGATCGTCGACTACCCGGGTTTCGAGGGTCTGGAAGCGCCGGACATGGAGACCTACTCCAAGGCGCTCAATGCCGGCCAGTACCCGTTGTCGGTGCTCGCGGTCAACGCACGCACCGCGGCGCTCTACCGCAAGGGCATCTACGGCAACACCATGACCACCAATCCGCGCGCGATGGATGTCGCCTGCGCCGTGCTCGCGGGATTGACGCCAGCGTTGCGCGCCAACATCCGCGAGCGTGGTGCCGAGTTCGTGCGCCGACTGGAAGCGCTCGCGCGCGAACTGCCGGGCACGATCACGGCGGTCCAGGGAACCGGCCTGCTGTTCTCTTGCGAACTGGCGCCGGACTTCAAGTGCTACGGCAGCGGCAGCACCGAGGAGTACCTGCGCGAGCGCGGCATCGGGGTCATCCACGGTGGCGTCAACAGCTTGCGTTTCACGCCTCATTTCAATCTGCGCAGCGATGAGATCGACCTGGTCGTCGACAGCCTGCGCCAGGCTCTGACCGAAGGTCCGCGGCTACGCAAGCCGACGGCCCAGGCCGCCTGATGAACCTGCGTCGTCGACTCGCCCTTCATGGCTTCGAGTCCAACGACGACTACGAGTTCGCGCTGCGCCTGCTGTTCGAGGCGCAGCTGGTGGGGGTTCGTTGTCTCAACGTGGCCGGCGAGTCCGGTCGTCGCAAGACCGCCCTGGCACAGGCACTGGCTGCCGCACTCGAATACGAGCATGTGCTTTACCACGACTTCTCGCGCAAGGATGCGCTGACGCCGACGCTGATCGTGGACCCTGAATCCGGCGAGGCGCAAGCCACAGAGCTGCCAGCGAGCGCCTTCGATCGGGTCATCACCGAGGCCTGCGCCTACTCGGAAGGCGCGCGCGTGATACTCATCCTCGACCAGATCCAGGCCAGCGACTTTCGCGATCAGATTGCCCTCTACCAGTTCGCGCAGACGCGGGAGTGGTCTGGCGGCATCGGCACAGTGATCGCCAACCCGGCCACACTGCTGCTGGTACTGATCTCTGAAGAACCGCTCTATCACTCGCTGCAGAAGATCAGCTTTCGCGTGTGGGCCGACGCCAGCGGAGGTTCGCTCGACTTCGATCCCAGGGATTACGGGCTCGACTTGGACGCCCAGCCGCTGTTCGTCGCCCTCGGCGAGCTGTTCCGACAGATCGGACAGGCACCGACGCCAAGCGAATTCCACAACATACTCGCCGACCTGCTGCAGCGCGTGCGCAGCGTCGACCAGTTGCGTACCAGCTTGTTTGGATGGATCGAAAACCTCGACCGCGACAGGCTCCACGCAAGCATTCTGAAGCCAACCTGCGAGCAGGTGATTGCCCATCTGGACCGCCTGATTGGCGTCGAACAGGTGGACCTTGAGATCTGAATCCCGCGGCATTGGCTTGGCAGCACTGCAGTTTGATACAAGCGAAGTGCCCTCGCGTAATGACCTCCTGGACTCGCGCCTCATCCGCGGAGAGCAACGCTTGAGTCGTCTCGCAGACAGTCTGTCCATCCTCATCGCACATGCCGCGCGACTGGGATTCCTGGTGTTTTCCCGGGTAACCCTGTGCGTGCTCGGCGGCCTGGCGCTGAACGCGCTGCTGCTTTATTTGCAGGCACCGGAAGTGCTGTCGTCCTGGCAATCCGGACATTGGGGTTCGATGGCGATGTCGGCGCTTTTGATCCCGACCGTGGTCGCGTCGATGCTTGCCTACGTCGTGCTCGGTTATCGCCTGGGATTGATGGCGGCCATAGAGCATGCGTGGCAGACACTGGGCAGCCCGTTGCTGGACGCGGTTGCGGAACGCGCGGCGGGATTGATGCTGACAGCCGGCGGGCCAGTCAGGTCGCGGATGAGCCAACTGGCGACGTCGGTCGACGAACTGACGCAGCGCCTGCCGCGCCAGCGCTGGATCGTACGCAAGGTGGTCGGACTGTTGCTGGCACGGCTGCCGTTTGCGGCTCTGCTTTCCCGGCCGGAACTGGCCCAGAGGGTGCAATCGCTGACCGACGAAAAGGCCATCGTCGGCCTCCTGCGCAAGGAACTCGAGCGCATCGAACTGCCCAACATTGGCTGGATGCCGCTGGCCGCCGTGGTTGTCGTCAATACGCTTGCGGTGCTGTTGCTCGGGTAAATGCGAACCCTGTCGAAGGCCCCAGTCGGTGAATCGCTGCTCGATACACCGGCCCCTAAGGACCCTCTGAACAAGTCCCGCGACTCGTCATTGCGAGCGCAGCGAAGCAATCCAGGCATTTGATTTTCAGAGCATTTCTGGATTGCCGCGTCGCTTCGCTCCTCGCAATGACGACTTGTTCAGAGGTTCCTAACGCAGATCATGTTGCCCGCAGGGCTACCTGACACGGCAGGTCACCGTCATCTGGCAGCCTGTCGGGCTTTCCTCGCGAATGCGCCGGAAGCCCTTTTGGCGTCCGCAGCAGACGCGTTCGGATGAATCCGAACCCACGTCTGCGGCCACCTTGACCCCAAGCTTGGCAACGCACTCTGAGACCTGAAGGGAGCCAACCCGTCAGACTTGCTCGGGCACCATCTCGATCGCCCCGCACGGGCATTCGGATACGCACACGCCGCAGCCTTTGCAGTAGTCGTAATTGAACTGGAAACGCTTGCCCGGTCCGAGTTTGATCACTGCGTTGTCGGGGCATACGCCGTAGCAGTTGTCACACTCGAAGCAGTTGCCGCAACTCATGCAGCGACGCGCTTCGAACAGGGCGTTGTCTTCGGTCAATCCGCCCTGCACCTCGTCGAAACTGCTGGTGCGTCGGGCGATGTCGAGTTGCGGTCGTACCGTCTTCGGCGCATCGCTGTAGTACCAGGTATTGAGGCGATCGAGGGTGGCCGGCGCGTGCTTCGGTGCAGCATCCAGGACGGCGCCGCGCAGCCATGCATCGATGTTGCGTGCCGCCTTCTTGCCGTGACCCACGGCCACCGTGACGTTGCGTTCGGCCGGCACCATGTCGCCACCCGCGAACAACCCCGGATGGCTGGTCATCATGTGCGCATCGACTTCGACGACGCCGTCCCTCATCTTCAGGTCGGCGATGCCGTCGAGCAGCGACAGGTCGACGTCCTGACCCAGCGCCAGGATCAACGAATCGGCTTCCAGCGTTTCGAATTCGCCGGTGGGCTGCGGATTGCCCTTGGCATCGAGCGTCATCTTCTCGATGGTCAGCACGCCGCTGTCTTCGCTCTTGATGGTCGACAGCCACTTGACCATCACGCCTTCCTCCAGCGCCTCCTCGACCTCGAAGTCGTGTGCCGGCATTTTCTCGCGGGTGCGCCGGTAGACGATCATGGCCTCGGTTGCGCCCAGCCGTTTGGCGGTGCGCGCGACGTCGATGGCGGTATTGCCGCCGCCATAAACAACGACACGACGACCCAGCATCGGTTGCTCTTCGCCCTCCATCGAGCGCAGCACGGCGACGGCATCGAGGATGCGCGAGCTGTCCTTGGCCGGAATGTAGGCACGCTTGGCGATATGCGCGCCCACCGCCAGGAAGACGGCGTCGAAGCCGCCCTCGCGCATGGTCTGCGCCACATCGGCGACCTTGGTATTGAGCTGCACCGTCACGCCGAGGTCGAGGATGCGCTGCATCTCCGCTTCCAGCACTTCGCGCGGCAACCGGTACTTGGGAATGCCAAAGCGCATCATGCCGCCCATGAACGGGCCGGCCTCGATGACAGTGACCGTGTGCCCCAGCCGTCGCAGGTGGTACGCGGCCGACATGCCCGAAGGCCCGGCGCCCACGACCAGCACCTTCTTGCCGGTTTCTGTGGCCGGCGCGGCAAACTTCCAGCCCTTCTTCAACGCCTCGTCGCCGAGAAATCGCTCCACCGAGTTGATGCCGACCGCCTCGTCGACCTGGGCGCGGTTGCACTTGCTTTCGCAGGTGTGGTAGCAGACGCGCCCCATGATCGCCGGGAACGGATTGTCGCGCGTCAGATGACGCCAGGCGGCTTCGTAGTCGCCGCTCTCGGCGTGGAACAACCAGCCCTGTATATCCTCGCCGGCCGGGCATTGCGCATTGCATGGCGGCAAACGGTCGACATACACCGGGCGTTCGGTGCGCCAGGTGCCGGTCTTGTTGGCCAGCGAGGAGCCAGGGTCCAGGGTAATCGCGAAAGGCTTTTGCATGGTCACGCGGCCACCTCGTCGAGCAAGCCGTAACGGCGAATATTGCGGTCGGCCTCGGCCTGGATCTGCGCCAGCATCTCGACATGGCCATGGGCACCGAACAGGTGGGCGAAGCGTTTCTGCGGTTTCAGGTATTCCTCCACCGGCACGCGATGGCGGATCCTGGTGACGTGGGTCACTTCGCCGCGCTCGGCTTCGAACACCGGGAAGATGCCGGTCTCGCGCGCCAGGCGCGCCAGCTTGATGGTGTCGCAACTGGCTGCGCCCCAGCCGAGCGGACACGGCACCAGGATGTGCAGGTAGCGCGCGCCGTGCATGCTCATGGCTTTTTCCACCTTGGCTTCCAGATCGCGCAGGTCGGCCACGGTGGCCGTGGCCACATAGGGGATCTCGTGCGCAATGGCGATGCGCGGCAGGTCCTTGCCCTGCCCCGCCTCGGCGCCCGGATGCGGGCCGACCGCCAACGTGGTGTTGGTGCGCGCGGCGAACGGCGTCGCCGAACTGCGCTGCACGCCGGTGTTCATGTACGCCTCGTTGTCGTAACAGATGTAGAGCACGTCATCGTTGCGCTCGAACATGCCGGACAGGCAACCGAAGCCGATGTCGGTGGTGCCGCCATCGCCGCCCTGCGCGATGACGCGCACTGCACTCTGCGCCAGACCCGCTTTGCGCGCCTTGACCCGCAGCGCTGCAGCGATGCCGGTGCCCACCGCAGCGGCATTGCCGAACAGCGAATGCAGCCACGGCAACTGCCAGGAGGTTTCCGGATACGGCGTGGAAAACACTTCCAGGCAGCCGGTGGCATTGGCGGCGATCAGCTGCCCGTTGGTGGCGCGCATCGCGGCGTCAATCGCATAGCGTGCGCCGAGCGCTTCGCCACAGCCCTGGCAGGCGCGGTGACCGGAGGTCAGCGAATTGTTGCGTTCGGTCGACGCCTGCACGCTGCGTTGCTCGCTGTCGAGCAGTCGGTTGCCGACGGTGAAGGTACCGGTCTGGTAGAACTTGATCGGCGCCGCGGATGATGTGTGGCTGCTCATGTCAGATCACCTTCGCTGCTATCGGGCCGACATCGCGCAACAGGCTTTCGGCGATGGGGCCACTTCGGCGCATCTGCGCCTCGCGTGCCAGTTGGCGATTGACGATGCGCCAATCCAGATCCATGAAGGTCAGCGGCTGCAGAGTGCCGGCGATGGCTTCATTCAATGTGCGCTGCAGCGAGGACTTGGTGATGGCGCGGCCGCCAAGGCCGGCGACCACGGTGTAACCGTGCAACTGCAACCCGGACAGCGCCAGTCGTACATCGGTCGAGACCACGCCCCCGAGGCCAACGCAGAAGCTCTTCTCCAGCACCACCACGTTCTTCGCACCTTGCAGGGCGGCGCGCACGGCGGCCAACGGGAACGGCCGGAACGACTGGATTCCGAGCACGCCGATGTTGATCCCGGCGGCGCGCATGTCGTCGATGGTGTCCTTCAGCGTACCGATCACCGAGCCCAGCGCGACAACGATGGTTTCGGCATCTTCGATCCGGTAGCCGCGGACCAGGCCACCGGACTGGCGGCCGAAGCGCTCGGCGAATTCCTGCGCGATGCGCGGGATCACATCCAGCGCGGTCAGCTGCTTGGCATGCGCCAGATAGCGTACCTCGGTGAACGCCTCCGGCCCGACCATTGCGCCAATCGACACCGGCTCGGCGGGATCGAGCACCTGACGCGGTTCATACGGCGGCAGAAAGGCATCAACGTCGGCCTGCGCGGGCATGTCGACGCGCTCGTAGGCGTGGGTGAGGATGAATCCATCCATGCAGACCATCACCGGCATCGACAGTTCTTCGGCCAGCTTGAAGGCCTGGATGTGCAGGTCGAGAGCCTCCTGGTTGCTCTCGGCGAACAACTGGATCCAGCCGCAATCGCGCTGGCTCATCGAATCGCTGTGGTCGTTCCAGATGTTGATCGGCGCGCCGATGGCCCGATTGGCGATCGTCATCACGATCGGCAGGCCGAGACCCGACGCGTTGTAGACGGCCTCGGCCATGAACAGCAGGCCCTGGCTGGCCGTCGCCGTGTAGGTGCGCGCGCCGGTTGCCGACGAGCCGATGGCCACGCTCATTGCGGCGAATTCGCTCTCGACATTGATGAACTCGCAATCGGTCAAGACCTCGCTCTTGACCATCTCGCCGAGGCCTTCGACGATGTGCGTCTGCGGCGAAATCGGATAGGCGCAGATCACTTCCGGCCGGCACAGCGCCACCGCTTCGGCGACCGCGCGCGAGCCCTCCATTTGCCTAAGCATGCGACAGCTCCTCCATTTCGCGCTGGATGAATGCAAAAGCCTCGGCGGCGGCAGCGACGTTGCTTTCGGCCACCTTGCCGGAGAATTTGGTACGAATGGCGTGATCCACGGCCTCCAGCATGATCAATCCCGACAGCGCCGCAAAACCGCCGAGCAGCACCGCATTGGGCAGTGGCCTGCCGATGTGCTTGAGCGCAATCTCGGTCGCCGGCACCGTGACCAGACGCTCGTGGCGAAAGCGTTTCTCGATCTCGGCGAGGCCCAGATCATGAAAGCTGCGCTTGCTGTTGATCAGCACATAACCATCCGGCCGCAGACCCTGAAACACGTCCACCTGATGCAGCAGCGTCGGGTCCTGCACGATCAAGACATCCGGCGCCAGGATCGGTTCGCGCAGTCGGATCTCGTGGTTATCGATACGACAGTAGGCGATCACCGGAGCGCCGGTGCGTTCGGAGCCGAAGCTCGGGAAGGCCTGGGCGTGGCGCCCCTGTTCGAAGGCTGCGATCGACAACATTTCAGCCGCGGTGACCACCCCCTGACCGCCGCGGCCATGAATCCGGATCTGCAGCATCAGCCGTTCTCCCGTTAGTGCCTGTGAACACCATTGTGCGGGTTCCACAACTCAAGGCGTTGATCCAGAGCAAGGCGGCATCCGGCATGAATGCCATCGCTACGGAGTGCGCACATTCGGGGTATCAATCCGGCGGCGCTTTGGCACAATAGGCGCCCTTTTCAAGGCACGAACACTGAATGCGACCACGTTGGTTGTTGCTCATCGCGGCTCTGATCGTGGCGCAGATTGCGCACGCCGAGTCTCCCGCCGACAGCACGCGCACCTGGCGTGCGGTCCTGTTCGATGGTCGCAAGGTCGGTTGGTCACTCACCGAACGCGCCGAAGCACCCGACGGCAGTGTCCGTACCGCCGAGGTCATGGACTTGCAGATCCAGCGCGAGGGCGTCTCGATCTCGATGTACTCCCTCGAAGAAACGACCGAGAGCGCAACCGGGGAACCGCTTGGGTTTCGCGCCGAAATCCGCACCGCCGGACAGGAGCTCAAATACAGCGCCAGACTGAGTGCCGCGCGTACCTTCGAAGTCACACTCGCCGGGGCTGGCGCCACGCGCCAGCAGACGCTGGTCATACCCGACCATGCTCTGTTCTTCGAGGGCCAGCGCCGCGCGTTGAAAGCCGGAATCGGTGGCCCGGCCAGGATCATCGCGATCGATGCCTTCGTTCCCAGCCAATTGTCGGTGATTTCGCTGGAGACCAGCTTCAAACGCCTGCGCCGCGTCGAATTGTTCAAGGACGAGGCCGAACTCACGGAAGTCGAACAGTTGGTGCGCTATCCGGATGGCCCGATGCGCGTGCAAGCCTTCGTCGACGAGGACTTCGATGCGCAACGCATCCGCATGGACCTGGCTGGCATGCAGGTGGAACTGCTGGCCTGCGACGAGCAGTGCGCGCGCGCCCCGAATCAGCCGCTGGATTTTCTCGACCGCCTGGTCATCGACGCCCCGCGCCCGCTGAGCGCGGCCGAGTTGTCGCAACCCCTGCGCATGCAGGTGCGAATAACCGGCACCGACATCGCACCGACGACCACCGGACACCAGAGTGTCACTGCGGGTCGGCCCGGACATTTCGAATTGCGCATCGATCCGTCGCAGGCACGGCCCGACGGCGAGATCCTCGACCTCTATCGCGAGCCTTCGGCGTGGGTGCAGTCGGACAGCGTGCTGCTCAAGGATCTGGCCAAACGCGCGACCAAGGGCGCGGGCGACGATCTCGCGCGGATGCAGAAGGCTGAATCGTTCGTGCGCAAGTACATTTTCGGCAAGAACCTGTCAGTGGGTTATGCCTCCGCGCTGGAAGTTGCGACCACGCGGCAAGGCGACTGCACCGAACATGCGCTGCTGTTGACCGCGATCGCGCGCGCATCCGGTATTCCGGCACGCGTCGCCACCGGTCTCGCCTATGTGCCGCGCTTCGGCGATCGCGAGCATGTTTTCGTGCCGCACGCCTGGACCGAAGCCTATGTGAATGGTCGTTGGCGCGGGTTCGATGCAGCTCTGGACGGCTTCGATTCGGGGCATGTCGCGCTGGCCATCGGCGATGGGGATCCAGTGCGCTACTTTGCCGGCGTTGCCTTGCTCGGCCGTCTGCAGATCGAGAGCATCGCCCGGGACCCGCGCTGATGCGATTTTTGCTGGTCCTCATCGCTGTCGCATGCCTCGCCGGGAGCACCCTTGCGGCAGCGCCGCGCCCGGTCTCGCGACCGGCGATCGCAGGCATCGTCACTGATCCAGCGCTGGGCGAACTCAGCGGTCTGGCGCGCTCGCAAGTCTTGCGCGATCGATACTGGGCGATCAACGACGGCGGTTTTGGCAACTACCTGTTGCTGGTGGATGGTCGCGGTCGGGTACTGCGCAAGCTCGCGGTCGCCGGCGCCGCCAACGTCGACTGGGAAGACCTGGCCAGTTTTCGCTGGCGCAACGAGAACTGGTTGCTGATTGCCGATACCGGCGACAACTCCGGCATCCGCGAGCATGTGTCGCTGTGGATGTTGCGCGAACCGGCGTCCGCATCTGGCGCTGCCGACAAGGCCGGACCCGCGCGCGAACTGCGCCTGCGTTATCCGGATGAACCGCACGATGTCGAAGCCATCACGGTCGACCCGAACGCCGGCGAGATCTATCTGCTGACCAAGCGCACGGTACCTGCGGTCCTGTATCGCGTGCCGCTGTCGGCGTTCGACGACCGTGGCATCGTGGTTGCCGAGCGCGTGGCCGCTCTGGACCTGATTCCGCAGCCCACCGAACGCGAGATCGTCCGTGACGGGTCGCTGAGTCGATATCGATCGCAAGTCACGGCGCTGGAACTGGACTGCAATCGGCGCGGTTTGCTGGTGCTCACTTACGACGCGATCTATCGCTATCTGCGCGAGCCTGGTCAGACGTGGGAACAAGCACTGGCGGGACAGTCGCCGGCGCGCTCGCCGCTCAGCCTGTTGCCCCAGGCTGAAGCCATGACGCTCGATCGCGACTGCAAGAACCTGTTCGTCGGCAGCGAAAAGGCGCCGGTCCCGCTGCTCAGATTCCGCTACCGGCCGGTGACCGGGAACGGCCCATGACGGTCCGCCTCGCTGTGCCAGGCTTTCCCGGGTTCATCGCTCGGCAGCAGCGGGAAGCGCATCTGTTGCAGGCGCTGAAATCCGGCCGCTGGCGCATAAGCTGCGCGACGACGCCTTTGGCCGGACGAAGTTATGCGCAATTACGCAAGGCGCTGGATCGGCTTTCGTTGGCGCAGCAGTTGGCACTGGAACGGGCGATGAGCCAGCGCATAGGTCTGGCGCCAAGCTGCCGCACCGAGATCAGCGTCGCCGAGTTGCAACCGGCGTTGATCGATGCCGCGGCGCGCGGCCTGCCCAGGCACGACCACGCCGTGTTGCTGCAAAGCGCCGGGCGTGATCGATTCGGGCGGCGCCACTGGCTGCAACCGGTGGTCAGTCGTGCGTGGGCGCGCATGCGTGAGGCAGCGCTCGGCGACGCCATCGAACTGGAGCTGATTTCCAGCTTTCGCAGCTTTCGCGATCAATGCCGGATATTGCAGCGCAAACGACGGCAGGGCCTGGATTGGCCAACGATCCTGCGGGCGAGCGCTGCGCCCGGCTACAGCGAGCACCATACCGGCTGCGCTGTCGACATCGCGACGCCCGGACTCGCGCCATTGACCGAGGACTTCGAGCATTCCCCGGCGTATGCGTGGCTGACCCGACACGCCGCCAACCACGGATTCCGACTGTCCTATCCGCGCAACAATGATTTGGGCTACATCTACGAGCCCTGGCACTGGCGTTACCATCCTCGCGGAGAGGGCGATACAGACCTTTGAGGTCGCGGCGAATCGCGAGCCCGGGACGCCAAAGCTCGGGGGCTCTCAGGCTCGGCTCGGTCAGTTCAGCACCACCGGACCCTGGTTTTCGGTCGGCGTCATCTGCTGCGGCAAGTCCAGCGGCAGGCGGATGTTGGTGAGGCCGAGGTCCGACAACAGCCCCTGGGCGCGCGTCGCCAGCGCCGGAAACAACTGTCGCGCGCAAACCGCGTGATTGGCCGCAAACACGCTTGCGCCCAGAGCTTCCCCGGCAACCTGGCGATACATCGCCAAGGCCTTGATCTCGAGGTCGAACAGTCGCGTGCGTTGCACACCTCGCGTGGGCGTACCGACGCAGGTCAATCGGATCTGCAACGCATACTGCGGCGGGTTGGCACCCTCCACTGCGGTCGGCGTCAACTGCAATTCGACGTGCGCATTGCACTCGACGTTGCGCATCTCCTGACCTTGCAGCAACTGCGCCTGCAACGAGGTAAGACTCAGACTCTCCAGGGTCAGCAGCCGGAACAACTCATCAGCGGTCATCGATGGGTCTCGAAATGCGGTCGATCGAAGTTTCCAGGATCATTGCGAGTTGCGTTCTCGCGCCTGGTCCAATGCGCGCCAAAGATACAGGCTGGCCAGGCTGCGGTACGGCCGCCAGGCTTGGCCCAAGGCATCCAGCTCCTTGACCGACGGCATCTGCCCGAGTCCATGCACGAGTTGCGCGCCAGCGCGCACACCGTAGTCGCTGAGCGGCAGGACGTCGGCCCGCCCCATGCGGAACATCAACAGCATCTGTACCGTCCACGGCCCGATGCCGCGCACGATGGTCAGTCTTTCGATCGCCTGTTCGTCCGTCATGGCGGCGAGCGCTGCCGGCGTCGGCAGGCGTCGCGCCAGCGCGTGCTCAGCGAGATCCTTGAGCGCACGCGCCTTGTTGCCGGACACGCCTGCTGCCCGCAAGCTGGACTCGTCGACCTGCTTCAGGGCCTGCGCACTGACCGTACGCCCACCGATGGCGTGTTGCAGTCGGGCAAAAATGGTCTCCGCAGCCTTGCCGTTCAACTGCTGGAAAATAATCGAACGTGCCAGCGCATGCACCAGCGCAAAACGCTGCGGCCTTGGCACTGGCAGGTCGCCGATGCGGTCCATCCACGCGGCGAGTTTCGTGTCGTTCCGGCGCAGATGGGCGCGCGCGCTGACATCGATTTCGGTCGTCATCGGCTGCGAGCCCTCGCGCGGCGTGTCTCAAGAACGACGAATGCGGCAGCGATCCGACGATGATCGGCCGCCAGAAACGACGAAGGCGCCCGCAGGCGCCCTCGTCTACAGCCAAAGGCCACAGATCAGCGCTTGGACGCCGCCAGATCCTCGCGGATGCGGGCTGCCTTGCCCTGCAGTTCGCGCAGGTAATAGAGCTTGGCGGCACGCACCTTGCCGCGGCGCTTGATCTGTACCGACTCGATCGCCGGACTGTAGGTCTGGAAAACACGCTCCACGCCTTCGCCGTGCGAAATCTTGCGCACGGTGAACGACGAGTTCAGACCGCGGCTCTTGATGGCGATGACCACGCCCTCATAAGCCTGCACGCGCTCACGCGCACCTTCCTTGACTTTGACATTGACCACGACGGTGTCGCCAGGCGTGAACGCCGGGATCTCGCGGTTCATCTGCTCAGCTTCCAGCTGCTGAATGATATTGCTCATGGCACGCACCTCGGGTGACTACAGACTCAGCCGACTATTCTACACCGGTTTTCCGCTCGCAGTCATCCCTGTAGCGTTCAATGTACTCCTGCAACAGGCGCCGATCGGCTTTGTTCAGATTCAGCCTGCCGAGCAAGTCCGGGCGACGCAACCAGGTCGCACCCAGGGACTGTTTGCGACGCCAGCGTGCGATCGCCGCGTGGTTGCCGGATAGCAGGACTGCCGGCACCGGGCCCTCGTCGGCGATCTCCGGGCGCGTGTAATGCGGACAGTCGAGCACACCATCCATGAAGCTGTCTTCGATAGCCGATGCGTCCGTGTGCAAGACGCCAGGCAACAGGCGCGTCACCGCATCGATGATCGCCAGAGCTGGCACCTCGCCACCGGAAACCACGAAGTCGCCAATTGACACTTCCTCGTCGACAAAGCGGTCGACGAAACGCTGGTCGATGCCTTCATAACGACCGCACACGAAAACCAGACCTGGCAATCTCGCCCATTCACGCGCACGGTCCTGGTCGAAACGGCGTCCCTGCGGACTCAACAACACAATCGGCGCCGACCCCGCCCGTTCGCGCGCCGCATTGAGCGCACGCCGCAACGGCTCGATCATGAACACCATGCCGGGGCCACCGCCATAAGGCCGATCGTCGACCGTACGATAATTGTCCTCGGTGAAATCGCGCGGGTTCCAGCAATCGAGCGCGATGCGGCCCTTCTCCAGCGCCCGCCCAACCACGCCGACGGCCATGGTTTGACGAACCATTTCCGGGAACAGCGTGATGACATCGAAGCGCATGAGAAGGACCAGGCAGGTCAGGTTGGATGTGGGAGCGGATTCACTCCGCGGAAGACCTTGCGGGATGAACCCGCTCCCACTGTGTTCGATGCGCGAACAGGGACACTGGCAGAGGAACCGCTCCGCTCAGAAATCCGCATCCCAATCGACGCGAATCACACGACTGTCGAGATCGACGCTCTGCACATGGCGATCCAGCACGAATGGAATCATGCGCTCGCGCTCGCCATCGCGGATCACCAGGATCGGGTGGGCGCCATTGTCGAACAGGTGATCGACATGGCCGAGCAAGACGTCGTCCTGGTTGAGCACCGTCAGACCTTCGAGATCGGTCCAGTAGTACTGGCCCTTGCGCAGTGTCGGCAGCAAAGCGCGATCGATGGCGATCTCGGTGCCCTTGAGCGCATTCGCTGCGTCGCGATCGACGACGCCTTCGAGTTCCACGATCAGCCCCTTGGTGCTGTCCTGGCCACGCACAAGGGCGACCGCGCGAGGCTCATCGCCCCGATGCAGCCACCATGTGGAAAAGTCCAGCAATCGACGCGCAGGCTCGCAATAGGATGCGACCATCAGCGCGCCCTTGACGCCGTGCGCACCCAGCACACGGCCCATCGTCACCAACCGCCTCGCGGAGGAAGCAGCAGGATCGATGGGCACCGGCGCAGCCTCAGGCTGCGGCAGGCTGCTGCTTCTGCGCAATCTTGATCAGCTGGCGAACCTTTTCGGTCGGCTGCGCGCCCACGCCAACCCAATGGTTCACGCGATCGAGATCGACATTCAGCGGCACTTCCTTGCCCTGGGCAATCGGGTTGTAGAAGCCAACGCGTTCGATGCTGCGACCGTCGCGCGCAGAGCGCTCATCGGCAACGACGATGTAGTAGAAGGGCCGCTTCTTGGCACCACCGCGGGCAAGGCGAATCTTGACCATTATTGATTCCTTTCAAACTTCTATGGATCGAGCTCAGCCAGCAAGTTTAATCCATTCGGCGGCTGACGCCAAGCGTGAAGATGAATGGTTGAAGATGAATGGTGTTGGTTGCTGGTGTCGGTAGATCAACGGCGGCAGCGGTGTTGGTTGCTGGTGTTGGTATCGGCAGGAGCAACGGCCTAGCGGGGCGATTGGCTCTGGTGGGTCCAGACTTGTCTGGACGCTTTTGCTGTTTGTCACTCGCCCAACCAGACGCGTCCAGACAAGTCTGGACCCACAAGAGCAGCGGGTGCGGCCGTCAACGAACACCGTTCCAGTCCCACCAACACCAACACCGACAACCAACACCAGCTTCACAACCAACAACCGACAACCAACAACCAACAACCGCTTCATTGTAGAGTCCGCGCCCTTCCATCCTGCTGCCGCCGACGTCGATGAGTACTGGCGAACTGCTGCCCTTCGAACAGATTCCGCTGAAGGAATATGCCGAGAAGGCTTACCTGGACTACTCGATGTACGTAGTCCTCGACCGCGCGCTGCCGTTCGTCGGCGATGGTCTGAAACCGGTGCAGCGCCGCATTCTCTATGCGATGTCCGATCTCGGCCTGAACGCGCAGTCCAAGCACCGCAAGAGTGCGATGACCGTCGGCGAGGTGATCGGCAAATATCACCCGCACGGCGATTCGGCCTGTTACGAAGCGCTGGTGCTGATGGCGCAGCCGTTCAGCTTCCGCTATCCGTTGATCGATGGCCAGGGCAACTTCGGCTCGCCGGATGACCCCAAGAGCTTCGCCGCGATGCGCTACACGGAGTCCAAGCTGACGCCATTCGCGCGCATGCTGCTGGAAGAACTCGGCCAGGGCACGGTCGAGTGGGAACAGAACTACGACGGCAGCCGCGAGGAACCCTCGTGGCTGCCGGCGCGCGTGCCGCATGTGCTGCTGAACGGCACCACCGGCATTGCCGTAGGCATGGCGACCGACATTCCGCCGCACAATCTGCGCGAGGTGCTTTCGGCCTGCATCCGCCTGCTCGACGATCCGGATGCGACCACCGCGGATCTGTGCGAACACGTGCGCGGGCCGGATTTTCCAACCAGCGCCGAGATCATCACGCCGCGCGCCGACCTGATCCGCATGTACGAGACCGGCTACGGCTCGGTGCGCTCGCGCGCGGTGTACGTGCGCGAGAACGGCAACATCATCATCACCGCACTGCCGCACCAGGTGTCGCCGACCAAGATCATCGAGCAGATCGCCGAGCAGATGCGGACGAAGAAGCTGCCGATGATCGAGGACCTGCGCGATGAGGGCGACCACGCGCAGCCGATCCGCATCGTGTTGATTCCGCGCTCCAACCGCGTCGATGTCGATGAGTTGATGGGACATCTGTTCGCCACCACCGATCTGGAGAAGAGCTTCCGCATCAACGTCAACCTGATCGGACTGGACGCGCGCCCGCAGGTCAAGCCGTTGAAGCTGCTGCTCAGCGAATGGCTGGTGTTCCGCACCGACACCGTGCGCCGCCGATTGCAGTACCGGCTGCAGAAAGTCGAGCGTCGGCTGCACCTGCTCGACGGCTTGCTGATCGCCTTCCTCAATCTGGACGAAGTAATCCGCATCGTCCGCACTGAGGACGAGCCCAAGCCGGTGCTGATGGCGCGCTTTGCGTTGAGCGAGGAACAGGCCGAATACATCCTCGAAACCAAGCTGCGCCAGTTGGCGCGCCTGGAAGAGATGAAGATTCGCGGCGAGCAGACCGAACTGGCCGCCGAGCGCGCCGAGCTCGAAGCGATCCTCGCCTCGAAGGCACGGCTCAAGTCGTTGATCAAGAAAGAACTGGAGGCAGATGCCAAGCAGTTCGGCGACGATCGACGCTCCCCGCTGATCGAGCGCGGTCAGGCAAGAGCCCTGTCCGAAGCCGATCTGGCGCCCTCGGAGCCGATCACCGTGATCCTGTCCGACAAAGGCTGGGTGCGCGCCGCCAAGGGTCATGACATCGACGCCACCGCACTCAGCTATCGCGAGGGCGACAAGTATCTCGCCAGTGCACGCGGACGCAGCAACCTGCAGGCGGCATTCCTCGATTCGAGCGGTCGCGCCTACTCGACGCCGGCGCACACGCTGCCGTCCGCGCGCGGTCAGGGCGAGCCGTTGACCGGCCGATTCGATCCGCCATCGGGAGCGCGCTTCCTGGCGACCGTGTGTGCCGACGCCGAACTGCGTCTGCTGCTGGCCACCAGCGCCGGCTACGGATTCGTGACGCGCTTCGACAGCCTGTGCTCGCGCAATCGCAGTGGCAAGCAGTTGCTCACCATCCCGGAGGGCGCAGAGGTGCTGTCGCCAACGTCGGTCGTCGGTGCGATCGAAACCACGATGGTCGCCGCGGTCTCCAGCGACGGCCACCTGCTGGTCTTCCCATTGAGCGAACTGCCGGAACTCGACAAGGGCAAGGGCAACAAGATCGTCAATTTGCCGGCCAGCAAACATGCGCCACCCGCCCGACTGCTGGCGCTGGCGACGTTCCAGCCAAACCAGGAGCTGGTCGTCGTCGCCGGTGGCAGGCTCACCCGCCTCAAGGGCCACGACCTCGACGCCTACCGCGGCACCCGCGCTCAACGTGGCGCGTTGCTGCCGCGCGGGCTGCAGCGGGTGGATCGCCTGGAAGTGGTGTGACGGTACGCGCATCGAACGGCGGGCCGTAGCGGACAGCTTTTTTATCCGCAAAGGACGCAAAGGAAAGCGAAGCAACGGGTCAGTGGTGCCGGGCCGATTGCCGCCTGCCAAATGACACCCTGGATCTCTTTGCGTCCTTTGCGGACAAACGTCTCTTTTCGGTCCCTTACGCAGTGTTCGGCGACAACACACAATTCCCGTGCCCCGCTTCAGCTTGTGGCTGCTATGGTGTCGCCGATGAATCCAACGCCCTTGCCTTCTGCCTCCCTGTCCGACCGCTTTCGCGGTTTTTATCCCGTGGTCGTCGATGTCGAGACTGGCGGTTTCGACTGCGAGGGCGATGCGCTGCTGGAAATCGCTGCAGTCCTGCTGGACATGACGGCGGACGGCCGCCTGGTCCGCAAGCAGACCGTCTCCAGCCACGTCGTGCCGTTTCCGGGATCGAACATCGATCCGCGCGCACTCGAGATCACCGGCATCGATCCGACACATCCGCTGCGTGCCGCGCTGGATGAACGCGAAGCGCTGGATCACATCTTCGATCCGGTGCGCAAGGCGATGAAGGCGGTCGATTGCACGCGAGCGGTGCTGGTCGGGCACAACGCCGCATTCGACCTCAGCTTCGTCAACGCCGCCATTCGCCGAACCGGCCACAAGCGTTCGCCATTCCACCCATTCAGCACCTTCGATACGGTGTCACTGGCCGGGCTCGCCTTTGGCCAGACGGTACTGGGCAAGGCTTTGCACGTGGCTGGATTGGGTTGGGACAGCAAGTCCGCGCATTCGGCGGTTTACGATGCCGAGCAGACCGCCGACCTGTTCTGCGCGATCGTCAATCGCTGGCGAGAGTTGCACTTGACGGCAGCCGACTTCGAGGCTCGCCCGACCATCGAGACCGTCGCTGCTGATTGAATTTGCCATGCCGATCTACGAATACATCGCCCGGGATAGCGCCACCGCCTGCCCCCACTGCGCCAAGTGCTTCGAAGTGCTGGCGCGAATCAGTGATGCCGAACTTTCCGCATGTCCGCAATGTGGCGAGCCGGTCAAGCGGGTGATCTCGGTGGCGTCGGTGATCGGCGGCAGTGCCCACGTCTTGAACGAATCGCACTTCTCCAAGCGCGGTTTCACCCAGTACAAGAAGGCCGGGGGCGGCGTCTACGAAAAAACCGCTGGCGACGGACCCCGGTACATCAGCGGCGACGAATAGCGCGGGTCGATCCGAAACCGGCCGAAGTCTGTTTCGTTTCGAAGCCGCAATGGCGAGGTTCGCAGGTGTCGCGCAGCGCCGACACCGTCTGCGCACAACATTCCGTCGCACCCTTGCACCTGCCATACGCGCTGCCTGCGTTATCCTCCGGCGATTCTCGGATGCCGGATCGTCGTCATGCGCAAGTCGTTGCTGATCGTTGCACTGCTCACCCTTGGCGCCTGCGCGTCGCCACCGCCGGCAACCACCCCGCTGGCAAAGGTCGACGCAAGCCTCGCCTACCCGCCGGCGCGCAAGGTCGATCACGTCGACGAGTACCACGGCGTAACGGTGGCCGACCCCTATCGCTGGCTGGAAGAACTGGATGCGTCCGATACCCGCGAGTGGATCGCTGCGCAGAACGCACTGACGCAGGCGTATTTCGCCGGCGTGGCGCAGCGGCCACAGATCCATGCGCGGATGACCGAACTGTGGAATTACGAACGCTTTGGCCTGCCGCGCCGCGAGGGCAATCGCTATTTCATCTCGCGCAACGACGGCCTGCAGAACCAGTCCGTGGTCTACGTCATGGACGGGCTCGACGGCGAACCGCGCGCACTGCTTGACCCGAACACGCTGTCGACCGATGGCACCGTGGCGTTAAGCGGCACCGAGGTTTCACCCGACGGCAGGTATCTCGCCTATGGCACATCGTCGGGCGGCTCGGACTGGCAGGAATGGCGCGTGCGCGACATCGCCAGCGGCAAGGACACCAGCGACGTCGTGTCGTGGGTCAAGTTCTCCGGCGCCGAGTGGGCCAAGGACAGCAGCGGCTTCTACTACGGCCGCTACGACGAACCCACCGGCGAAAACAAGCTCAAGGCGGTCAACGAGAACCAGAAACTGTACTTCCATCGGATCGGCACAACGCAGTCCGCGGACACCCTGGTCTACCAGCGCCCCGACCAGCCCAAATGGGGCTTTCAGGCCGAAGTCAGCGACGACGGCGATTATCTGATCATCACGGTCAGCCAGGGCACGGATGAGCGCAACCGGTTGTTCTACCGCGATCTTTCCAAACCCGACGCTGCGGTGGTCGAACTCATCGGCGAACTGGAAGCGGCCTACAACTTCATCGGCAATGACGGCCCGGTGTTCTGGTTCCAGACCAATCTCGACGCCCCGCGCTACCGCGTCATCGCCATCGACACGCGCCAGCCGGACAAGGCCAACTGGCGCACGCTGGTGCCTGAATCCGATGCCACGCTGGTGCGCACCACTTTGGTCAACCGTCAGTTCATCGGCCAATACCTGCGCGATGCCAGAAGCGAAGTGCAGCGCTTCGGTCTCGATGGCAAACCGCTGGGCAAGCTGGAACTTCCGGGCATCGGTGCCGCCGGTGGCTTCGACGGCAAGGCCGACGGCAGCGAGACCTTCTACAGCTACACCAGTTTCACGGTACCGACCGACATCTATCGTCTGGACCTCGGCAGCGGCCAGTCGACGCTGTTCCGCAGCCCCAAGGTGGCATTCGATCCATCGTTGTACGAGACCCGCCAGGCCTTCTACAACAGCAAGGATGGCACCCGCGTGCCGATGTTCATCACCGCGAAAAAGGGTCTGGCGCGGGATGGACAACAGCCCACGCTGCTTTATGGCTATGGCGGCTTCAACATTCCGGTCACCCCGAACTTCACCGTACCGATGGCCACCTGGCTCGATCTCGGTGGCGTCTATGCGGTCGCCAATTTGCGCGGCGGTGGCGAGTACGGAGAGACCTGGCACCAGGCCGGCACCAAACTCAACAAGCAGAACGTATTCGACGACTTCATTGCCGCCGCCGAGTATCTGATCGCCGAGGGCTACACCAACCCGGACAAGCTCGCGATCTACGGTCGCTCCAATGGTGGCCTGCTGGCCGCCGCGACCATGCTGCAGCGTCCCGAATTGTTCCGCGCCTCCTTACCCGGAGTCGGTGTGCTCGACATGTTGCGCTTCAACCAGTTCACCATCGGCTGGGCCTGGGAATCGGATTACGGTTCGCCGCAGAACGCCGCTGAGTTCGCCGCGATTCGCGCCTATTCGCCGTTGCACAACATCAAGCCTGGCGTGCGCTACCCGGCAACACTGGTGACCACCGGCGACCACGACGATCGCGTCTATCCGGCGCACAGCTTCAAGTTCACCGCCGCGCTGCAAGCCGCCGGCGCCGGTCCCGGCCCGTATCTGACGCGCATCGAAACCCGCGCCGGCCACGGCGCCGGCAAGCCGACCTCGATGCAGATCGACGAATGGACCGACATGCTGAGCTTCCTGGCGCGCGAGCTGGACATGCAATAGAGCTAACCGGCGCGGCGGCACCGGACCTGTGGAAACCGCGCACCGGCTTGGACGACCGCTCCCACAGCTTCGATACGGGAACCAGCCAACCGGCAGGGGCGACCGGGACTCTTGCCGAACGTGCCGCAAGGCTTTGATGTTCGTGTGGGAGCGGATTTACTCCGCGAGAGCTTTCGCGGGATAAACCCGCTCCAGTCGAGCAGATCAACAGATCGCGGAATGAATCCGCTCCCACAACAGCAGATCGCGGAATGAATCCGCTCCCACAACCGCAGATCGCGGAATGAATCCGCTCCCGCAACAGCGTGCCGCAAGGCTTTGATGTTCCTGTGGGAGCGGATTTACTCCGCGAGAGCTTTCGCGGGAAAAACCCGCTCCAGTCGAGCAGATCAACAGATCGCGGAATGAATCCGCTCCCGCAACGGGGCCCGTCGAGAGCCCGCTTGCGCGAGGTCATTCTCCGATCGGCTGCACCTTCGCGCCCGGCCGCACATCGCCGACCACATCGACGCCCGGTGGCGGCTCGAAAAAGAAGGTGCCCGGCGCCAGCGTCGAGTTGCGTTTCCAGCCATCGAAAACGATCTCGGTGCGTTGGCCAACGATGTCCACCATCACCATGCGTTGCAGTTGGTTTTCGCGAAAGCCGAGATCGACATGCGCGAACTCGGCGTCCTCGGACTTCGGTGTCAACCGCAGCCATTGCGCCCCGTCGTTCGCCCCACGGTCCTCGCTGGCGAATTGCTGGTCGAGGGATTTGAGGTCGAGCAGCACCGCCAGCGGGCTTTGCTGCTCGTCGAAGGACTGCGGGCGCACGCTCACCTGTTCCAGTTCCACGTCGTAGACCCAGATGTTGTCGCCATCGGCGACGATGCGCTGTTCCTCCGGCTCAAGGTAGTCCCAGCGGAAACGATTCGGCCGTGCCAACGCCAGGGTGCCGGAAGCCGCATCGCGCTGATTGCCAAGATCGTCGAACACCTGTTGCTCGAAACTTGCCGACAGGTTCGTCACATCCTCGGAAAACCGGTCGAGTTGGGCGCGTGCGCCGCTGGCAGCGGACGCCGGCGTGACCGCAGCGAGCAACAATACGGCAAGGAAGTTGGTGCGCATCGTCGGCATTCGTGGCGTGGGATGTGCGTACCCTAGCGCGTCAACACCGAACGCAGGCTGTCGGGGGCTGGAATCGCTGGGGAACCCGAGCTACGCTGAGCGAATCGGAAGACAGGAGCCGATGATGAAGATATCCGGATTCGGATTGCTGTCATTGCTGCCCATGGCACTCACCGCCGGGACTCCGCTGAGTCTGGAGCAACTGGCGCGCTCTTCGCTGGCGACCGGCGACGAAATCGAGGTCGCCGGGCTGCTGCTCGAAGATCGGCGCAAGACCCTGCAACTGACAGCCTTCGAGGTGTTCACCGACGATGCTCGTCTGGTGCACATGACCGTGGACGGCGAACAGTCGCTACCTTTGCCGCCGCAACGGTATTTTCGCGGGCAGGTGGTCGGCGACGATCAAAGCAGCGTTGTGCTGATCGTGCATGCTGACGGGCGTATCGAAGGTGCCTTGAATGATGCCGCTGGCCGACGGCTGCTGACTCGCGACGGCGAAACGCTGACCGCGGAAGCGATGGCTGACGATGGCTCGCATTCGCCGTTCCAGTGCGCTCTGCACGACCACCAGGGAATGACGGCACCACTTTCCGTCGCCACGACGGCGCCGGCAGCGAGCGTGGCGCAGCCACACGGCAGCCTTTACAACGTGCGCCTGGCGGTGGAAACCGACAACGAGTTCCTGGCGCGATTTGCCGGCAACACGAGCAACGCCACCACCTATGTCGGCGCACTGGTCGCTTACCTGTCGGGCATCTACGTGAACCAGCTCGACACGCAGATGCAGGTGTCCTTCCTGCGCCTGTGGACGACTCCCGATCCATTTGTCGAGACCGATGCTGGCTGCGCGCTGCTCGAGGTCGGCAAATTCTGGAACGACACCATGGGCGCGCAGGTACGCACGACCATGCACTTTTTCAGTGGCAAGAGCGGCTTCTCGGGGATCGCCTGGATCGGCGTGTTGTGCGGCGGTGCGTTCAACACCAGCCCGGCGAACGTCGGTTCCACCTGCCCCAACCTGCCGAACAACCAGAACTATGGCGGCGCATACGGCATCACCAAGGGCTTGCTCGGCAACTTCAACGCCGGCAACCCGGTCATCGTCTGGGACTCCTACGGAGTGGCGCATGAAATCGGCCACAACTTCAACTCGCCCCACACGCACTGTTACGGCAACATTGGCGGCAATCCGAACCCAGTGGATCAATGCGAGAATTTCGAGGCGGGTCAACCGGGCTGTTTTTCCGGAACACCGGTGCTCCCCGGCGGCGCCGGCAGCGGCACCATCATGAGCTATTGCCACTTGCTCACTGGCGGGTTCAACAACCTGAGCATGACCTTCGGCCGCGGCCACGCCTTCGGCGTTGCGCCGGTGCGCGTGCCCGACCGCATGCTGGCGCACGTGCAGCAGCGCGCCGGGCAGTTTCCCGCATGCCTGGCGCTGCCGGCCAACCCGAACATCTTTGCCAACGGGTTTGAATAGCGGCGCCGACTTTGTCGCAGCAACCTGGTGTCGCGCATTTCTGAGAGCCGGAAGGCTCGCGGGGCCAGCCCGCACTCACCAAACATGCCGTAAGGCCTTGATTTCATGTGGGAGTCCCGGTCGCCCCTGTCGGTGCGCTTATTCGCGCAAAGAACACACGGAAGTAGGTCACGTTGCCTGCGCAGCAGGCTACGTGACGCTGTCCATTGTCACGTGGCCCGCTACGCAGGCAACGTGGCCTACAAATAAATGCTCTACAATCAAACGTTTAGAGGATGTTCTGTGGGAGCGGATTCACTCCGCGAGCGCTTTCGCGGGATGAACCCGCTCCCAGCTTCGGTGCGCGAACCAGCGCACCGCCAGGGGCAACTTGTACTCCCTCCAAACACACCGAAAGTGACTGAAAAGAGATCATTTGTCCGCAAAGGACGCCAGGAAGAGCAAAACCAGCACACGATTCCGCAGCGGGCATCCAACCCTCCGCACAAACACCGCCTCCCGCTCTCTTTGCGTTCTATGCGTCTTTTGCGGACAAAAACAGTCGCCAGTCGCTGACGGTTTGAAGCGCGAAGTCGCGCACCGAAGCAGTGCGCCAGGGCCGCCCACGGGCGCCGCAAGCTCGGGACAAGCTCGCCCCGCGGACCGCGAAATTCGGCTCAATCCTTCGGCGGCGGCGGCGCCAGCACGGTGCGATTGCCATTGTGCTCGGGGGCGCTGACAATGCCGGCGGCCTCCATTTCCTCGATCAGGCGCGCGGCGCGGTTGTAGCCGATCTTCAGGCGCCGCTGAACGCCGGAGATCGACGCGCGGCGAGTCTCGGTGACGATGCGCACCGCCATGTCGTAGAGCTCATCGGCTTCGCCGTTGGCCTCTTCGGGCAGCCCGGTTTCGCCGACGATCCGACCATCGGCAAGTTCCTGGGTGTCGTCGAGGATGCCGTCCAGATAGACCGCCTTGCCGTGGGTTTCGCGCAGATAATTGACCACTCGATGCACTTCTTCATCGGACACGAAGGCGCCGTGCACGCGCTCGGTGGTGGCGGTACCGGGCGGCAGGTACAGCATGTCGCCGTTGCCGAGCAGGGTCTCGGCGCCGGACTGGTCGAGAATGGTGCGCGAATCGATCTTGCTGGACACCTGGAACGCCACCCGGGTCGGGATGTTGGCCTTGATCAGGCCAGTGATCACGTCCACCGACGGTCGCTGGGTCGCCAGGATCAGGTGTATGCCCGATGCGCGCGCCTTTTGCGCCAGCCGCGCGATCAGTTCTTCGACGCTCTTGCGGGCAACCATCATCATGTCGGCGAACTCGTCGATGATGACGACGATATGCGGCATGGTTTCGAGCGGCTTCGGGTGCTCGCCGGGCGCCGCGCGGGCGACGTTGAACAGCGGGTCCGGAATCGGCTGGCCCTGCTCGGTCGCGTCGCGCACCTTGCGGTTGTAACCGGCGAGATTGCGCACGCCGACCGCGGCCATCAGCTTGTAGCGGCGCTCCATCTCGGCCACGCACCAGCGCAGCGCGTTGGACGCCTCCTTCATGTCGGTGACCACCGGCGCCAGCAGGTGCGGAATGCCCTCGTAGACCGAGAGTTCCAGCATCTTCGGGTCGATCATGATCATGCGCACGTCTTTCGCGGTCGCCTTGTACAGCAGCGACAGGATCATCGCGTTGATCGCAACCGACTTGCCCGAACCTGTCGTGCCGGCGACCAGAAGGTGCGGCATCTTGCCGACATCAACCACCGTCGGCCGGCCTCCAATGTCCTTGCCCAGCGCCAGCGTCAGCGGCGAGGAGGCCTTGTCGTATTCCTTCGAGCGCAGGATTTCCGACAGGAACACCATTTCGCGATGCTGATTCGGAATCTCCAGGCCGACCACCGATTTGCCTGGAATCACGTCGACCACGCGCACGCTGACCACCGACAGGCCGCGAGCGATGTCCTTGTCCAGTGACGAAATCTGGCTGCCGCGAATGCCTGGCGCTGGATCCAGTTCGAAGCGCGTGATCACCGGCCCCGGATAGACGCCGACCACCCGCGCCTCGATGCGGAAGTCCTTGAGCTTCAACTCGACCTGGCGCGACAGCGCCTCCAGCGCTTCAGGCGAGTAGCCCTTGCCAGTGACACGGGCCTCATCCAGCAACGACAGCGGCGGCAACTCACCCGACGGCATGTTGTGGAACAGCGGGATCTGCAGTTCGCGCTCGGCACGCTCGCTCTTTTCCATCGCCGGCGCGGCGCTCTCGATCCTTACCGGTTCACGCTTCTTGCGCTTGACGGTTTCTTCCTTGCGCACCACTTCTCGTATCGCGCGCGCTTTCTGGCCCACACGCCAGTCGGCGAACTGCTGGCGCCAGACGCCGATGCGTTCGAACAGTGCCAACGTCAGCGCGCCGACCCTGTCCATTGCGCGGAACCACGACACCCCGGTGGCGAAGGTCGATCCGATCAGGAACAACACCAGCGCGAACACGGTCGTGCTGCCACGTCCGAAGCTGGAAAGCAGCAAGTCGCCGGCGGAACTGCCAAGCACACCACCAGCGCCCCCGGGCAGGCCATCCGGTCGCATCTGCGCGTGAGCGAGCACCGCGCCGCCGATCAGCGCCACCGTGAGTCCGACCATGCGCGTCAACGGCACCAGCGGATCGCCGACGGCCGGCCCATCGAGCGGATCGCGCAAGAAGCGCCACGCGTACCACATCAGCACCAGCGGCAGCAGGAATGCCATGCGCCCGATCAAATACAGCAGCAGGTCGGACAACCAGGCACCGGCGCGACCACCCCAGTTATGCACGACGGCACTCGAACCCGCGTGCGACCAACCAGGATCGCCGGCATCGAAGCTCGCCAGCGCCACCAGCAGATAGCCGGCAACCGGCACCAGCAACACAAAGGCGCTTTCGCGGATAGCCTTCTGGAATCGGTCGCGCCAGCCGAGCATCGCCACAGTCGTCGCCATTTCAGTTCTTGATCCCTTACGCGAAGTATCGCACGCAAGGTGTTCAGTCTATTCGAAAAGCGGCAAGTGGTGAGCGGTAAGTGGTAAGTGGCAGAAGCGGGCCCGAAGTGTGCTTGTGCTTTCTGTGGGAGCGGGTTCATCCCGCGAGCTCTTCGGTGATTGATGCGTAAGGCTCGCGGGATAAACCCGCTCCCACCAGAGCAAGCGCACTTGAATCCCTCGGCCCCGCCCCCTAGTTTGCTTGTCCTTAGCCAGATCTATCGCGCCGACCGCGCCCGGAGCACCCGATGAGCACCACCAAGCACTGCCGAGTCCTGATCCTGGGCTCCGGCCCGGCGGGTTATGCCGCAGCCGTCTACGCCGCGCGCGCCAACCTGAAGCCGGTAGTGATCACCGGCGTCGAAGCCGGTGGCCAGTTGATGACCACCACCGAGGTCGACAACTGGCCCGGCGATGTCCATGGGCTGACTGGCCCGGTGCTGATGGAACGCATGAAGGCGCATGCCGAGCGCTTCGAAACCGAGATCGTCTTCGACCACATCCACACCGCCGAACTCGGGCAGAAACCATTCAAGCTGATCGGCGATTCAGGCACTTACACCTGCGATGCGCTGATCATCGCCACCGGGGCCTCGGCCAAGTATCTGGGCATCGACAGCGAGACCGAATTCCGCGGCCGCGGTGTTTCCGCGTGCGCCACTTGCGACGGTTTCTTCTATCGCCAGCAGGATGTGGCCGTGATCGGCGGCGGCAACACCGCGGTCGAGGAAGCTTTGTACTTGTCGAACATCGCCCGCAAGGTCACCGTGGTCCATCGCCGCGAGAAGTTCCGCGCCGAGAAGATCCTGCAGGACAAGCTGTTCGCCAAGGCCAACATCGAAGTGATCTGGAACCATGCGGTCGACCAGGTGCTCGGCGACGACAGCGGGGTCACCGGCGTGCGCATCGCGCCGCGTGAAGGCGGTGCCACCCGCGACATCGCCGTGCAGGGGCTGTTCATCGCCATCGGCCACACGCCGAATACCGGCATCTTCCAGGGCCAGTTGGCGATGGAAAACGGCTATATCACGGTCAAGAGCGGCTATGCCGGCATGGCGACCATGACCAGCATCCCCGGCGTGTTCGCTGCCGGCGACGTCGCCGATCCGATCTACCGCCAGGCGATCACGTCCGCCGGCGCTGGCTGCATGGCTGCGCTGGATGCGGATCGCTATCTCGAGCAGCATCAGTGAGTTGGGAACAGTGAGTGTGTAGGTCATGTTGCCCGCAGGGCAACGTGACCTGCGAATCGAAGGATCTGGGGCTACGCTTGCGCGATGACTGCCCTCTCGCCCACCTCCGACCCGGCGCACCCCTCGTTGTGGGTGTTCGGCGCCACGTCGCCGGTGGGCAGCTACCTGCTGCCGTTGCTGCAGGCGCATCCATTGGGCGTGACCGCATTCACACGCGGGTTGCCGGCACCGTGGATGGAACAATTCCCACGGATCGACTGGTTGCAGTCTTCGCTGGCGAATGCGCCAGCCATCGGCACGGGCGTCACCCATGTCCTCAGCCTCGGCCCGTGCGACGCTTTCATCGACTGGCTGGCGCGGCAGGCGCCGAGTCCATCGCTGCGCCAGGTCATCGCCTTCGGATCGACCAGCGCCGATACCAAGATCGATTCCGCCTCCACCGAGGAGCGTGCGCTGGCGCAGAACCTGCGCGAGTCGGAGGCGCGCCTGGCCAACGAGTGCGCGCGCCTCGGCGCGGCGTGGACGCTGCTGCGACCGACGCTGATCTACGGTGGCGTCAACGACCTGGTGGCCCGGCTTGGCCGGATGGCCGCCCGCTGGCACGTCTATCCGCGACCGCTCGGCGCCATCGGAAAAGCCTTGCGACAGCCGGTGCACGCGGCCGACCTGGCCTCGGCGGTGATGGCGAGCATCGACAATCCGGCCGCATTCAACCGTCGATTCGACCTTGCGGGCCACGAAATGCTGTCGCTTGCAGCCCTGATTCGCCGCTCGGCTCAGGCCGGCGGTCGCCTGGCGCTGCCGCTGCCGCTGCCGGGCGGCCTGCTGTTGCGGCTCGCCGAATGGGTCGGCGCCTTTGCCAGCAGTTCCAGGCTCAGCGGCGCTGCCGCGACGCGCCTCGCGCGCGATCAGGTGTTCGACTACGCACCTGCCGTCAGAGCGCTCGGCTACGCCCCGCGCGACTTCGCACCCGACCGCGGATGATCCACAAGCGTCCGCGTCCGGAAGTCGACGACGCCGCATTGGCATCGCGCGGCGTAGCGTCTTCCACATCATGACGACAACGCCTGCGCCCATCGATGCCGATCTGCAACTGCGCATCCGCCATGGCGTGGCCGACATCGAGGCGCATGCGTGGGACGCACTGATCGGCGCCGACGACCAACCGTTCGTGCGCCATGCCTTCCTGTCGGCGCTGGAGCAGAGCGGCAGTCTGCAGCGCGAACTCGGCTGGTCGGCGATGCCCTTGCTGCTGTACCAGGGCGATCACCTGATCGCCGCCGCGCCGGGGTACCTGAAGAGCAACTCGCACGGCGAATTCGTGTTCGACTGGTCGTGGGCCGACGCCTATCGGCGCCACGGCTTCGACTACTACCCGAAACTGCTGATCGGCGTGCCTTATTCCCCGATCACCGGCCCGCGCCTGCTGGTGGGCGACGGCATCGACGCAGACCACCGCCGCGCACAACTGCGCGATGCGATCGCGAGTCTGGTCAATCAGTTGCGCATTTCGAGCGCGCACCTGAATTTCCTGAACGAGGACGATGCCGCCGCCGTCAGCCACGATCCCTGGCTGCCGCGTTTCGACTGGCAGTTCCACTTCCACAACCATGGCTACGGCGATTTCGAAACCCTGCTCGCCGAGTTCAACCACAAGAAGCGCAAGAACATCCGCCAGGAGCGTCGTCACGCGCACGCCTGCGGGGTCACGATCGATTGGGTCGATGGCGTGGACATGCGCGAAGCCGATCTCGACGAGTTGCACGCGCTGTACGTCGAGACCTTCGATCGCAAGGGCAACACCGCCGCACTGACGCGCAGCTTCTTCTCGATGATCCGCGAGCGCATGCCGGGCTCATTCCACGCCGCCGTCGCACGGCGCGGCGCGCGCATCGTTGCCGCGGCGATCTACTTCTCCTCGTCGACCACGCTGTACGGCCGTTACTGGGGCGCACGCGAAGATCTGTCGGGCATGCACTTCGAACTCTGCTACTACCAGGCGATCGAACACGTGCTGCGCCGCGGCCTGGCGCGCTGCGAGCCCGGCGCCCAGGGCGAACACAAGATCGCGCGCGGCTTCCTGCCGACGCGCACGCGCTCGGCGCACCTGATCGCGCACAGCGGATTCCGCTCGGCCATTCGCGGCGCCCTTGATCGCGAGGGACAGGCCTTGCGCGAATACCGCGCCGAGCTGGAAGCGCATTCGCCGTTCAGAGCGAAAGTGATTTTGTAGGAGCGACGTGTACGTCGCGAACGCAGGAGTGTGTTTTCGGTCTGAAAAGTACGCAAAGAAAGCAAAGAACGCAAAGAGAGCAGGAAGCGGACGTTCTGCAGAGGCCAGATTTCCCGTTGCCGAATCACTTGCTGGCTTTGCTCTTCTTTGCGTCCTTTGCGTCCTTTGCGGATAAACGCTATTCTTTCAGTCACTTACGATATATTTGGAGAGCGCGGGTTTATCCAGCGAGAGCTCTCGCGGAGTAAATCCGCTCCCACATGAAGATCAATGCAGGTTCGGTGACACGTCGCTCCTACACCAACGCGAGAGCCTGCTCCAGGTCGGCGATCAGGTCTTCAGGCTCCTCCAGCCCGATCGACAGCCGAATCAGATTCCACGGCATACCCGTACGATTCGACTCTGCGTTGCCGTCCTTGATCACGACCGCCAGCGGCCAGATGAGCGACTCGTGCCCGCCCCAGGACACGGCCATCAGGAACAACTTCAGGTGATCGCAGAAGCGCTCGATGCCGGCGACATCGTCAGCCCGCACCTCGATCGAAAGGATGCCCGAACCGCCTTTCATCTGCCGCTGCGCGAGTTCGCGCTGCGGATCGCTGCGGCTGCCGGGGTAGTAGACACGCGCGACCTTGGGATGCCGTTCCAGCCAGTCGACGATGCGCGCCGTGCTCGCGGCGATGCGTTGCATGCGCACTGCCAGCGTGCGCAGCCCGCGCAGCATCAGCCAGGCCTCGAATGGCCCGATGATCGCGCCGAAAGTCATGTAGGGGCCGCGGAAGATGTTGCGGATGTGCTCGGTTCGACCACAGACCACGCCGGCGACAACGTCGCTGTGGCCATTCAAATACTTGGTGGCCGAGTGCATGACGAGGTCGATGCCGAGATCGGCCGGCTTCTGCAGCAGCGGGCTGGCATAACTGTTGTCGCACAACGTCAGGATCCCGCGCGCCTGCGCCAGCCGGGCGACGGCAGCGAGATCCTGCAGTTCCAGCGTCAGCGAATTCGGGCTTTCGAGCACGATCATGCGGGTGCGCCCGGTCAGCGCAGACTCGATCGCTTGCAGATCGCTGCCATCAACGAAACTGACGTCGACGCCGAAACGCGGCAGCCAATCGCGCACCAGAACGCGGGTCCACGCGTAGGGCTTCTGCACGCAAACGACATGGTCGCCGGCGCGGACGAACGCGAGCACTGCGGCTGCCATGGCGGCGGCGCCGGAGCCGAATACCAGCGCATCCTCAGTACCCTCGAGCGCCGCAAGCTTGCGCCGGAGGATCTCCACCGTCGGGTTGTTGCCGCGCGTATAGAACGCGTTCGCCAACTCGTCCTGCCCGACGGCGCGCATGGCTGCGACCGTCGGGAAGGCAAAATTGCTGGTTTCGAAGATCGGTGGCGTCACCGCACCCCGATATTGCTCACGGTCCTCGGCCAGGTGGTTGAGGATGAAGCTCAGGGAGTGTTCGTCGGCCATGCGTGCGGAAAGTTCTGTCGGTCAACACCCAAGACTGACCGGCATGCGGGTGCGGTGCAAGTTGCCGCCAAAGGCAATCTATCGCGACGTGCACGCCGCTCTCACCGAACATAACGCAAGTCGTTGAAGGAAGAGATTTGTCCGCAAAGGACGCAAAGAACGCAAAGAGAGCAAAGAAGCTAATGGTTGGTGTTCTGCTGGCTTCGCTTTCCTTTGCGTCCTTTGCGTCCTTTGCGTCCTTTGCGTCCTTTGCGTCCTTT
>ERZ761602.582-NODE-582-length-76516-cov-6.262251_pt1 | contig 76516 bp, 70 predicted proteins | sample MGYA00512165_ERZ761602 | MGnify/ENA primary metagenome ERZ761602 (study PRJEB28899, sample SAMN02445085) | bioreactor sludge metagenome | biome: EBPR sludge; isolation source: Thorneside wastewater treatment plant | place: Australia: Brisbane, Thorneside Wastewater...
CGCTCCACGCCCGCGTCCTGCTGCCGCAGCGCGAATGGCTCTATGAACGCTGCGACCGGCGCTTTGCGCTGATGCTGGCGAACGGCGCGATTGCCGAAGTCGAGCGGCTGCTGGCCCGCCACCTCGACCCGGCCCTCCCCGTCATGCGCGCCATCGGCGTGCCGGAACTGGCCGCGCTGTTGGCCGGGGAAATCACCGCTGCAGAGGCTGAAACCCGCGGCGCGCAGGCCACCCGCAACTATGCCAAGCGGCAATATACCTGGTTCCGCAACCAGCCACCGCCGGAATGGCAGCGGATCGAGTCATTAGATTACGACACAGAGGCCCTGTTTGCATCATTGTTGCGCGATTAGGGGTTGACGCGTTATTTCCTAAGCACTAGGGCAGCAACCAAGATCTGCGCTTGCGCATTGTCCCCGAGTTGGAGAGGAGACCCGGCACAGCCCCCTGTGCCGGGTCGGTCCTTTAAGGGGACAAGGCCGTTTTCGGGCGCCCGGGGAGTGGAAGGATTTGCAAGTGAGCGAGGAGCGCAGCGGCGCCAGCATCCTGGTTGAAAGCCTGGTCGCGCAGGGCGTCGAATTCGTCTTCGGCTATCCCGGCGGCGCGGTGCTGCCGATTTACGATGCCCTGTTCGGCGATGCCCGGATCCGCCACATCCTGGTCCGGCACGAAGCCGGCGCGGCCCACGCCGCCGAAGGCTATGCCCGCTCCACCGGCAAGCCCGGCGTGGTGCTGGTCACTTCCGGCCCCGGCGCGACCAATGCCGTCACCGGGATTGCCGATGCCTTCATGGATTCGATTCCGCTGGTGGTGATCACCGGCCAGGTGCCGACCGGGCTGATCGGATCGGACGCGTTCCAGGAAGCCGATACCGTCGGCATCACCCGCCACTGCACCAAGCACAATTACCTGGTGAAGGACCCGTCGGAACTGGCCGCGATTGTCGACGAGGCATTCCAGATCGCCACCACCGGCCGCCCCGGCCCGGTCGTGATCGACATTCCCAAGGACGTGCAGATCGCGCTGGCCAGCTGGACCGCCGGCCCGCCGCAGCGTCCGATCCGCTATAACCCGCCCACCACCGGGGCAAGCCGCGACATCGCCCGCGCGATCGAGCTGCTGGCCAATGCCAAGGCGCCGATCTTCTACACCGGCGGCGGGGTGATCAATTCCGGCCCGCGCGCGGCAGAGCTGCTGCGTGAACTGCAGGAAAAGACCGGCGCGCCGCTGACCTCCACGCTGATGGGCCTGGGCGCGTTCCCGGCCGATCATCCGGACTGGCTGGGCATGCTGGGCATGCACGGCACCTATGAAGCCAACATGGCGATGAACCGGGCCGACCTGATCGTTGCCATCGGCGCGCGGTTTGACGACCGGGTGACCGGGCGGCTCGATGCCTTCTCGCCCCATTCGACCAAGATCCACATCGATATCGACCGCGCCTCGATCAACAAGACCGTGCCGGTCGATCTGCCGATCCTGGGCGACTGTGCGCTGGTGCTGGAACAGCTGATCGAAGCCTGGGGCAGCCGCAAGGCGCAGGACCTGACCGAGTGGAAGGCCCGGATCGACGGCTGGCGCGCGCGCAAGAGCCTGGCCTATCCGGTCAACAAGCACGCGATCATGCCGCAGTTGGCGATCGAGCGGCTGTTCGAACTGACCCGGGCGAAGGACCCGATCATCGCCACCGAAGTGGGCCAGCACCAGATGTGGGCGGCGCAGTACTTTCACTTCTTCGGGCCGAACAAGTGGCTGACCTCGGGCGGGCTTGGCACCATGGGCTATGGCCTGCCCGCCGCGATCGGCGCGCAGCTGGGCAATCCCGACAGCCTGGTGATCGACATTGCCGGCGATGCCTCGATCCAGATGAACATCCAGGAACTCGGCACCGCCACCCAGTTCCGCCTGCCGGTCAAGGTCTTCGTGCTCAACAACGAGTGGATGGGCATGGTCCGCCAGTGGCAGGAACTGACCTATGAAAGCCGCTATTCGGAAAGCTATTCCGACAGCCTGCCCGATTTCGTGAAGCTGGCCGAGGCTTATGGCTGGAAGGGCATCCGCATCGAAAGCGAGGCCGACCTTGACGCCGGGATCCAGGCGATGATCGACCATCCGGGGCCGGTGATCGTCGATTGCCTGGTCGCCAAGGAAGCCAACTGCTTCCCGATGATCCCCTCGGGCGCGGCCCATACCGACATGATCCTGTACGGCGACGAAGTGGCCGGCACGATGGACGATGCGGCGAAGGCACTGGTGTAACCCATGATGAAGATCAAGCACGAAGCCTCGGAACGCCACGTTCTGACCATCACCGTCGATAACGAGGCGGGAATCCTGGCGAAGATCGCCGGGCTGTTCACCGCGCGCGGCTACAACATCGACAGCCTGACCGTGGCCGACATTACCGAGAACCATTCGGTCAGCCGGATTACCATCGTCACCCACGGTCCGCCGGCGGTGATCGACCAGATCCACGCCCAGCTGGACCGGCTGGTCCCGGTCCACAAGGTGGTGGACCTGACCGAGGCCGGCCCCCACGTCGAACGCGAACTGGCGCTGGTCAAGGTGGCCGGCACGGGTGACGCGCGGGTCGAGGCGCTGCGACTGGCCGACGTGTTCCGCGCCAAGGTAGTCGATACCACCACCAGCAGTTTCGTGTTCGAACTGACCGGCACGCCGGACAAGATCGACCGCTTCGTCAGCCTGATGCGCGAGCTGGGGCTGGTCGAAGTGGGCCGCACCGGCGTGGTCGGCATGATGCGCGGGGCCGAAGCGGCTTAGCGAACCAGTTTTTCAATCACCGTGTCATCCCCGCGCAGGCGGGGATCCATGGTGCAAGGTCAGTCCATGGGTTCCCGCTTTCGCGGGAATGACAAGTTAGGAACGGAAGCGACAATGAAGGTTTACTACGACGCCGATTGCGACCTGAACCTGGTCACGGGCAAGAAGATCGCCGTGCTTGGCTATGGCAGCCAGGGCCACGCCCACGCGCAGAACCTGCGCGACAGCGGGGTGAAGGAAGTGGCGATCGCGCTGCGTCCGGGTTCGGCCAGCGCCAAGAAGGCCGAAGCCGCCGGCTTCAAGGTCCTCGCCAATGCCGAAGCGGCCAAGTGGGCCGACATCGTGATGATCCTGGCCCCTGACGAGCATCAGGCGGCGATCTGGGAAAACGACCTCAAGGGCAACATGCGCCCCGGTTCGGCCCTGGCCTTTGCCCACGGCCTCAACATCCACTTCGGCCTGATCGAAGCCCCGGCCGATATCGACGTGATCATGATCGCGCCGAAGGGTCCGGGCCACACCGTGCGCAGCGAATACCAGCGCGGCGGCGGCGTGCCGTGCCTGATCGCGGTCCACCAGGACGCCACCGGCAATGCCCATGACGTGGCCCTGGCCTATGCCAGCGGCGTCGGCGGCGGCCGCAGCGGCATCATCGAAACCAACTTCAAGGAAGAGTGCGAAACCGACCTGTTCGGCGAGCAGGCCGTGCTGTGCGGCGGGATCACCCACCTGATCCAGGCCGGGTTCGAAACCCTGGTCGAAGCCGGTTACGCCCCGGAAATGGCCTATTTCGAGTGCCTGCACGAAACCAAGCTGATCGTCGACCTGCTCTATGAAGGCGGCATCGCCAACATGCGCTACTCGATCTCCAACACCGCCGAATACGGCGACATCACCACCGGTCCGCGGATCATCACCGCCGAAACCAAGGCCGAGATGAAGCGCGTGCTGGCCGACATCCAGTCGGGCCGGTTCGTGAAGAACTTCGTGCTCGACAACCGCGCCGGTCAGCCGGAGCTGAAGGCCGCCCGCAAGGCCGCCGAAGCCCACCAGATCGAAAAGACCGGCAGCCAGCTGCGCGCGATGATGCCGTGGATCGGCAAGAACAAGCTGGTCGATCAGGAAAAGAACTGATCCTTCAGCCAGCTTGACTGGAACGACATTGGGGGGTTCCTTCGGCAGCGAAGGAGCCCCCTGATGATTCAGCGTATCGCCATTGCCGCAACTGCCCTTGCCCTGGCCGGAGCCAGCGCCCTTACCGCCGCGCCGCCGGTGCCGGGCTCGCCCGATCCGGCGCGGGTCACGGCCGGAACCTACAAGGCCGATCCGCTGCACACCCTGGTCGGCTGGAAAGTCAGCCACCTCGGCTTCAACGACTATTTCGGGATTTTCGGTTCGATCAGCGGCACGCTGGTGCTGGATCCGGCCAACCTTTCGGCCGCGCAGGTTTCGGTCCGCATCCCGGTGCGCAAGGTGACGACCGCCAGCGAAGGGCTGACCGGCCATCTGCTGCGCAATCCCAAAGGCGGCGGGAAGCCCGACTACTTCGGCGCGAAGCCGGCCGATGCGCTGTTCGTATCCACCAAGGTCACTCCGGCGGGCGATGGCCGCACCGCCACGATCGACGGGAACCTGACGCTCAACGGCCGGACCCGCCCGGTGTCCATTTCCGCCAGCTTTGCCGGAGCGGGCAAGAATCCGCTGAACGGCAAGGAAACCGTCGGCTTCCACGGCACCACCGTGATCGCGCGGTCGCAATGGGGCCTCGATGGCGACGTGCCGCTGGTGGGCGACGAAGTCGTCCTGACGATCACTGCGGCGTTCGAGAAGTAGCCTAGCGCAGCTTGCCGAAGGCGGTGCGCAGTTCGGAGACGAAAGCCTCGGGCTGCTCCCAGGCGGCGAAATGCCCGCCCTTGTCCATGTCGCCCCAATGGATCAGGTCGGTATAATTCCGCTCGGCCCACTTGCGTGGGGTCGGCAGGATTTCCCTGGGGAAGGCGCTGACCGCAACCGGCAGCTCGATCGGCTGCGGGGCGAAGGAACCGAAGCTTTCCCAGTACAGCCGCGCCGATGACGCGCCATTGGCAGGCAGCCAGTAGAGCATGATGTTGTCGAGGATCTGGTCCCGGCTGAGCGCGTCGTAGGGCGATCCGGCGTTGTCGGTCCAGGCCCACATCTTCTCGAAGATCCAGCCGGCGAGGCCCACCGGACTGTCGACCAACCCGTACCCGACCGTCTGCGGGCGGGTGCGCTGCTGGGTGGAATAGCCCGAATCCCAGTCCTGATAATGCTTCAGCGCGCCCAGCGCTTTCAGCTCTGCCGGGGTGGGATTGGCCAGGTCTTCCGGTTCCGGCCGGCCGATCGGCATGTTGAGGTGGATGCCGGCGCAGCCCGCCACCTTCTGCACGGCGATCGCGGTGGTGACCGCACTGCCCCAGTCGCCGCCCTGGGCGACCCAGCGCGAATAGCCCAGCCGGGCCATCAGTTCGCCCCAGGCGCGGCCGATCTTTTCCACGCCCCAGCCGGTCACCGCGGGCTTGCAGGAAAAGCCGAAGCCGGGCAGCGAAGGCAGGACGAGATCGAAGGCCTGGGCCTGATCGGCCGGGTTCACCAGCCCTTCGATCACGCCCATGAATTCGATCACCGAGCCCGGCCAGCCATGGGTCATGATCAGCGGCATGGCCCCGGGATGCTGCGAGCGGATGTGGAGGAAATGGATTTCCACCCCGTCGATCACGGTCTTGAACTGGCCCAGCGCATTCAGACGCCCTTCACAGCGCCGCCAGTCATAGCCATTGCGCCAATAGGCAACGAGTTCCTGCAAGGCGGCGAGCGGCGTGCCCTGCGACCAGTCGTCCACCGGTTCTTTCTCGGGCCAGCGGGTGCGGTCCAGCCGCTCGTTCAGATCGTCGATCTGGCTTTGCGGGATGGCCAGAGTGAACGGCTCGATTGCGGACATGTCAGGCTCCCGTCGCGGCTTTCGATGCGGCTTCCACCTTGCCGCGCTCCATCATGGTCATGGTGCTGGTCGCCTTGGCCAGCAGGGTGCCATTGGCATCCTTCAGCGCGCCTTCGTAGAACGCGGTGCGGCGGCCGTGCTTGATCGCCCAGCCTTCCGCAAAGACCGTGCCGGGGCGCGCGGGGGCGAAGAAGCTGACTTTCAGTTCCAGCGTCATCGGCACCACATCGTCGCCGACCATGGCAATCGCGGCATGGGCCATGGCCGCATCGATCCAGCCGGTGACGAAGCCGCCCTGCACCACCCCGCCGGAATGGCACTGGCTGGCCTTCGCTTCATACTCCAGCACGGCGCGGCCATCGGGGTTCATCTCGACGATGCGGACCAGGCCCATCGTCTCATACAGGCTGTCCACGCTCATCAGATCAGTGCCGAATAGATCAGGGTCTTGAGCTCGCGCCGGATCGGATAGGTGCTGCTGGGCGACAGCTGGGTCATGAACACCATGTGCACCTTCTCCACCGGATCGACGAAGAACGCGGTGGAGAACATGCCGCCCCAGTAATATTCGCCCGCCGAGCCCTGGATCAGGTTGGCGGCGGGATCGATGTTGACCGCAAAGCCCAGGCCGAACCCGACCCCGGCGTTGGTCGCCTCGCTGAACAGCGACTGCGACCAGCTGGCCAGGTCGCCGTTGCCGGGCAGGTGGTTCATGGTCATCAGCTCCAGCGTCTTGCGGCCGATGATCCGTTCCCCTTCCAGCTCGCCTCCGTTCAGCAGCATCTGGCAGAAGCGGTGATAATCGAGCGCGGTGGAAACCAGCCCGCCCCCGCCCGAAAGCTGGCGCGGCATCCGGCTCCACGCGCTTTCCGCCCCGCGATCGTACATCACCCGGCCCTTGCCGGGGACGAAGGTATAGCAATCGGTCAGCCGGTCGGTCTTGCCTTCCGGCACGGCAAAGAAAGTGTCGTCCATCTTGAGCGGCTGGAAGATCCGGCTGGCAAAGAACTGGTCGAGGCTCTGGCCCGACAGGCGCTGCACGCAGGCGCCGAGCACGTCGGTGGAAACCGAATAGTTCCACGCCGTCCCCGGCGAGAACTCCAGCGGGATCCGCCCCAGCGCGGCGACGAATTCATCGAGATCGAGATTGCCGTGCCAGTTCTCCAGCTTCCCTTCACGGTAAGCGGCGTCCATGTTGGAACGGTTCTGGAAGCTGTAGGTCAGGCCCGAGGTGTGGCGCAGCAGATCGACCATCTGCATCGGCCGCTCGCAAGGCTTGGTCAGGAACGGCACGCCCGCCCCGCCGCCGTTATAGACCCCCAGGTTCTTGAATTCCGGCAGTACGTGGTGGACCGGCGTGTCGAGCGCGACCTTGCCTTCCTCGACCAGCATCATGAAGGCCACCGAAGTGATCGGCTTGGTCATGCTGGCGATGCGGAACAGCGATCCTTCGTCGATCGTCTTGCCGCCTTCGCGGGCCGGCCCCTGCGAGGAGAAATGCGCGATCTCGCCATCCCGCGCGATCAGCACCTGGGCATGGGGCAGCAGGCCCGTATCGAGGTAGCGTTCCTTGATGAAGGCATCGAGCCGGGCAAGGCGGGCGGGATCGAACTTTCCGGATGCGGACGAGATATGGGCCATGGGGCTCCGTTCCAATCAGTTGCAGTTTCGCACCGGTTATTGCCGCTGCATGGCCCCGGGGCAAGCGGGAAGCGGCCACTTATCCCGCCGCAATCACCCCTTCGCGCAGCAGGGCGCGGGCCGTGCCGGCGGTCAGTTCCAGCATCTCGTGGATTGCGCCGCGGATCGGCGGAGACAAGACCAGCCGCCGCGCGGTGCGCAAGCCGCCCTCCCATTCCAGCAGGTGGCCGCTCTCGACCAGGGCATTGGTCCGCCGCCGCACCGTTTCGCGCGGCAGGCCGGTCGCCCGCGCCACCGCCCGGCGCGAGACGGGAATGATCCGTTCCTGCTCGACCAGCGCGGTCGAAACCGCCAGCCCCTCGGCATCGGGGGTGCGCAGCATCCGCTGGACATTGCCCAGCGCCACGGTCAGCACGATCAGCACGTCCTCATGCCCCAGGCCGAAGGCCCGCCGCAGCGCGGCTGATGTCGCCAGAAACTGGTTGGCGACCAGAAAGCCCGACAGCCGCAGCTTGGCATCGGCCGCTTCCGAATTGACTGCCAACATGGCCCGTTCTCCAATGGCGACCCATTTCGGGTCGGGACTCGCTAGCATGGCACCGCCGCCTTTGTCATTCTCTCCTCATCGGCAGGCGCAAGGGCGCCGCCCGGCGGGAGAAGACGAATGGCCTGGACGGAAACCCAGCTTGGCCCGGTGATCGGCAGCGAAGTCACCGGGATCGATCTCAACAACCTTGACGATGCATTGGTAGCCCAATTGCGCGAGCGGCTGGCCGAGCGGATGGTGCTGGTGATCCGCGACCAGAAGCTGGACCGCGATGCCCACAAGGCGGTGGCCCGCCTGTTCGGCACGGGAGAGCTGCACCGCCACGCGCTCAACAAGGCGCGCGGCGGCGATGACGAGGAAGTCTATCCGGTCCGCACCAACGCGGAGTCGAAAATGACCGCGGGCGAAGGCTGGCACACCGATGTCTCGTGCGATCCGGCGCCGATCGCCGCCAGCCTGCTCTACATGCACCAGTGCCCGGCCGGCGGCGGCGGGGATACGGTCTACTCCAGCATGATCGAATGCTATGAGCGGCTGTCCCCGCCGATCAAGGAACTGGCGGAACAGCTGAAGGCCACGCACGACGGGGCCTTTCCCTATCGCCAGATCTACGGGATCGAACCCGAAGGCATGGCCTATAACCGCACGGTCCATCCGGTGGTGATCCGCCATCCGGTGACCGGCAAGAAGCTGCTGTGGGTCAACCGCGGCTTCACCACCGGGATCAAGGGCCTCAATCATGTCGAGAACCGGCACCTGCTGGAGCTGTTCTTTCAGCATATCGAAAGCACCCTGACCGCGCAGTGCCGGGTGCGCTGGGAAGACGGCACGCTGACCATCTGGGACAACATGGCGACCCAGCACCACGCGGTGTGGGATTACTTCCCCAACAGCCGCTATGGCGAGCGCGTCTCGGTCGTCGGCCCGGTGCTGGCGGGATAGCGCGGGATCGGATAGGGCGCGGGCGATGAGCACCCAAGCCCTGCCGATCAAGGTTGCCGCCCTCTATCGCTTCACGCCGCTGGACGGCCTGCCCGAGCTGCGCGCGCAGCTGCTGGACCTGTGCCGGGCGGAAGGCATTCGCGGCACGCTGCTGCTGGCGCGCGAGGGGATCAACGGCACCATCGCCGGGCCGGATGCAGCGCTGAACCGGGTGGTGGAGCAGATCCGCACCCTGCCCGGCTGCGCGGAGATCGAGGTCAAATGGTCCCGCGCCCCGGCCCCGCCGTTCCAGCGGATGAAAGTGCGCTTGAAGCGCGAGATCGTGACCATGGGCCAGCCCGACATCGATCCGCTGCAAGGCACCGGGCATTACCTGAACCCGGCCGAGTGGAACGCGCTGATCGCCGATCCCGACACGGTGGTGATCGACACCCGCAACGCCTATGAGATCGAGGCCGGAACTTTCGCCCGCGCGATCGATCCCGGCACGCGGTCTTTCCGCGAGTTTCCGGGCTGGTTCCGCGCCCACCGCGCCGAACTGCTGGGCGATGGCAAGCGCAAGGTGGCGATGTTTTGCACTGGCGGCATCCGCTGCGAAAAGAGCACCGCCTTCCTCAAGGCCGAAGGGGTGGACGAAGTCTATCACCTCAAGGGCGGGATCCTGAAGTACCTCGAAGACATGCCGGAGGAGCACAGCCTGTGGCAGGGCGAATGCTTCGTTTTCGATGAACGGGTCACCGTCGGCCACGGCCTGGCGCCGGGATCCTTCACCATGTGCCATGGCTGCGGCCGGCCGGTGAAGCAGGATCAAGTTTGCCCGGATTGCGATCCGAGCCGCTAACCCCCTTTACAGCGCGGATTCCTGCGGCCATAGGCTGCGGCCATGTTCTCGCCGCTTGGCCTTACCCTGCGACTTATCCGCCCTTGGGCGTGAGCTGGCGTGCGCTCTTGCGGCACGCAGCGCCGCTCAAGGGGACCTGAACCGCCAAACGTCGCAGTGCCAATCAGAGTTTAGACCATGACCATGCTCAAGAACCCGGGCGTCAAGTACCGCCCCTTCCCGCCGATCAACCTGCCCGATCGCCAGTGGCCCAGCCGCCAGATCACCAAGGCCCCGCGCTGGCTTTCCACCGACCTGCGCGATGGCAACCAGGCGCTGATCGATCCGATGGGCGCGGAAAAGAAGATGCGGTTCTTCGACCTGCTGCTGAAAGTCGGCTGCAAGGAGATCGAGGTCGGCTTTCCGGCATCCGGCGCGACCGATTTCGATTTCATCAGCGGGCTGGTGCGCGGCGACAAGATCCCGGAGGACGTTGCCGTGCAGGTCCTCACCCAGTCGCGCCGCGATCTGATCGAGACCAGCTTTGCCAGCCTGGAAGGCGCGAAGACGGCGATCGTCCACCTCTACAACGCCGTATCGCCGGTGTGGCGCAAGGTCGTGTTCGGCATGACCAAGGACGAGATCAAGCAGATCGCGATCGAGGGCGCCAAGGTCCTGCGGGATCAGGCGGCCAAGTATCACGGCACCGACTGGGTGTTCGAATACAGCCCGGAAACCTTCTCGACCGCCGAAGTCGAATACTCGGTAGAGGTCTGCGCCGCGGTGATGGACGTGCTGCAGCCGACGCCGGAAAAGCCGATCATCTTCAACCTGCCCGCCACGGTCGAATGCGCGACGCCCAACGTCTATGCCGATCAGGTCGAGCTGTTCGGGCGGCTGATCCCCAACCGCGACAGCGTGGTGATCTCGCTCCACACCCATAACGACCGCGGCACGGGCATTGCCGCGGCCGAACTCGGCCTGATGGCCGGCGGCGACCGGGTGGAAGGCTGCCTGTTCGGCAATGGCGAGCGCACCGGCAACTGCGATCTCGTGACCGTCGCGCTCAACATGTATACGCAGGGTGTTGATCCGCAGCTGGATTTCTCGAACATCGACGAGATCGCCAAGACGGTGGAATACTGCAACCAGCTGCCGATCCATCCGCGCCACCCCTATGTCGGCGAACTGGTCTACACCTCGTTTTCGGGCAGCCACCAGGACGCGATCAAGAAGGGCTTCGCCGCGCGCGAGAAGCAGAACGACGAGCTTTGGGAAATGCCCTATCTGCCGATCGATCCGGCCGACCTCGGCCGCGATTATGAGGCGGTGATCCGGGTCAATTCCCAGTCCGGCAAGGGCGGTTTCGCCTGGGTGCTGGAACAGGACCAGGGCCTGAAACTGCCCAAGAAGATGCAGGCGCACTTCTCCAAGCACGTTCAGGAACTGGCCGACGAAGTGGGCCGCGAACTGTTTGCCGAGGATATCTGGACCGTGTTCCAGAAGACCTATCACCTCAACACCCCGCAGCATTTCCAGCTGCTGGACTATGAGGAAACCCGCGCCGCCGACGGCACCCGCCTGTTCGCCGGCAAGATCGCGGTGGACGATCAGGAACAGTCCGTCTCCGGGCGCGGCAACGGCCTGATCAGCTCGGTCGTGGCAACGATCGGTGAAACCTTCGGCGTGGCGCTGGAAGTGCGGGACTATGCCGAGCACGCCATGACCGCCGGGTCGGACGCGCGCGCCGCGGCCTATGTCGAATGCACCGGCCCAGACGGCAAGACCGTGTGGGGCGTGGGCATCGACGAGGACGTCGCCACGGCCTCGGTCCGTGCTGTACTCAGCGCGGCCAACGCGGCGGCGGCCAAGGCCTAGTCGGGCGTCAGCACCATCTTGAGCGCCCCGGCCTCGCGCGCCTCGAACAGACGGTAGGCCTCCGCCCCTTCGCTCAGCGGCAGGCGGTGGCTGACGTACTTTTCGGGGCGCAGTCGGCCCGACCGGACCAGCGGGAACAGCGCCGGCAGCTCTTCCGGAACCGAGCAGGTGCCGACCCGGAAGGTCAGACCGGCGGCAAAGGCGCGTTCCAGCGGGAAGGCGAAGCGGCGGCTCTGCTGGACTCCGATCACCGACACGGTCCCGCGCGGACGGACCAGCCGCAGGGCGAAGTCGACGGTCGCATCGCTGCCAACCACTTCGACCGCGCAATCGAGCTTGCGGCCCTTGGTGTCCTCTTTGATCCGCTCCAGCGCTTCGTCCGGGTGAAGCGCGATGGCGCCCGATGCCTCGGCCAGGGCGCGGCGCTCCGGGATCGGATCGATCGCATAGACCACATGCGCGCCCATCACGAAGGCGCTGTCGACCGCCATCAGCCCGATCGGGCCAAGCCCGATCACCGCGACGCTGGATCCGGGCCGGATATCGGCATTGCGCGCCCCGAACCAGGCGGTGGCGAGCGCATCGGTCATCATCAGCGCCTGGTCCATGGTAACGCCATCGGGCACCGGCACAGCGTTCATGTCGGCGGCAGGTACCCGCACGGCTTCGGCCTGCGAGCCTTGCAGCTTCGCCGACAGGCCATAGCAGCCGCTCTGCCCGTATTCGCAGGTGTTGACCACGCCCGACAGGCAGGACCGGCACTGCCCGCAGCCGACTGCGGCGGGCAGCATCACCTTGTCACCCACTTTCAGCCGCTGGACGGCACGGCCGACCTCGACCACTTCGCCCACCGCCTCGTGCCCGACGCAGAACCCGGTGTCCTCGGAAAAGCCGTGGCCGTGGTAGATGTGCAGGTCCGATCCGCAGATCGAGCAAGCGGTGACCTTGACCACCGCGTCCCGGTCGGACTGCGGGGTGGGATCGTCCATCGTTTCATAGCGCACATCGCGCGCGCCGTAATACCGCAGGGCCTTCATCGCCGGTCCTTCCTCAATAGATCGTGTAGCCGCCGTCGATGACGATCGAATCGCCGGTGTGGTGCCGCGCGCCGCGGCTGGCGAGGTAGACGGCGATGGCGGCAAAGTCCGATCCGTCCAGCCAGTCGCCGGTCGGCACCCGGCCGATCACCGCTTGGTTGAACTTGTCCCAGCTCTGCAGCCGCTCGGTCAGGCCGGAACGGGTCCACCCGGGCAGGACGCTGTTGGCGGTGATGCCATAGCGCGCCAGTTCCACCGCCATGCCCCGCACCATCGCGCAGACCGCGCCCTTGGTGGCGCCGTAATGCTCGTTGCGGGCCGCGCCATGGATCGCCGAGGTCGAGGAGATCGCCACCAGCGAGCCGCCACTGTCGCCCGCCTCGTGCCGCGCGATCATGTGCCGCGCCGCTTCGCGCAAGGTGAACAGCACGCCGTGGACGTTGATCGCCTCGATCCGCTGGAGATCCTCCTGCGAGATATCGAACAGGCTGCTGCGCGGGATCGAGATCCCGGCATTGGCGATCGCCTGGTCGAGCCGCCCGAACTCCGCGACGATTTCGGCAATCCCCGCCGCCACCGCCGCTTCATCGGAAACGTCCACCTGCGCCTCGCGCACTTCGCCGCCATGGCTGCGCAGCCGCTCGGCCGCTTCGGCATTGCGCGCGGCATTGGTGCCCCAGATGACCACGCTGGCGCCGTGCTGAGCCAGCCCTTCGGCCATGCCGAGGCCAATGCCGCTGTTGCCGCCGGTGACCAGCGCCACCTTGCCGGTCAAATCGAACAGGGAAGCCATGGCCGCCCTACCGCTCGTTCATCGCGACATATTCCTTGATCTTCTGCTTGCCGAGCTGGCTCATGTGGACCTCGTCCGGGCCATCGGCGATGCGCACGAAGCGGTTGAGCGTGAAGAACCGGGCAATCGGCGTGTCATCCGAAACGCCCATCCCGCCATGCACCTGGATCGCGCGGTCGCAGACGGTCTGCGCCATCTGCGGGGCCACCACCTTGATCGCGGCGATCAGGTCCTTGGCGACCTTGTTGCCATAGCGGTCCATCGCGTCGGCCGCCTTCAGGGTCAGCAGTCGCGACATCTCGACCTCGCAGAAGCTGCGCGCGACATCCTGGCGGATGCTCGACTGATCGGCCAGCTTCTTGCCGAAGGCCACGCGCTCGTCGGCGCGGCGGGCCATGATTTCCAGCGCGCGCTGAGCCTGCCCGATCGAGCGCATGCAGTGATGGATCCGGCCCGGCCCAAGCCGCCCCTGCGCGATCTCGAACCCGCGCCCTTCGCCCAGGATCAGATTCTCCTTGGGCACGCGGACATTTTCGAACCGCAGTTCGCACTCCCCGCCCGGCGAGTTGTGGCTGCCGAACACGGTCAGATGGCGCACGATGGTGATCCCGGGGGTGTCCGGTTCAACCAGGATCTGCGAATGCTGGGCATGGCGCGGGGCATTGAAATCGGTCTTGCCCATCACGATCCAGATCGTACAGCGCGGATGCATCGCGTTGGAAATCCACCACTTGCGCCCATTCAGCACATAGTGATCGCCATCGGGGGTGATCGACAGTTCCAGATTGGTCGCATCGGACGAGGCCACCTGCGGCTCGGTCATGACATAGGCCGAGCGGATTTCCCCGGCCAGCAGCGGCTTCAGCCACCTTTCCTGCTGCTCAGGGCTGCCGAACTTGGCGAGCACTTCCATGTTGCCGGTATCGGGGGCCGAGCAATTGAACACCTGGCTGGCCCACGGCACCCGGCCCATCAGTTCGGCCAGCGGGGCATATTCCAGATTGGTCAGGCCGGGCGAGAACTCGCCATATTCGTGCGGCAGGAACAGGTTCCACAGGCCCAGCGCGCGGGCCTTGTCCTTCAGGGCTTCCATGCCCGGCCATTCCTGCCAGATGTTGGCCGGATCGGTGACGAAGTCGTGATAGGCCTGTTCGTTGGGATAGATGTGCTCGTCCATGAAGGCGCCGATCTGCGCCAGCAGAGCCTTGACCTTGTCGCTGTGCTCGAAATCCATCGTCCCAACCTCTCCGTTCGCAACTTTTTTAATCGCGCGATTAATGATCGGGCGTTCGGCGCTTGTCAAACCGTCGCGGCAGCATAAGCTGATCGAAAGACAGAAAACCGGAGAGGCTGAAGTGAGCGAAGCGATCCTGGAACCCGATCTGCCAATCATCGATCCGCACCACCACCTGTGGGATCTGCGGCCGATGCTGGGGATGTTTCCCGATCCACCGCACCATTTCGTCGCCAGCGTCTCGCTCTCGCCCTACTACACGTTCAACGAACTCCACGCCGATGCGACCAGCGGCCACAACGTGATCGGCACGGTCTTCATGGAATGCGGCGCGTTCTACAACGCCGCCTATGGCGAGGAACGCAAGGTCCTGGGCGAGGTCGAATACGTCAACGGCGTCGCCGCGCAGAGCGCGTGCGGCCTCTATGGCTCGATCCGCCTGTGCGACACGATCATCGGCCATGCCGACCTGACGCTGGGCAGCCGGGCGGGCGAAGTGCTCGATGCGCTGATGGCCGCCAGCCCGCGCTTCAAGGGCATCCGCCACGCTGCCGCCTGGGATGCCGATCCCGAAGTGCTCGGCCCTCCGTTCCACCATCCGGCCGGGCTCTATCGCGACGCCAAGTTCCGCGAAGGCTTTGCCGAACTCGGCAAGCGCGGGCTGACTTTCGATGCCTGGCTGCTGGAGCCGCAACTGGGCGATCTGCTCGATCTGGCCCGCGCCTTCCCCGATCAGCCGATCTGCCTTGACCACTGCGGGACGCCGCTGGGCATGGGACCCTACCACGGCAAGCTGCACGAACGCTTCGATGCCTGGCGCGGCATGATCCGCGAGATCGCCAAGTGCCCCAACGTCCACGTCAAGCTGGGCGGCCTTGCCATGTCCTTTGCCGGGATGCCCGATCACGGCCCCGCTGCGGGGCTTTCGTCCGAGGTGCTGGCGGCCATGTGGCGGCCCTACATCGAAACCTGCATCGAAGCATTCGGTCCGGCGCGCGGGATGTTCGAAAGCAATTACCCGGTCGACAAATGGGGCGCGAGCTATCCGGTGCTGTGGAACGCGTTCAAGCGGCTGACCCTGGGCGCTTCGGCCGACGAGAAGCGCGAACTCTATGTCGGAACCGCCGCGCGGTTCTATGGCATGGAACACCTGCTGGGCTGATCCGCATGGCCGCAATCCACCTGCCCCGCACGATCCGCATCGGCGGCGGCGCGCTGAACGAACTGCCCGAAGTGCTCAGCGCGGCGGGTCTGTCCCGCCCGCTGATCGTCACCGATGGCTGGATTGCCGGTTGCGGAATTCTGGAGCGGGTCGAGGCGCTGCTGGCCGGGGCCGGAATCGCCGCAAGGTCTTTCACCGGTGTGGTACCGGATCCGACGGTGGATTCGATCGAGGCTGGCTGCGCGTTCCTTGCGGAGAGCGAGCACGATTGCGTGATCGGCCTTGGTGGGGGCAGCCCGATCGACAGTGCCAAGATGATCGCGGTGAAAGGGGACCGGTCGATCCCCGCGCTGAAGGCCCCGCACCTTGAGGACGCGCCCGGCCTGCCGATCATTGCCGTGCCGACCACGGCCGGAACCGGCAGCGAGGCCACCCGCTTTACCATCATCACCGATACGGCGACGGACGAGAAGATGCTCTGCGCGGGCCTGGCCTATCTGCCGCAGATCGCCGTGGTCGATTTCGAGCTGACGCTGACCAAGCCCGCGCGGCTGACCGCCGATACCGGGATCGACAGCCTGGTCCATGCGGTGGAGGCCTATGTCTCCAAGCGCGCCAATCCGTTTGCCGATTCAATGGCCTTGTCCGCCATGCGGCTGATCTGGCCGAACCTGCCGCGCGCCTGCGCCGATCCGCAGGACCGCGCCGCGCGCGAAGCGCTGATGCTGGGCGCGCTGCAGGGCGGGATCGCTTTCTCCAACAGCTCGGTCGCGCTGGTCCACGGGATGAGCCGGCCGGTCGGTGCGCATTTCCACGTCGCCCACGGCCTCTCCAACGCGATGCTGATGCCGCTGGTCACCCGGTGGAGCGCGCCGGCCGCCCTGCCCCGCTATGCCGACTGCGCCCGGGCGATCGGCGTGGCGGGCGATGGCGAAAGCGACCAGTCCGCTGTCGGCCGGCTGGTCGAGGCGCTGGAGCAGATCAACGCCGACCTCAAGGTTCCGACCCCGGCCGGCTACGGTATCGCCAAATCGCGCTGGGATGAGCTGATCCCGCTGATGGCCAGCCAGGCGCTGGCCAGCGGCAGCCCCGCCAACAACCCGCGCGTGCCGGAAGCGGCGGAGATCGAGGAGCTGTACCGCGCGGCCTGGGGGTGAAGCGGGATTTTCCTACTTGGCCCGGAATCGCTAGATTGCGCGCCATGACCTCCGCTTCAGCCCCTTTCGATAGCGCCTCGGCAGGATCCCGAAAGGTGACACAGGGTGACACCGGGTGACTCAAGGCGACACGAAGTGACGCAAGGTTTTTTCTTTCCCTGGACCCTGTCAGGTTTGTGAACTTCCGGCCACTCGACAGGCCTTTCCCGGTCCTGCTAAGGCCAGCTTAAACGACCATTTAAACGAGGATTGCCGATGCCCCTTCCCGCTCCGTTCGATCGCCTGCGCCTGCCCGTCATCGGTTCGCCCCTGTTCATCATTTCCGGGCCGGAACTGGTGATTGCGCAGTGCAAGGCCGGGGTGATCGGCAGCTTTCCGGCTCTGAACGCGCGGCCCTCGGGCGTGCTGGACGAGTGGCTGCACCAGATCACCGAGGAACTGGCCGCCCACAACCGCGACAATCCCGACCGTCCGGCCGCGCCCTTTGCGGTCAACCAGATCGTTCACAAGTCCAACAACCGGCTTGAGGAAGACATGGAGGTCTGCGCCAAGTGGCAAGTGCCGCTGACCATTACCTCGCTTGGCGCGCGCGAAGACATCAACAATGCGGTCCACGCCTGGGGCGGGATCGTGCTGCATGACGTCATCACCGATCGCTTTGCCCGCAAGGCGATCGAAAAGGGCGCCGACGGGCTGATCCCGGTGGCGGCCGGGGCCGGCGGCCATGCCGGCACGCTCTCCCCCTTCGCGCTGATGCAGGAAATCCGCGAATGGTTTGACGGGCTGGTCGCCCTGTCTGGCTCGATCGCCTGCGGCCGCTCGATCCTGGCAGCGCAAGCGATGGGTGCGGACTTTGCCTATATCGGGTCCCCGTGGATCGCCACCCAGGAAGCCCGCGCGGTGGAAGGGTACAAGTCCGCGATCGTCGAAGGCCGGGCCGATGACATCGTCTATTCCAACCTGTTCACCGGCGTACACGGCAATTACCTGCGCCCCTCGATCGTCGCCGCCGGCCTCGATCCGGACAACCTGCCCGAAAGCGACCCGAGCAAGATGAACTTCGGTTCCGGCGGCAACACCGAAGCCAAGGCATGGAAGGACATCTGGGGTTCGGGCCAGGGCATCGGCGCGGTCAAGGCCGTGGAATCGGTGGCCGACCGGGTTGACCGGATGGAAGCGGAATACAACCAGGCCCGCGCGGAACTCGCCGCCAAGGCACGGATGGCGCTGGCTTAAGTACCTTCAAGCTCGGTGGCCGGCCACAGCAGGTCGGCCATCGCGTCCAGTTCGGCAAAGTCGACGCCCTGCCCCAGCGGGTCGTTGCGGTTAAGCCGTAGGCGGCGCTGCTGATCGAGCAAACGGCGGCGCAACGCGCGCTGGAGCAGGGTCAGCCGTTCCAGCGCATCGTGCAGCGCCACTTCGGGTGCGCGCAAGCGGGTCGCGGCCCAGGTGCCCTCGATCTGGCCGACCCGCTCGATCACCATGGCGTTGTAATCGCGGTGCGGTCCGCGGTGCAGCGGCAGGCCGATCCGCACCACGGCATGATCGTTGGCGGGAAGCAGCAGGCCGTTGTGGCGGAAATCGTCGAAGTTCAGTCGCTCCCGCCCCAGACTGCGCAGCAGCGGCTGAAAGCAGGGCTGGAAGAGGATTTGACGGGGCAGGATATGGTGGCGCTGCAACCCGGGATCGAACCCCGGCCAGCCGCGCCGGTTGACCACCCGGAACGACAGCGCCGAGCGCGGCGCGAAAGACGATGAACCAAAGACCGGACCGGCTTCAGCCACGGGGCTTCCCGCCGGATCGAAAGGAGGAAAATGGGAAGCAGCCGGGCGACCGGCCCGTCATCGCTGGACCGTGACCCGCAGCAGGCGGCCCTGACGGACCGGCTCGACCAGCAGGACAATGCCGTCAGGTCCGGCATATTCGGTCCGGGCGCGCAACGGGCCACTTTCCACCAGGCTGTGGACCAGCCGGACCGCGGCCTTGGCAATGGCGGCGGGCGGCAAACGGCGGTCCGGTTCGAAGCGGAGTTCCTGGCCGATGAAGAAGTCCAGCCCAAGCGAGGTCATCGCCCCGTCCGGCTCTCTTCGCAGCGAGGTCAGTCCGAGGGCGGGAAAGGCCCCGCCATCGAGCCATTCGGTAACGACGCCGCAGTAGTACTTGATTGTCATCCAGCAGCTGGCCGGCCCCCAGTGTGCCGCCAGCACGCCGGGCAGGCCCGCCAACCGGGTGCCGATTCCGGCCAGCACCCGCACCGCGGGAAGCATGCCGGGTCCGTCGGCCAGATGCGGCGCGGGTTGCAGGGCCAGCGCTTCTCCCGCCGGAGCCTCGGCCAGGCCGAGCAACGCGCCCGGGGCGGGATAGGCCGAAGGCTGACCGTGGGCCAGGCCGTGGAGGTCAAAGGTAAGGCCGCCGGCCAGCAGTTCGACCCAGCCCTGCGCCGGAGCGGGGCCGGCACAGTCCGGATCGGGGATATGACTGATCGCAAAGGGCATCACCGAACCGGGCACGGAAGCGAGCGCGGCAATGGCATCAAGATCCGGACGCTGGCCTTCCGCAAAGATCAACGACAGCACCGGTGCCGCAACTGCCCCAGCATTGTCCGCCGCCTGAATGATGACCTGTCCCCTGAAATAGGTGCGCCGTGATTCCCTTCATCTGGCACCTTTCCAAGCAATTAGTCGAGTCCCGGCACAACAATTCAAACCGCTTCGGAGCAGTCTTCTTGGTCAATGCTCAAAATATGCCATGCTCCAAACCTTGCGCCAGAGCCATTCCCAGGTCCGCCGCAAGGTCCAGTTGCGACGCGGGAACGGTCTTGGCGGCAAGGATCTCCGCGGGTGTCTGGGCAGCAAGATTGACGATCAAGGGCTCCGCCACCCGCCGCAATCGCCAACCGGTGACGATCCGGTCCAACTGGCGCTGCGCGCCCGCGCCATCGCTGCCGGCAGAGATGATCGATGCATAGGGCCGCCCCTCCACCTGACCGAGCAATGGGTAGTAAGTGCGGTCGAACAGCTCCTTCATCTGCCCGCTCATTGCGCCGAGGTTCTCCGGGCAGATGAACAGGAAGCCGCCCGCTGCCAGCAAGTCACCGGCCTGCGCGTCCGCCGCCGCGATCAGGCGCGCACCATCCCCCGCGCCCCGCGCCGCCGCACGGGCCAGGGCCTCGCTGGCTCCGGTCCGGCTGTGCCAGACGATCGCGAGCGAACCCGTCAAGCGCCTAGCAGCCGCTGCCCAGCACGCCGCCCACGATCCCGCCCAATCCGCGCTTCTTCTTGCACTTGGGCTGCTCCTCGGCGGGGGGCTGCTGCCCGGCGGCCTGGCCCATGCCCGGCATGTCCATCCAGCTGGTGATCGAGCGGTGCCGGATCCGCGCGGTCCATTGCAGGTGCCATTCCGCCTTGGGGTCGGCAGGACGGGCGGGATGGAGGAAGTTCTCCTCCGGTCCGAAAGCGGTGAGCATGCCCATCCGGAAATCGGGCCCGGCCTTGCGCACCTCCGCCGGGATGACGCACTGCGTTACCGTTGGCGCCAACACCGTGCGGTCCTTGACCAGAGCGGCAACCTGACCGGGGCTGAGCCAGTCATTGAGCCCGCCACCAAACTGGCGGCTGGCGCTGCTGGTCCACATCACCATGTCGGCCATTTCCCCATCCGGCCCCAGTTTGCCGCCGAACTGGAAGGCGACATAGCCGGTCGCATCGGGCACGGCATTCCACTTGACCAGAGTCGAACCGCTGGCCTGTTCGGCCGGCTCGGCCTTCAGCGGCGCCATGAAGTCCCGCGTCAGGGTAAAGGCGATCTCGGGCGTGTAGTTTCCGGCCACCCGGTGCGCGCCGGGCAGGCTGCTGTCAGGCTTCACGAACTTGTGGTCCTCTGCCGGCCAGCGACCGAAAGTCTTGCTGTTCTCAAGGCTAGGCCCCCAATCGCGGGTAACCGTGCTGGTCCACAGCCCCGGCGGGACCTGTCCGGCCTGAAGCCGGGCCAGATCGATCACCACCGGCTGGCCTTTCGGCGCGCGCTCGCCGCAGCCCCAGAAGACCAGAATCCGGCCCTTGGGCTTTTGCGGCAGCTCGTCGAAGTCCGCCCGCTCCTGCCGCGGCGTAGCCAGCTGGACCGATTTGCCCAGCCTGGCCCCGGCCGGCATGAAATGCTCTGCCTTTGGCCCGCCCTTGGCCGGCAGGCTGGAGGAACCGAGCCGCAGGTAAAGCTCCTTCTGCACCTTGTCCCCGCCGCCCCTGCCAAAGGCCATGGAAAAGGCCCCGCCCATGCCCGAACCCATGGCGGCAAAGCCGGATACTGTCCCAGCGCGCATGTCGTATCGGGCGACCGGCCCACTGGTCGGCCCGCGCTGCTGGGCGATGACCGGAATGGCGGCGAGACTGGCTGCGCCAAGTCCGACGGCAAGCAGGATGCGATGATTGGCGTTCATGGACGTTCCCTCCTGATCGGCAGGCTGGCACATTATCGGTTCCTGGCAATGAGAATTGTCAATTATCGACAGTTGTTGCCCGCCCCCTTCCCCGCCTCCGGCACCTCGGCTAACCAGCGGCCATGACTGCGCCTGCCACTTCGATCCTGGGTCTTGACCGCTCGCTCTCCGGGCGGGTCTGGCGTTGGCGCGGCGGCAACATGGACCTGGGCAACGGCGCCAGCCTGAACCACGATATCGTTGCCCAGTTGCTGCTGTCTCGCGGGGTTGCGCCCGATGACCTTGACCGGCACCGCAACCCCTCGCTGCGCGCCTTCCTGCCCGACCCTTCGCTATTCCGCGACATGGACCGCGCTGCCGAGCGCTTGGCCGAAGCGGTGGTCAGGCGCGAGGCGCTGACCATTTATGGCGACTATGACGTCGATGGTGCAACCAGCGCGGCCCTGCTGATCCGCCTGATCCGCGCCCTGGGGCACGAGGCCGGATATTACATCCCGGACCGCCTGCTCGAAGGCTATGGCCCCTCGGGCGAAGCCCTAGTCAGGCTGGCGGAGCAGGGTTCGAGCCTGATCGTCACAGTCGATTGCGGGGCCATGGCCTTCGAAGCTCTCGAAATGGCCCGCACCGCCGGGGTCGACGTGATTGTCGTCGACCACCACAAATGCGCGGCCGAATTGCCCAAGGCGCTGGCGCTGGTCAATCCGAACCGGCTCGACGAAGCCGACGATGCCGCCGCACACGGCCATCTTGCCGCGGTTGGCGTTGCCTTTCTGCTGGCTGTCGCCACGGTCCGCACCCTGCGTGGGCAGGGATACTTCAAGGACCGGCCGGAACCGGACCTGTTTGCCCTGCTCGATCTGGTGGCGCTGGGCACCGTTGCCGACGTGGCGGCGCTGCACGGGCTGAACCGCGCGCTGGTGGCGCAGGGCCTGAAAGTGATGGCCCGACGCGACGGGATCGGCATGTCGGCGCTGATCGATGCCAGCAGGCTGAGCCGTGCGCCGACTTGCAGCGACCTGGGCTTTGCGCTGGGACCACGGATCAACGCCGGCGGGCGGGTTGGCGAATCGACACTGGGCGTCCGGCTACTGACCACCGAGGATCCGGACGAGGCCCGGACGATTGCGGCCCAGCTTTCGGCTCTCAACGAAGAACGCCGCGCGATCGAGGCGATGGTGCAGGAAGCGGCCGAAGCGCAGATCGAAGCCCAGCACAATCGGGCGGTCCTGACCCTGTCCGGGCGCGGCTGGCACCCCGGGGTGATCGGTATCGTTGCCGGACGGATCAAGGAAAAGACCGGCAAGCCCACCCTGGTGATCGCGCTCGATGCGGACGAGGCCGGGAATGGCAAAGGTTCGGGCCGTTCCATCGCCGGAGTGGACCTTGGGGCCGCGATCATCGCCGCGCGCGAGGCCGGACTGCTCGTCGCGGGTGGCGGGCATGCCATGGCGGCCGGGCTTACGATTGCGCCTGACCGGCTTGATGCGCTGGGCGAATGGCTGGATGAGCGGCTTGGCGCAACCGTAACTGCCGCCATGGCCAACCAGGCCATGCTGCTCGATCTGGCAGTCGCTCCGGGAGGCCTGACGCCGGCCCTGATCGAGGATCTGGAAAGCGCGGGCCCGTATGGCATGGGCTGGCCGGGCCCGCGGGTTGCGGTCGGCCCGGTACGGATGGTCAAGGCCGATGTTGTTGGCACCGACCATGTCCGGCTCATTGTCCGCGGCGATGATGGCGCCAGCTTCAAGGCCATCGCCTTTCGTGCGGCCAGCAGCGAGATGGGGCAAGCCCTGCTCCACGCTACCCATCACCGCCGCCTGTGGCTGGCAGGCCGCGCCAAGATCGACGACTGGTCCAGCAGGCCCGCAGCGGAACTTCATGTCGATGATGCGGCCTTTGCCGATTGAAACATTCTTTCGATTGCCCCCTTGACCCCCATGGCGCACCTCTCTAATGGCGCGGGCCTGCCCACCGCGCAGCCGGTGTGGCCCCTTCGTCTAGCGGTCTAGGACGCGGCCCTTTCACGGCTGAAACACGGGTTCGAGTCCCGTAGGGGTCACCATCCGGCGCGGGTGGGCATTTTCATGTCCCGACCCGGCGCAGGGCTTTGGTGACAGACCGGTTCGGAAACATTTGGCAGGCCCCACAGCGCACTCTATTGAACGCCAGCCGATGCCTGAAAAACGTTCCCCTTCGATGGCCGGCATGGCCCTTGCCCTGATCTCGGCTGCAGTCATGCTGGCTGTTGGCGTGAGCTGGACGGTCGCTTTGCCAGTGACGCTGCTGTGGCTTGGCACGCTGTGGCTGGCAGCACCCGAACCCCTGCCCGAAGCAACGCGCATCGATGTAGCTGAAGTCTCGCGCGATGCGGTGCACGAAACGATCGAGCCGCTCGGACAGCCGCTGCTGGTCCTGGATGGCGCGCGAATCGTCGATGCCAATGCGGCCGCCCGCAAGGCGCTCGGCCAGCATGTGCTCGGTCAGGATGCCCGGATCGCGCTGCGCCACCCCGATGCGATGCGGCTAACCGAAATGGCTGATGGCGATTCCGTCAGCATTGTCGGCTTTACCGGCGGCAAGACCCTGTGGCAGCTGACGCGCCGCAACATCGAAGGGCAGCGCTGGATCATCGAACTCGCCGATCGCAGCGGCGAAGCCCAGATCAGCCGCGCCCACACCGATTTCGTAGCCAATGCCAGCCACGAACTGCGCACGCCGCTCGCCTCGATCACCGGCTATGTCGAAACCTTGGCTGAAGGCGGAAAGGATATCGACGAAGCAACCGAAAAGCGCTTCCTCGGGATCATCCAGCGTGAAGCCCAGCGCATGATCAGCCTGGTCGAAGACCTTATGACGCTGAGCCATGTCGAAGCGGAGAAGTTTGACCGGCCGACCGAGGAACTGGACCTTGGCCAACTGGTTTCGCGGGTTGTGGCGGAAGTCTCGTCGCTGCGCGGCAAGGAGCGGGTGGCGTTGGTCGACAGGCCCGCCCAAGGCAAGGTCCTGGGCGACAGCCGCCAGCTTGAACAGGTGCTGCGCAATCTGATCGACAATGCCCTGAAGTATGGCGCACCCGACCAGCCGGTCAGGGTGGATGTGCAGGCCGCTGAAACCGGGACCGTGACCGTTTCAGTGATCGACCAGGGTCCCGGCATCGCCCCGGAACACCTGCCGCACCTGACTCGCCGGTTCTATCGCACCGATCCGGGTCGCAGTCGCGCCTCTGGGGGCACCGGGCTCGGCCTTGCCATCGTCAAGCATATTGTGGAGCGTCATGGCGGCAGACTTGAGATTGCCAGCCGCCTGGGTGAAGGCACCAGCGTGCAGGTCATTCTGCCCAAAGCGACCGAAGGCTGAGGAGCCATGTCACAATCTCGCGCAATCAGCGCAATTGTTGTGTCATTAATCTGTCACAGAAGGCGTCGAGAGGGCATCTAGAACAAGCTGATCGGAGCGATTCGCAATGACCAAGTCCACTGCCCTTTCCGTCCTGCTGGCCTCCTCGGCCGCTCTTCTGCTGTCCGCTTGCGGTGGCGCGCAGAGCAACTCGCGCGAGCAGATCCGCGCGGTCGGCTCTTCGACCGTCTATCCCTTCGCCAAGGTCGTTGCGGACTCGCTGGCCAAGTCGAACAGCACCTTCAAGTCGCCGATCATCGAATCGACCGGGACCGGTGCCGGCATGAAGCTGTTCTGCGGCGGTGTCGGCGTGCAGCATCCCGATATTGCCACTGCCTCGCGCCGGATGAAGAAGTCCGAGTTCGAAGATTGCGCCAAGAATGGCGTCGACAAGATTGTCGAAGTGCAGGTCGGCCTCGACGGGATCGCCTTTGCCGAAGCCAAGGGCGGTCTTGCTCTCAAGCTGACGCAGGAAGATGTCTACAAGGCGCTGGCCGCCAATCCCTATGGCAAACCCAACACCACCAAGACCTGGAAGGACGTGAATCCGTCGCTCCCGGCCGAGCCGATCCTGGTTTACGGTCCGCCGAGCACTTCCGGCACGCGCGATGCGCTGAAGGAACTGGTGCTGATGAAGGGTTGCGATGCCAATCCGGAAATGAAGGCGCTGAAGGACAGCGACAAGGATAAGCACGAGCAGATCTGCACCGAAGTTCGCAACGACGGTGCCTATGTCGATGCGGGTGAGAACGACAACCTGATCGTGCAGAAGCTGGAAGCCAATCCCAAGGCGGTCGGCGTGTTCGGCTTCTCCTATCTGGAAGAAAATGCCGACAAGCTGGTCGGTCTGGAAATGAATGGCGTGATGCCGACCTATGCCTCGATTTCAGACTTCAGCTATCCCGGCGCCCGGCCGCTTTATATCTACGTGAAGGCTGCGCACCTTGATGCGATCAAGGGCCTGCGCGAATTCGTCACCGAATGGACCAAGCTGTGGGCCAAGGGCGGTGTCCTGGCCAAGGCCGGCATGGTCGTCTCGCCTGACGATGTGCTGGCCAAGAACACCAAGGCCGCGACCGAGTTCACCACGCTCGATCCCGCCGAACTGAAGTAAGACCAGAAAGCCGCAAACGTGTCGCCAGCCCTGCCCCTTCTGCTTGCCCTTGCACTGGGCCTGATCGCCTGGCTGGCGGCGCGTTCGCGCGCCTGGACCTTCCGCACTGAGGCCCGCAAAGGCGGATCGCAGTTGCACTCCCTGCCAAACTATCACGCCTGGTACGTGGCGCTTTGGGCGATCGTGCCGGCGATCCTGTTCGCGGCAATCTGGACCTCGATCAGTCCGGGACTTGTCCTTGGCAAGGTCCTGACCGAGCCAGCAGCGGCATCGCTTCCGGCTTTCGGGATCGAGCGCGAGGCGATTCTTTCGGAAGCCCAGTCCATCGCCAAAGGCACCATGGCCGTCGGCTTCCGCAAGGAAAGCGCCGCCCTGGTTGAGCCGTTCCGAGCCGCAATCGGGCAATATGGCACAATCGGCCTGGTCGTCACCCTGATCCTCGGCCTTGCGGGTGGGGCCTTCGGTTTCCTGAAGTTGCGGCCCGATTTCACGGCGCGCACCCGGGTGGAACGGTTCGTGATGCTGGGTCTGCTGGCCGCATCACTCGTCGCGGTCTTCACCACGCTCGGCATTCTTGCCGCGCTGATCTACGAGACCTTCCTGTTCTTCCGTTTCGTCAGCCCGATGGATTTCCTGTTCGGCACCCACTGGGGGCCAGACCCGATGGTCTCCCCCGAATCGATCCGGACAGACGCTTATGGCGCCCTGCCGCTGTTCTGGGGAACGGTGTTCATCGGGGCGATCATCGCCATGCTGGTGGCAATCCCGCTTGGCCTAATGAGCGCGATCTACCTCACCCAGTACGCTTCCGAGAACGTCCGCAAGTGGATGAAGCCGCTACTGGAAATCCTCGCCGGGGTACCCACCGTGGTTTACGGCTATTTTGCCGCGCTGACGGTTGCCCCGTGGATCCGCGATTTCGGCACGGCCATCGGTATCTCCAGTGCATCCAGCGAAAGCGCACTGGCCGCCGGGGTCGTGATGGGAATCATGATCATCCCGTTTGTCTCCTCGATGGCCGACGATTCGATCACGGCCGTTCCGCAAGCGATGCGCGACGGCAGCCTGGCCATGGGTGCGACCACGTCGGAAACGATCAAGAAAGTCCTGATCCCGGCCGCCCTGCCCGGTATTGTCGCGGGTGTGATGCTGGCCGTCAGCCGCGCGATCGGAGAAACCATGATCGTGGTCATGGCAGCCGGTGCCACGGCGCGGCTGACTGCCAATCCGTTCGAATCGATGACGACGGTCACTTTCCAGATCGTCGCCATGCTCACTGGCGAGGGCAGCTTCGATCACCCGTCGACCCTGTCGGCCTTTGCTTTGGGCATGGTGCTGTTCCTCGTTACCCTGACGCTCAATTTTATCGCGCTGCGCGTCGTCAAGCGCTTCCGGGAAGCTTATGAATAACGCTGCCGCCCACCTGAAGAAGCGCTACGCTGCCGAACGGCGGTTCAAGGCCGTCGGCCTGCTGGCTGTCCTGTTTTCCGGCTTTGTGCTGGCGTTCCTGCTGTTCAACATGACCAGCAATGCGATCGGCGGGTTCAAGCGCTGGGAACTGCGCTTTCCGATCGACATGGCCGCTGGCGGACTGACCGTCGACCCCTCGCAGCTGCAGGGACCAGAGCCGATGCAGGCACTGCAAGGCGCGGGCTTGGCCGATGTGGTGACCTTTGCCGCAACCCAATCGCTTGGCGATCAGGCAGCTGGCGAAATCCTCGACGGTGCCTGGCGCGAAGTTGGTGACGAACTGATCTCCGATCCGCAACGCCTGCAAGGCACGCTGGAAGTATCGCTCCCGGTCAGTGACGATCTGGCCGGGGCTGCCCGGGGCGGCGGCACGCCGGAAATGCAGGCTCTGGCTGAAAAGCTCAAAGCGGAAGGCAAACTCGTAAACGCAATCGACTGGGGTTTTCTGTCGCGCGCCGATGCCACGGGGCCGCAGGCGGTGGGAATCTGGGGTGCGCTCAAAGGTTCGATGCTGACCATGCTGATCACCCTGGCCCTGGCCTTCCCGATTGGGGTTCTGGCGGCGGTCTATCTGGAAGAGTATGCGCCCAAGAATCGCTGGACGGAGTGGATCGAAGTTTCGATCAACAACCTGGCCGCGGTCCCCTCGATCATCTTCGGCCTGCTGGGCCTGGCTGTCTTCCTGACGATCTTTCCCAATTATCGCTCGGCCCCGCTGATTGGCGGGATGACCCTGGCTCTGATGACCATGCCGGTCATCGTCATTTCCGGCCGTAACGCAATCAAGGCGGTTCCGCCCTCGATTCGCGATGCCGCACTGGCCGTGGGCGCAAGCCGCGTGCAGACGGTATTCCATCACGTCTTGCCCCTGGCTCTGCCCGGCATTCTGACCGGCACGATTATCGGCATGGCGCGCGCATTGGGCGAAACCGCGCCGCTGCTGATGATCGGGATGCGCGCCTTCGTCGCTTCGCCGCCGGATGGCTTCACTTCGCCGGCCACGGTGCTGCCGGTACAGATCTTCCTTTGGTCGGATGAAATCGACCGCGGCTTTGTTGAACGTACTTCGGCCGCGATCATCGTCCTGCTGCTGTTCCTCCTGGTGATGAACGGCCTCGCAATCTACCTTCGCAACCGCTTCGAGAAACGCTGGTGACAACCTTTCATGAACTAGACCCGCTCAAGGCGAAGATCGCCGCGCGCAATGTTTCCGTCTTCTATGGCGAGAAGCAGGCGATCGACGATGTCTCGATCGAGATTCCGACCGAGTACGTGACCGCTTTCATCGGTCCGTCGGGCTGCGGCAAATCGACCTTCCTGCGCACGCTCAACCGGATGAACGATACCATCCCGGGAGCGCGCGTGACCGGCGAGATCCAGCTGGACGGGGAGGACATCTACACCTCCGGCATGGACGTGGTGCAACTGCGCGCGCGGGTCGGCATGGTGTTCCAGAAGCCCAACCCTTTCCCCAAGTCGATCTATGAAAACGTCGCCTATGGTCCGCGGATCCACGGGATGGCTGCCGGCAAGGCCGAAATGGACGAGCGGGTCGAGAAGGCCCTGCGCCGCGCTGGTTTGTGGGACGAAGTGAAGGATCGCCTGGCCGATAGCGGCACGGCCCTTTCCGGCGGGCAGCAGCAGCGCCTGTGCATCGCCCGCGCGATTGCGGTCGAGCCTGAAGTGATCCTGATGGACGAGCCTTGCTCGGCGCTGGACCCGATCGCGACGGCCCGGATCGAGGAACTGATCGACGAACTGCGCGGCCGTTATGCCATCGTCATCGTCACCCACTCGATGCAGCAGGCCGCGCGTGTTTCCCAGCGCACCGCCTTCTTCCACCTTGGCAAGGTGGTTGAATACGGGAAGACTTCCGAGATCTTCACCAACCCGCGTGAGGAACGGACCAAGGACTACATCACCGGAAGGTACGGGTAAGATGGCAAGCGAGCACACCGTCAAGGCTTTCGACGAAGACATCACCCGCCTGCGCGGCCTGATCGCGGAAATGGGCGGCCTGGCCGAGGTTTCGATCGGCGAGTCGATGGATGCGCTGGTCAAGGGCAACAAGGATCTGGCCAAAAGCGTGATCGAACGCGACCGCAAGATCGACTCGCTTGAAGCAGAGATCGACAAGCTTGCGGTGCGGATCATTGCCTTGCGCGCGCCGATGGCTGACGATCTGCGTGAAGTCATTGCCGCGCTGAAGATTGCCGGGGTGCTGGAACGGATTGGCGATTATGCCAAGAACATCGCCAAGAGCGGCGGCAAGATCCAGAACCGCAACCAGTTCGAGCCGCTGACCCTGATCCCGGCGATGGCCGAACTGGCCAGCGAGATGGTCCACGACGTGCTGACCGCCTATGCTGCGCGCGATGCCGAACTGGCTGCCGACATTGTCGCCCGCGATGACAAGGTCGACGCCTTTTACGAAAGCATTTTCCGCAATCTTGTCAGCCACATGATGGAAAATCCTTCGACGATTTCGAGCGCTGCGCAACTGCTGTTCGTAGCCCGCAATATCGAACGGATCGGGGATCACGCCACCAACGTGGCGGAGATGGTCTATTACGCGGCAACCGGCGCTTATCTGACCGACAAGGAAGAGAAGGCGTAATCATCATGCCAGCCCCCCGCCTTCTCCTGGTGGAAGACGATCCGGCTCTTTCCGAACTGCTGGAGTTCCGCTTCAAGGGCGAAGGCTATGCCGTTTCCGCCACGCCCGATGGCGACGAAGCCCTGCTGCTGGCCCAGGAAGAGGTGCCGGACCTGGTCGTGCTTGACTGGATGATCGAAGGCACCAGCGGGATCGAAGTTTGCCGCCGTCTGCGCCGGTCCAAGGAAACCGCTCACGTGCCGATCATTATGTTGACCGCGCGCGGGGCCGAGGAGGATAAGATCCGCGGGCTCGATACCGGAGCCGACGATTTCGTCACCAAGCCGTTTTCCCCGCGCGAACTGATCGCCCGGGTCAACGCGATCATGCGGCGGATCCGCCCGGCGCTGGCCGGCGAAACGCTCACTGTGGGCGATCTGGCACTGGATGCCACGGCCCACAAGGTGACCCGCCGCGGCCAGGTCGTCTCATTGGGTCCGACCGAGTTCCGCCTGCTCAAATTCTTCATGGAACACCCCGGCCGGGTGTTCAGCCGCGGGCAACTGCTCGACGCGGTTTGGGGCAACGAAAGCGAGATCGAACTGCGCACGGTGGACGTCCACATCCGCCGCCTGCGCAAGGGCATCGAGATCGAAGGCGCGGCCGATCCGGTGCGGACGGTGCGCTCGGCGGGATACGCGCTGGAAGCTGTGTAGTCTTAATGAAAATCCCGCGACTTCGGGATTACCCGCGCGTCGCGGGGGTGGCCGGCACGGTGGTAGGGGCCGGCGCGGCCGGGGCTGAGCGGGCGGGCGACGTGGTCGGCGCGCTCGACCAGTTGGGGCAGCATATCCTCTGACAGGGCGTGGAGCGCGGGGGTCGCGTCGGTCAACTGGGTGACGATCACGTGGATCACCTCGTCATCGTATTCGACCCGGCCTTTCACTTCCATCAGCCGCGCGCCCATGATCACCTTGCGCTGACGCTCCATCACGTCGGGCCAGATCACCAGGTTGATCACCCCGGTCTCGTCCTCAAGCGTGATGAAACACACCCCCTTGGCGCTGCCCGGGCGCTGGCGGATCAGAACCACGCCCGCCACCTGCACGGCGGAGCGATACTTGCGTTCCCTGAGTTCGCTGGCCCGGATGAAGCCGCGCTCGCCCAGCGAAGGGCGCAGGAAGGCCAGCGGGTGCGCTTTCAGGCTGAGCCGCTGGGTCTGGTAATCGGCCACCACTTCCTCTGACAGCGGCATCACCGGCAGGCGGGTGGCTGCCCGCTCCGCCCCTTCATCGCGCGCCTGCATCGCGGCGAACAGCGGCAGATCCGGCGCAGGGATCAGGCTGCGCGCATCCCACAGCGCCTGCCGCCGGGTGAGGCCCAGCGAGTTGAAACAATCGGCACTGGCGAGCCGTTCGATCAGGGCCGGCGAAAGCCCGCTGCGTTCCCGCAGATCACACAGATCGCAAAATGGCCCGCCCTTGATCCGCGCCGCCACGATCCGCGCGGCGGCAGCTTCGGGGAAGCCATCGACCTGTCGGAAGCCGAGGCGCAGGGCGCCATCCTCCAGCGCGTTGTCCCACCCGCTGGCGTTCACATCGACCGGCAGCACCGCCACCCCGTGCTCCCTTGCGTCGCGGACGATCTGGGCCGGGGCATAGAAGCCCATCGGCTGCGAATTGAGCAGCGCACAGGCAAACGCCGCCGGGTAATGGCACTTCAGCCACGACGAGACATAGACCAGCAGGGCAAAGCTGGCGGCGTGGCTTTCCGGAAAGCCGTATTCGCCGAAACCCTTGATCTGGCTGAAGCAACGCGTGGCAAAATCCGGATCATAGCCGCGCGCCACCATCCGCCCGACCATCAATTCTTCCAGTTCATGCACCATGCCCCGGCTGCGGAATGTGGCCATGGCCTTGCGCAGCCGGTTGGCCTCGGCGCTGGAAAACTTCGCCGCATCGAGCGCGATCTTCATCGCCTGCTCCTGAAAGATCGGCACGCCCAGAGTGCGACCGAGGATGCTGGTCAGCTCGTCCGGCGGGCCGTGGGCCGGGCCGGGCGCGGGGATTTCCACCCGCTCCGCACCGCGTCGCCGCTTGAGGAAGGGATGGACCATGTCGCCCTGGATCGGCCCGGGGCGGACAATCGCCACTTCGATCACCAGGTCATAGAAGCAGCGCGGGCGCAGGCGCGGCAGCATGTTCATCTGCGCCCGGCTTTCCACCTGGAACACGCCGAGCGAATCCCCCCGGCACAGCATGTCGTAAACCGCCGGATCCTCGCGCGGGATGGTGGCGAGCGTCAGCGCCTTGCCGTGGTGCGCCTCCAGCAGGTCGAGGCATTTGCGGATGCAGGTCAGCATCCCCAGCGCCAGCACATCGACCTTGAGGATGCCCAGCGCGTCGATGTCGTCCTTGTCCCATTCGATGAAACTGCGGTCCGCCATGGCGCCATTGCCGATCGGCACGGTTTCGGTCAGCGCCCCTTCGGTCAGGATGAAACCGCCGACATGCTGCGAGAGGTGACGTGGCATGCCGATCATCTGCTGGGTCAGCGCCAGCACCCGCTTCAGGTGCGGATCGGACAAGTCCATGCCGGTTTCGGCCATGTGCTTTTCCTCGATCGAGCGGCCATAACTGCCCCAGACCGTGCGGGCGAGCGCGCTCGTCACGTCTTCGGACAGGCCCATTGCCTTCCCCACCTCGCGGATCGCCATGCGCGGGCGGTAATGGATCACCGTGGCGCAGAGCCCGGCGCGGTGGCGGCCGTACTTTTCATAGATGTGCTGGATCACCTCCTCGCGCCGCTCATGCTCGAAATCGACGTCGATGTCGGGCGGCTCGTCACGGTCTTCGGAAATGAACCGTTCGAACAGCAGGGCATGCTCGGCCGGGTTCACCGATGTGATCCCCAGGCAATAGCACACTGCCGAATTGGCCGCAGAGCCGCGCCCCTGGCACAGGATCGGCGGCTGCTGCGCGCGGGCAAAGTCGACGATGCCCTTGATGGTCAGGAAGTACTGGGCCAGCTGCTTCTTGCCGATCAGCGCCAGTTCCTTGCCCAGCACTTCCCGCACGTCCGGCGGCACACCATCGGGAAAGCGCGCCGCCGCCCCTTCCCAGGTCAACCGGTCGAGATAGGCCTGCGCGTCCAGCCCGTCAGGCCAGGCCTCGCGCGGGTATTCATAGCGCAGTTCCTCGAGGCTGAACGTGCAGGCGTCGGCCAGATCGCGCGCCGCGGCCAGGGCATGGGGCCAGCGCGCGAACAGCCGGGCCATCTCCTCCGGCCCTTTCAGGTGGCGCTCGGCATTGGCTTCCAGCAGATGCCCGGCCGCCGCCACGGTGGTCTTTTGGCGGATCGCGGTCATCACATCGTGCAGCGGGCGACGCTGGGGCGCGTGATAGAGCGGCAGGTTGGAGGCAAGGATCGCCAGGCCGCTCTCCCGCGCCAGGGCATCAAGCCGCGCGATCCGGGCGATGTCATCCCCGGTATAGAGATAGGCGGCGGCCAGGTGGCGCAGGGTAGGCAACTGCTGCGTAAGGTGCGGAAGCAGGTCCGGAAACGGGGCAGTCAGCGGATCGCTCCGGCGCGGACCGGGAAGATGCAGCGGCACGACATTGCTTTCCACCGCGATGGTGAAAACCTCTGCCAGATCGCGCGGCGGTACCAGCACCAGATGGACACCCTCGGCATGCTGGGCGAGCATCGCCAGCGAGATGTCGCACTGGCCCTTGTCCTGCCACTCCCCGTCCAGCTTGGCCATCCGTCCGGCCGAGATCAGGCGGCACAGCCGGCCATAGGCGGCCCGGCTCCCGGGATAGGCCAGGAATTCCAGCCCTTCGGCAGTCTCGATCCGGCAGCCGATTACCGGGCGCAGCCCCAGCGCTTTTGCCTCGCTGTGCAGCCGCACGACCCCGGCCATGGTGTTGGCATCGGCAATGCCGATCGCATCATAACCCAGCGCCCGCGCGGTGGTGACAAGGTCCACCGCTTCCGACGCCCCGCGCAGGAACGAGAAACAGCTGACCAGCCCCAGCTCGACAAAGGCCGCGCGGCCCACCGGCGGCAGGCCATCGGCGCTGGCGCGGCGGCGCTGGGGGGTCAGCGGGGCCTCAGGCACAGAGCCCCTGCATGAACCATTCGGGCATACCGCCGCGCCCGTCGCCATCGATCCCGTTGCGATAGATCCAGTAGCGCCGCCCCTCCCCGTCCTCGATCCGGTAATAATCGCGCAGCCGCACCGTGCCGCGTTCGCGCCACCATTCCGGTGCGATCCGTTCCGGTCCTTCGGCGCGGGCAATCTCGTGCACCGCGCCGCGCCAGCGGAACCGGCGCGGCAGGCCATCGGGGCTGGCATAGAGCACCGCGATCGGCTCAGGCCGGTCAAGCAACTTCAGCGGCCGGGCGTGAAAGACCAGTTCGGATTGAACCGCGCCTTCCGGCTCCAGCGGCGGCACCCAGCGCTGGGCGCGCTCCGGAACATGGCTGGCAACCGGTGCGGGGCGGCGCACGGCCCCTGCACCCAGCCGCGCACCGAGCCGGTCGATGCAGGCCGCCAATGATGTGCCATGCGCTTCGGCCGCGCGTTCGAAATCGCCCTGGCTCAGCGCCAGCGGCTCGGTCCACGGAGCCGACAGGCGTGCCAGTTCGATCCCGAACCCGGCGTCGAGATCGTCCAGCTTGCCGGAAAACAGCCGGGCGATATGCGCCGCATCACGGCTGGCGGCGGCCAGTTCCAGCTTGCGCACCGGCACTTCGCCATCGACCTTCCACAAGGCCAGTTCCAGCCGCCGCGCACCCTCGGCCCGCCCTTCAAGCAAGCGGGCCATATCCTCGCACAGGTCGGCCAGCACCCGGTCAAGCAGGCTGCGGTGGCGGATCGGCTCCATCAGCCGGCGCTGGACCAGCGGCAACTCGGCAGCCATCACCGGCAACAGCGGTTCGGGTACCCGGCCCAGCAACTGGTCGAGCCGGATCAACGGATTGGCCGCCGGTGCGCGGGTATTGCGGAACCGCCGGGCCAGGGCGTCACGCGCCACGCCGGACAGTTCCCCAATCCGCTTCAGCCCGAGCCGGCGCAGCACCAGCAGAGTGGCCGGATCAAGCCGCAGCGCGGCCACGGGGAGATCGTCCAGACTGTCCTGCGGATGCAGGATCGCGCGCTCCGGCCCGTAATGCGCCAGTGCCCAGGCCGCTCCGGCAGTAGGGGCCAGCCCCAGCCGCACGGTCAGCCCGCACGCGGCCAGCCGGGTGGCGGCATCGTCCAGCAGTGCGGCCTCACCCCCGAACAGGTGCGCCACGCCGGTGGTGTCGACGATCAGCCCGTCGGGCGGATCGAGCGCGGCCCACGGCCCCCAGCGCCGCGCCCACAGCGCCAGCCGTTCCAGAAAGGCGAGATCGCCGCCCGGATCACCCAGCGCCACGGCCAGTTCCGGGCAAAGCGCGCGGGCATCGGCCAGCAGCACGCCGGCATGCACTCCGGCATCCTCGGCGGCAACATTCGGGGCGGCAATCCGGGGGCCATGGGCGCTTTCGGACAAGAGCGCGAAAGGCGCCGGGCTGATCCCCTCAGCCTGCTGCCAGCGGTCGATCGCCAGCCGCGGACACCAGATCGACAGAATGCGACGGCTGGTGCGGCGGCTCGGCGCGGAGCCGGGTGCCTTCATCACGCAAGATCCATTTTCCGGGGGGATGGGCCCGGGCGCGGAACAGGTCCGCCTGCCAGGCCGGAGCGCCGGGTGCGGCCGCATTCCAGTGCGGCGGGCGCGAGGGCGCGGCGCGTACCTGCCAGCGCTGCCGGGCCGAGGACAGGTCGCTTTGCGCATCAAGCCGGACCAGCCACAGCGGCACGCCGTGGCGTTCCACCGCCAGGCTGAGCCGCCGCGCCGCAGTGAAATTGAGCGAGCGCGGGTTGGCCGCGATCTCACCGATCACGAAAGCCAGATCACGGCAACGCAGCCCTTCCTCCAGCGCGAACAGGGCGTCCTCCGCGCTCTTGGCGGCAACGTGGATCAACCGGTCTCGCAAGGGACCGGGCAGTCCCGGGCGATAGGGCCGCCCGCCCAGCTTCAGCGAGCGTTCGTCCTGCACCCACAACCAGGCCCGTTCTTCGCCAGCCTGTGCGGCATCGGTCGCCATGGCCAGGGCCATGGCTGCCCCGCTGCCCTCTCCGGCCGGGGCAAAGACCTCTCCATGCAGGGCATGAGTGGTCCGCCCCGGCTGCCAGCGCGGCAGGCTGGCCGGGGAATGCAACGGCTTGGTCCGCGCAAAGGCGGACAGCGGGGTCAGGACAGTCATCGCGGAATCGCTCCTATGTTCTATTTATGTTCTCATTTGTAGCGATTCGCAATCGGGATTGCAGAAGGCCATGCAGGCAAAGCAAAGGGGCCGCTCCCTTGCCGGGAACGGCCCCCTCTCCCCACCTGTTTGCCAGGTCAGTCGTTGATGTCGATCCCGCCGGGCAGCGGCGGAACCGGCTGCGGCGGCACATCGGCATCCCGCTCGTGCACTTCCACCAGGCCGCGGCCCACGTGGCTCTTGCGCCGGCCATAGGAGAAGTAGACCACCAGGCCCACAGCCGCCCAGGCCAGGAACATCAGCTCGGTATAGCCCGAGAGGTTGAAGAACAGGTAGGCGCAGCCCGCCACCGCCGCCGGGCCGACCAGCCAGACGATCGGCGTACGGAACGGACGGTGCCGGTCCGGCGCGGTGCGGCGCAGGATCATCACGCCCAGCGCAACGGTCATGAACGCGAACAGCGTGCCGGAATTCGAGATGTCCGCCAGCTGGCCGACCGGGAAGAAGGCTGCGGCGAAAGTCACGAAGATGCCGGTGATGATGGTCACCACGTGCGGCGTCTTGAACTTCGGATGGACCTTGGCCAGGCCTTCCGGCAGCAGGCCATCGCGCGCCATCACGAAGAAGATGCGGGTCTGGCCGAACAGCATCATCAGCACCACCGAGGGCAGCGCAAGGAAAGCGGCAAGGCCGATCAGGTTGCCGACGTTGACATAGCCGATCTCGCGCAGGACGTGGGCCAGCGCCTCGTCCGAGCAGACCAGCGGCACATTGCCGGAACCGGCCAGCGCAGCGCACTGGGCCTGCAGTTCCTTGCTGCCGGCCGCCAGCGCTTCACCCGCGGCGCCCATCACCGGCTGCGCGCCGACCGCCCCGATCGCCCCCGCCGCGACCAGCAGGTAGAACACGGTGCAGATGACCAGACTGCCGATCAGGCCGATCGGCATGTTGCGCTGCGGGTTCTTGGTTTCTTCGGCCGCCGTCGAGACCGCGTCGAAGCCCACATAGGCGAAGAAGATCGAAGCGGCCGCCGCCGAAACCCCGGCGAAGCCGAGCGGCGCGAAGGGTTCGAAATTCTCCATCTTCATCACCGGCACGGCCAGGATGATGAAAGCGGTCAGCGCTACCACCTTGATCACCACCAGCACGGCGTTGAACGTGGCGGATTCCTTGGTCCCGATCACCAGCAGAGCGGTGACCAGCAGGGCCACGAAGATTGCCGGAAGGTTGATCCCCCCACCCACGGCGGCGAAGGCGCCCTTGGTAAAGAATGTCGGCAACTCCATCCCCAGGCCGGATTGCACCAGACCGACGAAATAGTTGGACCAGCCAACCGACACGGCCGAAGCCGCGATCGCGTATTCGAGGATCAGGGCCCAGCCCACAATCCAGGCGACAATCTCGCCCATCGAGGCATAGGAATAGGTGTAGGCGGAGCCGGACACCGGCACCATCGAGGCCATTTCCGCATAGCACAACGCCGCAACGGCGCAGACGAAACCGGCGATGATAAAGCTGACCATCATGCCGGGGCCGGCCTTTTGCGCCGCCTCGGCAGTCAGCACGAAGATCCCGGTGCCGATAATCGCGCCAATGCCCAGCATGGTCAGCTGGAAAGCCCCCAGCGAGCGGTGCAGCGATTTCTTTTCGGCGGTGGCCAGGATGGCGTCCAATGGTTTGACGCGTCCGAACATGGATTTCCCCTAGTTTGGCGGCGGATACTTGGTCCGACCGCATGTCTTTGCCTGGGCGCGGAAGCTAGCGGCAAGCCCTGTATTGGCAAGCGCTAAAAGCCGCCCCTTCCCCAGATAAGTCCAAGCGTCTAAAGCCGGTTCATGTCCACGACCTTCCAGCTCGACACCGCGACCAGCCGCGCCAACCCCACCCCGGCCCCGATGAAGCGGCTGACGATACCGGCGATCCGCCGCCGCAAGGCAGACGGCGTCACCGCCGAACCAATCGTGATGCTGACCGCCTACACCGCGCGTCAGGCCCAATTGCTCGACGAGCATTGCGACTTGCTGCTGGTCGGGGACTCGCTCGGCCAGGTGATTTACGGCCTGCCCAGCTCGGTGCCGGTCACGCTCGACCTGATGGCAGCCCATGGTGCTGCCGTGGTCCGGGGTTCGTACCACGCTGCAGTGGTGGTTGACATGCCCTTTGGTGCCTATGAAGCCTCCCCTGAACAGGCCTTTGCCAGCGCCTCGCGCCTGCTGAAGGAGACCGGCTGCGCGGCGGTCAAGCTTGAAGGCGGCGCGGCCATGGCCGAAACGGTCGCCTTCCTGACCCAGCGCGGCATCCCGGTCATGGGTCACGTCGGCCTCACCCCGCAGGCCGTCAACGTCCTTGGCGGCTACAATGCGCGCGGCCGCAGTGAAGCCGAAGCCCAGAAAATTGTCAGCGATGCCAAGGCCCTGGATGATGCCGGGGCTTTCGCCGTGGTGGTCGAAGGCGTGGTCGAACCGATCGCCATCGCGGTCACCGAAGCAATCAAGTGCCCGACCATCGGCATCGGCGCCTCGGCCCGCTGCGACGGTCAGGTCCTGGTCACCGAGGACATGCTTGGCATGTTCGAGCGCGTTCCCCGCTTCGTAAAGCGCTATGAGAACATCGCCGACACCATTTCCGCCGCTGCCGCCCGCTATGCCGCGGAAGTGCGGGAAAGGTCGTTCCCGGGGATTGATCAGACCTATCAACCCAAATAGGGCGGCGGCTTCAGTCCGAGGGGGACACCATGCTGCTGCGTTACTACAAGTTCTCGATCCTGTTTACGTTGGCCTGTCTTGGTCTGGCGGTGTGGTATGGGTGGGCCATGACCGGCAGCGTGGCGGCGACAGCTTCGATGCTGTGGATCGTCTTCGTGCTGTCAATCCTGGAAGTCTCCCTTTCCTTCGATAACGCGGTGGTCAATGCTGCGGTTCTCAAGGACATGGACGATGTCTGGCAGCGACGCTTTCTGACCTGGGGCATGCTGATCGCGGTCTTCGGGATGCGGATCGTCTTCCCGCTCGCCATTGTCGCGATCGCCGCAGGTCTGGGGCCGATGGCGGCGCTCGATCTCTCTCTCAACAACCCGGCCGAATACGAGCGCATCGTTTCCAGCGCCCATGTCGGCATTGCCGGGTTTGGCGGGGCGTTCCTCGCCATGGTTGGCCTGTCGTTCTTCTTCGACGGAGAGAAAGACGTCCACTGGATCGAATGGCTCGAAGCCAAGTTGAGCCTCGTCTCCAACATCAAGGCTGCCGAGATCGCGCTGCTGCTGCTGGTGATCTACGGCATTTCGCTGCTGCTGCCGCCCGAAGATGCGCTGACATTCATGGTTTCGGGGACACTGGGCCTGGTCACCTTCATTGCGGTCGAGGCGATCTCCACGATCCTCGAAATGCGCGAGGAAGCGCTGAAACTGCAGGGCGCGGTAGTCCGTTCCGGGCTTGGCGGGTTCCTCTATCTCAATATTCTCGATGCCTCCTTCAGCTTCGACGGCGTGATCGGCGCCTTTGCCCTGTCCAACAACATGGTCGTCATCGCGCTCGGCCTGTCGATCGGGGCGATGTTTGTCCGCTCGATGACGATCCACCTGGTCAAGCAGGGCACCCTGGCGGAGTACCGCTATCTTGAGCACGGGGCCTTCTGGGCGATCATCGCGCTGGGCGGGATCATGCTGTTTTCCGCCGTGATGCACATCCCCGAGACGATCACCGGGCTGATCGGCGCGGTGTTGATCGGGCTGTCGCTGTGGTGGTCGATCCGCCACAACAAGCGCAATCCCGACCGCGAGATCGAGGATGCCGTCAGGGCCGACTGAGGCGGTTCGCGATCGGCGCGGCCAGCACCAGCTGCGCCAGGTGATAGAGCAGGATCGGCAGCAGCACGACGCCGGCCACCGCAGGCGCGAACAGCACGGCAGCAAGCGGTGCGCCCATCGCGATGCTCTTTTGCGCACCGGCAAACAGCATCGACACCCGGTTGCCCCGGTCGAGCCCGAGCAGCCCACCCAGCAACCAGGCTCCGCCGTGGCCGATCAACAGGAACAGCGCCGTTCCGCCCAGCAGCCAGCCCCACCCGGCCGGTTCGACCTGCTGCCAGAACCGCTGCTCGACCGCGCCTGAAAAGGCTACATAGACCGCAATCGCAATCGAACCGCGATCGAACCAGGTGGTCAGGTCCTTGTTGTCCCGCACCCAGCCGGACAGCCGCCCCTGCATCACCTGCCCCAGCACGAACGGCACCAGCAGGATCATCACCACCTTGAGCAGGCCGTCGCCATGAAACTCGGCCGCTCCGCCGCCACCGAGCAGTGAGAACAGCGGCGCGGTGATGAACACGCCGAGCAGGTTGAGCAGCGCCGCCGCCACGACCGAGCTTGCCACATTGCCGCCTGCCAGCGACGAATAGGCTGTCGCCGATTGCACGGTCGAAGGCAGGCAACCGAGGTAGAGGAACCCCAGCGCGATCAGCGGCGGCATCCAGCCCTGCCCGGCCTGCCACAGCCCCCATCCGGCCAGCGCCATGCCGCCAAAGCACCAGGCCACCAGCGGCCACAGCAGGCGGTGGTTGGTCAATCCCTGCGCCACCTCATGCCGGGGCAGGCGTACCCCGTTGAGGAAAAACAGCAGGAATACTGCCGCATTGGCGACGAACTGCGCCCCGTCCCGCGCGCCGCCGGTCACCGGCACCACCAGCGCAAGGGCGATCGCCAGCGTCAGCAGGCGCACCATCGGGTCGATGCGGGAAAGGATCGTCATGGGTGCCGCACCGCTCCTTGGCCGGGAAGTTCCCGAACTTCACTAACTTCGCCCAAGTGCAGCACTGCAAGTTTCAGCACTTTTCCGCAGCCGGACCCTGCCCGGTTATGACAGGGTCTGGCCGTGTAGGAAATCCGGCTTAGCGTCCGGCCAGCTTCGGCGCGGGAGCGGGGGTGGCGGAAAAGCGCGGCGCCGGGGCCGGCTGGACCATCCCGGCCTCTTCCACGAAAGTGCCCCGCGCCACGTTGTGCGGGTGCCTGGGCGCTTCCTTGAGGCTCAGGACCGGGGCAAAGCAGATGTCGGTCCCGTCCATGATCGCGCACCATTCGTCGCGGGTCTTGGTCAGGATCAGTGCGGTCATCCGCGCCTTCAGCTCGTCCCACTTCATCGGGTTCATCTGCTGGGCAAAATCCGGATCGCCGGCCAGGCCGGTCTTCTCCAGCAGGATCGCGTAGAACTGCGGCTCGATCGAACCCAGCGAGATGTACTTGCCATCGCTGGTTTCATAGGTGTCGTAAAAGTGCGTGCCGCTGTCCAGCAGGTTGACCCCGCGCTCGTCGCGCCATTGGCCGTTGCCGAGGAAGGTATAGGTCATGGCCGAGAGGATCGCCGCGCCATCGACCATCGCGCAGTCAACCACCTGGCCGGTCCCGCCCGAACGGGCATGGAGCACGCCCGCGACCACGCCGAAGGCCAGCATCATCCCGCCGCCGCCGAAATCGCCCACGGCATTGACCGGGAAGATCGGCTTCTCGCCCTTGCGGCCATAAGTGTGCAACGCGCCCGACAGCGCGATATAGTTGATGTCATGCCCGGCCAGCGGCGCCATCGGCCCGTCCTGGCCCCAGCCGGTCATCCGCCCGATCACCAGCTTGGGATTGATCCCCAGCAGCACATCGGGGCCAATCCCCATCCGCTCGATCACGCCGGGGCGATAGCCTTCGATCAGCGCGTCGGCGGTCTTGACCAGTTCCTTGAGCTGTTCGATCGCGGCCGGATCCTTCAGGTCCAGCTCGATCCGTTCGCGGTTGCGGTTCAGGATGTCACGGTTGCCGCCGTCGCCGAACCGGCCGGTGGTACCGGGTCGTTCGATCCGGATCACCCGCGCGCCGTGATCGGCCAGCATCATTCCGCAGAACGGCCCGGGTCCGATCCCGGCCAGTTCGATAACGGTCACACCCTGAAGAACACCAGCCATTCGCTCCACTCCCGAAAATTTAATCGCGCGATGAAATTGCCTTTAAGGGCCTGCCGCGCGGCTTGTCGAGAGGGTTCAGACCAGCTTCTTGCGGGCCTCAGCCAGCAGGGGATTGTCCCCGCCGGTCTTGCGCGCCTGTTCGATCAGCTGGCGGGCCAGATCGGGATCGCGCCCGGCATGGGCCAGGGCAAGGGCGCGGGCGGTAACCACAAAGGGGCTGGCCGGAGCGATCCGCCAGGCCAGCTCGGCACTGGCCAGAGCCGCGTCGGTATCGCCGCTGCGCAGCTGCGCCAGGCTGAGATCGGCCAGCAGCCGCGCATCGCGCCCACCGCCGCGCAGGCGCAGGCTTTCCAGCAGCAGCCGCGCGCGCGGCCAGTCCTGCGCGCTCAGCGCCAGATTGGCCGACACCCGCGCCATCAACCGGCTGCCGGGAACCATGGTCAGGTACCGACCGACCAGCGGCGGCACCTGGCCGGGCCGCCCCGCCTGTTCCAGCGCAATGGCATAGCGCAGCGCCAGCCGGTCCGGGAAACGGATGGTTGCGGCGGCCTCGTAATGCGGCAGGGCAGCCAGCGGCTGGCCGCCCAGCACTTCCACATCGCCCAGCACGCCAAGCGCCTCGACCGAACCCGGACGCCGTTCCAGGAACCGCGCGGCGGCAGCACCGGCACCGGCGGGATTGCCCGATGCCAGCAGGCTGCGGACGTAGGGCACGGCCACGCCCGGCACACCCGGAGCCTCGGCAAAGCGCGGCGCCAGCACCCCCGGCGGCGCAGGTTCGAACTGGGGCAGCACCTGTGGCGGCTGGGCATAGGCGGCACGGTTCAGCAGATCGGCCGCCCCGGCCCGGTCGCCCTGCTCTTCGCGCGCCCGGCCCAGCAGGCTCAGCAGATAGGGCGGCGCATCACCGCGTGCGGCCATCGCCCCAAAGCGCGCAAACAGCTGCTGATAATCGCCCGACTGGTACAGCGCGCGGGCCAGCAGCAATTGCGCGCGCTGGTTGGCGCCCTGCCGGTCGGCCAGCCGCAGCAGGTATTGCGCGGCAACATTGGCATTGCCCGCTTCCAGTTCCAGCACGCCGTTCAGCAGCAGGGCGGCCGGGACATTGTCCAGCTTGCGGCCGACCCGGTTGAGCATGGCCCGGGCGAGATCGATCCTGCCCGCCCGCGCCGCCAGCACCGCCTGCAGGAAGAAGGCCTGGGCATTGTCCGGATCAAGGGCAAGCATCTTGCGGGTCACGGCCAGCATCTCGCTCGCCCGGCCCTGCTCGCCCAGCGATGCGGCATAGCCGCCCAGCAGCAGCAGATCATCGGGCGCTGCGGCCAGAGCGCGTTCCAGCAGGGCAATCGCCGCAGTATCGCCGCCCGAATCGCGCAGCAATTGCGCCTTGAATTCCAGCGCGCGGGGATCCTCCGGCCCGGCCACCAGCGCGCGGTCGGCCGCTTCCACCGCCAGCAGGTGTTCTCCGCCCTGATAGCGCAGCCGGCCGATCTCCACCCACAGCAGCGGATCGTTCGCGCCGGTGGCAAGCGCCCGGTCCAGCGCTCGCCCGGCCGCGGGCAGATTGCCGTCGAGCCGTTCGAGCAGGGCCAGCAACCGCCAGCCGCGCGCTTCCTCGCCCTTGGCAAAGTCACCGCCTTGCAGCCATTCGCGCGCCTTGCGCCGCTGGCCCTGCTGGATCAGCGCCTCGCCCATGTCCACGGCCAGATCGCGGCGCACGGCCCCGGCAGCTTCGGCGCGGCGCAGGTCGGCCTCGGCAGCGATCCCGTCACCGCGCGCCAGCGCCGCCCGCGCCCGGTCCAGATCGCCGCGCGCGGCATCCGGCACCGCGCCAAGCGGCGGGGCACCGGCAGCCAGCAGGGCCACGGCCAGGACCAAGGCAGGGGCGATGCGGCGCATCGGCCTAGGCCTGCAGGTCGTACTGCTTGAGCAGGTCGTACAGCGTCGGGCGGCTGATCCCGAGCAGCTTGGCGGTGTTGGAAATGTTGCCTTCGCTGCGGGCCAGCGCGTGACGGATCACCTTGCGGTCGGCCGCTTCGCGCGCGCATTTGAGGTTGAGCACCTGGGCCTCGTCCTCGTCCGGCGCGGCAAGGTCCAGATCGGCAGCCGCCACCAGCTTGCCATCGGCCATGATCACCGCGCGCTTGACCCGGTTTTCCAGCTCGCGAACGTTGCCCGGCCAGTGCCAGGCATCGATTGCCGCCAGCGCATCGGGGGCAAAGCCCTTGACTGCCGGGTTCATCTCGGCGGCAAACCGGGCAAGGAAGGCCTTGGCCAGCAGCGAGGCATCGCCGGGGCGCTCGGCCAGGCTGGGGATCTTCACCACGATTTCGGCCAGGCGATAGAACAGGTCCTCGCGGAACCGCCCGTCGGCGATCATCGTTTCCAGGTCCTGGTGCGTCGCGCAGACGATCCGCGTATCGACCGGGATCGACTTGCGCGAACCGATCCGCTCGATCACCCGTTCCTGCAGGAAGCGCAACAGCTTAACCTGCAGCGGCAGCGGAATGTCGCCCACTTCATCCAGGAACAGCGTGCCGCCGTTGGCCAGTTCGATCTTGCCCTCGGTGGTCTTGACCGCACCGGTGAAGGCCCCCTTCTCGTGCCCGAACAGCTCGCTTTCCAGCAGGTTTTCCGGGATCGCCGCGCAATTGATCGCCACGAAGGCCCCGTGGCGGCGGTCGCTCGCCTCGTGCAGGCCGCGGGCCAGCAGTTCCTTGCCGGTGCCGCTGGCCCCCAGCAGCATGACCGAGACATTGGTATTGGCCACCCGCTCGATCGTGCGGGCAACCTTGACCATTTCCGGCGCGGCCGTGATCATCCGGCCCAGGACCCGGTTGTCGGACCCGACCTTGCTGGCCAGCTGGCGGTTTTCCGCCTCGATCCGGTGCAATTGCAGCGCGCGCCGCACGATCAGGCCCAGTGCCTCGATATCAACCGGCTTGCGGTAGAAATCATAGGCCCCGCGCGCGATCGCCTGCAGCGCGCTTTCCCGCGCGCCGTGGCCCGATGCGACGATCACCTTGGTATCGGGCTTCAGCGCCATGATCTCGTCCAGCACGGCAAAGCCCTCGCTGGTCCCATCGGGATCGGGCGGCAGGCCCAGATCCAGCGTCACCACCGGCGGCTCTTCGGCGCGCAGCAGCGCGATCGCGCTGGCCCGGTCGGTCGCCTGGAACACCTCGAAATCGGGATAGGCCCATTTGAGCTGGGCCTGCAGCCCGGCATCGTCCTCGACGATCAGCAGCTTGGGTTTGCTTTCGGCCATTTTCACGCGACTTTCCGGCCGGTTTCCCCGGCCTCTTTCAGGGTCTCGAACAACGCCGCGGTCTCGGCCAGCGGCAGGACAATGACGAAGCGGGTGCCCAGCCCTTCGCGGCTTTCCACTTCCAGCCGCCCGCGCATCGCCCGGACCAGCTCGCGCGCTTCATAGGCGCCGATCCCGAAGCCGCCGGGCTTGGTTGAATCGAACGGCTTGAACAGGCGGGTGCGGACGAATTCGGCGCTCATCCCGGTGCCGGAATCGACCACCTCGATCGTGCCGTTGAGGCCATCGGCGGCTACCGAGACGAAGACCGGGCTGCCTTGCGGGCTGGCATCGATCGCGTTCTGGACCAGGTGCAGCAGGATCTGTTCCAGCGATTCGCGATTGGCGGCGACTTCGCATGGCGCATCCTCGACCAGCGAGACCGGGTGACGCGCCGCCAACTGGGCCACCACGCCGCGCGCCACTTCGTCGGCCCGGACCGGGACCAGCGCTTCGATCGCGGTCTTGCCATAGCGCGAAAGGCGCTCGACCAGGGCGTTTAGCTTGTCGGTGGAATTGCGCAGGGTGACCAGCATGTCGGCCCGGAATTCCGGATTGTCGGCATGGACCTCGGCATTGCGGGCCAGCAGGCCCATCTGGCTGGCCAGGTTCTTGATATCGTGCATCACGAAAGCGATGCGGCGGTTGAATTCATCGAACCGGGCGGCTTCTTCCAGCGCGGCCTGTCCGGCCTGTTCGGCCAGATAGCTGGCCAGCTGGTGTCCGACCACGCGCAGCATGTCGAGATCCTCCCAGTCCATCGCGCGGGCATGGGCCGGGCGCGACAGCACGGCCAGGCCGACCAGCCGCTCGTAATGGAGCAGCGGCACCACGGCCCAGGCGCGCGGATCGTCCAGCAGCCAGGCCGGCACGGGCCGGAGCGGATCGGCCTGACGGCGCAGCTTGTCGAGATCGGCGATGAACCCGTCGCCGGCCAGGGCCTGGGCCTGATCGGCACTGAAGGCCACGGTCGGCACGTCGACCGTAGGCCACTGCCAGCGCGCGGAAAGCTGGAAAGCGCCGTCATCGCCGCGGGTCAGCAGCAGGCCCGACTGGCTTTCGGTGACGTCCGCGACGGCGCGGATCGCGCGATCGTGCAGCGGCTCGCCCCCGGCCCCGCCCTTGCCGATCGTCCGGGTAAAGCGCAGCCATTCGGCGCGGTAATCGTAGCGGTGCTGGAACAGGTGCTTGAGCAGCGTCACCCGCAGCCACCCGCGCAGCCGCGGCGATGTTGCCAGCGCGATGGCCAGCAGCGAGGCGAGCGAGACGAACGAAAGCTGCAGCAGTGCGCTGTAATCGCTGCCGGCAAAGGCCAGCCACTGCGCAGCGGCAACCATCGCGATCAGGTATCCGCCGATCAGCAGCAGCGACAGCGACTGGAACGCGACCTGCCGCGAGGGGGCAAAGCGCAGGTTCTCGCTGCGCTCTCCTGCCCCCAGCACCAGCAATCCGGCGATCGGCACGCCCAGCAGGCCGCGCAGCACTTCGGTCACCAGCGGGGTTCCGTCGGCCAGATAGGCGATGGCGAAGTGGTTGAGATCGAATACCCACAACAGCGCCAGCGCCGCCGCCGGCCAGCGCAGCGCCAGGCGCGCCTGCTGCGAGGCGCCGGCGTAAAGGTTGTGCGCCAGAACCAGCCCGCCGATCGCCACCAGCAGGTGGAGCGTGGCCGAAGTGTGGAGACCGGCCAGCAACAGCGCGGAATCGGCGCGGCCCGACAGCAGCACCAGTCCCGCCAGCTGGACCAGCTCGACAAATGCCAGGGCGGCCAGCATCGGGCGGATCGGGCGCATCGCGCGATGCCGGCCATCGACCGCGAACAGGCGGTAAATCGCGAAGATCCAGCCCAGATTGCGCAGGCTCTCGGCCAGGATCGCCACGGTCCCGAGCAGCCCGAATGCCGCGCCGGCCGCAGCCCACAGCGCGGTCAGCAGCAGCGCCGCGATCAGCGCCGGTCGGGCCGAACCATAGCGGCCGCGGTGGCGCTGCAGCCAGGCCGCGCCAAGCAGGCAGGCCAGCGCCCCGGCGCTCCACAGCGCCGCGCCGATCGCCCCCCAGGTGCCGCCGAGCCCGCTCATCCTAGCGCGCCCCTTCCGGCCACAGCACCACCCGCAGGGTCTGCAGCAGGATCAGCAGATCGAGGAACGGAGTGTAGTTCTTGGCGTAATAGAGATCGTATTCCAGCTTGTGGCGGGAATCCTCCAGGCTGGCGCCATAGGGGTAGTTGATCTGCGCCCAGCCGGTAATGCCGGGCTTCACCATGTGGCGCTCGGCATAATAGGGCAGCTGCTCTTCCAGTTCGGCCACGAATTGCGGGCGTTCGGGGCGCGGGCCGACAAAGCTCATCTCGCCCTTCAGCACCGACCAGGTCTGCGGCAGCTCGTCGATCCGGACCTTGCGGATGAACCGGCCGAGCCGGGTCACGCGCGGATCGTTCTCCTGCGCGAACTGCGCGCCGTTCACTTCGGCATCGGTGCGCATCGAACGCAGCTTGATCACGTCGAACAGCTGGCCATACAGCCCGACCCGCTGCTGGCGGTAAAAGGCCGGTCCCTTGCTGTCGATCTTCACCAGCAGCGCGAACAGCGCGATGACCGGCGCGGACAGGATCAGCAGCAGCGAGCTGGCGACAATGTCGAACAGCCGCTTCACCGCGCTGGAAATCGCCCGGCCAGAGGAAAAGCCGTCGGAAAAGATCAGCCAGCTGGGATTGACCGTGTCGAGATCGACCCGCCCGGTTTCGCGCTCGATGAAGCTGGAAAAGTCGTTGACGTGAACCCCGGTGGTCTTGATCCGCAGCAGATCGGACAGCGGCAGCGAATTGCGCCGTTCCTCCAGCGCCAGCACCACTTCGCTGACCCCCAGGTTCTCGACATGCTGGGTCAGGTTGTGGATCGCCGCGCGCGGAATCGCTTCGCCCACCACCGGTTGGCTTTCGGTCATCGCGACATAGCCGACAATCGCAAAGCCGCTTTCCGGACGCAGCGACAGCTTGCGCAGCCGGTCGGCCCGCGCGCCCGCGCCCAGCACCAGCACCCGGCGGCGGAACGCGGCCACGCCCAGCACTCCGCCCACCACCAGCCGGTTGAGCACCAACAGGATGATCGAGCCGCCCATCGCGTAGGCCAGCACCGAGCGCCAGAAATTGTGCCCGCCGAACAGGAAATCGACAAAGGCCAGGGCAATGATCCCCAGGCTGATCGCCACCAGCAGCCGGGCCGTGGCATAGCGCATCGAACGCAGTGCCTCGGCACCGTAGACGCCCACCGCGATCATCGCCGTGAGGATGATCACCGCATAGCCGGAAAGCTGCCAGATCCGCGACACTGTTGCGCCCGGATCGATTCCGATCTGCGCCGCGCGCAGCCGCCAGCCAAAGTCCGCCACGCCGATCAGCAGGGCCAGATCGATCAGGCCCAGCAGGATCACTGCATGGGGAATGTAATGCTTGAACAGCCTGATCATGACACCCGCAGCACGTCCGTTTTGATGGAACCGGACCCTGCCTAACGGCGAGTGGTGAAATGTCGGTAAACTTTACAGAACTTGGTTAAGAGCGGATCATCGCGCAAAAGCAAACGGCGTCAGCCCGCGGCTGCGCTCGTCGAACTGCAGGGCCGCCCCGCGCGGAGGGAGAGAGCGCTGCTGGCAATCGCCGCGATGGCAGCGCGCACAGCCCGGCCCGGTCGCCACCGCCCGCTCGGGATCGAGCACCAGCCCGCGGGCCTGGGCCAGCTGCGGGGCAAGCTGGGCATCCAGCCCCAGCACCACCACGAACCGCGCGCTTTCACCGCCCGGCGCGCCGCTGCCCTCGACCGTGCGGGCCATAGTGAACCAGTGCGAGGTCACGCCGGCAGCCTCGGCAAATTCGATCGTCTGGACCTGGATCCGTCCGGCCTGCTCAAAGGCCTGGTGGACGTTCCACAGCGGGCACGACACGTCCCCTTCCAGCAGGGTCGTGCCGCTGGCCCCGGCGTAACGCTTGGAAAACTGCCCGGCCCGGTCGATCCGCGCCATGAAGAACGGCAGGCCGCGCTGGCCGACCCGCTGCAGCGTGGTCAGCCGGTGGGCCAGCTGTTCAAACCCCACGTTGAAGCGGCGTTGCAGGATCGTCAGGTCATAGCCGGTCGCCTCGCAGGCGCGCATGAACCGGCCATAGGGCATCAGCACGGCGGCTGCGAAATAGGCCGCGAGGTGACGGCGGAACAATCGCCAGGCGGCGCGGTCGGCAAAGCGTGCGCCGTCGGCAATCGCGGCAATCGCCTCCCCCTGTTCCAGCATGGCCAGCTGCACCGCGACATGGAAATTGCGCGAGGATTGATCGAGCAGTTCGGACAGCTGTAACTGGCGCGCGTGCAGGTCCAGCCGCCTGAGCGCATCGGGCATCACGTCGAACGGCAGGATCCGCAGCGAAAGCTGGTGCTTCTGGCGCAGCCGCTCGGCCAGCGCCGCGCCGACATCGGCGCTCGACAGGCGCAGTTCATCGGCCAGTTCCTCGGCCGCGGCATCCAGATCGGCAAAATGGTTGCGCCACCGCTCGATCTCGCGCCGGGTCAGGTCCATCGGATCGCTCTGCGCCTGCTCTCCGGTACCGCTACCGGCGGTATCGTACAGCCGGGCAAAAGCCAGCGCCCCGCGCGGCGCGGCAGCCAGCCACTCGGCAATCTCGTCGCGGTCGATGCCCAGGTCGGCAAAGCGCTCGTCCGCCAGACGGCGGCGCAGGCCGTCCACCCCGCCCACCGCCTCGTCCTGGCGCAGGCTGCGCGGATCGAAATCGAAAGTCTCGGCCAGTTGCACCAGCAGCCGCGCGGAAAGCGGGCGCTGGTTGCGTTCGATCAGGTTGAGATAGCTGGGCGAGATCGCCAGCCGCGCGGCCATGGCGGCCTGGGTCAGCCCTTCGCGGCGGCGCAGGCGGCGGATCGCGGGTCCGGCAAGGAAGGCGGTTTCGGCCATGATCTGATTTTGTAAGTTTCTTTACATCTTTGCAAGCTGAAACTGACTAAAGTGCGCAATACGACAATTCGTTTTGTAATTTCCTGTACGGGATCTGCCCCGGACGGGGTTAGGCATGGCGCATTCCCTCCCGATGGAGATTCCTGTGAGCTACACCGACATCATCGCCAAGGCCGATCAGACCATTTCGCAGAACGCCAACTGGGACGGCATCAGCGCCGAATCCGTTGCCCGCATGCAGCTGCAGAACCGCTTCAAGACCGGCCTCGACATTGCCAAGTACACCGCGAAGATCATGCGCGAGGACATGGCCGCCTATGACGCCGATCCGGCCAACTACACCCAGTCGCTGGGCTGCTGGCACGGCTTCATCGGGCAGCAGAAGCTCATCTCGATCAAGAAGCACTTCGGCACCACCAAGCGCCGCTACCTGTACCTCTCGGGCTGGATGATCGCCGCGCTGCGCAGCGATTTCGGCCCCCTCCCCGACCAGTCGATGCACGAAAAGACTTCGGTCCCGGCGCTGATCGAGGAACTCTACACCTTCTTGCGCCAGGCCGATGCCCGCGAACTGGGCATGCTGTTCCGCGATCTCGACGCTGCCCGCAAGGCTGGCGACGAAGTGACCGCCAAGCAGGTCCAGGCCAAGATCGACAATTATGAAACCCACGTGGTTCCGATCATCGCCGACATCGACGCCGGGTTCGGCAATGCCGAGGCGACCTATCTCCTCGCCAAGAAGATGATCGAGGCCGGTGCCTGCGCGCTGCAGATCGAAAACCAGGTTTCGGACGAAAAGCAGTGCGGCCACCAGGACGGCAAGGTCACCGTTCCGCACGAGGACTTCCTCGCGAAGATCCGCGCGATCCGCTATGCCTTCATGGAACTGGGGGTCGAGGACGGGATCATCGTCGCCCGCACCGACTCGCTGGGCGCGGGCCTCACCAAGCAGATCGCCTACACCCGCGAAGCCGGTGACATCGGTGATCAGTACAACAGCTTCCTCGATTGCGAGGAAGTGACCGAAGTCGGCCACGGCGACGTCCTGATCAGCCGCGACGGCAAGCTGCTGAAGCCCAAGCGCCTGCCCAGCAACCTCTACCAGTTCCGCGCCGGAACGGGTGAAGACCGCTGCGTGCTGGACTGCATCACCAGCCTTCAGAATGGCGCCGACCTGCTGTGGATCGAAACCGAAAAGCCGCACATCGGCCAGATCGGCGGGATGGTCAGCCGGATCCGCGAAGTCATCCCCAATGCCAAGCTGGTCTACAACAACTCGCCCAGCTTCAACTGGACGCTGAACTTCCGCCAGCAAGTGTTCGATGCCTGGACCGAAGCCGGCAAGGACGTGTCGGGCTATGACCGCGCCAAGCTGATGAGCGTCGATTACGACAACTCGGAACTGGCGGCCGAAGCCGACGAGCGGATCCGCACCTTCCAGGCCGATGCGGCCCGCGAAGCCGGGATCTTCCACCACCTGATCACCCTGCCGACCTATCACACCGCGGCGCTCAGCACCGACAACCTGGCCAAGGAATACTTCGGCGATGCCGGCATGCTGGGTTACGTCAAGGGCGTGCAGCGTCAGGAAATCCGCCAGGGCATTGCCTGCGTGAAGCACCAGAACATGTCGGGCAGCGACATCGGTGACGATCACAAGGAATACTTCGCCGGCGAAGCGGCCCTCAAGGCTGCCGGCGAACACAACACGATGAACCAGTTCGCCGCCTGACACCGGACTGACACCCGTTAGCGGCACTTGCCGCACCGCTCTCCTGGGGAGGAGAAACGATGGCCGTCGGAGCGCCCCTTTCGCTCCGGCGGCCATCAATTTTTGTGTCTTCTGAACAAGGTAGCGGCTGATTAACCTTCGCCTGCTAGTGCGCGGGCGATGGGTCGTCGCTCCTCCGCTCCGCCGATCTCGGCCGGAATGCTCAAGCATTTCGCCGCCGCGACCGTGGCGATCACCAGCCTGCTGGCCCTGTTTGCCGGCGGGGACGATGTCGGCGTGGCGACACAGATCGACGCCCAGCAGGCCCGCAACCAGCTGGTCGCGGCCGAGCAGCAGAACCTCGGCACCAGGAAAGTCAGCAATAGCCTCAAGGTGAGGAAGGAGACTGCGGGCAGCTTCGGACCGGACGAAGCCGATGAATCAGCCAACAACGGCTATGGTTCAGGCAGCGCCGGCAGCGCACCGCCCCGCCGCATCAACGGGCCGCAGGCACCGCTGGACGCGCATGCTCCACCCGCACGGATGCCGCGCGAGGCGGGTGAGAGCGTGACCTTCGAGGGTGTGCCTGGCGTGCTCGATCCGGGCAGGCAAACCCCGCAGCAGGCCAAGGCCAAGGCCGCAAGGGCACGGGCCGGTCAACCGACCGAGGAAGACCTGGCGAAAATCCGCAACGCCTCGCGCCAGCGGTCAGCCGCCAGCGCGCCGGCGGACTAAGGCCTCAGAAGCACTCGCGGGCCAGGAAGGCGCGGCTTTCCGCTCCGATCAGGGCGGCATGGCCATAGTTCGGGTGGTCGATCACCAGCATGGCATTGCCCTGCCCGCTCTTCCACGCCGCAATCGCCTCGGGCGTGAAATCGAAGTGGAAGAAGTGAACCGCGCTGGCCTTGTTGTCGCTTTCGCGGGTCCGCTCGGTATCGCCTTCCGGGCGGGCGCGGATCATATGCTCACCCACCTGGATCGCGACGTGGTTTTCCACCCCGCCGATCGTGCGCAGGAAGGCGTCGCGGCGCACCGGATCGCCGATTTCGAACAGCAGGGTGCAGGTCAGTTCGCTGCCCTTGGGGACCATCGGGTCATAGGCGGCCAGCTCGTCGGCCAGCTGCTCGTCCCCGCCCTTTTCGATGCGGAGCATTTCCTGGACCTGCAGCCACATCGAATCCCAGTTCTCGAACAGGGCCGTGGCGTGCGGGCCGACCGCGACGCGGGTCAGCGCCTTGCGGGCCAGGGCTTCCTGCTTCTTGTCGGCCCGGATCAACTCGTACTTGTCGAGCGGCATGATGTCGTCACGGGTGATGGTGCGGGTATCGCGGGGCATGATTAGAGTCCGTATGCTTTGGCCAGAACCTCGATCGGGTGGCCGATGCGCGCCGGGGGCTCGCCCCCGTTGGCGGCAATCACCTGCTTCAGGTGCGGTCCGGCCAGCGGGCATTCGGATACGATCAGGTCGGGCTGTTCCTTGACAAGATTGCGGGCGGCCGGCTTGCCGACTTTCACCGCGCGGTCGAAATTCTCCTTGAAGATGCCCCACTTGCCGCCATGGCCCGAGCAACGCTCGGTCAGGGCCGGCTTGGCCTCGGGGATCAGGCGCAGCATCTCCATTGCCTTCGGGCCCATGTTTTGGGCGCGGGCGTGGCAGGCAAAGTGCACCGCGATCTTCGCTTCCATCGGCTCGATCGGGGCAAGGCCAGTCTCCTTCGAGAGGGCGACGATATATTCGGCCACGTCGAAGGTATGGCGGCTCAACGTCTTGACCGTCTCGCTTTCCGGTTCGATCAGCGGCCATTCGAACTTGAGCATCAGCGCGCAGGAGGTGGTCAGGGCAACCACGTCCCAGCCCTGCTCGATCAGCGGCGCGAAATGCGCGGAAATACGGGTGGCAGCGCTGGCCACGGCGGGCAGATCGCCGTTCTCGAACTTGGGCATGGCACAGCAGTCGGGATGCTCGATCCGCACCTGCACGCCGTTGTGAGCCAGCACCTTGACCATGGCGAGCCCCGGCCCGCCGTCGTTGAACTCGTCATGGCAGCCGGCATAGATCGCCACCTTCTTGCCGAAGGCGGGACCGTCGGGATTGGGCGGCGGGACGATGCCCGGGGCCTGCCGGGTCAGCGAAACGTCCATGAATTCGGGCAGATGGGCGCGCCGGTCGATCCCGAGGGTGCTTTCCAGCACCGGCCGGGTCATGCCGTTGTCGCTCTTCGAAGCCCAGTTGGCGAGGCCCGCAACCATCGAGCCGAGGCGGCCGTTGCGGTCCATTTCGGACAGTTGCTGGTCCGCAAACGAGGTCAGCCCCTTGCGGTGCTCGACCGCGCGGTAACGCAGCATCAGGTGGGGGAAGTCCAGATCGAAGCTGTGCGGCGGTACATAGGGGCACTTCGTCATGAAGCACATGTCGCACAGCGTGCAGGCATCGACGACCGCCTTGAGCTGCGGGGCGGTCAGATCCTCGACTTCCTCGTTCGGCGCCTCGTCGATCGCATCGAACAGGATCGGGAAACTGTCGCACAGGTTGAAGCAGCGGCGGCAGCCGTGGCAGATGTCATAGACGCGGCGCAGCTCGGCCTCGAGCGCGGCTTCGTCGTACCATGATTCGTCCTGCCACGGAATCGGGTGGCGGACCGGTGCCTCAAGGCTGCCTTCCATCGGGCTTTCCCCTGTAAAAAGTCTGAGCAGAAGGGTGGGCGGTCCCGGCAGGATGCACGGGACCGCCCGACTTCAGATCACGCGTCGGCGAGCAGGCCGTCGAGCGTCTTCTGGAACTTGCCGGCGTGGCTCTTTTCAGCCTTGGCCAGGGTTTCGAACCAATCGGCGATTTCGTCGAAACCTTCGTCGCGGGCGGTCTTGGCCATGCCCGGGTACATGTCGGTGTACTCGTGGGTTTCGCCGGCGATCGAGGCCTTCAGGTTGGCAACGGTGTCACCAATCGGTTCGCCGGTGGCCGGATCGCCGCAGGCTTCGAGGTATTCGAGGTGGCCGTGGGCGTGGCCGGTTTCGCCTTCCGCGGTCGAGCGGAACACGGCGGCAACGTCGTTGTGGCCTTCGATGTCGGCCTTCTGGGCGAAGTACAGGTAACGGCGGTTGGCCTGGCTTTCACCGGCAAAAGCCGCCTTCAGGTTTTCTTCGGTCTGTGAGCCCTTGAGTTCCATGTTCACTCTCCATGCTAGGGTGGAATTCGACCATGGTTCTTTGCGCGTTCGCACGCTGCGATGCCATGCGGAAATTCCGCGATTATTGATCGAGGAAAGCGATTAACTTATTGCGAGTAAGTCGCAAAAACGATCAAAGCCCGTAGTGCATCACCAGCAGCACCGAAAGCGTCACGATCATGATGCCGACCAGGGGCAGGCCGGTGCGGACATAATCACGGAACGCGTAATTGCCTTCAGCCATGATCAGCATGTTGGTCTGATAGGCCACCGGGGTGGCATAGCACAGGTTGCAGCCGAACAGCACGGCCAGCACCAACGGCTCGGGCGGCAGCCCCAGCTGGCGGGCAATGCTGAACGCAATCGGCGTGCCGACCGTCGCGGCTGTGGCATTGGAAGCGAAATTGGTCAGCACGGTCACGAACAGCATGATCGCGGCCAGGGTCCCCGCCGGCGGCAAGGCGGACAGCAGGATGGCAAGGATCTGCCCGAGCCACTCCGCCGCGCCGCTTTCCAGCACCAGCCGGCCAATCGCGATGCTGGCGGCCACCAGCACGATGACCTTGGCCGACAAGGCCCGCCCGACCCGGTCGAACCGGACACAGCCGGTCACCAGCATGGCAATCGCGCCGGCCAGGGCCGAAATCGCAATCGGCAGCAGGCCGACAGAGGCCAGCCCCACTGCCCCGCCCATGATCCCCAGCGCGAGCAGCGCCTTGGCCCGGCGCGGCACTTCGGTCATGCCGTCAAGAATCAGCAGGGCATCGGCCTGGGCAAATTCACGCAGCCGGTCCAGCGTGCCGATCACCAACAGCACATCGCCTTCGGCCAGTGGTGTGGCAGCCGGATCGTCGCCGCCATTGCCCCACGGCCGCGGTGCGAAATCAACCCCCAGCACCGCAACCCGGTGGGCATCGGCAATCCCGCTGGTGGGCACGGTCAGCCCGGTCAGCCGGCTGTCGGCGGTCAGGGCCAGTTCGGCGACGACCAGGTCCACGCCCAGTTCCTTGCCCTCCTGCCTGATCCGGTCCAGCAGCCATTCCGGTGCCAGCCGCGCGCCCAGCCGCCGGGTAGCCTCTTCCAGCGCCTCATGCGTGCCGCTGACGGTCAGCCGGGCATCGGCCGGCAGTGCATCGATCGGCGGATTGTGAAAGGCGAACCCGGCGGGCAGCCTGCTTTCGAATTCATCGATCCGCTTGCCGACAAAATCGCTCCCGGCCCCGATGCGCAGGGTCGAGCGGAACCGCCGCGGCTCTTGGGTGACGGCAACCGAATTGTCCGGCAGCAGCCGCGGCATGATCAGCCACAGGTATGGCAGGGCAACCACCGCCGCCGCCAGGACCAGCGGGGTGAAATGGAACACCGGCATGGCGGGCATGCCCAGATCGACCGCGATGGACACCACCAGCAGGTTGGTCGACGTGCCGATCGTGGTGGCCATTCCGCCGATCAGCACGGCGGCGTTGACCGGGATCAGCGTCTTGGAACTGGCCATGCCGCCGCGCGCGGCCAGTTGCACCAGGATCGGCAGCAGCAGGACCAGCACCGGAGTGTCGTTGATCACCATCGACATCAGGAAGGCGAACAGCAGCGTCACCAGCAGGCCAAGCCAGCGGTTCAGGCGCCAGACCTGTTCCAGCACCCGGACCAGCGGATCCAGCGCCCCGGTCACCACCAGCCCGCGCCCCATGATCATCAGCGCGCAGATCGTGATCAGCGCCGGATGGCCAAAACCGGAAAAGGCCAGGGCCAGGCCTTCGCCCGGCTGCTGGCCCGGCAAGGGCAGGAAGTAGAGCCCAAGGGCAATGCCGGTAATGGTCAGGAGCGAGACGATCTCGATCGCCATCCGCCCGCGCGCAAAAGCCGTGAACATCGCCACTGTCGCGACAATGGCCGCGAAGGCGTGGAGTGTCGGCAAACCCGGCATCACGGCTGGCCCTAGCAGGAACGGCCTGCCGGGACCACCCCGGCGCGGTTTACCGTTTCGGCATCAGCCGGAAGGCCGAGAGGGTCAGGGCTTCGGAAGCGGTGGCAATCACCTTGTCGGCCTCGGGCGCCCAGAACGGGCTGTGCAGCCCGGGCAGAACCTTCCCTTCGCGCTTTGCCGCCTCGATCTCCGCCGCGGGGCGCCCGCCGACCCAGAAGATCAGGCTGGTGATATTGTCCGGATCGGCCCGGCGGAACTCGCCAAAGTCCTCGCCCGCCATCACCGGACCAACGATCTGGACCCGGTCCGCGCCGAACAGGGCGGAAAAGTAATCGGCCATCTGGCGCGAGAAATCGGGCGTGTTCCAGGTCGCGCGGGTATAGGGTTCCTGCACGGTCACTTCGGGCATCAGATGGTCGGGTAGGCCGGCCGCCTCGGCCTCGGCCCGGGCGATCCGCTTGATCCCGCCAAGCAGCTGAGCGCGCGAATCGTCGCCATAGGAACGGACCGTCAGCTGCAGATGCGCTTCATCCGAAATGATGTTGTGCTTGGCCCCGGCATGAAAGCTGCCGACCGTCACCACCGCCGGTTCGAACGGGCTCTTTTCCCGGCTGACCAGCGTTTGCAGGCGCATCACGATGGCACTGGCAATCACGATCGGATCCTTGGTCAGGTGCGGATAAGCCCCGTGACCGCCCACCCCCTTCACCTTGATGTCGACCGAATCGACATTGGCCAGGGCATAGCCCGGCGCCACCCCGATCACGCCGGAAGGCAGATCGGCGCTGTCATGGAACGACAGCACATGGTCGGGCTTGGGAAAGCGGGTGTAGAGCCCGTCCTTCAGCATCTCCAGCGCGCCGAGCCCCAGCTCTTCCGCCGGCTGGCCGATCATCACCAGCGTTCCGGACCATTTGTCCTTGTTCGACGCCATCAGCCGCGCGGTCTGGATCCAGGCGGTCATGTGGGTATCGTGGCCGCAGGCGTGCATCACCCCGGTTTCGACCCCGGCGGTCGAAATGCCCTTGACCTTGCTGGCATAGGGCAGCCCGGTCTGTTCCACCACCGGCAGCGCGTCCATGTCGGCACGGATCATCACCACCGGGCCGGGGCCGTTCTTCAGCACGGCGACCACGCCGGTCTTGCCGACCCCTTCGGTCACCGTGAAACCGGCCTTGCGCGCGGCATCGGCCATGATCTTCGCGCTGCGGTGTTCCTGGAACGACAGTTCCGGATTGGCATGGAGATCGCGGTAGATCGTCATCAGGCCCGGCAGATCGGCATTGATCCGGGCGCGGATCGACGGATCGCTGGCCGAGGCCTGGGGCGTGGCGACAAGCGCGGTCAGCGCGGCGATGCTGGCAAGGAGATGACGCTTCATGGACCGCAGCCTAGGCCGCGAAGTCCGGATCGGCAATGGTGCCCCTGGCCCGACTCGAACGGGCACGCCTTGCGACAAACGATTTTGAGTCGTTCGCGTCTACCATTCCGCCACAGGGGCATTCTTGCTTTGTGCGCCCTCGACATCCGTCGATGGCTTGGCATCACCGGCCCGCTCCCCCGGCCCAACCACCCCAAGGGTACCATGTAACGGGTGGTTGGGCCGGGGGAGCGGGCCGGTGATGTATCCGCCGCAAGGCGGACAAAAATTCCGCTACCCCGCCTTCAGCGCGCCGACAACCACCTTGTGCAGGCGGGAGTGGAGCGAATCGTTGCCGGCCAGAACCTGCTTGTCGCAGATCGGCTGGCTGATCCCGCGCCAGTCGGACACGAAACCGCCGGCCTCACGCACCAGCAGGCAGCCCGCCGCCGTATCCCACGGGGCCAGGCCGCTTTCCCAGAAACCTTCGTAGCGGCCCGCCGCGACCCAGGCGAGATCGAGCGAGGCTGCGCCGAAGCGGCGGATGCCGGCGACCTGCGGGGCCAGCGCACCGTAGATCCTGGTCCACTCCGCGCTGTCACCGCGCCCGGCAAAGGGAATGCCGGTGGCGATCAGGCTTTCGTCCAGATGGCGGCGGCCCGAGACCCGCAGGCGCGCATCGTGCAGCCAGGCCCCGCGGCTCTTTTCAGCCCAGAAGCTTTCGTCGGTGATCGGCTGATAGACCAGCGCCGCGGTCACTTCGCCCCAGCCCGATCCATCCAGCTTGGGTTCCTGCACCGCAATCGAGATCGCGAAGTGCGGGATGCCGTGCAGGAAGTTGCTGGTGCCGTCGAGCGGATCGACGATGAAGCGCGGCTTGCCATCGGCCCCGGCAATCTCGCCCCCTTCCTCCATCAGGAAGCCCCAGTCGGGCCGGGCGGCGCGCAGTTCGTCCCAGATCGTCCGCTCGGCGCGCTGATCGGCCTTGGAGACGAAATCGGCCGGCCCCTTGCGGCTGACCTGCAGATGCTCGATTTCGCCAAAGTCGCGGCGCAGCCGGCCACCCGCCTTGCGGGCAGCCTTTTCCATTACGCGGATGATGCCGGAGACGACGGCCATGGGCTCAATCCGCCTTGCCGACGTAAGTGCGCTCGTAAACGTCGACGATGATCCGGGTGCCGCTGGCGATGTGCGGCGGCACCATCACGCGCACGCCGTTGTCGAGCACGGCCGGCTTGTAGCTGGAGCTGGCGGTCTGGCCCTTCACCACGGCGTCGGCCTCGACGATCGTGGCTTCGACCTGTTCCGGCAGCTGGACCGAGATCGGGCGCTCGTCGTACATTTCGAGCAGCACGGTCATGCCGTCCTGCAGGAACGCGTCGGCCCCGCCGAGGAGGTCCTTGGGCAGGTTGATCTGGTCATAGGTTTCGGTGTCCATGAACACCAGGTCGTCGCCCTCGGCGTAAAGGAACTGGAAGTCCTTGGTATCGAGCCGGACCTTTTCGACCGTGTCGGCGCTGCGGAAGCGGACGTTGGTCTTGCGGCCGTCGATCAGGTTCTTCATCTCGACCTGCATGAACGCGCCGCCCTTGCCGGGCTGGGTGTGCTGGGTCTTGGCGACCTTCCAGATGCCGCCTTCGTATTCGAGAATGTTGCCGGGACGGATGTCCACGCCGCTGATCTTGGCCATGATGCCTGCCTTCAAGGATGAGAAAGAGCCCGGCACCCACTGCCGGAAGGTGAGCGCCCTTAGCGCGCGGCGGCGCATCGGGCAAGGTGGCGCGTTGGCTTGCGGGGTGCTAGAGCAGGCCGCGATGCTGAAATATGCCCTTACCGCCGCGCTGCTGGCAGCCTCCGCCACCGCATTGGCCGTTCCCGGCGGCCCGATCGGCGCGCTGCCGCCGGCCAGCTATGCCTGCGAAATGCCCGGCGATGCGACCGGCGCGGCCGGTTACCGGGTCGACGCGGAAAACTTCACCGTGATCAATTCCAACGCCTATCGCACTGTCGATGGCCGCGGCACCTATCTGCTGACCGGGGATCTGCTGGTCCTGACCAGCGGGCCCAAGCGCGGGCAGAAGTATCGCAAGATCAGCAACAACTTCCTGCGCAAGCTCGATTCCGCCGGAAACGAAACCCCGCTGCGCTGCGTGCGCCGGGTGATCAACAACACCGGCAGCGGCCCGGCCTGCACCGCGCCGGACGGGACCGAACTGGCCAGCTGCAAGAGCAAGGACGTAGGCAGCCGGTCCTGAAATCAGCCCCCGGCCATGGCCTTGTGAAAGGCTTTCACGGCCGCGGCTTCATCCCCGTTCCAGACCGCGCCCGATACCGCCAGGAAATCGGCCCCCGCCGCCACCAGCGGGCCGCAGTTGTCCGGCGTGATCCCGCCGATCGCCACGCAGGGAATTTCCATCAGCGCCTGCCACCATTCCAGAAGATCGGGCGTGGCGACATATTCGGTCGCTTTGGTCGTGGTCGGGAAAAAGGCCCCGAACGCGACATAGTCGGCCCCTGCCTCGCCCGCTTCCATCGCCAGGTGGCGGCTATCGTGGCAGGTCACGCCGATCTGGGCATCGCGGCCCAGCCGCTCGCGCGCTTCGGCCACGGTGCCGTCGCCCTGCCCCAGATGCACGCCATCAGCCTTGATCCGCTTGGCCAGGCTGATCGAATCGTTGACGATGAAGGCCACTTCCCGGCTTGCGCAGATCGCCTGCAGCGGCGCGGCAAGGCGCGCGGCATCATGCTCGTCGATCCCCTTGACGCGGAACTGGAACGCGGCAACCGGCCCGGCATCCAGCGCGCGGGCCAGCCGGTCGGGAAAGTCGCCGCCAACATCGAGCGGCGAAATCAGATAGAGCTGGCAGTCAGTCATGCCGCGCCCTCTAGCCCGAGCGCGCGGCAAGACCAAGCATCAAGCGGTCTTGACGGTCGAACCGGCGTGGATCGCGTCGATTGCCTCACCCAGCGCGGCGTCGAATTCGGCGTCGCTCATCTGGGCGCGCAGGTCTTCCAGCAGGGCGCGGCTGAAGCTGGCGATGATCCCGCGGTTCTTGGCGAGTTCGATGCAGGCCTCGGGCCGCTTGTAGCCGCCCGACAGCGCCACGACGCGCAGCACCTTGGGGTGATCGACCAGGGCATCGAACTTGCCCGGCACGACCGGCAGGCTCAGCTTGAGCATGACCTGCTGGCCTTCCGGCAGGGCGTCGAGGTTCTTGAGAATCTCGTCCAGCAGGATCGTGTCGCACTCGGCGCGGGTTTCGCTCTTGATGTTCACTTCGGGTTCGATGATCGGCATCATCCCGTGCGAGAGGACCTGCGCACCGACTTCGAACTGCTGCTTGACCACGGCGGCGATGCCTTCGCGGTTGGCCGAATTGATCACCGAGCGTTCCTTGGTGCCATAGACGCCCAGCGCCTTCGACTTTTCGAGCAGGGCATCCAGTTCCGGCATCGGCTTCATCAGCTGAACGCCGTTTTCCTCGTTCTCCAGACCCTTGTCGATCTTGATGAAGGGAACGATGCCCTTTTCGATCAGCGCGGCGGGAACCGGCTTGCCGCCGGCGGTGCCGTCCATGGTCCGCTCGAACAGGATCGCGCCGATCACCTTGCTGCCGTCGAACACCTTCGAGGTGATGATCCGTTCGCGCATGGCATGGATCAGGTCGAACATTTCCGCTTCGTTGGTCCAGGCATCTTCACCGATACCATAGCCGGCCAGCGCCTTGGGCGTCGACCCGCCCGACTGGTCGAGAGCGGCAATGAAGCCGTTGCCGGCGGCCATCTTGGCGGTCATGTCTGCAGTGTTCATCGGTCGGGATCCCTGTCATTGCATACGTATGTGATGCGGCGCCCATAGCGGCGATGCTGCGTTGCCGCAACCGCGCTAACCAGCTTTTCCTTAAGTCGTCTGGAGAGCAACCACTCCGGGCAGTTCCTTGCCTTCCATCCATTCGAGGAAAGCGCCGCCAGCGGTTGAAATATAAGTGAAATCGTCGGCCACGCCGGCGTGGTTGAGCGCAGCGACAGTATCGCCCCCGCCCGCCACCGAAGTCAGCATGCCTTCCTTGGTCAGCGCCGCGGCGCTGCGCGCCAGGGCCACGGTGGCGGCATCGAACGGCACCGTCTCGAACGCGCCGAGCGGGCCGTTCCAGACCAGGGTGCGGCATGTCTTCAGCACATCGGCCAGCGCCTCGACCGCAGCCGGGCCAACGTCGAGGATCATTTCGTCCGCTGCCACTTCGTGGACGTTGCAGGTGCGCAGGGACGGCGGGTTGGCGGCGAATTCCTTCGCCACGACGACGTCATAAGGCAGATGCACCGTGCAGCCGGAGGCATCGGCGGTTTCAAGTATCTTCTCGGCAGTTGCCGCCAAGTCATGCTCGCACAGCGATTTTCCGACGTTCACCCCGCGCGCGGCAAGGAACGTGTTGGCCATGCCGCCGCCGATGATCAGGTGATCGACCCGGGTGACCAGATGGGTCAGCACATCAAGCTTCGAGGATACCTTCGCACCGCCCACAACGGCACACACCGGGCGGACCGGCGCACCAAGCGCGGCCTCAAGCGCCTTCAGCTCGGCTTCCATCGACCGGCCGGCATAGGCCGGCAGCAGATGGGCCAGCCCTTCGGTGCTGGCATGGGCGCGGTGCGCGGCGGAGAAGGCATCGTTGACGTAGATGTCGCCATTGGCGGCAATCGCCTTGGCCAGTTCCGGGTCGTTCTTTTCCTCGCCCTTCCAGAAGCGGGTGTTCTCCAGCATGGCGATATCGCCGGGCTGAAGGATGCCGATCGCCTGGCGAACCACATCGCCCGCCACTTCCGGCACGAACATCACTTCCTTGCCCAGCACGGCCTGGACCGCGTCGAGCGTCATCGACACCGACATGGTCGAGACCCGCTCACCCTTGGGGCGGCCGAAGTGCGCCAGCAGCAGCACCTTGGCGCCCTTGGCGGCAAGTTCGAGGATCGTCGGGGCCGAAGCCCGCACGCGCGTATCGTCGGTGACGGCCCCGTCCTGCATCGGCAGGTTGAGATCGACCCGGACAAGGGCGACCTTGCCGGTCAGGTCACCGAGATCGTCGAGCGTGCGGAACTTGGTCATTCTCGGCCTTCCTTACAGCAGCTTGCCCATCGCGCCGGCGGTATCGACCATGCGGTTGGAGAAGCCCCATTCGTTGTCGTACCAGCTCAGCACGCGCACCAGCTTGCCGTCGATCACAGCCGTTTCCAGGCTGTCGATGGTGCTGCTGTTCGGGCAGTGGTTGTAATCGATCGAGACCAGCGGCTCGTCCGAGAAGCCCAGCACGCCCTTCAGCGGGCCTTCGGCCGCGGCCTTGAGCAGCGCGTTGACTTCTTCCTTGGTGGTGTCGCGCTTCGGCTGGAAGGTCAGGTCGACAACCGAGACGTTCGGGGTCGGCACGCGGATCGCGGAGCCGTCCAGCTTGCCCTTAAGTTCGGGCAGCACTTCACCCACGGCGCGGGCGGCGCCGGTGGTGGTCGGGATCATCGACATCGCGGCAGCGCGGGCGCGGCGCGGATCTTCGTGGATCTGGTCGAGGATCTTCTGGTCGTTGGTATAGGCATGGACCGTGGTCATCAGCCCGCGCTCGATCCCGATCGCATCGTTCAGCACCTTGGCAAACGGCGCCAGGCAGTTGGTGGTGCACGAAGCGTTGGACACGATGGTGTGCGCGACTTCCAGCTTGTCGTGGTTGACGCCGTAAACGACGGTCAGATCGACATTCTTGCCGGGGGCCGAGATCAGCACCTTCTTGGCACCGGCGGCCAGGTGCTTTTCGCAAGAGGCGCGGTCGGTGAAGAAGCCGGTGCATTCCAGCACGATGTCGATGCCCTGCGCGCCGTGCGGCAGGTTGGCGGGATCGCGCTCGGCCGTCACGTGGATGCGCTTGCCGTTGATGACCAGGTCATTGCCGTCGACTTCGACCGTGCCCGAGAACGGCCCGTGGACCGAATCGCGCTGGAACAGCATGGCATTGGCCTTGGCCGAGGCCAGATCGTTGATCGAGACCAGCTCGATATCGTGATCGGTCCGCTCGAGGATGGCGCGCGCCACATTGCGCCCGATGCGCCCGAAACCGTTGATCGCAACCTTGATCGCCATGGTGAGAACTCCTGCTTTTAGCGGCCCAGCCGGGCCTTGATCTGGGGGACAATCTTGTCAGCCGTGAGGCCGAAGTAATCATAAAGCTGATCGGCCGGGGCCGAGGAACCGAACCGGTCGATGCCGATGGTCAGGCCGTCGCCGACATATTTCTGCCAGCCGAGCGTCACCCCGGCCTCGATCGAGACCTTGAGCACACCGGCGGGGAGCAGGTCGGCGCGGTAGGCCGCGTCCTGCGCGTCGAACAGCTCGGTGCAGGGCATCGAAACGACATCCGCACCGATCCCTTCGGCTTCCAGCGCCTTGGCACTGGCCAGCGCGATTTCCACTTCCGAACCGGTTGCCACCAGCACCACCTGCCGCGCGGCTTCGGCGGCTTTCAGGCGGTAGCCGCCCTTGGCCGAAAGCATTCCGCCTTGCTCACGCAGCTGCGGCAGGTTCTGGCGCGAGAGGGCCAGCGCCGAGGGCGTCCCTTCCGCTTCCAGCGCCAGCGCCCAGCATTCGGCGGTTTCAACCACGTCGGCCGGGCGGAACACCAGCAGGTTGGGAATGGCCCGCAGGCTCATCACGTGTTCGATCGGCTGGTGGGTCGGCCCGTCTTCGCCCAGGCCAATCGAATCGTGGGTCAGGACATAGACCACTTGCGCATGCTGGATGGCCGACATGCGGATCGCGTTACGGCAATAGTCGGCAAAGACCAGGAAAGTCCCGCCATAGGGTACCAGCCCGCCGTGCAGCGCCATGCCGTTCATTGCCGCGGCCATGCCGAATTCGCGGATGCCGTAATGGACGTGGCGACCGGTGTAATCGTCCGCGCTGAAAGTGGCGGTGGCCTTGGTCTTGGTCAGATTCGATCCCGTCAGGTCGGCACTGCCGCCGATCAGGGCGGGAAGCTGCTCGGTCAGCGGGCCCAGCGCCATTTCGCTGGCCTTGCGGGTGGCGACCTTCTGCGGGCTGGAAATCAGACCGTCGATGTAATCCTTGAGCGCGGGGACAGCCTTGCCCTTCAGCCCCTGCTGCCCGGCCTCGAACGCGGCCCGGTTCGGCGAAGCGGCGAGGCGCGCTTCCCATGCGGCGCGCTCGGCCGCGCCTTTCGCACCCAGCGAGCGCCAGTCGGCCAGGATGTCCGCCGGAACTTCAAACGGAGCGGCCGTCCAGCCCAGCGCTGCGCGCGCGGCGGCCACTTCGTCGGCGCCCAGCGGGCTGCCGTGGACGCTGTGCGATCCGGCCTTGTTGGGCGCGCCCTGTCCGATCACGGTCTTGCAGGCGACCAGCGATGGGCGCGGATCGGCGGCGGCTTCGGCCAGCGCGCGGGCGATATCGGCAAAATCGTGCCCGTCGCAGCGGGTCACGTGCCAGCCGCTGGCGGCATAGCGGGCGGGAATGTCCTCACAGGTCGACAGCGCGGTATCGCCGTCGATGGTGATGGCGTTATCATCCCACAGCACGTTGAGCTGGCCCAGCTTCAGCGTGCCGGCCAGGCCCACGGCCTCGTGATTGACGCCTTCCATCAGGCAGCCATCGCCCGCGATCACCCAGGTGCGGTGGCTGACCAGATCGTCGCCGTGGACCGCATTGAGGTGCCGTTCGGCCATCGCCATGCCGACCGCCATGGCCAGTCCCTGTCCCAGCGGACCGGTGGTGCATTCCACGCCCGGCAGCTCGGTGTTTTCCGGGTGGCCCGCGCAAGGGCTGTGCAACTGGCGGAAATTGCGGATGTCGTCCATCGTCGGCGCTTCGTACCCGGTCAGGTGCAGCAGCGCGTAGATCAGCATCGAGCCGTGACCGGCCGACAGGACAAAGCGGTCCCGGTCCGGCCACTTCGGCGCGGCGGGATCGAACTTCAGGAACTGCGAATAGAGCACGGTCGCCACGTCGGCCATGCCCATCGGCATGCCGGGGTGGCCCGAATTGGCCGCCTGGACCGCGTCCATCGAAAGCACGCGAATGGCATTGGCCATGGGCGTGAGGCGGTCCGGGGTGACAGTCATTTGGGCGGCTCCCGAGATGAAGCGCAAGAAATGCGGCGATTCGGCGCGAGGCTTCCTTTGCGAAGGCAGGCCCCCCCGTCAAGGCAAGCCCACTGCCCTGCCCGCCCAAACCGGGGAAAATCGGCTTGGCAAACCTTTGCCCCGCCGCCGGCTTGCGATAACCATGGCGTCATGGATGCAGACCGCAGCACCCGCGCGCTCGCCCGGATCGAGCAGGCCCTGGCCCGGATCGAGGCCGCAGCGCGCCAGCCCCGCGCCGCCGAAGTGCAGCGCCGCCATGACAAGCTGAAAGCGGCGGTGCAGGATTCGCTCCAGCAGCTCGACCTTCTGATCGAGGGGACCCAGGGATGATCAGGCGATGAGCAACGTTTCGCTGCAGATCGGCGGACGCTCCTATACCGTGGCCTGCGCCGCGGGCGAGGAAGACCATGTCGCCGGGCTTGGCAAGCTGATCGACGAGAAAGTCCAGTCGATGGGCGGCGGCCACAACGAAGTGCGCCAGCTGCTGTTCGCCGCGCTGCTGCTGGCCGATGAATTGCACGAAGCGCGCCACCGCGCGCCTGCAACCGCCGCTCCTGCTGCCGGGCCGGACCATTCCGCCGCACTGGAAGCCATTGCCGACCGGCTCGAAAAATGCGCCGCAGCCCTTGAGGGCTGAGCCGCTCCGCCCTATCTAGGCAGACGACGGGTACTGCCCGGTACGAACCGACAGAATATCCCTGAGGCTATAAGCAATCCAATGGGGGCTGTCCCTGGTCGGACCCTGGTCCGGCACACATGGTCCCCACCTGACGTTAACGGCGTCAGAGGATTTCCCCGGCAACGACCCATGGTGGTCCCGTCACCCACCCTTTCCGCCCCACGGAGCCGCGCGTGATCGACAAGAAGGAATTGCGCGCCCAGCTCAAGCGCCGCCGCGCCGATCATGTCGCGGCGATTCCCGATTTCCAGCGCGCCCTGCTGCTGCGCCGCCCGCCGGGTCCGGTAATGGCCATGGTGCCGGAAGGCGCTGTGATCGGCGTGTTTCACGAGATGCCGGGCGAAGTGCCGGCCAGCAACTATGCCCGCTGGTTCTTCGAGGCCGGGAACCGCATCGCCCTGCCATGGTTTGCGGAGCGCGGCGCGCCGATGCGGTTTCGCGAATGGGCCAATCCGTTTGACGAGGATCTGCTGGAGCCTGACCCGTTCAAGGCCATGCAGCCGCGCGGCGATGCCGAACTGCTGGTGCCGGACGTGGTGTTCTGCCCGCTGCTGGGCTTTACCGCCAGCGGCCACCGGATCGGCTATGGCGCTGGCCATTATGACCGCTGGCTGGCGAACAATCCGCCCCATGCCGCAATCGGGCTTGCCTGGGATTGCCAGCTGGAGGAAAGCCTGCCGATCGAACCACACGATGTGCCGCTGCACGCCGTGATCACCCCCACCCGCCTTTACGGACCCTTCTGATGCGCACCGAACCGACCATTCGAATCCCGCTTGGCGTGCTGGGCCTGTTCATTGCCCTGATGGTCTATGGCGGCCTGGTGGCGCGTTATATCGCCCCGCTGATCGCCGATTGGCACGCGCTGGCCCAGACCCCGGTCTATATCCTGCTGGGCGTGGTCTGGCTGCTGCCGCTCAGGCGCTTCCTGATCTGGATGGAGACGGGGAAGCTGCGCTGAGCGCCGCAATCCGCAGCAGGTCCTGGTTCCGCCCGAAGCGCCGCAACAGCGCGATCAGTTCGGCCCGTTCAGGCACATAGGCCCGGGCCGCGCCGATGCCGGCCGCGATCCGGGTCTGGGGCACGAATTCACGCCACGTGCCTGCCTCGAGAATGCAGAACCCCGCAAACAGCTCAACCGGCAGCGAGGCCTGGTTCCAGCGGTGAAACACCGCCGAGCGGAACCGGCTGTCCGGCTGGCCGGGCTTGGGCTTGAGGCCGAGCCGGGCGAAGACGGCCTCGCAGTCACGCTGGTCCAGCAGGACGTCGACATCCCGGATCTCGTCCGGATCGGCCCCGTGCAGCACCACGGCGGCGCTGCCCAGGATCCACCAGGGGTACCGCGCCAGCTCCAGCGCCGGCTGAAGCGCCAGCAAGGTTGATTCGAGGTCGCGATGGGCAATCACGGTTGAGACTTGCCGCAGGCCATCACATTCGGCAACCTGCCCGGAAAGAACGGGAGAGGACATCGGCATGAAGCGGACATTGACCATCGCCCTTGGCGTGCTGGTGCTGGCGGGGGGCCTGTTCGCCCTGTTCGGGCGCGGCTGGCTGGCCGAACGGGCGTTCAGTACCGCGCTCGATACCTCGGTCGGGGTCGATCAGACCGCCGGGTTCGACGATGGCCTGCACGCCTATGTCTGCGGCTCCGGCTCGCCCATGCCCGATGCGGCCCGCGCGGGTCCGTGCATCGCGGTGATCGCGGGGCAAAAGGGCTTTGTGTTCGATGCCGGATCGGGATCGATCCGCAAGCTGCAGCGGATGGGCTTTCCGATGGAGCGGATCGAGGGCGTGTACCTGACCCACCTCCATTCCGACCACATTGACGGGCTGGGCGAACTGCTGCTGCAGGCCTGGGTCGGCGGATCGCGCGGCGCGCCGCTGCCGGTTTCCGGCCCGGAAGGCACCGACAAGGTCGTCGCCGGACTGATGCAGGCCTATGAAATCGACAAGGGTTACCGCGTGGCCCACCACGGCGAGGCGGTTGCCCGGCCCGGCGGCTTTGGCGGTGCGGCGCAGATCATCGCCCTGCCGGATGGCACCGACACTGCCGTGGTCTATGACCGGGACGGCATCCGCATCACTGCGATCCGGGTGATCCACGATCCGGTCAAGCCGGCCTTCGGTTTCCGCATCGATTACAAGGGCCGCTCGATCAGCATTTCGGGCGACACGGTCTATTCCCCGGCTTTCACCGCCGCGTCGAAAGGTGTCGACCTGATGTTCCACGAAGCGCTGAACCCGGAAATGATCGGTCGGCTGGGCCAGGCCCTGGCGCAGCGCGGGCGCAAGGATTCGGCCAAGATCATGGCCGACATTCCCGGCTATCACGCCAGCCCGGAAGACGCCGCGCGCAGCGCCAAGGAAGCCGGCGCGCAGACGCTGGTGCTCTATCACCTGGTCCCGGCCCCGCCGGCGCGGCTGATGGAGCCGATGTTCCTGGGCAAGGCGCCGTCGGTCTTCACCGGCCCGCTCAAGCTGGCCGAGGACGGCATGCTGATCCACCTGCCGGCGGGCGGCAAGACGGTGAAATTCGCTTCAGGATTTTGAGGAAAGTCCCAAGTGGCGCGAGTGACGGGGCTCGAACCCGCGACCTTCGGCGTGACAGGCCGACACTCTAACCAACTGAGCTACACCCGCGCAGCCACTTGGGAGCCGCGCCACTAGGCCAGCAGGCCGGGGCTGTCAACAGGGTTCGAAGGCGTTTTTTGCCGACCCCGGCCGAAGTGGTGAAACAGGCTGAATCGGGCGTTAACCATTCCTTTGCCCGGATTTGCGAACAAGGCCCCGCTTCACTGCGAAGCACCGCAAACCGGGGGCCTGATTGACCGTGATGTTTCGCCGCAGCCTTGCCAAGCTGGCCTGCGCCTTCGCGCTTGCCGCACCTGCCATTGCCCTGGCCGCGCCGCTCGTGGCGCTCGACAGCGCGGTGTTCGTGGAACGCGTGATGCCCGGCAAGGGCCGTCTGCTGCAACCGGCCAAGGCGCTCAAGCGCGGTGACCGGGTAGTCTATGTGGTGAGCTGGTACCGCATTGGCGGCCAAGGTGGTTTCACCGTCACCAATCCCCTGCCCAGCAAGGTCTATTTCCAGGGCAGTGCCGATGGCCGAGAGGAAGTCTCGATCGATGGCGGCAAGACCTGGGGGCGGCTCGATTCGCTGCGGACCGGCAACCGCCTTGCCACGCCCGAAGACGTCACCCACGTCCGCTGGCGCGTCCCCGCGCACGAAGCGGCGCGCGGCCAGGGCCAGATCACCTACAGCGCAATCGTCCGCTAAACCGCGACAGCCCGCCCCTGCTCGCTCAGCCGATAGCGGCTGCTTGGCGGAAACCCGTCCTCCACCTCGCGCGCCACCAGCCCGTTGGCCAGCAGCGTCTGCAAGGTCTGCGAAAGTGCGCGCGGGCTGGCCGGAGCGAGCGCGCGGGCCAGATCGTTGAACCGCTCCGCCCCCAGGGCAATCGCGCGCAGTGCCGGCAGGCTCCAGCGGGTCAGATCGCCGGGCGCTAGCCCCGCCCCCTCAAGCCGCGCCGCCAGTTGCGCGGCGATCGCCGCCACGGCGCGGCCTTCCGCGGTCAGAACATATTCGGGCCGCAGCGGATGGCCGTGGCCGGGATTGCGCGCGATCCAGCCCTGGGCCCGGGCCAGCTCCAGCGTTCGCACCAGGCTGTCACGCGGCAGCCCGAGCCGGCCCAGCAATTCGGCAAAGCGCAGCCCCGGCACGCCATCGAACCGCGCCAGCACCGGCAGCAGCCAGCGCTGCCGGGACAGCAATTGCAACAGTTCAGGTGGAAGCGTTGACAGCATTTTTAAAGCAGATATATTTTTCAGACCGATTCGACAAGGGAGAATGACCATGGCGCTGGCCTATGTTCCGGAAATGACAGCTTCGCTGGGCGTGACCAACCTCGATGCCGCGATTGCCTGGTACCAGGAGGTGCTCGGTTTCACCCTGCTCTACCGCGCCGACGAGATCGGCTGGTGCGAAATGAGCACCCACATCCCGGGCGTGAATGTCGGCCTCAGCCAGGTGATCGAGGTGCCGCACGGCGGCGGGGCGACCAATGTCTGGACAGTGGTCGATATCGAGGCCGGCAAGGCCCAGCTGGACCGCCACGGCGTTCGCCAGGACGGCGATATCCAGACCGTTCCCGGCCTGGTCCGCCTGCTGACCTTTTACGATCCCGATGGCAACGCGATGATGCTGGCGCAGTCGCTCGCCGAAGGCTGACTGCAGCCTCCTACTTTGCGCGCTTGGCTTCGTACTTCCAGTTGCGCTTCTTGCCCTCGGCAATCCGCCGCGCGCGGGTGGCCGGGGCCTTGGCAGTCACGATCCATTCGAGATAGTCGCGCCGCGCACCGGGCGGAAAGGCATCGAACCGCGCCCGCAGTCCGTCCCCTTCGGCCAGCGCGGCGGCGAAATCATCCGGCATGGCGATTTCCGGCTTACCCGCCGCCGACCTTGGCCCGGACTTGGCCGGACCCTGTTGAATCCGGTCGCGTGCGGCCAGGATCGCGCGGCGCAGATCGGCATCGGCGGGCAGATCGGCCGCGCTGGCAATCTTGCCATAGCCGCCCATCCCTTCGCCCACGCGCCCTTCGCCATGCAGGATGAAAGCCGCATGGGCCTTGAACGCGGCCATCCCGGCCAGATTCCTTCCGCGATGAACGAAATGCGGCATGCCCCATTTCAGGGTCTCTTCCAGATCCGCCACCGTTTCATGCAGCAGGGCCCGCAGATGGATCAGGATCGGCCGGGCAAAGGGTGCGGCGCCAGCGATATAGGCATCAATCCGCTTGTCCCGTGCCATGGTCTGCCGGCTTCCTTCAATCCGCCAGCAGCAGCACCGGGGTTTCGATCAGCCGCTTGACCGCCTGGACGAAGCTGGCCGCGTCCCAGCCGTCGACCACGCGGTGGTCGCAGCTGATCGACACGTTCATGATCTTGCGCTTTTCGATGCGTTCCCCGCCCATGCCATCCGGCACGAACATCGGCCGCTCGACGATCCGGTTGGGGCCGATGATCGCCACTTCCGGGCGGTTGATCACCGGCGTGTGCGCCACCCCGCCCAGCGGGCCGAGCGAGGTCAGGGTGATGGTCGAGCCGGACAGTTCGGCGCTGGTCGCCGTGCCCTTGCGTGCGGCTTCGGCCAGGCGGACGATCTCGCTGGCCAGCTGCCACAGGTTACGATCCTGCGCGTCGCGGATCACCGGCACCATCAGCCCGCCGTCGGTCTGGGTCGCCATGCCCAGATGGACCGCGCCGGAACGGTGGACCACCCCGGCCTCGTCATCATATCGGGCGTTGATCATCGGAAAATCGGGCAGCGCGCGGCAGATCGCGGTGATCAGCAGCGGCAGCATGGTCAGCTTGGGCCGATCGCCCCGCGCCGAATTGAGCTGGGCGCGCATGGCCTCCAGCGCGGTCACATCGCATTCCTCGACATAGGAGAAGTGCGGGATGTTGCGCTTCGACGCGGCCATGTTCTCGGCAATGCGGCGGCGCAGGCCCATGACCTTGACGGTCTGGTCCACGCCCTTCGCCCCGGCCGCGCGGAAACCACCAGCCGCGTTATAGGCCAGAAATGCGTCCAGATCGGCATGGCGGACCCGGCCATCCTCGGCCGGCTTTACCTGGGCCAGATCGATGCCCAGTTCCATTGCGCGGGCGCGCACGGCAGGGCTGGCCAGAACCTTGGCGCTGTGCGCGGGGGCAGCAGCCACGGGCGCGGCAGGCGCAGGCTGGACGACCGGAGCCGGCGCGGCAACAGGTTCGGCCGGCACGGGTTCGGGTTCAGGCGCTTCGGGAGCCGCCACGGGTTCAGCCGCCGGCACATGGGCCGGTGCCTCGACCGGCTCCTCGCTGCCCGCATCGTCGCCTTCGGTCTCGATCACCACCAGCGGCGATCCGATCGCGATCATGTCGCCTTCCTCGCCCGCGACCGAAAGGATCACGCCCGAAACCGGGCTTTCCATCTCGACCGTGGCCTTGTCGGTCATGACGTCGGCGATCTTGCCGTCTTCCTCGATCCGGTCGCCCACCTTGACGTGCCAGGCGACAATCTCGGCCTCGGCAATGCCTTCGCCGATATCGGGGAGGTTGAAAGTGAACTTGCCCATCAGATTATGCCTTCAGCAGCCGGTCAACCGCCTCGCCGATGCGGACGGGACCAGGGAAATAAGCCCATTCCAGGCTGTGCGGATAGGGGGTGTCGAACCCGGTGACGCGTTCGATCGGTGCTTCGAGGTGATAGAAGCAGCGCTCCTGCACCAGCGCCGACAGTTCCGCGCCGAACCCGCCGGTGCGGGTCGCCTCGTGGACGATCAGGCACTTGCCGGTCTTTTTGACCGAGGCTTCGATGGTTTCGATATCCAGCGGCACCAGGGTGCGCAGGTCGATGATCTCCGCATCCACGCCCTTCTCGGCCAGCACGGCCTGGGCGACGTGGATCATGGTGCCATAGGCCAGTACGGTCAGCGCCTCGCCTTCGCGCACCACCCGCGCTTTGCCGAGCGGGATCTTGTAATAGCCTTCGGGCACGACCGAACCATCGTGCTTGGCCCAGGGCTCGACCGGCTTGTCGTAGTAGCCACTGAACGGGCCATTGTAGATCCGCTTGGGTTCGAAAAAGATCACCGGGTCGTTGTCCTCGATCGCGGCGATCAGCAGCCCCTTGGCATCGTGCGGCGTGCTGGGGATCACGGTCTTCAGGCCCGCCACATGGGTGAACAACGCCTCGGGGCTCTGGCTGTGAGTCTGCCCGCCGAAGATGCCGCCGCCAAAAGGCGAACGTACCGTGATCGGGGCGATGAATTCCCCGGCCGAGCGGTAGCGCAGTCGCGCCGCTTCCGAAATCAGCTGGTCCAGCCCCGGATAGATGTAATCGGCAAACTGGATTTCCGGCACCGGGCGCAGGCCATAGGCCCCCATCCCCACCGCCGCGCCGATGATCCCGCATTCGTTGATCGGGGTATCGAACACGCGTTGCTTGCCGAACTTCTTCTGCAATCCGGCAGTGGCGCGGAACACCCCGCCGAAATAGCCGACGTCTTCACCGAACACGACCACATCGGGATCGCGCTCCATCATGATGTGCAGCGCCTCGTTGATCGCCTCGATCATGTTGAGCCGCTTGGTCGGGGCCTTGGCCAGGCTGAGCGGCGCTTCTTCGGGAGTCATCATTCGTACTCCTTCCAGGTCGGCCACTTGATCCGGCGCTCGCGGATCGCCTGTTCGGCCTGCTCCTGAAGGTGCCAGGGCAGCTCTTCGTATACGTCTTCGAACATGGTGTGGAACGGGTGGTGCAGGCCGTGGCCCAGCACGCCGTTCTTCTCCGCTTCCTTGGTCGCGGCCTTGACCTGTTCGGCCAGTTCGAGGTCCATCGCCGCGTGCTGCTCCTCGCTCCATTCACCAAGCGCGATGAGGTGCTTCTTGAGGCGGTTGATCGGATCACCGAGCGGCCATTCGTCGCGCTCCTGTGCCGAGCGGTAGGCGCTGGGATCGTCCGAGGTGGAATGGCCTTCGGCGCGGTAGCTGAAATGCTCGATCAGGGTCGGGCCCTTGCCCGCCCGCGCCCGGTTGGCGGCCCAGCGCGCCGCGGCATAGACCGCCAGCGCATCGTTGCCGTCGACGCGGAGGCCGGCAATGCCATAGCCGATCGCGCGCGCCGCAAAGGTTGCCCGCTCGCCTCCGGCAAAGCCCGAAAAGCTGGAAATCGCCCACTGGTTGTTGACGATATTGAACACGACCGGCGCATTGAACACGGTGGCGAAAATGAACGCGGCGTGGGCATCGCCCTCCGCGCTTGATCCCTCCCCGATCCAGGTGCTGGCGATCCGGGTATCGCCCTTGATCGCGCTGGCCATGGCCCAGCCTGCGGCCTGCGGCATCTGCGTCGCCAGGTTGCCGCTGATCGTGAAGAAGTTGTGGTCCCGGCTGGAATACATGATCGGCAGTTGGCGGCCCTTCAGCTTGTCGGCCCGGTTGGAATAGATCTGGTTGATCATTTCCACGATCGGATAACCGCGCGCGATCAGGATGCCCTGCTGGCGATAGCTGGGGAACACCATGTCATCGTCGGAAAGGGCATAGGCTGAGGCAACGCTGGTCGCCTCTTCCCCGGTGCACTTCATGTAGAAGCTGGTCTTGCCCTGCCGCTGGCCGCGGTACATCCGGTCGTCAAAGGCGCGGGTCAGGGCCATGGTCCGCAGCATCCGGCGCAGCGTTTCAGCGTCCAGCTTCGGATCCCAGGCGCCGACCGCGCGGTGATCCTGGTCCAGCACCCGGATCAGGCCGTGGCACAGGGCGTGCGTTTCCTCGGTCGGACAGGCCTCGTCCGGCCGGGCAAAGGCCCCGGCGGGGGGAATGTCGAGAAACGAATAATCGACCGGATCGCCGGGGCGAAACGGCGGCTCTGGCACGTGCAGGCTCAGCGGCGGCAGATTGCCGCCCGCGGCTCCGGCACTGGCAGGTCCCTTGGCCATCTTGCGCTCTCCCGCTTCGCTCGCGCCATGATGGCGCTTGGAAGCAAATTCTAGATGCGCGACATATTATTTCAAACTGGTTTCAACGTCAACTAAACCGCCACCGGTGCGGAGATGTGCGCCTGGGGGGCATAACCGGTCACTTCGAAGTCCTCGATCCGGTAATCGAAAATGCTCTCCGGCCGGCGCAGGATCGCCAGCTTGCCCCCGCCCGAAGGCGCGCGCGACAGCTGGGTTTCGACCAGTTCAGCGTGGTTGAGGTAAAGGTGCGTATCCCCGCCCATCCAGATCAGTTCCCCGGCTTCCAGATCGCACTGCTGGGCCAGCATCCGGGTGAACAGCGCCGCGCCGAACAGGTTGAACGGCAGACCCAGCGCGACATCGCAGCTGCGCTGATAGAGCAGGCAATTGAGGCGGTTCCCCGCGACCTGGAACTGGTAGGTCTTGTGGCACGGCGGCAGCGCCATCTGCTCCAGCTCGGCCACGTTCCAGCCCTCGACGATGTGGCGGCGGCTGCCGGGGTTGTGCTTCAGGCTGTGAACCAGTTCGGCCACCTGGTTGATCCCCGGCCCGGAGCGGAACAGCCCGTCCCC
>ERZ761602.583-NODE-583-length-76439-cov-14.196651_pt1 | contig 76439 bp, 62 predicted proteins | sample MGYA00512165_ERZ761602 | MGnify/ENA primary metagenome ERZ761602 (study PRJEB28899, sample SAMN02445085) | bioreactor sludge metagenome | biome: EBPR sludge; isolation source: Thorneside wastewater treatment plant | place: Australia: Brisbane, Thorneside...
AACATATACCGACAGGTTGCTTTTTACACCACTAAAACGATGCAAGGGAGTTTTTGGTTTGATGATTTAGAATTTAATTCTGAATTAATATTAAATTATTAATTATTCAAATTATTATTTTGGAAAACCTGCCAATACTTCTCCTTGCGTTGCATCTCCATGATTTTGAACTCCCGCCAGAAAACATATTGTGCCGAACTGGCTGCAATGACCAAGCCGTAAAACCCGTCGAGGAAGCCCCGGCGCAGAATATATTCCTTCACAAACCGGAAAGGCGGCTTGAGGAGCAGTTTCCACCAGGAGGAGCGCTTGCCGTTTTGGAACATGTACAGGGCCGAATCTGTACCGAGTTTGTTGACTTGCGCCAAGCGACTGTGAATATCGGCATTGGCGTGGTGCAGCAGGTCGCCGGGAAGCCATTGCTGGGTAGCTCCCGTCACGGGTTGTACGGTATCGTGCCCGCCGGCATCCAAAAATCGCACTTTGCGGCGGTCGAAAAGGCGGAGCTTGCGGTCGGGATACCAGCCGCCATGTCGCACCCAGTACTGCCCAATACGATTGAGACGATTGAACGAGTAGGCATCGGCCTGCGGAGATGATTTTATTGATAAAATGGATGAGCGCAACTCCGGCGACAGGTATTCATCTGCATCCAACGCCAGCACCCAATCGTGGACCGCCTCTTGTGCCGCCCATTCCCGTTGAAGGGCATAGCCGGGCCAGGGGCGTTGCAACACACGGGCGCCCAGACTGCGGGCCAATTCCGGCGTATTGTCGGCAGAAAAAGAATCTACTACCAACACTTCGTCGGCTATGCCCGCAACGCTCTGAATACAGCGCTCAATGTTCTCGGCTTCGTTGAACGTGATGACGACGACAGACAATGGCTGTGGCATGGCAGTGTTCGCTGGTTTGGGCGCAAAGGTAAGGTTATGGGAGAGGATGTGCCGAAAATTGTGGTAATTTGGCCCGATTTTGCACGATGCCGAAATGAATCGTATGACCAAAAAACACCTCTCTGCTTTGTCGGGACTGATCGGCCTGGCTCTGGTCATGCGATTTTTCTCCTTTTTTCCCAGCGTCATCAACCACGACGAGTCCACCTACATCCTCATCGCGGAGGGCTTGCTGAAAGGCAAAGTGTATTTTAAAGACTACATAGACACCAAGCCCATCGGCATTTTCCTGCTGTATGCCGGCTTCCTGAAAATCATTTCCGGCATAACCGCCATACGCATATTCACTGCTTTGTGGATCGGTCTCACTGCCTGGGTGCTCTATCTGGCAAAGCTGCGGCTCGGCAGCGATGCCAAAGCGGCCAAGGCTGCGGGCGTCATTTACATTTTCCTGACTTCCATTTTTACGTTTTACGGTGTGGCCCCCAACACCGAGTTGTATTACTGCCTGTTCACCTCGCTGGCATTATGGCTCGTAAGCGGTTCGGCTACAACGCCTGCATGGGTATTGGCGGGTCTGAGCTTGGGACTGGGGTTCATGCTCAAATATGTGGTGGTGTTCGATGCGGCTGCACTGGGCTTGTTTTTATGGTGGCGGCAGGCGCAGTTCAAGTCGGGGTGGCCGGTTTTCTGGCTGCGCGCCCTGCTGATGATGGTGGCCATGTTGCTGCCTTTTGCGCTGGCGTGGGCGTACTATGCGCAGGCCGGATTAGGCGATACCTTTCGTTTTTACACCTTTGAGGTGATGAAAAACTACCCGGTGAGCAGAAGTTTGCCGGATTATTTAAAATTCCTCGCCGACTTCTTCCTGCGCTTTCTGCCCGTGACGGCCATGTTTTTTTATGCGCTCTTTTCAGGAAGCACTCCCCGCAATGTGCGCATGCTGGGCGCGCTGTGGGCGGCGCTGGTATTGGCGCCCGTGATGATCACCGGCCGCCTGTTTGGGCACTATTTCATACAACTCATGCCGGTATTTGCGCTGCTGGCCGGCGAGTTTTTTGCTGCCGGCCGGAGCGATGCGCTGCCCCGGTGGTTGCGGCCTTTATTGCAGCGGCGGTTGGGTTATCCGTTGCTGGCCCTGCTGATGTTGGCCAATGTGCTGTTGCAAAAAAAGGACTACTTCGACAAGCCCGACTACCCGCGCATCGTCAGCAACTGGCTCCGCGAGCGCATGCAGCCCGGCGAGGTCGTTTATGCGGGTAATTTTCACCAGATCGTTTATTTCCTTCTGCCGCAGGATTGTCCCACGCCTTATGTACATCGCTCGCTGCTGTGGGAACCACATCACATCGCGGCATTGGGCATTGACGAGCGCCGGGAATGGGAGCACATCATCGGGCAGTCGCCGCGCTGGGTCTTGTACCAAGGGCGCTGGAGAGACAACTTATTCACACGGCACCTTCAGGCGCATTATCGCCGGGTGGAGGTTTTCGGGAAAGATATTATGATGCTGGAGCAGAGGTGAGGGGGCGTTTGACGGCTTAGAATTTCCATTTTTCAGGAAATTTTTAAATTTTTTCACGTCGAGTATTGTGTGTTTTGGAAAACGCGCTTACCTTTGCGTCCGCTGTTGACGAAGGGTGATTAGCTCAGTTGGTTCAGAGCGCACGCTTCACACGCGTGAGGTCACTGGTTCGAGCCCAGTATCGCCCACCAAACAGCGCAAACAAAGGGCGCATAGCTCAGCTGGTTCAGAGCACCTGCCTTACAAGCAGGGGGTCGTAGGTTCGAACCCTACTGTGCCCACGAAGCCACTCCATTTAGGAGTGGCTTTTCCATTTATGGCCATTACTTACAGTCTTTACTCAGAAATATTAGACAAGTACTATATCGGGCACACCGAACAAAGCATGGAGGAGAGGCTCCGGCGACACCTGAGCGACCACAAGTTAGCGCAAAAGCCAAGGGGCTATAAAAAAATAAAGTGGTCATTTTCGCCAAACATGAGTCATCCCGAATTTTCGACCTCGGAGAGGTCACAGATTTGTAGAAATGCCTCAATAACGGTTTTTTCGACCTCGGAGAGGTCGCACAACGTGTTATTTTGGCATGTTCATGTTCGACCTCTCCGAGGTCGTCACGCATTTTAATTTGTTGATCTACAAATATTTGATCTCTCCGAGATCATTTACAAAATTCGGGATGACTCATGTTTGGCCTAAAGAAAATGAACATTTATTTTTGCCCCACTACCAAGGATTGGCGCATTGTTTTTACCAAGGAATTTCCTGAAAAAAAGGAAGCTGCCGCCTTCGAGCGTCAAATCAAAGCCTGGAAGTCGAGAAGCCGAATGGAGCGATTGATCGCTGGTGCATAGCTCAATTGGTTCAGAGCATCCCGCGCTACAGGCGCGGGAGGGTCGTAGGTTCGAACCCTATTTACCTCAAAATTTTCCCGAGCATCCCTCTTTAACCAGCACCATAGCCTACCCCTTTTTCTCTTCCTGCTTCAGCCCTTCGGGTTGAAACTCCATGCGCCAGCCGGAACTCTCTACCATGAATCGCATCAACTCTAATATTTCGTAGGCTTGTTTTTCGGCACTGAGCATCAGGTCGCTTTTTCTGGCCTGCTCTTCAATGACCTTTTTCGCGTTGCGGTTCATTTTGGTATAATCCGCCTCTGTGAAGCTGTTGAAAACGCCCTCCGAGAGGTCGTAATAATCTACATCGTGGTCAGTGGAGAGTATTTCAGGGTCGGGTAAGTGGCTGACAATGAGCAGCTTTTCTTCGGGCCGGGATTCTAATTTCATTTTTGTCAGATCATACCCTACGGACACTTTAGCCTTCACGCGCAGAAGGGCTTTTTTCTGGAACGGCGACCAGTCGAAGCGCCAGTAGTCTTTGTAATCATAAACTTCTGAAAAATAGCCCTCTACGGTGATGAGCTTGGCCACATGTTCTATGCGTTCCAACAAGACCTGCGACTGCTCCTGCGCCACGATTTCCTGTTTTTGGCGATACAGGCTCCGGCCAATGAAAAAGCCGGCAACCATAAGTATAACCGCTACCATGCCGACGGCCACTCTTTTATTCATTTGGTAAATTTTTACTCATTTGCAATGTGTTGTTTTTCAAGGATTCGTTGACTGTCAATCCTTGATCCCGTCTTCATCCACCCCGTCATCTTCGCCCACTTTGCTGGTGACCGGGTAGCGCAGATTTTTGTAGCTCTTGAGGATCACCTTCACCGAACCCACCGATACCGGCGATTCGATGACCAAAGGTACGCGGTTTTCGTCATCGGAGGCCCAGATTGTCAGGCGGGCGTCTTTTTTAAAAACATACCCTTCGATGACCTGCGGGCTGAGTTTTACAGCCCGGAAACGCCCCAGGTTTCTCACTTTTTTGCTTTCCTCCTTGCCCAGATACGAGACTTTCAGGTTCCATTCCTCTTTGTCAATGAAAATATTGACGGGAATGGTCTGCCCGCTGCGCATCTTGCTGTAATTCAGGTTGCGGGCGTAGTACAGGATAGAGAGAATGTCGTGGGCGCAGGGGTTGATGGTATAGTCGGTGGGCGTGGCTATGTCTTTGGTTTTGCCACGCAGAGAGGTGGCTTTACCGGCTGGTCGGTCAAAGGTGACGGCATCGTAGAGGCTGTATTTGCCCTCGTTCACATCGCGAATAGAGAGGCGGGGCAGCAGCGTTTTTTTATCCACATAAGTATCGTATTTGTCGCGCACTTTGAAAAACCAGTCGTACGATTTGTAAGTACTGCCATGCGCCGAGAGGTGGTATTCGCCATTCACATCGCGCACCCGGAAAGTAACTTCGCCGGCAGAGAGCCACACGAAATTCCAGTTGTAATACACTTTATAAGTGAGTTCTTCGCCGGCTTTGAAGGCAGAGTTGCTCGTTTCGCAGAGGTTGGCCGTGTCTGCGCTTTGTCCCGTCGTATAAGGGAAGTCAAAGGCGGTCAGAATCAGCAGCAGCGGCATCCAAAGCGCTGTTTTCCATGTTTTTGCGTTCATTTTTCCAAAATTTACGGAGGTTGAGGCGAAGTAAAATCCACGCCCCCACTAACGAGGGCAGGCTCAAATTTATTATAAAAAGGCCATAAGCGGCGCCCAATATGGAAGCTGTATCTGCGCCCGACAGCCCCCATACCCAAAGCGCCAGTTCGCCCCGCGCTATCAGGCCGGCCAATGGAGGCAAGGGCAGGCTGGTCTGTGCCAAAAATATAGCCGCTATGCCGGCAGCCGCCTCTCCGGCAGGTATGTGAATGCCAAAAAAGCGCAGCATGAGGTAGTATTGCGTGCAGTAAACCATGTATCGCAGTGCCGCCCAGAGTAAAGACAGGCCGATGCTGCTGCCTGAATAATGCCTCAGCGGCAACAGCTTGCTCAATACTCGCCGTCGCCATTGGCCGCGCAAATGCCATTGCGCCAGCGCCGCCAACACGGGGATGCGAAAGAGCGCCAGCACAGCGCCCGCCGCCAAAGCCATACCCGCTGCGCCCAGCCCGGCCGCCCGGCCCGTTTCTGTCAACTCATATTGGACTGCAAGGTGGTAGAACCCCAACACCCCGCCGACCAGCAGCACCATCCATTGTATCCAGGTGCCCAGCAACGAGGAAATGACTGTGCCCCAAGCCAACCGGGGATCCAATGCCAGCAAACGCCCGCCGTACTCGCCTATCCGGTTGGGTGTAAACAGTGAGATGGTAACGCCCGAAAGCACCGCAGCAAAAGCGCGCCTGAAAGACACAGCGCCAAAAACGCACATCAATCGCTGCCACTTGAGGGTTTCCAGCGACCAGTTAAGCGGCATCAATGCAACGGCAAGCAGTAGCCAAACGCCCTCTTTTTCCAATCGCTCCCATGTAAACAGAGCATCCCAATTGCCCGAAACCGGCATGGTTCGGATATGCCGATACAGCAAGCCTGCAAACAAGATTACAAACCCCGTTTTGAAAATCAGACCGACCCGGCGCGCCTTTCTGTCTTTCCGGCGTATTTTTGTCTTATCTTGCAATCGTTTTTTTCGCAATACTACAAATTTGAACTCGCAAACCACTACTCATCGCATCCTCGGCGTAGATCCCGGCACCAACGTGTTGGGTTATGCCATTTTGGAAATACACAACAAAACCCTGACGGTGTTGCACTTGGGCGTCATTCACTTCAAAAAAGACGAAGAGCACCCGTATCGCTTAGAGCGCATTTTTACGCAATTGCAAAAAATCATCTCCGATTATCTGCCCCGAGAAATGGCCATTGAGGCGCCGTTTTTCGGCAAGAATGTGCAGTCTATGCTCAAATTGGGCCGGGCGCAGGGCGTGGCCATGGCGGCGGCCATCACCAAGGGAGTGCCCATCACTGAGTACTCGCCCAAGAAAATAAAACAGGTTGTAACCGGCAACGGCAATGCCTCCAAAGAGCAGGTGTCTGCTATGCTTTCCACTACTCTGGGGGTCAATTTGCAGGACCAGATTCTGGATGCCACCGACGCTCTGGCCGCAGCCGTTTGTCATTATTACAGCACCCGCAACGGCAGCGCCGCAAGCAGCGCCAAGTCGGGCAGTGGTTGGGGTTCATTCATTGCCAACAATCCGGGCAGGGTGAAAAAGACTTAAGCGAGCATAGAAAAAAAATCCCCGGCAGCGCGTGCTCCGGGGATGCAAAAATCAAAAACAGCAGGTTAAATCTTAGCGAGGTCGGTCTTCAGGCAAACCTATGATGTCTTTCAGCAAACCGGCAGCCGAAAGGAAAAGGGGAGCGACACTCAACCAAGCGAAATGCCGCCCCTTGTAGAAGTTTAAGTATCAGTAAGTTGGGTTATGATTACAAATTGCTCACCCGGCGAATGACGTGATATACGCGGGTGTGTTCATTCACTTCTTCGATGAAAGGTTCGTGTTCGAGGTGGTTGGCCGAAATGAGTTTCAGCCGGGCGGTGCGGCCTCTGTTGTCGGGCAGGCGCTGCACATATTTTACCCACAAACTGCCGTTGTTTTTGATGGCATAAATGCGGTTGTCTTTGATTTCGTGCGCTCCGGCTACCTCCCGGCAGATGACGATGTCTCCGTTGGAAATAACAGGCTCCATAGAGTTGCCTTTGATGGCGAAAGACACCAAGCCACCGCCGGACAAACCCGGAATGCTGAAAAATTCGAGGTCTTCGGCAGCAAAACCGCCTACGTCAACGGCCGTACCGGCAAAGGCTTCCACCGTAGTGAAGAGAATATTGCCCCTTGCTGAAGGCGTGGGTTCCTGATAACGCGGCGCGGGCAGATCGAATCCGAATGGCGTGCCGATGCCGTCAATGAGATACGATTCGTTGATGCCGTATTCCCGGCAGATGATGCGCGCTTGTTGATAGTCAATGCAGCGCTTGTCGTCTTCATTCAGATATGCCCGAACAATGTGGCCGTAAGCCCGGTTGCCCAATATTTTTTCAGCAAAATCGCCGATGCCTTTGCCGCCCCGGTCATTTTTGACAATATCTCCCCGTTCTTCCAGCAGGCGGAACACCCTGATAAATCGCTCATTCAACTGGCGCCGATCGTCGCGTATCATAACTTATGTTTTTAGGTTTGATTCGAAAACGCCTGCAAGGTAAAACAAAAAATTTATTCAAACAAAATATTTTAATATTTTTTATTCCAAAAAAATACTGCCAAAAGAATCAGGATGCAGATTTTCGACTCCTACCGTCTGGAAATCAATTGAATTGCTCAGCCTAAGCGCCCTACGGCCCACTCGGTGTACATGCGTTGCTTTTGAAATTCGGCCAACAATTTGAGTAGTTTAAGTTGTACTTCCACCAATTTCTGCTCCCGTGCATTGATGAGAAAGATGGAGCTTTCGCCCAATTGGAAGCGGGTGATCTCCGCATCGAGCAGTGCGCGATAGTTGGTTTGCATGCTTTGGTAAAGCGACACTTGCTGTTGGGTGTTTTGCCATTCATTAAAGTATGCCCTGACTTTGTTGGCCACCTCCAGTCGTTTTTGCTGAAGCTCCAGCCCGCTGTCCTGAATTTTGAGACGGGTCAGTTCGAGTTTGGCCCGTTCTTTTCGCAGGAAAATGGGCATGTTGAATTGCAGCCCCCATTTATAATTTTGAAAAAAGAGGTTATTGAAAGAGGAACCTCCACCGTTGGCATCGTACGCCAGATTCAGCCCGTTGCCCAATAGATTGTACTCCACATCCAACTGAGGTTTAAGCTGTTCTGCCGCCAATCGCCGATCTACTTCCAAAGTGTTGATTTTCAAAAAATAAAATTTTAGAATCGGGTGATTTTCGGCGGCTTGTTGCGCCAGTTCCTCTACTGAAGGCAGTACTGCACTCCCTACCGATTCGTCTAAGGGCGCGGGCCGCAGCCGGCCTGTCAGTTCGAGAGGCGTATCGTTTTCCCACCAAAGAAAATTGGAGAGCATTTGGCCGGTATTCAGGTAGCTCACATTGGCGTCATTGAGGTCGGCCTGACGGGTTTGTACCTGAATGAATGCTTCGAGTGTATCAATGGCGGGTTTGTCGCCCTGACGGTAAGCTTCCACAATGCCCTGCTGCCGAACGCGGGCAAGCTCCAGTGCCTGTAGGATGGCCTCCCGCTGGTGATAGGCCGCCGTCCACTCCCAATAAGCCTTCACGGCATCCATCAGCAGGTCGTTGACGACAAGTCGTCGTTGAGCTTCGTTGCTTTGCTCAAAAATGCGGGCTTGTTGCAGGGCGGCCCGGCGTTCGTCTATCATCATGCCCCGCCCCAACGTTGCGTTGATGCCCAACACCGCCTGGCCGGCGGCGGGTAGCTTGTGTTCGGGGTCCACCTGAATGCCGGTAGCCGTATTGAATGCCGCCTTGAGTTCCAGCCCGTACCAGGTGGGTACCTTGAGGCCGCTGTTGCCGAAAGTGAAGTATTCGCTGCCGTCAAACGATTTTTGCTCCCACTCCGAATAGAGTTTGGGATCGAAAAAGCCGCGAGCCATGCGCAGTTGAGCGCGCGCCTCATCGTCGAGCAGGTTGGCCTGCCGGGCTACGGGGTGGTACAGGAGCAGCCACTCAAACAGCTCCTCCTGCGTAAAAACACGGGCGCTGTCGGGCGACTGGGCGTGGAGCGAATGGGTAAAAATGGACAAGAAGAACGCCGCTGCGGCTATTGAAAAAGCTCTGAACATCAATTGTTTGTTTTTTTGGATACAATACAACTGATGAGGGGTATGTGTTCTTATACAAGAACAATCGCGTGCTGTAATTTCACGCGATTGTTCTGATTGTCAGTTAGTAACAAAGGATTAGTAGTGGGGCAAAAATAAATGCTCATTTTCTTTAGGCCAAAGGATTAGATAAGACACTTAAAATGAAACGTTTACTTATCTAATCCTTTGGCGAAAATGATCACTTTATTTTTTTATCGCCCCTTACTTCTTGAGGGCCGGGATTTTTTGCCCGCCCTGATACAATACCAGGCGTTCTACAACTCCGGCGTCGTTGCGGAAAAACTCGATCTGAGCCTCTACCACTTTGAGGAAGAAGAAATCTTTTTTCTCTGCAAACACCGGAAATTTGGGCTGCCCGGTAGCCTGCGTCATCAGTTGCCCGTCTTCCAGCGTGAAGGTGAATGCAAAAGAGGGCTGCACTTCATACTTGCCCACATATTGCTGTAGTGTCGCCTGGTCAAGTTGAATTTCGGTGCGCGTCGTCGGCTTTTTATCGGTTTTGCGCCAGGTTTCCTTGCCGGAAACCGCATGGGCCGTCACGGATTCGATCTTGCCTCCTGCCCGGTTGAATTCGAGCGTGGTAGTGCTTTCGTCAAAGAAGAATTTGTCTTTGGCAAAGGGGTAGATTTTAAACTTGGTTCCTCCGCTGCGTTGCGAAAACAACTGCCCGTTTTCGAAGGTGATGCTGCGCATCTGTGAGCCGTCTTCGCTTTCAAAATTGCCTGCATACTGCGCCAGTTCCTGCTCCGGCATCAAGATTTTGGTCCACTCGTAAGGTTTGCCAATGGCCAGCCCTGCTATTTTTCGGGCGGCCACGTCGGGGGAATTGCCTTCATTATTGGAAAAGACAGCCACAAATACCTGTTCTTTAGGCAAATAGATAGATGCTGTAATGAAGCCGTTGATTCCGCCGCCGTGCTCGATGGTAGGACTGCCCTGCACATCTCCCAGAAACCAGCCGTAGCCGTATTGCGTGGCCTTTCCGTCGTTGAGTTTGTAGGCAGTATGTGCTTTCTCCATGCTTTTTTTACTCAACACCTTGCCGCTCATCACCGCCCGGTACCAGGTATATAAATTGTCCACGTTGGAAAGGAGCGAGCCGGCTGCGTAGGGCAAGTCCATGCTCAGTAGGTCGCAGTTCACCACGCCGTCATTGCTCAGGGTATAGCCGGCCACTCTGTTTTTGAAGACCGGAGCGTTGTGTCCGTAGTGGGAATGGCTCATGCCCAAGGGTTTGAAAAAAGTTTCCTCGATGTACTTATCGTAAGGCATTCCGCTCACCTTTTCAATAATGACGCCCAGCAGGAAATAACCGGAGTTGTTATACTGCCATTTTTCGCTAGGCGCGAAATCCATCGGTTGATCTTTGAAAAAAGCGATGAAATCTTCGGGCGATTGGTCGGTGCGCATGACATCGCCAAACTCCGGCATATCGGTGTAGCTGCGAATGCCCGAAGTGTGCGTGAGCAAGTGTTCGATGGTAATTTTGTGGCCTTGCGTGGGGTAATCGGGCAGATACTTGGTGATGTCGTCTTGCACAGAGAGCTTGCCGGCTTCTTCCAATTTGAGGATGGCGGCGCCGGTAAATTGTTTGGTAATGGAGCCGATGCGAAACACATGCTCCGGCTTCATGGGTACATCCAACTCTAAGTGCGCCATGCCGAATGCCTTGCGGTACAATACCTGATCGCCTTTGGCTACGATGGCAGTGCAGCCGGGGCCGTCGGCGGGGAACTGCGCGGAAAGGAGTTGGTCAATTTTGGAATTCAAATCCTGAGCATGCAGGAAGGTGCTTGAAAAGGAGGCGACAAGCGCCAGAACGAAAGTTGCGAAGGTTTTCATGTCGTGTTTTTTGAGGTGCAAGTATGGGGCGCATTGGCCCTTGGACCATAAAAAAAACGACGAAAACAAAGGAAAATCTTGCCGGAGTTCGGGGAGCGGGGAATAATTTGGGGGATATGTTTTTGAAAAAAGTCAGGAAGCTATCTAAATCAGCCCCCTGACTTTTTCATATTTTACTCCAATCCGAACGCGCCGCGGATGGCGTCCACCATGTCGAGTTTTTCCCAGGTGAAGGTCTCCACTTCTATTTGTTTGCGTTCGCCGTTGGCGCTGAAAAACTCCAGCGTTTTGCGTTCCGGATTGCGGCCCATGTGGCCATAAGCGGCGCTTTCCGAATAGATGGGCGTGCGCAGTTGCAGGCGTTTCTCAATGGCATAAGGACGCATATCGAACAGTTCGTTCACTTTTTGCGCGATCTCGCCGTCCGACATATTCACCTTGGCCGTGCCGTAGGTTTGCACATAAATATTGGTTGGCTTGGCCACGCCGATGGCATACGAAACCTGCACCAGCACCTCATCGCAAACGCCTGCGGCCACTAAGTTTTTGGCAATATGGCGGGTAGCATAAGCCCCGGAGCGGTCCACCTTGGAGGGGTCTTTACCCGAAAATGCGCCGCCGCCATGCGCGCCTTTGCCGCCGTAGGTGTCCACGATGATTTTGCGACCGGTGAGGCCGGTATCGCCGTGCGGACCGCCGATGACAAACTTGCCGGTGGGGTTGATGTGATAAATGATCAGATCGTTGAAAAGCTGCTGAATGTGCGGGCTTAATTTGGCCTTCACTCTGGGAATGACGATGTTGATGACGTCTTCCCGGATTTTGGCCAGCATCGTCTCATCGGCATCGAAGTCGTCGTGCTGCGTGGACACCACAATCGTATCAATGCGGCTGGGCTGGTGGTTGTCCTGGTACTCAATGGTCACCTGCGATTTGGAATCGGGGCGGAGGTAGGTCATTTCCTTGCCTTCGTGGCGAATGGCAGCCAATTCGCGGAGGATGCGATGCGCCAGATCGAGGGCCAGCGGCATGTAGTTTTCGGTTTCGTTGCTGGCATAGCCAAACATCATACCCTGATCGCCGGCGCCCTGGTCTTCCGGGTTGGCGCGTTCTACGCCGCGGGCTATGTCGGCCGATTGCTCGTGGATGGCCGATAAAACGCCGCAGGAATGGGCCTCGAACATGTATTCGGAGCGGGTATAACCGATGCGTTTGATGACGTCGCGGGCAATTTGCTGCACGTCGAGATAAACTTCGGAGCGCACTTCGCCCGCCAAAACCACCTGTCCGGTAGTTACCAATGTTTCAACCGCCACTTTGGAGGAGGGGTCGAAGGCAATGAAGTGGTCAACTAATGCGTCGGAGATTTGGTCGGCAATTTTGTCGGGGTGTCCCTCGGAAACCGACTCGGAAGTGAAAAGATATGGCATTGTGAGTCAAACTTTTAATGAAGCGCTTTTCAAAAAGCGTGGCAAAGGTAAGCCATTCCTTACATATAGCGCGGTCCAATCCTGAAAAAGGCAGGGCAAAATTACACCGACAATCCGTTCATCAGCAATGCACTGATGTCGCGTTGGAGCTCGTCGGCAGAAATTCGCTTGCCGCTTTTGTACCAGTCATACAGCCAACGCATGGAAGAAAAAAGGGTGTATGTGGCAATATGGGAATCCATCGAACGCAATTCTCCTTTGTTCATGCCATCCTCGATAATGGACTGAAACCGGCGCTCGTAATCTCGCCGAATGGTTTTGAACTCGCTCAGATACGGCTCGTTGAGGTGCCTCCATTCATCATTGAAAGCCGTGATGGATGTGAGGTCTTCGGTAGCTATTTGGATGTGCAGGCCGATCAATGCCCGCAGCTTTTCGGTGGCCGAATCTGCCGAGTTTTCTACTTCCTGCAAACCCGCCAAAAAGCGCTGGGCATTGTCGAAACAGATTTGCCGCAGGATGTCTTCTTTAGAATCGAAATGATTGTAAAGACTGGAAGCTTTGATATCAACAGCGCCGGCCAGATCGCGCATGGAAGTGGCCGCGTATCCTTTGTCGCGAAAAAGGCGCGCCGCCGCTTCCCGGATTTCGTCGCGCTTGGATTTTGGTTCAGGCATAGTCATGGTGTGTTGTGTTTGGGTGGGAAGAATATGCGTAGTGAAGGGGTGACTACTGATTTACAGCCTCGGATGAGTCACCCCTTCACTAAACTTTAAACATTCACACGTCAAAATTGACTTTTACCAAAGGCGTAAGCGGGTGCGACTGGCAGGTGAGGATAAAGCCGGCCTCCAGTTCGTCTGGCTCCAGGCCATAATTGACATCCATACGCACCTCGCCCTCCGTCAGCAGGGCTTTGCAGGTACAGCATACGCCGCCTTTGCAGGCAAAAGGCAGATTGGCGCCCGCTTGAAGGGCTGCATCCAGAATGGTGTCGCCGCGAGAAGCGAGCGGAAACTCGAAGCTGCGACCATCTAAGGTGATGCCGATATGGGCCTCAACAGCGGGAACGGTTTCATCAGTGGCTCGCTGTGTCTGTTCTCCCTGACCGGGTGCAAAGAAAAGTTCGGTATGAATTTTTTTAGGATCGGCGCCCTCTTCCTGTAAGGTTTGCCGCAGGGTTTCTACCATAGCCGCCGGGCCGCAAAGGTAAAAGTCGTCGGTGTGCGCCACATCCAACAAGGTTTTACAGAAGGTACGGCATTTGTCCGCATCTATCCTGCCATTGAAAAGCGGGCTGTCCGATTCCTGCCGGCTCAATACATGATGCACGCTCAAACGGCGGAGGTATCTGTTTTTGAGGTCTTCCACCTCTTCCAAAAAGATGACGGAGTCTGGTTTCCGGTTGGCGTAAAACAGCTTAAAAGTACTCTGCGGCTCGTTTTCCAAAATGGTTTTCATAATGGACATGACCGGCGTGATGCCGCTGCCCGCTGCAAACGCGGCTACATGCCTGCCCGCATCTGACGAGGCCGGCGGATGATAAAATTTGCCGGAAGGCGTCATTACCTCCAGCACATCGCCTACATTCAATGTCCGGTTGACAAAAGTAGAAAAGCGCCCGCCCGGCAATTCTTTCACAGCCACCCGAAGCTCGCCCTCCGAGGGCGCAACGCAAATAGAATAACTGCGACGCACATCTTCTCCGTCGAAATCTTTGCGGAGTGTCAGATGTTGCCCGGCCTCAAAACGATAGGCATCTTGAACCGCTTCGGGCACATCGAAGGAAACGGAAACACAGTCGGCGGTTTCCCGTCTGATTTCGCGGATTTTCAGGGCGTGGAATTTGGGCGTACTCATAGAAATTACGAATGAACGTTAGTTGGCAAAGGTATGAGTTTTTACATTTTTTTATCTCTTTCTTGCCGATTTAGAAGTAACTTTCTATTTTTCCACCGTCCAAAGGGCGCTTTATCAATTTTTTACATCAAAAACGGAAAACTATGTTAAAAGAATTCAAGGAGTTTGCCATCAAAGGCAACATGCTCGACATGGCCGTCGGTATCATCATCGGCGCAGCTTTCGGTACGGTAGTCAGCTCATTTGTGGGCGACATCATCATGCCGATCATCTCCTCTATTTTCAGTGCGCCGGACTTCGGCAACCTGTTCGTCTTGCTCAAAGCTCCGGCCGATACGACAGGCGTGAACATGAGTTCCATCGCGGCGGTGCGCGAAGCAGGCGGTGTGGCTCTGGGTTACGGCTTGTTCATCAACGCGGTTATCTCTCTGCTCATCGTGGCTATGGCTTTGTTCATCGTGGTGAAAGGCATGAACAAACTCAAAAAAGAGCAGGAAGTTGCCGCTCCGGCCCCTGCCGGCCCTACGGCAGAAGACCTGCTCGCTGAAATCCGTGATTTGCTGAAAAAGCAATAATAGGTAAAGACTTTTTTCAAACAAGATGCGTTTTGCGATTTTGGATATAGCCGATTATCTTTGTGCAAATTCCCAAAAACGTGAAACGCATCTCTGTTTTATTACTGCTCGTACAGCTTTTATCTGCCGGCGCCTTGCCGGCCCAGAACGCTTGGAAACTCCAAAAGGAAAAAGACGGCATCAAAGTCTTTTTCCGACAGGCGGAAGACTCCAACCTCAAAGAGTTGAAAATCAATACCCGTATGCAGGGGTCTTTGGGCGCTGCGGTCGCTTTCATCAGTGATATTGACAACTTCCCCAATTGGATGGACCACTGCCGGGAAGTGAAATACATTGACAAGCGCTCGCCCTCCGATTATACCTACTACAATCTGGCCGATTTTCCCTGGCCGCTGAGTGATCGCGAGTTCGTCATGCGCTGCACCTCCTGGCAAGACCCCACTTCGCTGGCCTGTTATTTTCAGTCGGTTGCCGACCCCAAAGCCATTCCTCCCAACAAAAACTATGTGCGGGTGCAACTCACTGTCTCACAATGGAAAATAGAACCCGACGGCCCCGGATTCATCAAGTTGGAATACTACCTCAAAGCCGACCCCGGCGGCGCCATACCCGCCTGGATGGTGAATGCTGCATTAGATAACGGGCCGGTGAAGGCCATGCTGGCATTGCGAAATGCAGTGCAACACGAGCCTTATGCCGGTAGGAAACTGAGCTATGTGAGGGAGCCGTGATGGAATAACAAAGATTTTTACTTAACTTTGTCATCAAAGTTCGCGCCCATGCCAGCCGTCATTGCCAAAAAACGCTTCACCGTAGCCGACTATCACAAGATGGCCGAAGCAGGCGTATTGCCCGAACGCGGCGTGGAACTCATCAATGGAGAAATTATAGAAATGAGTCCCGTAGGAAGTAAACACCTCTTTTGCGTCAATGCCCTGACGGAATTGCTGACCCTGAAGCTGGCAGGGAAATTCATAGTAAGCGTACAGAACCCTGTGAGGTTGAGCAACTTCTCAGAGCCGGAACCCGATCTGGCCGTGCTTCAACGAGTGGACAATCGCTATGCAGACCGACTGCCCGCCGCCAAAGATGCCTTGTTGCTCATTGAGGTTGCCGATAGTTCTTATGTCTATGACCGGGAAGTAAAGCTGCCGGCTTACGCCCAAAGCGGCATACCCGAATGCTGGATCGTCAACCTCGAAGCGCAGGAGCTGGAAGTCTTCTGGTTGCCTGTGGGCGACGCCTATCAGCACAACAAGGTATGGCGTGCCGGAGATGTGGTGCGGGCGCAGTATTTCGAGTTGGAGTTGGCGGTCGGAGAGATTTTGCCGGGGAGCTGATGAAGGTTTTACACTTATGAAACACTTTTTTACACCTCATTGAATACTTCATAGCCCCATCAGCGGCACTTTTGCCACACAAAAAATGATAAAATGGCAAAAGCATTATTTTCAAAAAATCTGCCGCAGACAGGTATGGCTATCGTCCACATTTTCACGGGTTGGTTCATGTTCTTATTTGCGGTCTTTTTTATCAATGGCGCCGGGAAATGGAGCATGGATAATTGGCTTAGGAATGTGTTCTTCAGCGCTAAAGCCGGCGCTGCCTTCAATGGTCTGATGATGCTGCTTTGCCTGAGTTCCTGCGGGCTTAACAAATCGCCCCACCCTACTACCGAACAGACCGCGAGCAAAGAAACTGAGATGCCTAAACAATCCATTGTTCAAAAACTAAAAGAATTGGAGCACTTGCCGGTGGCCGAGCGCATAGCCCTGTACAGGCAGTTGAAAACGGAAAGCCCCGACGCATACGATTTTGCCAATGAGGATGAACTCACCATGTACGGCTACATGATGTTGTGGAACAACAATGTGAAGGATGCCATCGAAATATTCAAACTGATTGCGCAGGAGTTTCCGCATTCTGCCAACGCCTACGATAGTTTGGGGGAAGGCTATCTGAATGCAGGCGACACCGTGCGCTCGCTGGCCAACTACGAAAAGTCGCTGGCCATGAACCCCGACAATTTTAATGCCGAAGACCAGATTGAACGCATCAAATACCCGGATAAGCCCATTGAAACTCCCGCCGACAAGTTTGCTAAAGTGTTTTCGGCTGCCGAATACCGCGCAGACTTAGATCAACTGGGGGCCACTTTACTGAAAGTTCACCCCAATGCGCTCAAATTCATTTCGGAACAGGATTTTCGCAACTTGATAGAGCGGAAAAAAGCGCTGATAACCGATAATACAACTTATGCAGCGTTTGCCTGGCATTGCAGCGAGATCATTGCAAGCGTTTATTGCTCGCATACCGAGATGGGCAGGTTTAATATTGAGAATGAAATGTTGCCGGAACACCTGAAGTTTCCGCTGCTTATCCGCTTGGTAGACAAGCAGTTGTACGTTATTGACCCGTTGAACAATGCGGACAAAGTCCATATCAAAGACGAGATATTGAGCATCAATGGAGTAGCTTTGGAACAATTGATCGCTGATATTTACCCGCATATTACAGCGCAGGGTTATATACAAACCACCAAACGGCATGTGTTTAATATGTGGTCCAATATCCTCATTCCTTACGCGCTCGGCTTTCCAAACACCTATACGATTGTACTCAAGGGGCAGGCCGCACCCATCACATTGAAAAAGGCAGCCGGCGGTATCCGTCTGCGAAGAAATCCCATTTTTTATTGCCCGGACGGCTTGTGTCTTGAATTTTTAGACGATCAAAAAACCGCCGTCATGAGCATTACCTCGTTCAATTATTACCCGTTTAACGACTTGGATGTTTTTGTGGCATTTGTGGACAGCAGCATGGCCAAAATCAAGCGCAAGGGCGTCAAAAATCTGATTATTGACGTTCGTTGGAACGGCGGCGGCTCTCAGCAGTCGAGCATCCACCTGTTGCGGTATTTGGCCTCAAAGCCCTTTTTGTATTATTCCAAAGCCGAGTTTGCCGGAAAAACAGGCAAAATAGATGGGGAAGAGGTTTTTGAACCTTACACAGACAGATACAAAGGCAAGGTCTATTTTATGATGGATGGCTTGGGCAATTCTACCACCGGGCATTTTATGTCTCTGGCCAAGGTGCTTAACCTCGGCACGATTGTCGGTGAAGAATTAGGTTCCAATCAGTTTTGCTCGGCCGGACAAACGGTCTGCAGGCTCAAGTACACCAAACTGCAATATTATGTAGCCAATAACACCCATGTGTCATCCGCCACTTCATTGCCCGATGAAAGGGGGATTCTGCCCGATCATTACATTTCGCAGAGCATAGATGACTATTTAAATGGCATTGACCGGGTAAAAGATTTCACGATTCAATTGACGAAACAACAAAAGTGAAACGATGGCTTACCTTGGTTTTTGTGGCAGATGCGGCTTTTTTCATTGCGCTGTATTCAATTAGTAGCAGGGCAAAGCAAATTCGCTTCTGTTGCTGTTTATTCCCCAAACAGCATACCCGAACATTGGATTGCCAACCTCGAAGCGCAAGAGCTGGAAGTCTTCTGGTTGCCTGTGGGCGGTGCCTATCAGCACAACGAGGTATGGCGCGCCGGAGATGTGGTGCGGGCGCAGTATCTTGATCTGGTAGTACAGGACATATTACCATAAAGCAGTATATCTATGTCTGCCGTCATTACCCCCAATATGGCAATCTTCCTGAAATCTACTTTCTTTTTGTTTGTTCTTCCGCCTTGTCAGTTCCACTGCAATTGAAGCGCCACTTTAACAAAATTGCTTCCGGTAAGAGATATATTTTGTACCCTGCAAATATTTTCTCCATGAAGAGAAATGACGTTTGTTTCCCCCATTAACTCTGCCGGTTCAGGGTTGTCAATATCCCAAAATTGAATCTTGATCCTCGTAGCCCCCAGAAAAGAAACGGGAGAATTGGAACTCCAAAAAACAGGAGGCATGTTAACATTTGTTACCGCGTTACCTGTTATTACGGTTACATTCCGATCTACGTCTATGATCCGCATTTCAATATCCGGGCAGCAGCTTAGCCGATCCCACGGTTCCCCTGATGGCTTAAATCTTGGATAATCCTGTAGTGTCAACGACAGAAGGCCGGGAGTGGCATTGCACCCTATGGTCACAAATGCGGTTTTTTCGCTCACACCGCCGGCGCTCTCAGCGATGAGGCTGACCTGATACGTTCCGGGATTCAGGTAGCGGTGTTGTACGTTGCCAAAAGCAGTGTCTAAAGGGCTGCCCTCACCGAAACGCCATAGATATTTGGCATCACCTTCTGTGCTGGAGGTATTGGTAAACCTGACGGTGCAGGGAGCGCCACAATTATCATTGATGATGATAAAATCAGCAATGGGGCGCGGCGTTTCTTGTTGACAAGAGGTCATCATGCCTAAGATGCCGATAAAAAAAGCTATTTGAAGAAGCTTATGCAGTTTCATCTCAATTAAGTTTTTTCATTTTTTCAAAACCAATGCCTGTATCCAATTCCTACATGGAATGCCTGAATACGGGATTGCGTTATCACCAATGGCTGGGAATTGTCTCCCAAAGAATGACTTTGAACTCCGGTAGCGAAATTGGAATAAAAAAAACTGCCGGAAAGAGAGATAAGGTTAGGGCGTTGGCCATCTTCTTCTCCCCAACGAACCCCCATTTGTATTTTTCCTGACCAATACGAAGACGCTCCATTTTCAGGCAAACCATACACCAACCGGGTTTGCCAGCGCTGTCCGTCATCTTTTGTGTAATAAACGGAAGTGGAGTTTTCCCAGGGGGCAATGATTTGCCCATAAGCCGGTTCTAAGGAAAGATAAAAAGTACTTTCCACTGGTATCGGTTCAATAGATATGGATGCCCCATAATAAGCCTTCCGGTATCCGGTGCTCTCAATAAACTTTTCTTGCAGCGATTGACCGGTTTGGAGTTCGTAATCCTCCAATTGAAAAAACAATGCCGTCGTATTGTAATCATTGTGAACATAGCCGCCCTGAAGCCGCAGGCTCATGAATTTCAATACATTTAGCCCAATGGCCATTTCTCCTCCGTAGCCAAAGTTGGCCATGCCTGCCTCCGGGTTCCAGTCGCCCCTCCAGGATGGGAAAATATTTACATCCTGATAGAGTCCGATGGGAAGACTTATATAAGGTTGAAGTTCGAATGAAAATATTTTTTTATCCTTTATTTTTACAGTCTCAGAAGCTGTATCAGTTTCTCCATTGCCATTATCTATTTCCAACCTGATCTGATATTCTCCTCCGCTTGTAATTTTGTGAGTAAAAATTTTGTTGGCCCCCAAGCCCGCAGGACGATTATTTATATACCACTTTATCTTGGCGTGTGGGGTATTGATATTGCTGGATTCGTTTGTTATCGTAATCTTACAAGGTGCGGGGCACCCCTTTTTTTCAATTCTAAATGCAGCAACAGGCTTTTGAGCTAGAGTGATATAAGAATTTGCACTGTCGTTAGGCGGAGCCGGTTGCACATATTGCCCGACACTTTCCTTAAGAGAAGCCTTATTTATCTGAATGGTTTGTGTAGTAGAGGTGTTTCTCTGCCCGTCGGAATTGACGACTTCTAAGGTCATAGTGTACGATCCCTCTTTTAATAATGTATCGGAAAACATTATCTTAGTTCCTAATTCTACTCCATTCCAAAAGTATTTAGTTGAACTATTCACATTTGTTGATTCGCTTTTGAAATCAACACGACAAGGCTCAGTACACTCGGCCGCGCCCGTTTGAGTGTTTCTGCATTTGTATGTAAACTTGGCAATAGGCGGTGGGTTCACTTTCTGGTACCCTTTGAGCAAGTGACTCTTTCTTTGCAGTCCATCTTTGATATGCCGGGCCAGCATGTTTTCAATATCCGGCCATCGGATGCCCAGTTTGGCCAAATACTCACCGGTTTTTTCGTCGGCTGCCGCTTCTTCCGTTCCCTCTGCTCTTGCGTGATGCAGATCGGTATGCGCTATGGCGTGCAAAAAAAGGTATAAAGTCAACACGCGTGCCGTGTCGCGTCCTTTAATGGCCGTGTAGGCATCATAAGGGTGGTAATCAATCCGGTAGATTGTTGCGTCCGGCACTTTTTTGATGCTGAAATACCTTTGTGAGTGAGAAATAAACTTGCGGTTGACTACTGATGGAAGAGAATCCCTCACAAAAGCACGTATGTCGTTTTCAGCATTACTCAATTTGCCTGCGCCTGGCTTGGGTAGATTTAAAATAGTTTGTTCTTGTCCCAAAGGGCAAGCCACCGGCTGGTATTCTTGAGCAAAAATGAACTGCGGAATTGCGATGATAAAAAATACAATGTAAATGCGCATGCTTGCAACTTTAGAAGGGATATAGGCGGGAGGCCATTGACGACCTCCCGAACTTTGATATCTATGCCTTAGTTATTGACAGGGGGCAATTGCTCCATGAGCTTCCTCAAGTGCCCGACTTTGATGGCAAAGGAGGTGGTGCCAGACTGTTGATTGGGAGCATCAGGGCGCATCGCCCGATTGATGCCTATCAATTTACCGGTTTGTAAATCGTAAACAGGGGATCCGCTCGCCCCGCCCGCATTCGTATAATCTGCCATAAAATCACGACCGTTATCTTCTAACTTATTGATCTGGCCACTACTGCGGTACTTACTCACATCGTAATAAATTTCGCCACCCTCAAAATTTATGATTTTGTTCGCTGGATAGCCGATGTATCGTACTTGTGTGTTAGGCTTAATATCGTCATCATTGCCGATGCAGTCAAATGGTAAGTAGCTAAACTGCTTATTCAGATCAGAGTCCGCTAGCCTTATTATAGCTAAGTCATTTAACTGATCTTCAAGATGAATGGTAACTTCGTAAAATTGGCCGGCGGGCAAGTTTTCGTAATTCGTAAATGTTCTGGAATATACCCGATTGCCGTCCTTCACAACAACTATCTTCTGAGTCTCATAGGTGATATCCTCATATTTGATTTTGTACCCAATTGAATTTGCGTATTTGATGATCGCTTCCATTGCCTTGCGATACTTCAGCAAAAGTTCATCTGCCAATGCTTTTTCCGATTCAGCATAACTGGCAACCACATGGTAATTGGTCGTGAAGTACCCATCTTCCCTTACACCAAAAGCTGTGCCTGTACTGGTGAAAGGTTTTAAGTTTTCCTTGGATAACGAAGGTTGTTGTTGGGGGTCACTGCCAAAATAAATCACGTCGTTTCCAAATAAAAGCTTGGCTATGCTATACCTAATCACCAGAACAGAATGTTTTTCAAATTCCTCCTCTTTAGAACAAACGACTGTAGTGGTATCTGGGGTTTGGTCAGGAAGTGGGGCTGTTTTATCCGAGTTAAAATTTTTCCATAGAACAAACACAATTGCCAGCACCGCCAGCACGCCGGCTACAGGTACCAATAGTTTTCGATGGCTCGTTGGTTTGGGTATCTGACTCCAGTTCAACTCGTAGCGACCGGCAAAGATGATGCGGTCTTTACCGTGCTTCACAGGGATTTCGGTAAAACGCTGCACCGGGGCGCCATTGAGCGTAGTGCCGTTCACGGATTTGTCATAAAGAGTTACGACGCCGTTTTTGTCAACCCGGATCATGGCATGAGTGCGGCTGATCTGCTTCTCCTCGTATCGGATGTCGTTGGATGCATCCCGACCGATGTGCCTGGTGGCAAAAGTAGAAGAAGTGGCCGGCGGCACCTGTGGCACGCGGCTCCAATCGAGGGCCACGTTTTTCGGAAAGATGATCGTATCACCCCGCCGGACCTCGCACTGTGCATTGTGTATCTCTTTACCGTTCACAATGGTACCGTTGCTGCTGTAGTCTTCGTAGGTGATGCGGCCGCCTTCAAAAAGGACTAATTCCCCGTGTTTGTCACTGATGTGATCGCCCTGAAGAACGATGTGGCTGGGAGTGGTACGGCCGCTGCCGATGGTAATGATGGTCTTCATAAGAGGAGATTTTTTTCGTTTTGTATTGAAATTGTTAATGAGTTTGCTGTGTCGAATCCGGTTCCGGGAGCTTCAGCGGCACATCCGGCGCCTTATCCTGATCGTTCTGTGGAACAACCGGCTTCTTATGCTCTGTAGAGTCTTCAGCCTGCGATTTTGTGAAGGGCAAACGCGGTTTTTTTTCTGATTTTTTTAACACAGGCTCATCGGGCGTACTTACAGGCTGTGTATTTTGACTCCGGTAATATTCCAGCGAGTCTCTCAATATTCTCACATCCGACATGGCTTTTTCCAGACTATCCTGAAGCGATTCATCCGCAGTGGGGCTGGAGGGTGTTTGCTGTACAGGTGAATTGTCTTTACTGGTAAACAATTCGGGAAAAGCCACGCGAACGCCCCCCAGGCTAAGAGTAAAACCGGCCAGCAAAATACCCAGCCACAATAAGTAGCTGTTGCGAGAAACGGTCTTTAAGCGAGAGGAGTCTGATGTATGCAGGGCAATGGCCGAGAGGTTGTCGTGGCCGCCTCCGTCATTATTGGCCGCGTTATCTAAGGAATGGAGCAGCCAGGGCACCATACTTTGCGCATTGGGTTCAGAGGTGATCAAACGAATCAACTCCTGTTCGCTGCGCAAATTCCAAACGCCGTCTGAACACAAGAAAAACAGATCGCCCTTGCGATAGCTCAATTCCATGATATCGGGCTGATCGAAACGGTCGGGAATAAGTCCTTTGGTGAGCTTGTTGGAGTCTGGGTGTATTCTCGCCTCCTCTTCGGTCATCACTCCGGCTTGCACATGCTGGAATGCCTTAGAGTGGTCGGTGGTGCGAAACAGAATACGCCCTTTTCTGATTTGATAAACCCGGCTGTCGCCGAGATGGGCAACACAGGCTGTTTCGGGAGTCAACAACAACAAGGCAACGGTGGTGCCCAACCTGATTTCATTGTCAATGGACTGCTGCAAAATGGCGTCATAAGCCTTTTCAATGGCATCGCGCATCAGTTGCGCCGGGCTGCTGAACTGGTAGTTGGCCTGGCAATGGGCCGAAATCCGATTCAGCGCCAATACGGAGGCCATTTTGCCATCATCGAGGCCGCCCATTCCATCGCACACGGCAGCGAGCACCCATCCGTTGGGAAGCGTCTCAGTGAGGATGCTGTCCTGATTTTGGTCTCTGCCGCCTTGCAGGCTAGCCTGACCCATAGACTGTATTTTCATATAAGTTTTGTCTTTGAGAAAAGAGGAAATGATTAAAAATCCGGAGCCTCATGAGTTTTTATTTTGCAATCGTTATCTTCATCAATGGCATCATAAGTCCTCTCAATATTTTGTTTGTCACGGTAGTGTATCTGCAAGCCTTTTTTGTTTCCGCTATTTTTCGGCACTGCCTTTATATATGTACCAATTTGATTGATTCGATTTATCACTGCCTGTTCTAACACAGGCGATTGGCATGGCGCCGGCTCTACTCGGGTTGGGTTTACCGGAAGGGTGGGGGGAGGTTCGACTACTTTTTTTGTAACTTCTACCTCGCGCGACTCGGAGGCAGATGTTCCGTCGGCTCGCGTAACGGTGAGCGTAATGCGGTACTTGCCGGGTTGTTTAAACGAGAACTGAGTCTCTCTCCCCTCCTGTGTGGTAACTCCACCGGTCCATTTGTAAACAGTTCCGGATGGCTCCCCTGTGGCATTTGCCGAAGCGCTTACGGTGCAGGGCGCTTCACATCCAGATGTGTTGAGCGTAAAATCCGCTACGGGCGGACTTGCCCGCCGTATCTCTACTTGCCTTGTCGCACTATCCGACTGGCCATCTTCATTTTTGACGGTCAGGGTAATTTGAGCCATTCCGGTCTCTTCGTAGCGATACACTGTTTCGGTGGAGAGTACCATGCCGTTTTCGTCGGTCCAGCTAAATGCCGTTTGTTCGTCTGTGTTTTCGGATACACTGCGCAGCGTTACCGCGCAAGGAGCTTCACAGGCATTATTTATTACCTCTATAACGGCTACCGGCGGCGGCGCAGGAGTTTCGGTACGGAACTCACATCGTTGAAGCACTTTCATGGCACCCCAGACGACAAGCGCAATGACCAAAGCGCTCCCTGCCCAGGTGAATACTGTTTTTAATGCGGCAAGGGGCCAGGCAATTGTTCCCACTTGTTGTAACGCAGCTCGGAACACTGCAACGGGCGAAGGTCTTTTTTTAGGCGGCTCCAATGCCGCCAAGAACTCATCTGCCGATTGAAAGCGGTTTTCCGACAGCTTGGCGGTGGCTTTTTGCAACACGCTGAACATACGAGGCGACAAGTGCTCGTGCTTGGGTAGCGGCTTGTTCCGAATGGCGTGTATCATGGGCGCTTCCTCGCCTACACTGTAAGGCAACTCGCCCGTAAGGAGCTGATACATGGAGATACCTAAAGCATACAAGTCCCAGTTTGGTTTTGGCGTCTCCAATCCATCAATTTGTTGAGGCGGCATGTAACTTAGCTTGCCCAATCGCGTTCCCCTGTTGGTGCCATACGTCGCTCTTGGCAAATAGGCAATGTCTAAGTCAATGATTTTGAGACCTTCGTCAGGCGTGCAAACCATCCAGTTTGAGGGGTCCACATCTCTGTGTACAATTCCCTTGTCATGAATGGCCTTCAGACCGGCCAAAACTTGTCGGGATAAATGTAGTACGGTGTCTTCCGGATATGGCTTTTGATGATCTTTAAAGAACCTGTTGAATCTGTCGGCCACATTTTCCCCTTCCAACATCTCCATAACGACGAAGTAAAACTTATCTCCATGTATGTCCTCTTCTTCGCAAAAATCAATTAATTCGACCACATTTTCATGCCTCACAGTGGCTTCTACAATGGCCTTTGTACGCGCCAGATTGACCGGATTATTTACGGTTCGCTCACTGAGCAATTTAATGGCTACAGGTCTTGGCCGGTCATCCAGCGATACCCCTGTGAACAATGCTGCCGACATGGCGCCTCGTTCGTCATTGAGCCGATCCTTGAAGTCGAAGCGATAACTCCCCCGGCTTCCGGTTATAGTGTGCATGGCGCTTGGAGTCTATGAGGTCATGTAGTAGTGAAATTAGGGTTCTTGCCGCTTTCTTTTTGGGCGGCAATCTCCTTGAGGGTACTAAAATCTTTGTCTGCTTTGCCAACAGGCGAGAAGTCAGGATTGGGCGCCATTTGATCCGCCACATAATCAATAAGGACACAGAAAAGGTTGTACTTACCAATCTGAATGACGCTGCGATCTTTCAGACTTGCTACGTCACCCACCATCAATTGTTCCCCGTCCACAATAGTCGAAATTTCAGAGCCGGCATCTTGAATCCTGAACTCCAAACGCTCTTCTCCTTTTTTGCGAATCGCAAAAATATTGGCGTGCGGATTGGATACGCTTTGTTCGTACAGCGCTATGTGGCAGCTTTTGTGGCTGCCCACGGTATTTTTACCCTCAAACAGCGGCCAATATTCGCCTTCCGCAGTTTTTGAATAAGAGAATAAAAAACCAACTAGTGGTTTAGCGGAATCAGGTTTGCTCTTCTTTTGGGGCTGCTCCTGTTCCTGTTCGAGAGGGTCAATAATCAGCGTCATGATGGAAGTTTTAAATAGGTGAACAAAATTGTTGAAGTACGATTTAAATGCTGTTTTACTTGAAGAGCGACTCATCGGGATTTTGTGACCGCCTCTTGTGTTTTTTTTCTGTTTTTTATTCAGGCCTTGCTATCCTGCCTGACGATTTCGCTGAGGGCAACTTTGCAATCAGGGCCGACAGGGTCATCTGCTCCTTATCGGGCAAGTCGGGTTTTGCTTCGTTCAGCAGTCTGATGGCCCAAGCGTGTTGATCGGTATCTTGCTGAGCCAAAAGGGACAGTGCCAAACTGTATTTAGCATAGGCGGCATTGGCCTCATTCAGGCATTTTTTATTCAACAATTCCTCAAAAATTTGTTGAGCCGATACAAATTGACCTTTACGAAGCCGGGTTATTCCCGCCTCAAGAGAACAATGCTCTGTTTCTGTTAAAAGCTCCCCATTAGTGGGTATTTCTGCCTTTGAGTTTGTATTGACGTCTTTAGGAGAACGATCTGAAGGGGTGAGCAGCCCGCCGTTCGTTGCTGTTTTCGTGTCGTGGTATTCAGGCGACTTGCCATGCAGGTTCTCGCCTGTGGTCGGTAGCTTTTCCTTAGCGCCCGGCAGGTTGTCTATGGCTGTATTAACAAGTGCAATCAGCGCGTTTTCAGGAAGGCTTTCCATTCCATTTTCACGAGGCGAGGCGGGAGATTCATGTGCAACCGGAGCGGCCTCTTTCATTCCCCAATAATACCAGCCGGCAGTAACGGCAACCACCAATGGCGTCACTACCGCCGCAATGCGCAGCGCATTAAAAAGTGTTCTGTTGATGACCAGCCTTTTTAATTTCTTTTCGGCGGGGGGGGATGCGGCTTGCTCCAGCGTGGCAGATACAGCCGGGACATCGGCTGCTTGTATGTCGTTTTCGAGGTCTCGTAGTGTTTGAAGGACGATCTGATCGGATTGCACTCTAAGACGCTGAAACAGGCGATCAGGTGACTGGAGCGTACGGTGCGCCTGATTGAGTATGGCCTCGAAGCGCCCGGAGTCATTATCCATTGTGCTTTTTTGCATATTCAGTTCTTCCTGTAACAGAGGCTCGGAAGCAAGACGCTGCTCAAATGCAGCAGCCTGTTCTGATGACATTTCGCCATTCAGATATGAAAAAACTTCGTCAAAATGAATATCATTCATGATTGCCGATTAGTTTCTGTGATACAATGCTTTAAGTCTGCGACGTCCCTTTGACAACCTCTGCCGAAAAGTGTCGTTGGAAATATCGAAAATATCCCCTTCTAACTCAAAGTCCTCCGGGTTTTGCTCATAATTTCTCAACATGTCGGATACGCGCAACTTGATTTCATCATATTCCACCGCAATGTCAAGGTAGCTGAATCCCATAGCGCTGATGAGCAAGGGCGCCTGATAAATTGTACTCAGTCTTTTTATCTTTGACAATAACTCAATCAGTTCTGCACTGGAACTAAAAGCTGTACTATAAGTGATCGCATCAACCTCTACAATTGATTGCTTTTGTTGTTGGAGGCGGCTCCATTCATTTCTTACTATGGTAAGATAGTATGCCTCAATGCTACCCATATCTTGAGAACAAAGCCGTTCCAGCAGTTTGTTGCGTCCGGTCAAGCTTTCCCATGCGACCTCTTGGATCATTTCATCTTGGTTTTTTCCATTGTTCTTGTACATATAGGCCGTTGCTCTGGGTATGAGCCACTCAAGCATAAATTGCACTGCCTCATGCTTTTCTCTGCTTGTACCTGAGCAGTACTTGACAACGATTTCTGTGGCATTCATAAGGAAGAGTCGGTAGATGGTGTTTTGTGATTTTGGCTGTGGAAAAAATGTTTCGCAAATATATCTCACTCATCGTATTTTTTCAAACTTGATACATTTTTAAAAATACGAATGCCGCATACAAGGCAAGGATTGGCTTTATGGACGATTCTTATCAGGAACGAATTACTTTTTCATACCGCCATCGGGTATCAAGTCTTACATTTGCCGAAAAATAATATGAAAGCAAATTCGCTTCTGTTGCTATTGCTGTTGCCGCTCGCAGTTTTTGCCCAGAACAATAAGCTCAAAAGCGGTATCAGCGCGCTCAAAAGCGGCGAATATGCAGATGCCATCAGCCGGTTTGACGGCATTATTGTGCAAAGTTCCAAGCCCGAAGAACGCGCCGAAGCGCACTATTACCGCGCCGAAAGCTATGTGAAACTCTATCAGGAGGCCTTGCACAACCGGAACCCCCAGCAATTGCGCGCGTACTCCGACGCTTATGTGCGTGCCAGCGAAGATTATGCCCGCGCCGCCGAGTTGGACAAATCGGCCTGGCAGGAAAGTGCGGGGAAGGAATTGCTCAAATTGTATCCCGAATTGGTGCGCGACGGCCTGCAAAAACTCGAAGATGCCAAAAAAGAAAAAGCTCCAGAACAGTCCTCGCCGCTTTTGCGGAATGCGGCGCAACTGCTGGGGGTAGCCGCCGCCCAACAGCCTCAACAGTACCTGCCCGCCGACCTGCTGGGACAGATTGCTATGGAGCAGCAGCAGTATCGCCAGGCCGAGCAATACCTCCGGCAGGCTGCTGTGTTGTTCAACCAGTATCCGCCGGAAAACCCTGATCTGTTGGCGGCCTACATATACTATCGTTTGGCCTTGCTGGAGTACAGCTATAAGCACAAAGGCTCGGGGCCGCCACATACCGACCAGTTGCGCACAGCATTGGAATACCTTCGCCAGGCCAAGAGCCTGCTCGAATCTGAGTACCGGCGTGCGGGGCGTATGGCCGGCAAGCTGAAGCCGCAGGAGTTGGAGCGCTACCAGCGTCAGCACCGGTCTGTTCAGCAGGATTTTTATTATTTAGAGTTGGATTTGTACCTGCAATTGCCGGAGCTGCATCACGAGGCCATCGGGAAGTTCAAAGAGGCGCTGCGCAAGGAACCCGACAGCTACCCTCTGACGATGGGGTATGCCCGGCTGCTGGAAAAAAATGATTTGCAACAAGCCCTGGCCATGTATCAAAAGGCCGCTATGTTGCAGCCCGAATCTTTTGCAGCCAATTATCACATCGGCATCATTTATGTGAATGAAGCTGCCCGTTTTGAAAAAGAAGCGAAACAAACGGCCAACATAGACCGCTATCAGCAGTTGAACGCGTTATCAAGAGAATATTTGGCGAAAGCCCGCCCATATCTTCAAACTGCCTATAGAAGCGACCCCGACAACCTCGATTTGGTCAATGCACTGCTTCAGGTGACCCTCAATCTGCACCTTCCCGACGACTACCGGCTCTACAAGCGCAAGCAAATGGAGTTGGGAGAAAAATGACAACAAAATAATCTTTTGCTTTGCGGTGCAAAACTGTTCGCTTACCTTTGCACCGTTTTTCTGAAAAAGCCATTCATACTTACCGCTAAAATACGCCACACAAACATGGAAAACGTAGGCTACGTTAAGCAAGTTATCGGTCCGGTAGTGGACGTCAGTTTCGCCGGCGAGCAATCCAAGCTCCCCGAAATTTTCAACGCACTCGAAATCAAGCGCCCCAATGGAGAAGTGCTCGTACTGGAAGTGCAGCAGCACCTCGGCGAAGACAGCGTTCGCACCATTGCTATGGACTCTACCGACGGCCTCACCCGCGGCACCAAAGTAACGGACAGCGGCGCGGCCATCACCATGCCTGTGGGCGAAGAAATCAAAGGCCGCCTCTTCAACGTGGTCGGCGAAGCCATTGACGGTATCGGCGCAGTGCCCAAAACCGCTGCGGCCTACCCCATCCACCGCAAACCTCCTACCTACGAAGAGCTTTCCACATCGAAAGAAGTACTCTACACGGGTATCAAGGTGATTGACCTCATCGAACCTTATATGAAGGGCGGTAAAATCGGTCTCTTCGGCGGTGCAGGTGTAGGCAAAACCGTGTTGATCATGGAGTTGATCAACAACATTGCCAAAGGTTATGAAGGCATCTCCGTGTTTGCCGGTGTAGGCGAGCGCACCCGTGAGGGCAATGACCTCCTCCGTGAGATGATCGAATCCAACGTTATCCGCTACGGCGATGCGTTCAAGCACAGCATGGAAGAAGGCGGCTGGGACTTGTCGAAAGTGGACAAAACCGCCCTCCGGCAATCTCAGGCTACCCTCGTGTTCGGCCAGATGAACGAACCTCCCGGCGCTCGTGCCCGTGTGGCGCTCTCCGGTCTGACCGTAGCCGAATACTACCGCGACGGCGACCTCAACGACGCTACCGGCGGCAAAGACATCCTGTTCTTTATTGACAACATCTTCCGCTTCACGCAGGCAGGTTCCGAAGTGTCCGCTCTCTTGGGTCGTATGCCTTCGGCGGTGGGTTATCAGCCCACGCTGGCTACCGAAATGGGTCTGATGCAGGAACGCATCACCTCTACGCGTCGCGGCTCCATCACCTCTGTACAAGCGGTGTATGTACCCGCGGACGACCTTACCGACCCGGCGCCGGCTACTACCTTTGCACACTTGGACGCCACCACGGTATTGAGCCGTAAAATTGCGGCCCTCGGCATCTATCCGGCCGTGGACCCGCTCGACTCTACTTCCCGCATCCTTGATCCGCTCATCATCGGCGAAGAGCACTACAACTGCGCTCAGCGTGTGAAAAACATCTTGCAGCGCTACAACGAATTGCTCGACATCATCGCCATCCTCGGTATGGAAGAATTGTCGGACGAAGACAAACTTGTGGTACACCGCGCCCGCCGCGTACAGCGCTTCCTCTCTCAGCCCTTCCACGTTGCCGAGCAGTTCACCGGTCTCAAAGGCGTGTTGGTGCCCATCGAAGAAACCATTCGCGGTTTCAACATGATTATGGACGGCGAAGTGGATGAGTATCCGGAAGCAGCGTTCAACCTCAAGGGTTCTATTGACGATGTGATCGAAGCCGGTAAGAAAATGTTGGCGGAAGCCGAATAATCATTTGCCGGTTTTAAAACCATTCAGACAATGAAAATTTCCATACTGACTCCTGAGCGCGAGGTTTTTAACGGCCTTGTCACCTCTGTAAAAGTGCCGGGCACGCGCGGCGAGTTTCAGATATTGAATAACCACGCACCCATTGTATCTTCTCTCGATGCAGGCTTCATCCATGTGGTGACGGCCCAGGGCGAGTACCGCTATTTTGACGATGAAAGCGGTGAAATCAAAACTGCCGCAGAGCCGGGGCGCAGCCTGCGGTTCAAAATTGCCGGCGGTTTTGTGGAAGTACTTCGCGATGAAGTGTCGCTGCTGGTGCATGGCGTAAGAGAATAAATTGACTTGGCACACAAGTCATTTTGCTGAGTTTACAGGCTGAAGCTATCCGTAGTTTCAGCCTTTTTTTTGCCCCAACTGAGTACTCTCACTGTCCGCGCTGCCAAAAATCATTTGCATTCCCCGATCATATACCGTAACTTGAGCAATGAAAACCATTGTTGCCAACCGTTATGAAAAAAATACTCTTTCCCACCGATTGCTCCGCTTCTGCGCACCACGCATTCCGGTTTGCCGTACAATTGGCCCGCCAATTGGATGCCGTCATCGACATCATGTCCGTGTATCATTTACCGGCCACCGACGCAAGCAGTGTTCCGCCTTCGTACATTGAAACAATGATCGAAGAACGCCGCCGACAAGTGGAAGCCAATGTAGCCAAGTTTCTGGAGGCCTGGCCCGATGCGCCCATTGGACAACGCTTTGCCGACTACGGCATTTTTACCCATCAGGAAATAGTGGACAAAGCGACAGAGGGTAGCCATGAGCTGATTGTGATGGGTACGCACGGCGTTGGTAATGCTGTGGACAAACTCCTCGGCAGCGTCACTACGCATACCATCATGCAAGCCCCCTGTCCGGTGCTGGCCATTCCGCCGGGGGCCGAGTGGAAACCCATCCGGCACATTGCTTATGCTACCGACTTTGAGGCAGGCGACGGACATGCCGTGTACAACCTCATGGAGTTTGCCAAATTGATGGGCGCTCAGGTGCATTTTGTACACATACATACCGACGATAAAGAGATCGGCATGGAAGAATTGGACCGCCCGGAAGCACATCCCGAAGCATTTGCCGACTTTACCATCGTACACAATCCTTCCGTCATGGACGGCCTCGACCAATATGTCAGGGAACGCTCCATAGACATGGTGGCGCTGTTTATACCGCGCCGGAGAATTTGGGAACGCCTGTTTCACAGCAGCTTCTCCAAAAAAATGGCTTTCCATACGGCATTACCTTTGCTCACGTTCAGAGCATAAAGTGGCCAACGCTGGATGGAGCCGTCAACGAATCCGGGGGAACCCCGAAACCCTCTGTGGCGCAGCGCTCGCTGGTCGGCCCTGATTACCGTGTTCACCGCCGGCGGAAGTTTGTTGTGGATGCTCGTCCTCACGCGGCTGCTGTCGCCGGCTGATTTTTCTACTTCCGCGCTGGCTTTGGCCCTCGTCGGCGTGGTACTTTTGTTTTTGCAAAACGGTCTGCCCGGCGCCATCATTTTTCAACAGGAACGCAGAAGCGGCGTGCTTTCAACGCTGTTTTGGAGCAATCTCGCGCTGGGATTGGCCGGCACTTTGCTCCTGGCTGTATCCTCTTTCGGAGCAGGGATTTTCTTCGAAGACCTCCGGTTGCATCAGGTATTGTTGACCATTTCGCCACTGCCCTTGTTGTCGGCGGGCGGGGCCGTTTACAAAAGCATACATCTGCGCGATTTGAACTATCGCACGGTGGCGGTGGTAGAACTGACGGCCTTTACGGCGGGAGTGGCCGCTTCGGCATGGCTGGTTTTTTCCGGGCATGGCTACTGGGCCGCTGTGGCGCAATGGGCGCTGCGATATGCTGCGGAGGCGGTATTGTATGGTATGGCCGGTCTTGGGCTTTTTTTACCTATGCCCCCTTCCCGAAACTTCCAAAATCTGCGAACGCACCAGCAATTTGCTGCCGGGCAGTGGGCCGAGCGCCTCACCATGTACCTCAATGCCAACATAGATACATTGTTGATTGCAAAGCTCTTAGGCGCCGAAGCCCTGGGCGTGTATGATGTGTTCAAACGCCTCATTGCGCGGCCTACTTCAATGGCGGGCGAGTGGCTCGACCGTTTTGCTTTTCCGCTAATGGCCCGGAGCGAAACACCGGCGCGCATTTTTTTTACCAATACCCGCCTGCTCAGTATCCTGCTGGCGCCGATGGCCGTGTTGGGCATTCTGCTGGCCGGGCCGCTGCTTCAGGTGCTGACCGGAGCGGCATGGCAGGTCGAATTGCGCACGTTCCAATGGCTTGTGGCCGCCATAGCTGTGGCCGCGCTGGCGCATCCCTGGGACGGCCTGCTGGCGGCAACCGGGCGGCTAAAGCAACTGAGTTTGGCCAATATGGCTTATGCCATGCTCCTTTCGGCGGGATTGTGGGCTGGTGCGGTCTGGGGGCTGGAAGGCGCGGCGGCAGCGCAGGCTGTATTGGCCCCGCTGTGGATCGTGGTTGGATATTCCTGGCTTATTGAGCCGGTGACCGGGCAAGGCATGGTAGTTTTTTTGCGCCCTCCGGCAAAGTGGATCGGCGCTGCCCTTCTTTGTGCCGCGCCGGCATGGGCATGGCTGCAAATACAAAACACGCCTGCCCCGGTACCGACCTTGATATTGGCAGTATTGAGTTTTACAGCCTGTTATGGCTGGGCGGTGTGGAAATGGGGGCTGCGCTAAATTTTACCCGTACACCTCCCTTTTCCCAGCCTTGAGCGTATTGAGCATCAACGACACAACGGTCATCTGGCCTACGCCGCCGGGTACGGGCGTGAAGTAAGACGACTTGGGCGCTACCGAAGCGAAATCCACGTCGCCGGTGAGGCGATAGCCGTTTTTGGCGGCGGGGTCTTCCACGCGATTCATGCCCACATCAATGATGACAACCCCGTCTTTGACCATGTCGCCTTTGATGAAGTCGGCGCTGCCGATGGCGGCCACGATGATGTCGGCCCGGCGGGTGTGTTCGGCGAGGTTGCGGGTGCGGCTGTGGCAGATGGTGACGGTGGCATCGCCGGGATAAGCTTTGCGGCTGAGGAGGATGCTCATGGGCGTGCCTACAATGTTGGAGCGGCCCACGACCACTACTTCTTTGCCGGCGGTGGGAATCTCGTAGCGCTTCAGCATTTCGAGGATACCGGCGGGCGTAGCGGGCAGGTAGCAAGGCAGCCCTTGAGCCATGCGGCCGAAATTGACCGGATGGAAGCCGTCCACGTCTTTGCGGGGATCAATGGCTAAGGTGATTTCTTCTTCATTGAGGTGTTTGGGCAGGGGAAGCTGCACGATGAAGCCGTCAATGTCGGGGTTTTGGTTGAGGTCGGCCACGATACCCATCAGTTCCTCCTGCGAGATGTCGGCAGGGCGGCGAATGAGGGTAGAGTGAAAGCCCACTTCTTCGCAGGATTTCACTTTGTTGCGCACATACACCTGGCTGGCGGGGTCTTCGCCGATGAGTACGGCGGCGAGATGAGGCGCTTTGCCGCCTGCTGCAACGATGGCAGAGACTTCTTCTCTGATTTCCGCTTTGATGGTTTGGGCCAATGCTTTGCCGTCTATGGTTGTCATATCGGTAGGTTTTTGAGCAGCCGGCGGTAGGAACGACTGCGATTTGTGACTTTTTATCCCGGCTCAAATATAGAAAAATGCTGCGAATCCTGGCATGGATTGTTTTGAAAATATGCGGTATAAAGGCATGTTTCGGAATAATGTTTTTAATTGTGGTAGTTTTTAAGGTGCAAAACCTGCTGCATGGCAGTTGGGGGAGAAATTATTTTCAGGAAATTCAATTTTTTACCAAAGAAGCCGTTCATAAGGCTTGCACCGAATGGTTTTTTATCTATTTTTGCCCGCGCAACCTATCTATGCACTCCCTGATGAGAGGAAACCCTCCCGCTGTGAACTTTGCAAGGTCTTCCCGGCGGTCCTTTTCAAAGGTGTTCATCAGGCGACAAGTTATAATCTCAACAAGACAGAATCATTCATTTTTAAAAAATATGCGGTCCATGAAGCACATGTATCCGTTCAGGCAGTTTTTGTTTATTGCCATGTTCTTTTTGTTTTCAGGAATGCTCTCTGCTCAGACTTTCGTGATGAGCAATGCGCCGATCAACTCTTGTAGCGGCTTTTTTTACGATCCGGGCGGTCCGGCGGGTAACTATGGCCCCAATCAGAATTTCACCACCACCATCTGCCCCGCGGGTGGTACCGGCACCCATGTGCAGTTGGTGTTTTCTGCACCTCAGATGGGGCCGGGCGACCAGCTCTGTTTTTTTGACGGGCCTACCGCCGCGGCGCCACAGCTTTCCTGTGCGGCCGATTTTGAGGCGGGGCAGCCTTTTATCATTCAGGCCACGGCCGTCAACCCAGGCGGCTGTCTCACCATTACGTTTATATCAGATGGCGCGGGCGAAGGCGCCGGCTGGAGTGCCGACATCAATTGCGTGGCGTCGTGTCAGATCATTCAGGCAGAGTTGGTCAGCTCCGACCCTGCGGTAATGCCTGTTGATACAGGCTGGATTGACGTGTGCCCCGGAGAGCGGGTGTTTTTTACAGGGCGCGGGAGGTATCCTCAAAACGGAGCCATTTACAACCACTCCGACCTGACCTCCAGCTTTCAATGGACGTTCGGCGATGGCGGATCGGCAGTAGGCCCCAATGTGTCCTATGTGTTTGAGGAACCCGGAGGGTACATCGTTCAAATGATCATTACAGACCAGTTTGGTTGCAAAAACACCAATTTTCTGACGCAGCGGGTGAGGGTTTCTACCCAGCCGAGTTTCAATATCGGCGGCAGTTTGGCCTCTCAGATTTGTGTGGGCGACACCATTACCCTCAATGCGGCCGTTGACACGCTGGATGCCAACTATGTATTCTCCGTGGTGCCTATGCCCGGCAGTTTTCAGTCGGGAGGCATTCGATCCGACTCGCTGCCCTTGCCCGACGGAACAGGCGCTGTATTTGCCACCTCCATTGGATTTACCGACTTCTCGCCGGGGCAGGCGCTGACCAACATCAATGATTTGCTCGGAATTTGTGTAAACATGGAGCACTCCTGGCTGCACGACCTCGAAGTGAGCATTACCTGCCCTTCCGGTCAGTCGGCCATACTTCACAATTTTATTTCGCCGCCCACTACTGGCGGCGCGGGCGAAACGCGGCTGGGCATTCCCAACGACCCCGATCCTGCCGGCAGCCCCAATGCCATCAACACACCCTGGGGCGTTATTGTACCCGGCGTGGGGTGGGACTACTGCTGGACCCCCACAGCGACGAGAGGTACCTGGAGGCAATTTGCCACCAATAACAACCCCGGTACGCTTCCTACAGGAGACTACAACTCCTTCCAACCACTGACCAACTTGCTGGGCTGTCCGCTCAATGGAGAATGGACGCTGACCGTAATAGACCGCTGGGGGGCAGACAACGGCTTCATATTTAATTGGAGTATTAATTTTGCATCCAGCCTTTATCCTCGCTTAGAGACCTTTACACCTCAAATAGTAGATTACAATTGGGCGCTCAATCCGTCCATTATTCATTATTCATCGGACTCCATTGTAGCCGTTCCCACTACGGCAGGTACGGCCAGTTACACTTTTATGATTACCGACAACTTTGGCTGCACTTACGATACTTCTATCAATATCAGGGTATTGCCCTTTACGCATCCGGATTGTTATGACTGCATCCAAAATGTGGCTGACCTGCAGGACACCACGATTTGCTCCGGTCAAAGCGTCGCCTTCAATGCATCGCCCGGTTCTTTAGATGCCAATGTGCCGTTTGCAGCTTATCCCTATGCGCCCTTCGGCTTTTCCACTCATCCGCCGGCCAACCCGTTCAATTCCACCATCAATGTCAGTAGTATCAGGCCCCTGACCCTTACGAATCCAACACAACAGATTGTCTCCGTTTGTATTGACATAGAAACCGATTGGTGTTCCGACTTGCGATTATTTCTACGCGCGCCCAACGGGGTGCTGCTGGAATTGAGTACCAACAACGGTGGAGGCGGAGACAACTACACCAATACCTGTTTTACACCGACAGCCGTGGCTTCGATCGTTTCCGGAGCGCCTCCGTTCACCGGCAATTTCCGTCCCGAAGGCAACTGGAGCATCCTTACCAATGCTCCGATCAACGGCAACTGGACACTCGTGGCCACCGATGCCTTTGGTTTCAACGACATCGGTCGCATCAATTCCTGGACCATCACTTTCCGGTCCACCAATACAGTCAATTACACATGGACGCCGAGTACCGGCCTGTCTTGCGTCAATTGTCCCAACCCCACTGCCACGCCCACTGCCACTACTACTTACACGGTACAATCTATGGACGTGTATAATTGTACTTATTCTGAAATGGTTACAGTGAATGTCGTCAACAGCATTCCAGCGCCGATGGTCGTTTGCGGAAGCCAGGGTGGAGGCCAACTCACCTTTTCATGGGCGCCCGTGGCAGGTTATACACAGTACGAATATCGGGAAATCATCAACGGAACAGCCGGCCCCTGGCAAGGCCCGGTAACGGCGCTTACCCACGATGTCAACAATTTGATGAATGCCGATGACGTGACACTGGAAGTGCGGGTATATCTGCCGCCTTCCGCTGTGAACTGCCCCATTGCAGTTGGTTCAGCCATGTGCATTTATGAAACATGTACCCTCAGCGCCGTTTTGAGCGGTTCTACACAGGATGTGTCTTGCAACGGACTGAGCGACGGCGCAGCCACCATTGTAGCCAACGGCGGTACACAGCCCATCCAGTTTTTCTTGGACGGAAGCGCAACGCCGCTCGGTTCAGGCATATTCAACACCTTGCCGGCAGGCGCTCATTCTGTATTGGTCCAAGATGCCGCTCAATGCCAGGTGACGGTGAATTTCACCATCAACCAACCTCCGGCATTATTAGCCAATATCGTACAAACGCAAGCCATCAGTTGTCATCAAGGCAGCAATGGCGCGCTCACGGCTTCGGCACAGGGCGGCAACGGCGGCTATCAGTTTGCCTGGAGCAACAACGGTACAACGGCAGCTATTACTTCCTTGCCGGCCGGCGCTTATGAGGTGACGGTGACCGATCAGCGCGGATGCCGGGCTACGGCTGCTTTGCCCATCGTGGAACCGACTCCGGTGGCATTACAATTGACGGTAACTCCGATTGCCTGTCACGGCGTAGCGTCCGGCGCTGTTCAGGCTTTGGGAACCGGCGGCGTGGGCGCATTTACATACACCTGGGGGCATACCGGCAACGGCCAGGCGCAGCAAACGTCTCTTGGCGCAGGCGCCTACCGCGTCACGGCTACCGACGCCAACGGATGCTCCATCTCAGATTCCACAACCCTGACGGAGCCGGCGCTGTTGGCCATAGATTCTACTCGTTTTACGGCAGTGCGCTGCTTTGGCGGCAATGACGGCAATGCCTCCGTATTTGTCTCGGGCGGTACAGAGCCTTATCGTTTTGGATGGGACGACCCGGCACAGCAACTGAACGATACGGCGGTGTTTCTCGCAGCAAGAAATTACGCAGTGGTGGTGACCGACGCCAACGGATGTATGCGCACCGCCAATGTGACGGTCACACAGCCCGATGCTTTGCAGGCAACGCTTACTCCGGTGCATCCTTTGTGTGCCGGAGAGGCTACCGGAGCCGTGCAAACGGTCGTGCAGGGTGGCGTAGGCAACTACCAATACCAATGGAGCAACAACCAAAACGCAGCCACATTGACGGCAGTCACAGAGGGCGCGTACAGCCTCACCGTCACCGATGGAAATGGTTGCACGGTACAGACACAATCGGTACTGACCTCTCCGGCGCCAGTGACACTGGCAGTTGCCCAATCCTTCAGGGGCTGTTTCGGCCTGTCGGACAATGAGGCCACAGCAACCGTAGGCGGCGGCGTTGCGCCTTACAGATATTCATGGAGTAATGGCTCGCAAAATGACAGACCGGTTGACTTGGCTCCGGGTACTTATTCCGTAACTGTTTCGGATGCCAACAATTGTACCACGACGGGCAGCGCCAACCTGACTGATTGGAACCTCTTAACGGCCAACATCATTGCGGAACCGCCTACCTGCAACGGCCTGGCGGATGGTCTCATGGGCGTCAACATCATAACGGGCGGCGCGGGAGGAACAGCCTCTGAGTACATCTTCAGTTGGAGCAACAACGCATCCGGGGCCATTATTCGCAATATTCCCGGTGGCCTCAACTACATCGTAACTGTAATAGACCGCCAGGGTTGCATCGGCACGGCAGAGCGATTCCTGAATCAGCCGGCGCCCATCCTGTTCGACATTGACCACACCAATGCGCTCTGTTTCGGCAGCAGCGACGGAACAGCCACGGTTTCCAATATTCGCGGAGACAACGTGCAATTCTCGTTTCTCTGGGACGCCGCCGCTCAAACCAATGCCACCGCATCAGCACTGGCGGCAGGGCGCTATTCAGTGACCGTGACCGACGAGGATGGCTGCGCGGCTTCAGGAGATGTGACCATTGGCCAGCCTTCGGATGTAGTGCTCCGGCTTGATCTGACTCAAAACGGGTGTTTTGGAAATACGGAAGGCACGGCCAAACTGACGGCAACCGGAGGAACGCCGGGTTATACCTATCGCTGGCCCGGCAACAGAACCGGCGCCGATATCTCCGGTCTGGCTGCAGGCGCTTATATGGCTACCGTTACAGACGCAAACGGCTGTGTTAAAAACATTGAAGCCGTCATCACGCAGCCCGAGCCGCTGGCTGCCGAGGTGAGCCATACCGATGTGACTTGTTTCGGCGGTCGCAACGGCGTCATCACCGTGAACATGAGCGGCGGCACACCCGGTTTTCAGTTTAGTTTCGACAATCGGAATTTCAACGGCGCCAACATCATGGTAGGTTTGCGCGCCGGGCAGTACACCATTTATGTAAAAGATGCCAAAGGCTGCACCTTGCTCACGGAAGCCGCCGTGGCACAGCCCGACGAATTTATGGTGGATGCCGGCCCCGTTTCTCAAACCATAGCCCTGGGCGACAGTGTGGTACTGAGGGCTACGGCCTTCAATGCGCAGGGCGATGTGGAATATGTGTGGTCGGCGGCTTATGGCAATAGCCTGAGCTGTACGGAGTGTGCCGTCACCGTGGCGCGCCCCACTGATCAGATCGCTTACGAGTTGTATGCTGTTGATGCAAATGGCTGCGAATCAACGGATTTGATCACCATTTTTGTAGAGAAAGAACGCATCGCTTTGGTGCCTACAGGCTTTACTCCCAACAACGACGGCGTTAACGACCGCTTGTTGGTGCATGGCCGCGAAGGAACGCGCATTCTGTTTTTCAGGGTGTATGACCGCTGGGGGCAATTGCTGTATGATGGCGGCGACTTCTTAGTGAACGACGCAGGATTTGGCTGGGACGGCCATTTCAGAGGCAGTCCCGTAGAAGCCGGCGTATATCTCTGGCACCTCGAAGTAGAGTATCCCGACGGTGTGAAAGAGCGCCATACCGGGCAAACGACGTTGGTCAGATAATCAGGGCATTCAATTTTTCATTTTCAAAATCAGTAAATTATGCAAGGTAGCTTTACCCGTTTCATCATATTGTTGGCCGTCGCATGTACGATGGCGCTGGAGGCAGCGGCGCAAGACCCGCGTTTTTCACAGTTTTACGCCACGCCCAACCAGATCAATCCGGCGCTCAACGGCGTTTTTGACGGCACATTTCGCTTTACCGCCAATTACCGGGAGTTGTACTCCAGCATTCTTTCCAAAGATGCTTTTCGTACCTTCGCTGCCGGGGTGGAGTTTCGGAATAAGGTGGGCCGCAGCGGCGATTATTACGGCCTGAGTTTGTCGGCCCTGCGCGACGACGTGGGTATTTCCAACTTCAACCGCTTTCACGCGCACGTTGGAGGTTCTTACCTCAAGCAACTGAGTGGCAGCCGCTACCGCAACAGCGACCAATACCTCATTGCCGGAGCGCAAATAGGCGCCGGGCAGCGCGGATTCGACTGGGGCCGTCTTTGGTTTTCCAATCAATTCAATTCGAGTCAGGCATTTGTTGACTACGGCAGCGCCAGCGGAGAAGACTTCCAGCGCCGCGAAACCAATATTTTCCTCGACTTTAATGCCGGCTTGCTCTGGTATGCCATTTTTGACAAAAATGCTTCCGTTTATGCTGGCGGCGCTTTGCACCACATCAACGAGCCGAACATTTCTTTTGTGGAAACCAGAGACGAGGTGCTGCACCGGAAATGGGTGGGCCATGCCGGCGGCGAAATTCCTTTTTCCGATCAGTTGAGCCTGCTGCCCGCGGTAGCCGTAATGGGCCAGCACAAAGGCATGAGCGCTGCGCTGGGCGCCAATGTGCGTTATACCAATCGGGATTGGAAGGAGATTGCCGTTCGGGCAGGCGCCTGGGCGCATGTGGTCAATCGTTTGGATCAGGGCATGCACCTGGATGCTATTGCCGTGACGACCGTTTTGGAAATGGAGCGTTGGAACCTCGGCCTTTCTTATGATGTTACTACTTCCATACTGTCGGCAGCCAACAACTCCCGTGGCGCATTCGAGATGTCGTTCATTTATGTGCAACCCTCGCAGCAGCGCTTCAAGGTGAGCTGCCCGCGGTTCTGATTTTTTTAGTGAAGGGGCGACTGCGATTTTCTATGGGTGTGAGTTGCCCCTTCACGATGCTGTTTCAAATTTGCCTTATGACAAAAAAACTGCTGTTCGCGGCGCTGCCGGCGTTCCTGCTTTCTGTATCTGTACTGAGAGCGCAAGTCAATTTTCAGAGTTCCAACCTCCCCATTGTAGTCATCAATACGATGGGGCAGCCGATACCCGACGAGCCGAAAATCATGGCCAACATGGGCATTATTTACAATGGCCCCGGCCAGCGGAACTTTGTCAATAACCCATTCAATGCTTATGCCGGCGCTATCGGCATTGAACTGCGGGGTTCTACTTCGCAGGACCTTTCAGATAAAAAACCTTATGCCGTCGAAACCCGGAATGCTGATGGTTCCAATCTCAATGTAGCCTTGCTCGGCATGCCTTCTGAAAACGACTGGGTTTTCTTGGCGCCTTTCAGCGATAAAACCCTCATCCGCGACGTACTCACCTTCACCTTAGCCCGCCGCATCATGCCCTGGGCGCCTCGCTCCCGCTTTGTGGAGCTGGTGCTCAATGGCAATTATCAGGGCGTGTATGCCATCGTGGAGCGCATCAAGCAAGACAACAACCGCGTCAATATTGCTACGCTCAACCCCGACGAAAACTCCGGCGACGACCTCACCGGCGGTTACATTCTGAAAATTGACAAATGGACAGGCGTCGGCAATGACGGGTTCCGGTCGAACTATTCGCCCAACGGCAGCCCCGACCGCGAAATCGTTTACCAATATCATTATCCTGCGCCGGAAGATATTTCCGACCCGCAAAAAAACTACATCCGGCAGTATATCAACAGCTTTGAAAATATCATGGCCTCCAGCAACTACGCCCATCCTGTGACCGGCTACCCCGCAGCCATTGATGTGCAGTCTTTCATTGACTTTTTCCTCATCAACGAGATTACCCGCAATGTGGACGGCTACCGGCTCAGCACGTTTTTGCACAAAAATAAAGACAGCAACGGCGGCAAGCTCAAAATGGGGCCGGTTTGGGATTTCAACATTGCGCTGGGCAATGCCAACTACTGCTCCGGCGGAGATACGCACGGCTGGGCAGCCGATTTCAACTCGGTTTGTGGCGGCGACTTCTGGCTCATTCCCTTTTGGTGGCAACGCCTCCGGGAAGACCCCAATTTCCGGGCGCAGATCAGAACGCGCTGGCAACAACTTCGGTCCTCTACGTTCAGCAATACGGCCATTACGGGCATGATAGACTCCCTGACGGCCGTAGTAAATGAAGGACAGATCCGCAATTTTCAGCGCTGGCCCATTATGGGGCAATGGATATGGCCCAATAATTTTGTGGGACAGAACTACGGCTCTGAAGTCAACTATCTCAAAACCTGGCTCAATGGCCGCCTGATATGGATGGACGGCGAAATCTTCTCTTTCCCGGTTGCAACTGCCGAACCGAGCGCCAATATCACTGCACACGTTTTTCCCAGTCCGGCCACACGCGGCCAAACCATCTTTTTTGAATGTGCCGCAGCCGGCAGCAGCCATGCGGTACTGGAGCTTTTCGACCTCGCAGGGCATCGCATCGCCACACAGCAGCTCGATGCTTCTTCCGGCGGTTTTCAGTTTCGCTGGCAATCAGATATTCCAGGCATTTACACCTATCAGATAAGGATAGAGGGGCGACGGGCAGCCGGCGGGAAGGTGGTGGTGTACTGAATGCAAGGCTCGGTAGAGGAGCGTGAAAACGAAAACATCCGAATCTCAGGCGATATGGCCTGGTTTACTTTCGAGCAGTATTCTTACTAAAGACGCAAATGTCCAGACGCAGAAAAAAAACGCAGCGCAAACACGGCTTACCGCCCGGCACGCTGGTATTCACCGGCGACCGCCATACCGATGTGCCCGACATCGTGTTGGTGCAATACACTGAATCCGATACGTTTATGCAGTCGGCGCGCGAAATGGCTCCGCCGGCGCGCGAAATGGCAGGCGTCGTATGGTACGATGTGCGGGGTCTGCACCATGTGCCGCTCATCGAGCAGTTGGGACGGCAGTTCGGAGTGCATACGCTGGCCCTGGAGGATGTGCTTGATATACAGCAACGCGCCAAGTTTGAGGATTATGAAGACGCTGTTTTTATCATTGCGCCGGCCCTCACCTTTGATGAAGCAACGCTGGAGGTGCAGCACGAACAAATAGGCATTTATGCCGGAAAAGATTTTGTCCTTTCTTTTCAGGAAAAACCTGATGACACCTTTGCATCCGTGCGGGATCGCATCCTACATGGAAACGGCAGAATACGCAAACGAGGCGCGGACTATTTGGTTTATGCCCTGTTGGATACCATCGTGGACCACTACTACTTGGTTTTGGATAAATTGGAGGAACTGATTGATAATCAGGAGCATCAAGTACTGACCGCCCCTGATGAGTCCACCAAACGCAGCATTCACCACCTCAAATTGCAGGTGTTGGCCCTGCGAAAAACCGTTTTTCCCTTGCGCGAGGCCGTCAATGCTTTCTCCCGCTCCGACAACCCAATGGTGCAAGACAGTACCCGCCTTTTTATCCGCGATATCTACGACCACACCATCCAAATTATGGACGCCATTGATACCTGGCGGGATGTACTCAACGGCATTTTCGACCTCTACCTCTCTCAGCTCAGTTTTCGTATGAACAATGTGATGCAGGTGCTCACCATCATTTCCACCATATTTATTCCGCTCACTTTTTTGGCCGGGGTATATGGCATGAATTTCCAAAACATGCCCGAATTGGGCTGGCGCTATGGGTACTATGCCGTGTGGGGTCTGATGCTGCTGATAGCGCTGCTATTGTTGCATTTGTTCAGAAAAAAGCGCTGGCTGTAAGGCTGAACTCAGATACCGGCTGTTGGCCTGCCACTCGCCGCTTAAAGGACGTTGCTAAATGGCTGCCTTAGCCCTTAAAAATCCATGCGCAGCTTCGCCATGTTCACCCGGATACCGCCGCCGATGTATTGCACCTGGTTGTTGCGCAGCGGGTCCTCGCTCGTTTTGTTGCGATAAAAATACTGCACATCGAAAAAAACATTGTGCGCCGCCATAAAACTGATGTCAAGGCCGGCCAGCGTCACATCGGCAGCAATGCCCTGCCCCGTATTGTTGCCATATTCCTGCACCCGGGTATCGTGGTTGAGCAGGATGTTGTTGCCCCAGTTTTGGCCGGGCGCATCCTCTCCGATATTGGCCCTGATGAGCCGGGCCTCCACAAAAAGCCTGGGCATCGGGCGGTACCGGGCTATAAAAACCGCCTCCTTGAAATTGGCCCCCAGCGGGTGAGCCAGTGCCTGATTGTGGTGCGCATAGCTGCCGGTAGAGTCGCGGTGGGTGTAGTTGTACGGCCGCGAAAAATTCAACTCTGCCTGCACATCTAAATGGTCAATGCCCAGCACATCCACATATTTGAGGCCCGCCTGAATGCCGTATTTATTGGCCCACCAGCCTTTGTTTTCCAGCACCAATTCCCGGAAAACAAACTCGTCGAAAATGAACTGCCCATACAGTTGGAATCGGCGCGCTATGTTCCAGCGGCCATCCAGACCTATGAGCACATTGTCGGGGCTGCCAGTGGCCTGCTCCACTGCGCGGTACAGGATCACCGGATTGAGGTAATGCAGCGCAAAGTGATTGGGCCGCGCAAAAATGACGGTTTCAAATACTCCGATGTTCACGTTTTTGCCCAGATTGATGCTGAGGTGGTGGGCCGCCATGTATTTTTTGGAAACGAGCGTGCCGTCGCGGGTTTGGTTGGCCGAGCGGATGTCCAACTCGGCATACAGATTTTGGTAATGAAATTTCCAGACGTTCCAGTTGAGGCGCAGGAAAGGGTAGTTTTGTGCAAAATCGGAGAGCAACATCGAACGGTAGCCGTTGCCGATGAAATGCCTCCCGTAGCCCAATTGAGCGCCCACATGCCGACTGATATTAAAGCCCAGCACGCCCTGCCCATTGAGAAAATCGTACCCGTTTTGGATGTTGAAAACATTGCTGTTGTAAGGTTTATAAAGCGCCGCGCCGGGCAGTGCAATGTCTCGCCTCACGCGTTGCACCACATATTGCGGCAGGGCTGCCTGCGACTCCACAATATTGGCATAAAAATAAATGCGGTCGTCCACACCGGCCCTGAGTTCCAGGCCGCGCTGATTGATAAAAACCGGTTGCTCCTCATTGCTCAGCGGCGCGTAGTGCAGGTTGAGCATGGGGTTGGCGCGCAGGTGAAAGTATTTGTCGTTGACTTCGATGAAATTGGCGGGCGTGGGATAGGCGAAGCCCAGAATCGGCTTTCGGCAGCGGGCATACCGGGCATCCAGCAGGCTGCATTCCACTTGCGTCAGAGCGGTATCGGGCCAGGCGCGCTCCTTTCGCCCGCCGAGGGTAGTCGCAAAGGAGGCCATGCCGAGCCACTCGTTGTTGTCTCTGAAAATGTATTCCAAATCTTTGCGATACAGGTCGCTCAGTTCCACATCTGCCGTATCGGCCTGCATGGCCAACCGGGCCACAGCGCCGCGGGGATGTGGCCGGGCATTGGTATGAAAAGGCGCGTAAAGTCCTGTTTTAATGCTCAGTCGGTCAATAATATGGTAAGACTCGCTCCCCAAAGGCAGCGAAGAGCCTTGCGCAAAGCCGGAGGCCAAGGGAAGGAGGACGCTCCCGATCAGTAAAAGAATACGGTATTTATTCAGCATGTTCCATCGCCATTACCACGCAGGGCGTGTTCGGTTTTACAAAGAAAAAGGATTCATATCAGCGCCAACAGATAACCAACGAATGAACCTCCCAAAACCACAAAAACACTGTTTACTTTTCTGTATCCAAAAGCGACGGAGAGGCTTGCCATTGCAATTAAAATCGTTCGCCAGTCGGTAACGGCATCTTTGCCCATTTCAAAACAAACGGCCGCAATCAGGGCAACGGAGGCTGCATTTACAGCGTCAAGAAATGCAGAAAAGAGTTCTGAGTTTCGCATTCTTTTTACGAGAGGATTCAGCAATGCCACAAAAACAAATGATGGCAAAAATATGGCGATGGTTGAAATAACGGCGCCCGTCCAACCATTGATTTGATACCCGATAAAAGTTACGGAAGAAAAAACAGGGCCGGGCGTAAATTGCCCGACTGCAATGGCATCCATCAATTGTTGCCGGGTTAAAAGCCCCGTAGCGACTAATTCGGTATCGAGAAAAGCGAACAAAACATAGCCGCTTCCGTAAAGTATGGCGCCTATTTTCAGGAAAATCCAAAAAAGGTTTGCATTGGATGCCGAGAGTAGGGTCGTGTTGGTGATTTGTAATAAAGTGAACGGCAATAAACCATTGATATGATTGCTTTTTTTGCTCCGAACATAAGCCAAAAGCAATGCGAAAAAACCCGCGCCGAACATCAAATATATTTCGTTGATACCGAGCAATGACCCTGCCAAAACAAGAAGCCCGATGAAAATGAGTTCAGCCGATTTAAAAGATTTTTTTGCCAAAGGAAAAATGGCGCCAAGTATAATGGCAATAATGGCAGGTTTTATGCCATAAACAAAGGGTTGTACTTCCGGCAGTTGACCGTATAATTTGTAGAGATACGCGAAAAATCCGGTGATAAAAACAGCAGGTAGGATGAAACAAAGACCGGCAGTTATCAACCCTTTCCAGCCGCCTTTTTCATATCCGATATGAATGGCCATTTCGGTGCTGTTGGGGCCGGGAATTAAATTTGTTGCGCCTATTAAGTCCAGGAAATGTTGCTCTGTCAGCCATTTTCTTTTTACAACCACTTCGTTTTGCATCATTGCAATATGCGCAGCAGGCCCTCCAAAGCCAATAATACCCAGCTTTAGAAAAAGTTTGGCAATGTCTTTTAAGGCTGCTTTATGCTCCATATTTTTTTCTATCCGTGTAGAAAACTAATCACTTCAAACGCTGCCGATGCCGACACTTTGCCGTTCACCAGAATGTCTATCTGGTGCGTACCGGGGTAGTGCTTGCGCGTGGTGAAATCCTGAAAACGCTGTGCGCGGGCAAATGCCGCCCGTTCGCCGGAATTCATTTCCAACTCTTTGATTTTAAAAATCTTGCGCGATGTTTTGCCGCTGAGCGTACAGTAGTTGATGGCATATTCCAAACGCAGCGCGCACGGTTGTGAGGTCGTATTGGCCAGCTCAAAAGCAAAAGCCAGCCGCCCGCCGATGCGCACTTCCGCGTCTGCGCGCAATGCCTCCACGCTGATGCCCGCTACCCCCTGCTCAAACCCAAACAGCGCCAGCGCCTCCGGATGCCCTTTTTTGAGCAGCCCCCGACAGGCATGGCGCACTACCCAGTCGGTTTCGGGCGAATGACCGGCCCAACGGCGGGCAATGCCGAGTACGAGGTCGGGATGGTCTTTGGCGATGTCGTTGAGGTTGTTGGCCACCGAACGGCGCACGGTTTCGGCGGGGTCGTTTTTCAGATTTTCCAGTACGGGCAGTATGGGCGCGGGGTCTTTTTTGAGTGCCGGCACACCCATACCCCAGGGCAGTCGGGGCCGAATGCCTTCGCTCGACAGGCGGCGCAGCATCGGACTTTCGTGGCGCGACCAGACCAACATTTGCGCGGCCATCCTGTCGGGGTAGCGCAGCAAAAACGGCCGAACGGCAAACTCCGCACTCGTCCAGCGGGTGATCTCGCCCAATGCCGGAACGGAAACTTCGTAATGATCCTGCCCGAAATGTTGCACAAAATCGGGAATGAACATGTACTCAAACGTGAGTTTTTCGCCCGATTCGGCCACCATGCGGCGGGTGGTTGCTACCAATATCGGCACCGCTTCGGCGTAGTCCGGGGGCAAAAATTCCCGAAGTACCACGCTGATGCGGCGCATGCGCTCTTTCAGTTCCAACGCAGGCCAGGCCTCGTCGAAAAGGCGGTTCAAAAAACGATGTGTATCGAACTCCGGCCATACCGAGGACAACACAAGCGCATAGCCCTCCAACAGTTCGCGGTTGAAGACATTTTTCAGCAAAAAGGGTTCCTGCGCTGCTGTTGCAGGGGCCGCAGTACTCATGCTACGGCGTCAATTTCGGCGCAGAGTTTTTCAAAAATCTCCTCAATGCCGCCGATGCCATGCACTTTCACCGACTTGCCCGATTGTGCGTAGAAATCGTACACCGGCGAGGTTTCTTTCAGATACACCTCGAATCGGTTGCGAATGATGGCCGGATCGTTGTCGTCGGCTCGGCCCGAATTTTTGCCGCGTTCGAGGATGCGGTTCACGATTTCGTCTTCGGTCACATCCAGCATGATGAGTTTGGTGATGCTGTCGTTGCGTTCGGTCAGCAGTGCATCCAAGGCTTCGGCCTGCGGGATGGTGCGCGGAAAGCCGTCGAAAATGTAGCCGTTTACGTCGGGGTTGGCTTCTACTTTGTTGCGCAGCATGCCCACCGTTACCTCATCGGGTACCAACTGGCCTTTTTCCATGTAGCTTCTGGCCAGAACGCCCAGCGGGGTATTGTTGCCCAGTTCATAGCGAAACAAGTCGCCGGTGGAGATGTGGAGCAGTCCGTAGCGTTCAGTGAGTTTCAACGCCTGTGTGCCTTTGCCCGAACCCGGAGGGCCGAAAAGAATGAGATTGATCATAATCGTTGGTTTGTAGTATTTGTCTTGTACCGGTCGAGGAAGGTTAGGATCGGCAAAGTTCGGGCATAAAAGCGGGCTTCCCTAATTTTTTAAAGTTTTTTGTGGTTTTGAAAAAGTAAAAAATGCAGCCGGAAGACCATCTGCTACCTCAACTCCCACTCCCTCCAATGAGCCGCCCGAAATACTCCATAGCCGCCCTCTATATTGGAATGCACCGTGACTGGCTCTGCGAAAGGATTGCCCAGCGCACGGTAGTATTGAGTGATCGTGCGGTCGTACAGATAAGCGTCGCGGGTGATTTGGGCAATGCGGAGGGTATATTTATGGACGGTGTTCGAGGCGTCTATCCAAGTGCGTCCTGTTGAAAAACGAACGATGTAGCGCGTACCGTCGAAGGCGCCGTCTGCCAGAACCTTCCCCCCGGAACTGCCGTCCTGCAAGTTGGGGTCGTTGCTCTCTAAGTACGCCGGGTTGTTATACTCAATCGTATCGTCGAGGAAAATGAGGGTTCCCTCTTGCCACAGTTCAATGCGATAGTAATTGGCGCTGCCGGCCGGGTCGTCTATGGTGATGAGCATTTCATCAGAGCGGTTGCCATTGGGATTGATCACGGCATTCCTCCTCAACTCCACACTTGCCACATCAGGCGCGCCGGGCATTATCTGCTCGGAATAAGCGGTACCATAGCCTGGCACTTGCGCTTCTATCCGGTAGCGGGCGCCAGGCACGAAACCCGCAGCAGGTGCGGGCGCCGTGTAGCTTTTTTTGTCTGGGTTGAACGTGAGCGGCAGCGGCTCCTGACCCTCGCGCAGCAGGCGAACGGTTGCGTTGGCCGGATAAACATAATTGCCCGTATCCAAAACACCCATGCTGATGCTGACGAGGGCCTGCACGAGCGTGTCCCCGGCGTTGATTTGAGAGGCAATAACCGGCCTGGGCCGATGTTCGGGAAGGTCTATCTCTACGATCTGGGAGAACGAATCCTCTGTACAAGAACTATATGTGAGGGCAGTGATGGCCGACAACAGGGCGAAAATAAAGGCAGTGTATTTCATGGTTGGATTTTTTTGGAATTAAAACTTGAACTGATAACTCACCGACGGGATGATGGGCAAAATACTGACCTCGCGGAATACGCGCCGGCTGACGCCGTTTTCGAACACAGATCCAGTTGTCATAAAGTACGGATTGCGTCGCCAGTAGGCGTTATACACTCCAAATACCCATTTGCGCTCCGATTTGGGGCGCTGTTTGCGCAGTTCTAAGCTGATGTCCAAGCGATGATAATCTCTCATGCGAAAGGCATTGCGTTCGCCCCCCGATTCCACGTCGCTGACATAATCGGTGGTATTTCCGAAAATGTCGGTGAACTGCCCTATATAACCTGGGTATCGGAAAGTATTGAGCGTCACAGCATTGCCGGTGCCGTAAACCCAGGCTGCCGAGAGGCCCACCCGCTTGCTGAAGTCGTGGTTGATTACTACCGAAACATCGTGGCGTCGGTCATAGCGGAAGGGGTAGCGCCGCCCGCCGTTGATTTCGTCAAACTGCCGCCAGTTCCAGCTCAGGGTATAGCCTATCCAGCCGGTGGTTTTGCCGGCTTTTTTTTGCAAAAACAATTCCAGGCCGTAGCTCTCGCCTTCGCCCTGCGTCACTTTATCCTGCCAGTCGTTTTCGAGGCCAAAGAGAAAGGATGCGCCTTCCTTGAAAGAAATGACGTTGCTCATTTTTTTGTAATACCCTTCCAGGCTGAACTCAAACTCATCCCAAAAAGTACGCGCCGCCCCTACCGAAACCTGCCAGGCTTGCTGCGGCAATACACTCCGGGTACTGGGCACCCAGAGGTCGGTGGGCAATGAAAGCGCCTCGCTGGTGAGGAGGTTGATGTACTGAACCATGGTGCTGAAGCCGGCTTTGAGCGAAAGTTTGTTCTTCATCAGGTAGCGCAGGCCGAGGCGCGGCTGGAGACTGGTGTAAAGTTTGCCCTCCACATCAAAAGCGGAGGCGTGCAGGCCGGCGTTGATTTTGAGCGCGCCGAGCGAGAAGTCATCCTCGGCATAGAGAAAATACTCAGTGCTGAAAGCCTTGCGCGACCCCAACAGCGTGTCTATATTCGTCGTTCCACCCGATTGTTCCTTCAGGGCCAGGGCGCCGGGGTTGTAGGTGTGATTGGTAGCGCCGCCGCCGAAACGGATGTAGTGGCGGGGATTGGGGATGAAGTCGAAATCAATTTTACCGCCGAGGTCTTCAATGCCGGAAATGTATTTGGCCGAGAATTTTTCCACCACATTGTTGAATTTGCTTTCCTGCGCGGAAAGGATGTCTATTTTATAGCGGCTGTAGGTGAGGGTGGTATTGGCAAACAAGCGGGGCGAAATCTGCCAGTTCCAGCGGGCGGCAGAAATGAGATTGCCCCAGTCCAAGCCGCCGGAAAAGGCGTCATTTTGCTCCCGGAAGGTTGTTTGAAACACATCGGCGCCGCTGTAAGCGCTGAGGTAGAGCCGGTGGCGGTCGTTGAACTTGTGCTGAATCTTGGCATTAAAATCATAAAAATACAGCGCTATGTCAAATTTCTGATCGGGCGGCTGAACAGCCTTGATGATGGGCTTGAAAATGAGATCGGCGTAGGTGCGGCGAGCCGAGATGAGAAAGGAGGTTTTGTCTTTGATGATGGGGCCTTCGAGCGTGAGTTTGGAAGAAATCAAGCCTATGGAACCCTCTCCGTGAAAGGCTTTGGTATTGCCTTCTTTCATGTTGATTTCCAATACGCTGCTGAGTCGTCCGCCATATCGGGCCGGGAACCCGCCCTTGGTCAGCGTCACGTTTTTGATGGCGTCGGCATTGAATACAGAAAAAATACCGAGTACATGACTCACATTATACACCGGCACGCCGTCGAGCAACACCAGATTTTGATCGGGGCTTCCGCCGCGCACATACAGGCCGTTTTGGCCCTCGCCGCCGCTTTGTACGCCGGGCAGCAATTGCAGACTTTTGAGTACATCCACCTCGCCGAGCAGGGCGGGCACGCGTTTGATTTGTTCTATCGGCACCTCTATGCGGCCCATTTGGGTGCGTTGCTCGATGCGTTCGCTCCGGTCGGCGCGCACCTCTACGGTGGCCAATTCCACGAAGGGTTGCAGCGCTATTTGAAGCGTAGCATTGGCCGAAAGCGCTACCCGCAGTTCCTGTGGCTGATACCCAATGTAGCTGAACAGAAGTACGGCGCTGTCGCGCGATTCTAACGTGAGGCTGAAAAATCCGTACACGTTGCTCACCGTGCCGACTTCGAGCCGGGCTTCAAATACGTTGGCCGAAATGAGGGGTTCGCCGCTGGAGCCGTCTGTGATGTAGCCGCTGATGGTTGTTTTTTGGGCGGTCAGAATGCAGGGCAGCGCTGCCACAAGGAGCAGCAAAAGTGTTTTTCGCATGGTCGTCTGTTTTTAGTAATAGATAGTTACTCGCAGGAGTGTAGTGGCTAAGACGGTAAATCATTATTAAAATGTTGGGGGGCTGTGTTAATTAACAATTGCCGTACTTTGCACCCCAAGGGGCGATAAAAAAATAAAGTGATCATTTTCGCCAAAGGATTAGATAAGTAAACGTTTCATTTTAAGTGTCTTATCTAATCCTTTGGCATAGAGAAAATGAACACTTTATTTTTGCCCCTCTACTAAAGCAGCCATGCGGTCTTATTTGTCATGAGTTACAAAGTCAAAGAAATATTCTTCACGCTGCAAGGCGAGGGCGCACAAAGCGGGCGGCCGGCGGTGTTTTGCAGGTTCAGCGGCTGCAATCTGTGGAGCGGCCGGGAAGAAGACCGCAGCAAAGCCATTTGTCAGTTTTGCGATACCGATTTTTGGGGTACCGACGGCCTCAACGGCGGGCGCTATTCGGCTGCTGAATTGGCCCAAAAGGTAGCCTCGCTCTGGCCTGCGCCTTCCGGCCAACGCTATGTGGTGTGTACCGGGGGCGAGCCGCTGCTGCAATTGGACGAGCCGCTCATTGCCGCTTTTCACGCGCAAGGTTTTGAGGTGGCCGTAGAAACCAACGGCACTATAGAGGCGCCGGCGGGCTTGGATTGGATTTGCGTAAGCCCCAAAGCCGGCTCGGATATCCTGCTCCGAAAAGGCCACGAACTCAAACTCGTGTTCCCGCAGCCGGACGCAGAACCACCTTTGTACGAACACTGGGATTTCGATTGTTTCTATCTGCAACCGATGGACGGGCCTGAAAAAGAGGCGAATACCCGCCTGACGCTTGAATATTGTATGGCCAACCCGCAATGGAGACTGAGCCTGCAAACGCACAAACTTCTGAACATACCTTAACTCAAAAGCATCTTCACCGATGAACAGCAAACAGGGCAATGCCGCCATCATCACACAAATATGCTGCCTGCTGGATCAATTGCCGCAACCCGCTTACACACTTCCGCTGGAGGTGCTGCATGGCTCCAGCATCGGGCAACACTTCAGGCACATCCTCGATTTTTACCAATGCCTCCTGCGCGATATTCCCGCCGGAACCGTGAACTATACGCACCGCGACCGCAACCCGCTCATGGAGTCGCTGCCCGAAGCTGCCGGAGAGGTGTTTAAAGAACTCAGCGATGCCATTCAGGCTTTGGATGAAAGCAAGCCCTTGTCTGTTTTGGGCGATTTCTCTGCACAGGACGGCGACGAGCAACGACCTGCGTTCCATTCCTCGGTGGGCAGGGAGTTGATGTACGCGCACGATCATGCCGTTCATCACTTGGCGCTCATTCGCATCGGCATCCGGGAGGCGGCGCCGGGCATCGGTTTCGACCCGCACTTGGGTTATGCGCCGGCTACGGTGCAGCACCGGGCAGAGAGTTGTTAGCTTTGGTCGGGCGAACTACCTCCCGAAAGCGTCTATCCAGGCCAGTACGCCGCCTTCGAGGTTGCGCACATTGCTGAACCCCGCTTGCTGAAGCATGTACTGCACGGTGGCGCTGCGGCGGCCGGAGCGGCAGTAAACGATCACCTCGTCGTTCTGATGGTCTTCCAGATGTTCGGCAGCCCTGGGGAACATTCCCATGGGGATAAATTCGCCGCCGATGTTGAATTCTTCGCGCTCGTAAGGCTCTCTCACATCCAAGAGGAGAAATGAGTCGCCGCGTTCCATTTTGGCTTTGAGTTCTTGTACTTCGATGTCCATGAATACAGGTGTGTATGAATTGGGTGGTTAAAAAGTCAGGTTGGGACGGCTGCAAGCCTTTAGCTGCAAGCTGCGGGTTGGGGCGGCTGCAAGCCACAAGCTGCCGAATCAGTTATCCCTTAACACTCTTTTGGCATTTCGGTTGAAGCCGTCGCGGATGTCGTTGCCGTTGATGGGGTCGCTGTCCCAGTCGCCGGGGGCATTGCGGTATAGGTCGCGGAGCCATTGCGGGTTTTGGCGTTCGCCGATGGCATCGGAATGGAGCAGCACAAAATCGCCGGGCGCCAGAGAAGGGTTGTAAAAAATGAAGCGCACATTGTTTTGCTTTGTGGCCGGAAATTGATTGTAAGACCACACCTCGTAGGGCGGCGCCGAGGGTTCCTGTTCGCGGGTTTCCATGTCGTCGGGCGGGCCGTATTTGAGATAAATATGCCCCCGGTCGGTTTCAAACCCTCGTCTGAATCCTGACGCAAAGGTCTGATCTACAGCCATTACTACTTTCATGTATTGCCGATAGGCGGCTTCGGGCGCGTTGGCATTTTTCTGTATCCAATATCTGAACAGATAGTTTTTTTGAGCCTTCAGGCTGTCGCTTTTGATGAGCAAAAGGAGCGCTTCCTGCTCTTTGCCGGCCAATTGGGGCGTGAGTGCGCGAAGGCTCAGGCGCAGTTCATCGGCGCTGAGTTTTTCTACAAATTCATCCTCTATACGAACGCTGTCGGGGTGCAGGGCTGCGCTGCGCAGGTAGGGGTTTTCGCGGCGGAAGGCAGATTCCCTGCGGCTTTTCAGTTCCTGGGCGCGGTTTCTGATTTCCACCACGAGGCGGTAGTCTCCGTTAGGCAGGCTGCTGATGTCCATCGGCAACAAGAGCGGCACTACGGGGGCGGGAGAGCGCCGCTTGTGCGCGATGAGAACTGTCCGGGATGCATCTGCCGTGGCCGTTTCAACGCGGTAAGTGACGAGGAAGTCATCGGCCAAAGCCAGATCGCTGTGATAAATTTCGTGATAAAAAATCAGTTCCGAGGCGGTTTTGCCATAAGTGTGCCGGGCCAAAGGCTCCATGTAAATGCCGTTTTTGCAGAAGGGATTTTGAGAAGTATCGGGGCGGGCGGCGGCCAGCAATTGAATACCCGATTGCAATATCTCGTTGCCGGACATGCGAACGGAAAGCGGCGACTGGTACGTTTTTTCATTGCCCGAGCGGTTCAAATCTCTCAGTTCTGCGGTCAGTTCGTAGTCGCCGTCGGGCAGGGCATAGCGTTTGATGTCCATAAAGTGTTCGGGTTGCTTCATGCGGGGGCTGTGCAGGGCAAACTTGTCGTAACGCAGAATTTGATCCTGCTGTTTGAAATACAACACCACCTCTACCCCGGCTTGCAGGCTGGAATCGGGGCCGGCGGCAAACTCCACCGAGGCGCCGTCCACATACAAATATAACTCCACATAAGCGCCGGTTTCCGACCTGAAAACGCAGTAAGAAACGCCCGCCTCCAAAGCCCGTGCGGCAGTGGCGGATGTGATGAGCAGGGCAACAAGGATGATTTTTTTCATAGCAAACATGGGTATGTGGTGAAGCGATATGGGCATACTCAAAAAAGAACAGCGGCTGCCTTTTCAATAACCTGAAGCTTGCTTCTTTCTGCTTTGTTCAATTTTCCACTCAGTTCAAAATGAAGCTTTTCCGCGTGAATAAAATCCTTGGTCAGCTCGGAGACTTCGCGGCCATTCATTAAAAAATCCATCACAGGAATTTCTTTTCCGGCCAAGATTGAAAAATAAACATTGAGTAAGTCTTTTTCGGAAAGAGTTTTAGGCAGGAACCGAAAAGACGAGTTGGCTGCATAAGAAGCATCCAATTCAATACTGTTCCACTTTCTTTTAAGTGATTCGGCAATAAAACCCGTTGTGTTGGACCCACTGAAAATATCTACCACGAAATCGCCCTTTTCGGTCAAATACTTGATAAAGAATTCAGGCAATTTGGATGGAAACCTTGCAGGATGCGCACTCAACCCCGCTTTTTTGCAGTTTGCCTGATAGCTTGAGTTCGACTCCGAGTTCGGTATTTGGAGCAGGTTGGAAGGTATTGCCCCTCCATTGTCGATGAAATTTGCTCCGATATTGTGCCCCGATGGCCGTTCTTTAGGTGTGTAATAGCTTTCAGGATCATCCAGCAATTTTTTCATTCGGTCGCTGTATGGCGCCAATACCTGGGTAACATCAGCTTTGGGGTATGGAGTTTTTGAAAACCACCACACATTGTTCACGGCATCCTTGACCCTTATTTTTTGCTTATTTACCCACTCAATAGGGCTGGGGAGCTTGGATGGATTGTACCAATAAAAATCTTCGGCCAGATAGAATCCGATATTGTCGCAAAACTCAATTGGCACCCTGAAATTATAAAGACTCCTCACCGGCAGCCCGCTCTTGTAGGCGCCCCCTAAATCAAGCACAAAACTCCCGGTGGGCTTTAGCTTGTTATAAACTAATTTTGCAAACTGCGACAGCCAACCAATGTATTCTGCCTGATCTTCATTTCCGTACTCTTTTTTTCTGAGAAGCGCAAACGGCGGGCTGGTTATTACCAAGTCTATACTTTCGTCCGGGTAGCTCTGGAGAACATCCAACGAGTTACCGATGATTTGAGAGCCGTACTGTGTTGAATATGCTTTTTTCATGTGGCAAAGATAAATATTTCTCCGAATATATTCGGAGAAATATCCCATTTACATTGATCATTTTTGCAAAAAAAATGGCCTTGCAGAACGATTTGGCGGATTTATTGCAAATCATTGCACGCAATGTAGTCAAGTTCAGAAAACAACTCGGACTCACTCAGGAAGACCTTGCTTTCAGGGCAGATATTGACCGAACCTATATCGGTTACATAGAAAATGCAAAACAAAACATTTCCGTTGAAAAACTTTGCTCAATAGCGAAAGTCTTAAAAATTGACGTCGCTGATTTACTCGGAGAAGATATCCCCGGAAATATTGCCAAAGAGTCGGAAGTCGCTCGCGACGCGCCTGATGTTTTTAACCAGATATTTCCCTCTTTGCAAATGCTTCAGGATGTAGCGGCACAAAACGGCATCAACGATATTTTTCAAGACAACGGCGGCAAATTGCTTCAGGTACTGCTCATCACAGGGTTAAAAAACTTGCCGGGGCGGGAAGGAAACGATGCCGTGGATGCAGAAGGCAGGGAATACGAGCTTAAATCGGTGAACGTATCTCTTACCAGAAGTTTTTCAACTCATCACCACATGAATCCGACCATCATTGAGAAATACAGAAAAGTGGACTGGATATTTGCAGTTTACAGAGGTATCGAAATTCTGGAAATTTATAAATTAACCCCGGGGAATCTGGAACCATACTTCTCGGACTGGGAAGCCAAATGGCATAAAGACGGAGGAAAAGACATCAACAACCCCAAAATCCCTCTCAAATATGTAAGAGAAACCGGCAAGCTCCTCTTTGAGAGCGACGGCACAGGAAAAATCCGAAGAATCAATTTGAGCGAATCGTAAAAAGCCGCCCCCTTTTCCTCGTAATTTTAGATAACTTTGTACCCACCGATCAAAAAACAATACCATGCCGGAATTCGTCCACCTTCATTGCCATACTCAATACTCGCTCTTAGACGGCGCCACCGACATCGCCGCCATGATGGACAAAGCCAAAAACGACGGTCAGCGCGGCGTAGCCCTCACCGATCACGGCAACATGTTCGGCGCTTTCAAATTCGTTTCAGAAGCCAACAAACGCGGCCTCAAACCCATCGTGGGCTGCGAGTTTTACTTGGTCAAAGACCGCCACAAAAAATCATTCTCGCGCGCCAAAGGCGAAGAAGACAACCGCTGCCACCAACTCCTGCTGGCCAAAAACAAACAGGGCTACGAAAACCTCTCCAAGCTCTGCTCGCTGGGCTTTCTGGAAGGGCTGTACGGCAAGTATCCGCGCATAGACAAAGAACTGCTGGTGCAATACCACGAGGGCCTCATTGCTTCCAGTTGTTGCATAGGCGCAGAGATTCCGCAGGCCATTCTGCACGGCAAATTGGATGAAGCCGAATCGCTCCTGCGCTGGTGGCTCGACCTCTTCGGTGAGGATTTTTACATCGAAATCCAGCGCCATCGCAACATGGAAAACATTGACGGACTGGGCATCAGTCAGGAAGATGTGAACCAGCACCTGCTGCGGCTGGCGACCAAATACAACGTCAAGGTCATTTGTACCAACGACTCCCACTACCTCGAAGAAGACGACTGGCGCCCGCACGACGTGTTGCTCTGCGTGAACACCAACAGCCTCATCGAGCAGGAAGACCGCTTCCGCTTCCCCAGTTCCGACTTCTACTTCAAAACGCAGGAGGAGATGAACCGCCTCTTCCACGACGTGCCGCATTCCATTGACGCCACCATGGAAATTTTCGACAAAGTGGACAACCTCCAATTGGCCCGCGACGTGCTCCTGCCTGCATTCCCCTTACCTGCCGGATTCAGTTCCCAAGACGAATACCTGCGCCACCTCACCTTCGAGGGCGCCCGGAAACGCTACGGTACCATCACGCCCGCCATCGAAGAACGCCTCAATTTCGAGCTGGAGGTCATCAGAAATTCCGGCTATCCGGGCTACTTCCTCATCGTGCAGGATTTCACCACCACCGCCCGCCAAATGGGTGTGGCCGTGGGGCCGGGCCGGGGTTCGGCAGCCGGTTCGGCGGTGGCTTATTGTACCGGCATCACCAATATTGACCCCATCAAATACGACCTCCTTTTCGAGAGATTCCTCAACCCGGAGCGCGTGTCCATGCCCGATATTGACATTGACTTCGACGATGAAGGCCGCGACAAGGTCATCCAGTACGTCATCGAAAAATACGGACGCAATCAGGTAGCCCAAATCGTGACCTACGGCACCATGGCCGCCAAACTCTCTCTGCGCGACGTGGGCCGCGTGATGAACATTCCGCTCAGCGAGGTGGACAGAGTGGCCAAAACCTTCCCCGCGCACCTCAAGGCATCGCTCAAAAAAGTGCTCGCTCCCGGCGACGTGGACCCCAAACTCAAAGGGGACCTCAACGGCGACGAACTCGAAAAGGCTTACAAATTCAGGGAACTCGCTGCCGGGCAAGATGAAATTGCCGAGATGATTCACACCGCCGAAAAGCTGGAAGGCTCCATTCGCAACACAGGTATCCACGCTTGCGGCGTCGTCATCACCCCCGACGAAATCACCAAGTACGTGCCGGTGAAGATTGATAAAGAGTCGGACATGCTCGTCACACAGTTCGACAACAGCGTGGCCGAATCGGCGGGCCTCCTCAAAATGGACTTTTTGGGCCTCAAAACCCTCTCCATCATCAAAGACGCCGTGCGCATGGTGAAGGAAAATCACGGCATAGACATTGACCCCGAAGAAGTGCCGTTAGAAGACTCCAAAACTTACGAGCTTTTTAAGCGCGGCGAAACGGTAGCCATTTTCCAGTACGAAAGCGCCGGTATGCAGAAGTACATGAAGGAACTGGCGCCCACTACTTTTGAAGACCTCATTGCCATGAACGCCCTGTACCGGCCCGGCCCGCTGGAATACATTCCGGAGTTCATTGATCGCAAACACGGCAGGAAACCAGTGGTGTACGATCTTCCGGCAATGGAGCAATATTTATCTGATACACAGGGTATTACCGTCTATCAGGAACAGGTTATGCTCCTTTCTCAGAAGCTCGCCGGCTTCACCAAAGGCCAGGCCGACATGTTGCGCAAAGCGATGGGCAAGAAGCAAAAAGCCGTGCTGGACTCCATGTATCCCAAGTTTTTGGAGGGCGGTTCGGGCAACGGCCACCCTCAGGACCGGCTCGAAAAAATCTGGAAAGACTGGGAAGCATTCGCCTCTTACGCATTCAATAAATCGCACTCTACCTGCTACGCTTTCGTGGCCTTCCAGACGGCCTACCTCAAGGCGCACTATCCGGGGGAGTTCATGGCCTCGGTGCTCACCCACAACAAGAGCAACCTCGAACAGGTTACTTTTTTCCTCAGCGAGTGCCGCCGCATGAACATTCAGGTGCTCGGCCCGGATGTGAACGAGAGCGTATCCGACTTTTCAGTGAATAAAGAAGGCCAAATCCGCTTCGGTCTCTCCGCGCTCAAAGGCGTGGGCGAAGGCCCGGTGGAAGCCATCCTCGAAGAGCGCCGCAAAAACGGGCACTTCAGCAGCATCTTCGACCTCATGCAGCGGCTGCCCCTGCAAGCGCTCAACAAGCGCGTGATGGAAAGCCTGGCATTCGGCGGGGCATTCGATTGCTTCTCCGATCTGCATCGCGCACAGTATTTTACGCCGTCTGAAAAGTACGATTCTTTCATCGAACACCTGCTCAAGTACGGCAGCGCATATCAGGGCGAGAAGGCGATGGCAGCCAGTTCGCTCTTTGGCGAAACCGGCGAAGTGATGATTCCGCCTCCTGCGCCGCCGCAGTGCGAACCCTGGTCTTTGTTGGAAAAATTAGACAAAGAAAAGGACGTGACCGGCATTTTCATCAGCGGCCACCCCTTAGATGACTACCGCATCGAGATCGAAAATTTCATCACCTGTACGCTCGATCACATCAGCGAACACCAGCAAAAACCGCTGCTGCAAGTGGCCGGCATGGTCACTCGCGCCACGCACAAGATCAGCAAAAACGGCAACGGCTGGGGTATTTTTGAAATACGCGACTACAACGCCGGCATAGAGTTCAAGCTCTTTGGCGAGGATTATCAAAAATTCAAACACCTGCTCGAAGACGGCAAAGCGCTGTTCATCAAAGGCGCATTCCAAAAGGGCTGGAACTCGGAGGAATTGGAGTTCAAACCCAAAGAAATCAAACTCTTGGAAGGCGTGGGCGCCGATCTCACACAGTCCATCACCCTCAAACTGCCTCTCGAACGCTTAGATATGGAACTGATAGACCGCTTGGATGCTGCCTGCCAACGCCACAAAGGCCCGCACCGCCTGCGTTTGGAACTGACAGACTCTGCCCAGCGCCTGCGCGTACAAACCTACGCCAGGGAGCGAAAAGTGCTGGCCGCCGCCGCCTTCATTGAGGAATTGGATAAGATGCAGTTGGAGTATAGGTTAAATTGAGCGTGCTACTCCGCGCACCGCTCCTCCAACAACTTCTTCCATCTATACCCATCCATCAACTCCGCATAAGTTCGGCTGTTGTGGCGGGCGTTTTGTTCTGGAGGCGCTTGTTGCCACCACAAATCGGCCCAGCCCGAAAGCCCTGCAATTTCGTATGTCACATCCAGCAGGCACTCTGCTGCGGCGCCCGACAGGCCAGGCTGCAAGGTCGTCAGGCGTTGTAAAACCCGCTGCCGGTATTGGTCCAGCAGTTCGGGTACAGGCTCGTTCCATTGCACGGCATATACTTTGGGGCGATGGGGAAGATAATAGACTGCAAACTCGTCGCCGTTTTCCAGCGGCAGGCCGTTGCCCGTGACGAGATCGGGCGGAAGCGGCACGCGCCCTTCCCGAACCCGCCCCTCGGCAGCATAAGAAAATACTGCATACTGCTTTCCCTCGGCATCCGGCTCCACGCGAAGACGGGCGGAGGTTCTGTAACCCTGGTACAACACGCTGTTGTCTTCGGTATGCCGGTTGCGTTGCCACTGGTTCAGCATCGTGACGGCCATTCCTATGGCAAAGAGTGCGACTACCACTGCGGCAAAAGTTCTTTGCATTTTGTGCAATCGCAGCCATTTGCGCCGCATTCGATTGAAGGGCGTATCCACTTTTTGATTGCTCTCAAAGCTGTATTTGAACTTGCGCCGTTTGCGCTGAATGCGAATTTCGCAGAGGTCTTCTTCAATAAAAAAAGAGTACAAGCCCGATTCTTTGACACCAAAATCAATGGCAATCACCTCGTTGTTGCAATACACCACCACATGCCCGCTCTCCGGCCCGTGATACAACCCGACGATGTACGGCTGCCCTGTTGTGCTGTAATATGACCAGTGGAATTGCGACAATGGAAAGCTTTTTGTTGATAACTTAAACGAATATGTATAGCTGTGAGCCACGAGCCGCCTTATGAGAAGTGTCGGCAGTTCTTGAGTAACGCAATACCTCCGCGAAAGATACAAATTTTCAAATCGGAACACTACTTTTGCAGGCGTCTGTTGCTCCTGTGTAGTGGGGCAAAAAACAATAGTGCCATGTTTTACACTTTCAAAGGATTCCGGCCCGTCGTACACCCCTCTGCGTTTGTACACCCGCAGGCCGCCGTTACCGGCAACGTAATCATAGGCCGCGATGTTTACATTGGGCCTGGCGCGGCCATTCGGGGCGACTGGGGCGGCATCGTCATAGAAGACGGCTGCAATGTGCAGGAAAACTGTACCGTCCACATGTTTCCCGGCATAACCGTTTATTTACGAGAGGGCGCGCACATCGGGCACGGCGCGGTTATACACGGTGCGCAGGTAGGCCGCAATGTGTTGGTGGGTATGAATGCCGTGGTGATGGATGAGGTAGAAATAGGCGAAGGGAGCATCATCGGGGCCTTGTGTTTCGTCAAAGCCGGCGAAAAAATTCCTCCGCGCAGCTTAGTAGCCGGCAATCCGGGGCGCATCATCAAAGAGGTGAGCGATGACATGCTGGCCTGGAAAACGCAGGGCACCCGGCTGTATCAGACCTTGCCCGATGAGTGCCGAACCTCTTGGGAACCTTGCGAACCCTTGCGGGAAATGCCTGCCGACCGGCCGGCGCAAGAGAGCCTGTACGATACCTGGAGGAGAGTGAAGGAGGGGGGAACCTGATTGCTTGGCATTATCGGTAAGCTGCAAGCCGTCAGCTCGTTTTTTAGTTCAGGAATCAGATGTTCCTCTTGGGGGAATTTCTAAGTTTCTATGAGTAGTCAAGGGGTGACTACGGGTTGTACTCTTGGCTGAATCACCCCTTCACTACGAGGCCGAAAATATGATTTTTATGATCTTACTTGCCAAATTCGACTGGACGTTGCCGCTGAAAAGCCCGGTGCTGATATTTTCGCTGATTCTGTTCATCATTTTGTTTGCGCCCATTATTTTGAACAGGTTTCGCATTCCGCACCTCATCGGGCTGATCATCGCCGGCGCCCTCATCGGGCCAAACGGCCTCAATCTCATGTTGCGCGACAGCAGCATCGTCCTTTTCGGCACCGTGGGTTTGTTGTACATCATGTTTTTGGCCGGTTTGGAAATAGACCTCGCCGAGTTCAAAAAAAACAGCTTCAAGAGTTTCACCTTTGGCATGTACACCTTTCTCATTCCTATGAGTATCGGCACGGCGGTAGGGCTGTATGTGTTGAATTTTTCCATGCTGTCCTCTGTGTTGCTGGCCAGTATGTTTGCCTCGCACACGTTGATTGCATACCCCATCATCAGCAAGTTGGGCGTTTCCAAAAACCGCGCCGTCAATGTGGCCATAGGCGGCACCATGATTACCGATACATTGGCCCTGTTGGTGCTGGCCATTATAGTAGGCATGACGCAGGGGGAGGTGAATGCTGCATTTTGGACGAGGCTCAGCGTTTCCGTGTTGCTGTTCGGCCTCGCGGTGATGTTTCTGTTCCCCATACTGGGGCGTTGGTTTTTCAAGCGCTACGAAGACAGCATTTCGCAATACATCTTTGTGCTCGGCATGGTTTTTCTGTCTGCATTTCTGGCCGAAGCGGCGGGTATAGAGGCCATCATCGGCGCGTTTCTGGCGGGTCTGGCCCTCAATCGCCTCATTCCGCACACCTCTCCGCTGATGAACCGCATCGAGTTTGTGGGCAATGCGCTGTTCATTCCGTTCTTCCTGATCGGCGTGGGGATGCTCATTGATTACAAAGCATTTTTTCAGGATTTGGAAACCATCAAAGTCGCTGTTGTCATGACGGCGGTGGCGACGGCAGCTAAATTGACCGCAGCATGGTTGACCCAAAAAACGTTCCGATTCTCTTCCGACGAACGCAGGCTCATCTTTGGTTTGAGCAATGCGCAGGCGGCCGCCACGTTGGCCGCCGTGCTGGTAGGATACAACATCATTCTGGGCCAGACCGACACCGGCGAACCCATCCGCTTATTGAGCGAAAGCGTGCTCAACGGCACCATTCTGATGATCCTCGTCACTTGCACCCATGCCTCCTTCGTGGCACAGAAAGGCGCTCAAAACATTGCGCTGGCCGAAACCGCCGACGACGATACCGGCAGCAGCAGCTACAACAATGAAGAGCGCATCCTCATTTCGCTGCACAATCCGGACACCATTGATGAACTCATTCAACTCAGCGTGACGCTCAAATCGAAAAGGAGCAACAGCCACCTGTATGCGCTCAATATTATAGCCGACGACAACCCCTCCGCTTCCGCGGACAAAAAGGCACGGCAACTGCTCCAAAAAGCCGCCGTTTCCGCCGCCGCCACCGACAACCACCTGCGAGAACTGTTGCGCTACGATGCCAATATCCCGAATGGTATTTCGTATGCCGTCAAAGAGCATCAGGTCACCGACATCATCATGGGCCTGCACCAAAAAGCCGGCCTGTCGGACTCCTTCCTCGGCCACCTCACCGAGGGCATTCTGGCGCGTTGCAACACCACAACGGTCATCTACAAATGCGCCCAACCCTTGGCCACAGTGCGCCGCCATTTCATTATGGTGCCCGAACACGCCGAGCACGAAATCGGGTTTCTTTTCTGGCTCATCCGGGTGTGGAACCTGGGGCGCAACACCGGCGCCAAACTCGTTTTTCTGGCCTCCGACGCCACCCTCCGCTACCTCAAAGAAGTACATGCCCGCCACCCGGTTGAGGCGGAGTTCAGAGAATTGGAAGACTGGGACGACTTTTTGGATCACCAAAACGAACTCAAAACCGACGACGGCCTCATCATCGTTATGAGCCGAAAGGGCCATCGCAGCTACAACACAGACATGGCCCGCGTGCCGGAATATCTTAACAGGTCTTATCAGCGCAACAATTTCATCCTGATGTATCCTATGCAGGCCGGTGTGGACGAGAGCCATTCTCCTATTTTGAAAAATCTCTCGGTGCTGGAGCCTAACGCCGGCAAACCGGATGTGATTGAGGAGTTTGTCAAGTCTGTTTCGCGCTTGTTTCAGAAAAAATAACTTCCGTTACTGCCACAAGCTGTAAGCCACAAGCACGTTTCTCGTCAGGGAATTAGATTTTTCATCCGAGGAGATTTTTAAATGCACTTTTGGAAAACCAAGCTCGCGGCTCGTAGCTCGCGGCTCATAGCTCATCAGATAAACAAATAATTGATTTCATATGATATATCGCCTGCTGCCTCGCCTGCAACACTACGATTGGGGCGGATTCCGCTTCCTGCCCGAACTGCTGGGCCAATCCGCGCCCTCCGAACGCCCCTGCGCCGAACTCTGGATGGGCGCTCACCCCGGCGCACCCGCCGCCATTCTCCTCGACGACCGGGAGGCGCCGCTGCCCGAACTCATCGCCGCCGACCCACAACGATGGCTGGGTGGCAGTGTTTCCGAGCGGTTTGAGGGGCAACTTCCCTTTTTGTTCAAAATTCTGGATGTGCGCAAAATGCTTTCCATACAGGCGCATCCCACCATCGAAAAGGCGCGCGAGGGCTTTCGCCGCGAAAACGAGCAGGGCATTCCGTTCACAGCGGCGCACCGGGTTTACAAAGACCCCAATCACAAACCGGAAGTGATGGCGGCCCTCTCGGATTTTTGGCTGCTGCACGGGTTTAAATCTCCGCAGGATATTGAGTCTGAATTGGCGCGCGTACCCGAATTGCGCCCTCTGCTCGAACACTTTTCCCACCGCGACACCGCCGCGCTGTATCGCCACCTGATGCTGATGCCCCAAAGCGAAGTGGACGCCTTGTTGCTCCCGCTTCGGGAGCGCTTGGAGCCGTTGTTTGTGGCCGGCGAGCTGCCCAAATCTTCGCCCGATTATTGGGCCGCCCTCGCTTTCCGCGATTTTGAACTGCCGGGCGGGCATTGCGACCGGGGCATTTTTTCCATCTATCTGCTCCACTTGGCACACATCCCGCAGGGGCAGGGCATCTTTCAGGCGGCGGGGGTGCCGCACGCCTACCTCGAAGGCCAAAATGTAGAACTGATGGCCAATTCCGACAATGTTTTCAGAGGCGGGCTTACGCCCAAATACATCGCCGTGGAGGAATTGTTGGACAATCTGGTGTTTGAGCCTACGCCGCCCCGACTCATCGAAGGCAGCTCCCTCAACGAGGTGGAAACTGTGTATCCCACGCCCGCTCCCGATTTCGAGCTGAGCCGCTTAGAACTGCCTGCGGGGACAGACTATTCGTTTACCGCCGGCGCCGGCCCGGAAATGCTCATCGTAATGCAGGGCGAAGTGACTGCCGATACCGGCGAGGTCTTTCATCAGGGTGAGGTCATGTACCTGCTGCCCGAAACGGAATGTCGCTTGCAGGCGGCCGCACATTCGGTGCTGTTCAAGGCCGCGGTGCCTTGGGGCGGATAGACTTCTACAGCCCTTACCCTTTGGCCGTCACATCCACCAATTTATACCCTACGCCATGCACATTGGTAATGGCGAGGCTGTCGTCGTGCATCAGTTTTTTGCGGAGTTTGGACACCAGTACGTCAATGTTTCTGGCAATGACCATCAGCCCGTCTTCGCCCCAGATTTCGGCCATGAGCGTCTCTCTCGACAGGGTTTGGTTCATATTGCTCAGCAGCAAGCTCAGCAGCTTTGCTTCTTTGTCCGTGAGCGGCAAAATGAGGTCGTCAATCGTCAGCGTTTTTTCTGTGGGATCAAACGTGTATTTGCCGACAGGCAGCCCTTGTCCCTTGGCAGGCGCGGTTTTGTGTTTTCGGCCCGACCTGCTTTTGAAGTATAAAAACAACAGTCCGCCGACTGCTCCCGATATGATAAAAGGCAGGGCGGCACGAAGCGTCCGATGCTCGCGACCCGGCGTTATTTCGATGGTAAAACACCCCGGCTCGGTATGTCGGCCGGTGCAGGGCGTCAGCGAGTCGGAAGGACTTCTAAAGGCAAAAGCCAGTAATACCTCATTGGTGCGGCAGTCTTTCATTTCTGCCACAAACCGGGTGATGCCGTTTTTGATCAATTCCTGCGATACAACAGCAACGACTGAATCGTACGAAACGGAAGCGGGCCGCTCAAACGAGATGGTATAGGCGCCGCCCTTCGATGCAACGGGCATCACGCGGGAAACGGAATCGCCCAGCGACCACAGAATCTTGTTCCCGATGTCGCGCATGACCACCTGCCGGTATTTTTCGTCGTGCGCATCGGAGCTACAGGCTGCCGCCAAAATGGAAAGTACGAGGCTGCAAAAACTCAGCAATACAATGTATTTCATGCGGCAAAGATACCTCGCAAAAAAGTGTAAAACGCCACATTTACACTTCTCTACACATATTTTACAGGCAAATCAAAGGTGCCGGGTGTTTTTGAGGGTAGTTTTGTCGGGCATTTTTCACCCAACTAAAATCATTGCATCATGAACGTGTTTTTGAAAATTTCCATCCAAACCATCCTGCTCTCCTGGCTCGGATGCACCCCTGTGGCTGAAACCGGCCCCGCTCCGGTCATTTCGGAAGCTGACCATACTACGCCGACTTTTCGGGGCAAAGTCATGCAATCTGCCGACATGGGTCAAACCTGGACAGACATCAGCGAGGGGCTGCCCGAAGACGCCCGCCCTTCCGCAGTGAGCATCGCCGATAACGAAGCATATCTGGGTTATGAAAAAGACCGCCTATTTTCACTCAATGGCGCTCCTGTTCAATCCTGGAAAAAAGAACAATGGGGAGCGGCCCTGTCTCAACACACGGCCAAAGCGGACAATCTCATTTTGGGAATTTACTCCACAAAGCCGGCGCTCTACGTTTTTGTGCCGAATGACGGACTCTACAGAATGCAACGCAATGCGCGCTTCTGGGCGGCGGTGAAAATGCCCGTCGGGGTCTTCGGTACCAATGACGTGGAGGAAGACGAGTCCGGACGTATCTATCTGGCAGATCAAACCGGCGTTTATGTCTCCTCCGATGGGGGCCAAAATTGGGATTTGCGCATGAGGGCCGGTTGGATCAACAGCCTGGAAATGAGCGACAATGCCGTTCTCGCCGGCGGAAAAAACGGGGTTTACCGTTCCGTTGACGGTGGCACAACCTGGGCAGCGCTGCCGATTCATCAACAAACCAATTTTATGTTTGCCAAAGAAGGCCCGCCTATTTACAAGGTAATGCGCTCAGGCAACGTCTTGACGGCCACCCGAAGCGAGGGACCATCTGAAAAAGGCGCGCCCGGTAAGTTTCAAATTTCCACAGACGGCGGCCTGAACTGGCAAATACATCCCGCCGACAACTTCCTCAAAAATCTGGAAGACATCGGTTCCATACTCCTGCACGAGGGCAAAATCTTTTGCAGTTACAAGGGTTTTGTCATTTGTTCAGAAGACAACGGCAACACCTGGAAAACCCTCCTGAAGAGCGAAAACACGGAGCCGGGCGCCGTGCTGGTGCTGTATATTTCCGGCGGCGTGTTGTACTGCACCGAGGGCATTTCCGGCTGTTGATTTTCCTCTTTACGGCTTCACCGCCAGTACCATTTTGCGGTCGTAATCGCCGGTAATCATAGGCGACTGGAGCATGCCGGTATAGCTGCGCACGTTGGTGTAAACGTATTCATACAATTCCTGAATGGTGACCAAACGGTCGTTGTCGGCATCGGCTTCGCCCTTGAGGCCGCGTATGAGGAAGTGGCTGAATACGCCCTGCCGTAACCCGCTGGATTCCAACGAAGTTTCCTCCGATTTGGACGACAGGAACAAAGCCGTGCCGCCCTCGGCCTGCGCCAATTGTTCATAAAAAGTGCTGATGAGCTGCTGTTGCTGGGCTGCCCCGCGCATGCTCAGCAGGCTGCCCGAATGGCAGGCATCCACGATGCAGAGTTTGTACCGAGCCTTGCTGTTGCGCAGCGCTTCGGTGATTTCTTCGTGCTTCAGTTTGTTGCCGAACCCGTCGAAATCAAAGGGCAGGAAGGAGCCTTTCAGCCCGTGCCCTGAAAAATACAGCACTACCATGTCGTTGGGACCGGCATTGGAAAAAAGCGTTTCCATGGCCGCCAGAATCTGATCGCGGGTGGCCGATTCGTCAATCAAAATGCGGAGTTGCTCATCGGGGACAGCGCCGCCGCCCGGACTTTTGAGGAAAGCGTAGAGCCGGTAGGCGTCGTCGTCGGTGTAGCGCAGGGTGGGCATGTGGTTGTAAGAAGCCACGCCCACCACCAATGCCCATACTTTGGGCCGGGCGGTTTTGCCCGCTGTGGGTGCTTGCGTTACTGACGGTGTTGGCGCGGGCACTTGTATCGGCGGGGTTTCTACAGCCGGCGCCTGTTCGCCGAGCCACACGCCGTTTTGCCAGTAGCCGCTCACGGGCGATCCGTCGCTCAAGTACAAAGTGCCGCGCCCGTGCAGTGCGCCTTCGACCACATCGCCGGTATATTTTTCGCCGTTGGGATACCAAATTGTGCCCGTTCCGTGCGGCATGTAGTTGAGAAAGCTGCCGGAATACCGGGCGCCGTTTTTGAACACATACACGCCGGTACCGGTTCGGCAGTCGCCCTCCAAGCATTCGGCGCGCTGCGGAAGCCTCACTTCATCGGGGCCGATGAACTCGCCGTTTTCCCATTTGCCGGAGAGGGTGGCGCCGTCGGGGCGTTGCAGTTCGCCGCGCCCGTGGGGCAACCCCGCAGCCAATTGCCCGGAGTAGTTGGAGTGATTGGCATATCGGAAAACGCCCTGCCCGTGCGGTTTCCCCGCTACAAAACTGCCGTCGTACCGGCTGCCGTCGGGATAGGCCATCACGCCCGTGCCGTCCTGACAATTGCCTGAAATACAGCCCGATTGTATATCGGTGGGGTCGGCGGTGTCGCTTTGTGTATTTGCCAAAGCGCTCGACCAATTTCCCTGATTATCAACGGGTTGACCCTGCAACCAACGTCCGGTTCTGCGGCTGCCGTCGGGGTAGGTTTTGGTGCCGGTGCCGTCGGGGAATCTGTTTTTCCATTCGCCCTGATACCGGCTGCCGTCGCTGTAATCGCAAACGCCCACGCCGTGTACTTCTCCGTTTTGAAACTGCCCGATATACACCGCGCCGCTGGGGAAAATGTAGATGCCGTCGCCGTTTTGGCAGTCGCCGGAAACGCATCCCACGGGCTGAGAGCGTGGCCTAAACTCGCCCTGAGCGCCGCGCACCTCCGTTTCGCGCACCAACACGCCTTTGCTCCAGATGCCTCGTTTCCGGCTGCCGTCGTCGTAGATCATCAGCCCGTTGCCGTGCGGGTAGCCGTCCAACCACTCGCCCTGGTATTTTCGCCCGTCGGAAAAAGCGCAGCTTCCCACGCCCGTCGGCTTCCAGTTTTTGAACTGGCCGGTGTAGCGCGAGCCGCCGGGGAATTCATAAACTCCGCTGCCATTGGCGCAATTGCCCGACAAACATTGTGCAGATAAGGTGATGGCGGCCAACTGCCAGCCGAGTGTGAAGATAAGTCGGAGCCTATTCATGCTATCGGTTTTGGTAATGTCAAACGCTGAAAGCTCGTATGAAGATGAGTTCAAGCGCAAAAAAGATGTGATAAAATCAAATATGATTGCCGTTTCGAGCCGCCTCCGCTATGATCTCGCGATATACTGCCCGCCAGGGCTTCCATTGGCCGATGTCGGAGAAAGAACTGTTGTGCCACAGGGTGCAGAAGACGCCGCCGGTTTCGCGCACGGTTTCGAGCAGCCGGAGTGCGCTGTGCAGCCCTTCCTCCGGGCTGAGTTGCTGGTACTCTTTGAGTGTCACGTCCATCACGGTGAAAGGATGCAGCATCAGTTCGGTGCAGCGCTCGGCCTCCAGATCGTACCAGGGAAAAGGCAAAGCCATACCCGCCCGAAACCCCGGCGCCTCGGCGTAGCCCATCGTATAGTCTTCCCGAATACCCGCATCGAGCAGTTCCTGGTAAGTGCGCGGCAGTTCCATGCGCAAAAAATGCTGCCGGCTGCGCGTGGGGCGATGCCCGGTAATTTCCTCGTATCGCCGGGCTTCTTTCTCTAAAACAGTGTGATCGTTTGCCGCTTTCCAGGAAGGATGCAAGCCCGTGTGATGCGCCGCCGAGAGCCGCTGCACGAGTGTGCGCAACATGGGATGACGGTGAGAAATATTTTTGTCAAAACGGCCGTAATCGCCCAGATGAAAGAAAAACAGCGGATCGGAGGCCGGGTCGCGGTGCCACTCTTCTATGTCGGCGAAAGTAAAAAACGGGTCTTCCACTTTGTTCGACAACACGTCCTGTCGTAGCTTCAAAGCCTGCCTGTCGCCGGCGAGTACATCACGCAGCACCGCCGCCGCCTGCCGCCAGGGCGATTTGTAGCGGTAAGCCCAGGCCATGTCCACATCGAAAGTAGGCTGAAAACGAAATGCCGGCCGCTCGAAACGGAATGCCGGAAAGCGCTGCGCCAATCGTTCGAGCAAGTGCAATGCCCATTGTTGAGCTAAGGGTTGGTGCAAAAAGTCATGTTGCTGCGCCCAACTCTGCTGCGCGGGAAACCTGCCGTGCGCGTCTCTTGGTCCCGGCAGGTACTCCTCATATCTGGAACAAAGGAAAAAAACGAGCGCTAAAAGGTCGAAATCTGTATCCGCATTTTGGGTGTCGGCACAAAAAAAGAAGGCAGGCAGCCCCTGGCATTCCTGCACATCGGCCTGTATCGGGCGGATGCTGGTTTCCTGAAGCAGGCCGCAGGGCGGTATGCGCAGTTCGTCTGGTTCAATTAGTTTTTGGGAATATGCCATGCGCGGGCCGGCGCAGGCGCGGTAGCTCGACCAATCGGTCGTGAGCCGGTACGCTGTCTGACCTGTCACAACGAAAATCAGATCGAGCGCGTAGCGCAGTCGCGGCGAGTCGAAGTCGGCGTAGATGAGGATGGAGGCAGACATGGCAGACAAAATTACACAAGAATACGGAGGCCTCTTGCATTTTCCACCATCTTCTATCTGATGCTACCGCGCCACCACCACCCGCCGCACTGCACGTTGCACGCCGTTGCTCACTTCCAGCACATACATGCCGGGAGGAAGCTGTGATACATCTGCCTGCCCGATGCCCCCCGGAGCCGGAACCTGCCGCTGCCACAGTAGCCGCCCCTGCATATCGCTCAGGCGCAACTGAACAAGCCCTTCGTCCGCGAAACCGGAGTAGTCCACATTCAGTACGCCGCCCGATACGGGATTGGGGAAAATGCGCAACTTCGATTCCTCTTTCACTGCCTCCGCAGCAGATACCACATTGTTCAGCTTTACCTTGGCTATGAACATATTATTCTTTTGTAGTGCTGTTGTCTGATGATAACCGGATATAAAAATATAGTTGGAGTCAACAGTACTAATTTGTGTTACTTCACCGCCAATGTAGGGGAGTAAACCCTCTGTATTAAACACACCGTTGTTGCCAAAAGACATATCCCATGCACCCGTCTTGCTAAAGCGGAGCAGGCCAAAGTACAAACCGGTGCCCTGAGCATCATCCTCAAAGCCCATGTAGTAGTGATCTGCCAGCTCCAGCAAATCACTGGGTGCGGCGGGGCCAATCCCTCCATTGATATGCCTGATAAAGCGGCCGTAGTACGCGAATGTAGAGTCCATCGTTCCCCCGGCAAGCACCCTACCAAGATAAATATGAACCGGAGTATGCAAATCTTCGAAATTGGTCACGCTGCCCGCCGGCACTATTTCATCATTGTTTCCTATATGCAATACACTTGCGTGGCCTTGTGTGTGAGGGAGCGTCAACTTGCCGCCCGTACCGAAACTGTTGTCGGGCAGGCCCCCGGAGGTATATCGAAACAGGTCAACGACATGCCAGCATGTTGTTGTGGGAAAAAAATACAAAGGATATATAAAGTAAGAAGCGCCCGAAACGAGTACGCGCCCCTCACTGTCCACTGCTATGTCTCCCAACATGGAGGAGTTGCAGCCGGAATCGAATTGGAGGTAAAAGAATCCGTTGTTGCCGAAAGAGGTATCCACGCTGCCGTCGGGCCAAAGCCTGCCGACGAGGATTCGGGTAGAATCGGGGAAGTAATAATCATCGCCATAGTAAGCATCGCCGGCTATGAGTATGCGCCCATCGGGCAGTGGAATGATTTTGGTAATAATTTCCCGCGTGGGGGGCAGGTCTATGACCACACTGCCGTTGTTGCCGAAAAGCGAGTCCGGCCGGCCCAGCGTATCGGTGCGGGCTACCAATATGTTGAACATAATTTGTCCCTGTTCATGAGTTGCGCCCGCCGTCAGAATCCGGCCCTCTGCATCCAGAACGGCGGCTACACAACTGTCGGCATAGTGCCCAAAATTGGTTCTGATGCGCCCGCCCGGCCCAACACCCTCATCGTATGTGCCGTCAGACAGCAGGTGCAGCAGTGCCATATCTGTGCCGTCGGCGCTGCTGGTATGCCCGGCCAGAATAATTTTCCCGCCCGGCAGGTGCAGTGCGGCATAGCAGCGGTCGTCTCGGTTAATAAAGTCAGAGGAGGTGGCTCCGGGAGTGAAATGAACTAAGGTGAAAGAATATGGAACGCCGAAAAGAGAGTCCAAAACCTGAGCTTGCAGAATACCTGTTGACAGGCAAAATACAACAGCAAACCATGGCAATATCTGTCTCATGTCTTATAGCTTTAAGAGCAGGCTATGGCCGGAACGCGCCATAGCCTGCTTGTGAAACGATGTTTATTGAATTTTGACAATTCTATGCCCTGCAATGAACTTCCCGTCGAGGCTTACTTCGTAGGTGCTGCCGAAGTAGCCGCGTTTTGCGGGCTATTTTCGGCAGCACAGAGTTGGTAGTCGTCATCAATCCGGCAACTTCACCCGGAACGTACCATAGAAGTGTACTTTATCTGGATTGGCCAGATTTTCCTTTGGCTTCCGGCTGCTATCGTGATTAAAATGCATATTCACTACGCCTCCTATCCATCGGGTATCCATATCTATGTCGGTTATCTGTAAAAAATTGGGCTTCCTTTCATTAAGTAAATAATGATCTTCAGGTTGATCTTCAATGATCGTTAAGTAATTTGCCACATAATCACAAGAAATTGAATTTCTTGAACACAAAATATATTTGCCAATTGTTAATGGGAAACAACTAAGTACAAAATACTCAGAGAGAACATCGAATTCGTCCACAGTTGATAAAGAGATCGTTATCTGTTCTGAGTCTCTAAAGCATGGTATACTTGACGCCGACGCCTTCATTTCAATCCCATTTTTTTGCATATCAACCCACCCTTTACTAATATCTCCGGCAAAATAAACAGGCATTTCAAGGACTTCCTCTTTTCTACATCCTGTAACAATAATGAAAAGGATGAGGATATTGATTATCGTGAGTCTCATAGCTTGATGATTTTATGAGTGACTGAATCATCATCCCATGAAATTCTTACGAAATATACGCCGGATGAATATTGGATTAAATCCAGATCATGCTGAGTATGCGTTGGAGTAATTCTTTCTTGCTTTAGTAGTTTGCCGCACTGATCGAAAACAAGTATAGAAACAGGAGCATAATATTCAGCGTCTGTGTTAAATAAAAGTCTAATAATTCCTGATGTCGGATTGGGAAACAGACCTGTCTCCATTGCCAAAGAATGCTTATAGCCGCTTGCCTGAGCAGCAGACGAGTTGGCGTCACGCAACGGGATAAAGCACGGTGGTGAAGTTCCGTCTCTGACTTCTATCACTTTGGATAATGTTATCACCCGATTATCTGCCGATCTGACAACTATCCTCAAGTATAAAAAGCCTCCTTCTATTTGATTGATATTAACGCATGATAAGTTACTCATCAACTGCTCCTGTTGAAAATCAATAGAAAGATATATCTCATACAGATACGGCCCAATACCAGAAAAGCCTGTTCCGGGAGGAATTACATTGGCACACGCCTGAAAAAATAGCTGATTCCGACAAACAATATCCGGGGCAATTAAATATGCGCTCCATTCCGGTTGTGTCCTGTACTGCGAAACAAAACACCCACTGTTTCTCATCACTTGGGCATTGTTGTCGTTTAGCGTTCCCGCTGCAACACCTTGTATCTCGATATTAGGATTTGAAAACAGAGGGCTTCTCTGCCGCACATCTTGCGTGGGGTTATTGATATCTATTGCTCCTGATAAAGCCATTATTGTTCTGCGCTCTATCCCATTTCCATCAATGAAACGCCAACCATGCGCGCAATTTTGCTTCATTATCATTACCTCCATTTGCAGACCTGTTGTGGCGTGCGCCGAATAAATGAGCTATTTCGTGCGCCAAGGTGAACCTAGGGCACTAATAAATGGCGCCTCAACTATGGTAAAAGCTGAGGCGGGATTAAGGCCAATGTTATTTACGGCACCAAAAATTCGTCTATCCCCAGCGACATAATTCTGATTTGTAAAAACGACTACAATATCTGCACGAAATTGATTTCTAAGATTAGCAATATTGATATTATTAGCTATATTATCACAATGGTTCGTGATATACTCACGCCGCCCAGGCGGCGTAATAATTAGAAAATAA